>Ga0302140_10002886_pt1 | contig 22208 bp, 20 predicted proteins | sample I_Bog_E1_1_FD_202095 | JGI IMG/M metagenome (GOLD analysis project Ga0302140, IMG submission 202095) | Peat permafrost microbial communities from Stordalen Mire near Abisko, Sweden - I_Bog_E1_1 | ecosystem: Environmental > Terrestrial > Soil > Wetlands > Peat | place: Sweden: Abisko, Stordalen... | reverse complement strand
ATAAAGGTTGCTTATTGTTATTTGGATTGGCGTTGCTTATTAAAGCTGATAGTCTAACTGATTCCTTATTGGTCTTTTCAACGATCTGCTGCGTATTGATCGTGATATTGTCAAATCGTGTGTTTCCGGGAAGATCATATATCTCAATTCCTCCTCCACCTCTCACACTTTTCGTGTTTTCTGGCAAAGTCTCGATATTTGGCTTTTCTATCTTTGAATCAAAGATTTTCCTCGACATTCGACCTTGATCTTCAGAAGGCTTTTTCCTGGTTTGACCTTTATCCTCGATTTCCTTCACATTACCCCCTTCTGAAAGCTGACTAGCTCCTTGATCTTGATACTCAAAATCTTCATCTTCAAAAACGTTTTCTGCACCTTTGTTGTTTGCGTCCTTATTTTCCTCTACTTGCTCTTCTGATTGTAAATTCTCTTCAGGTTTATCGAACTCTCCTGGAATGTGTTCATGTCCAAGGTTTTCATCATCAAAATGACCATGATAGGGATTTTGATACATTTCTTCAGGTTCTTCCTGATTATCTGGTTCTATTTTTTCTTGAATAGAGGTCTTGTTATAATTGTTATTTAAGGGCTTTATCACAGATATTGACGGCAAATTCAAATCTTTCGTGGGGATAGGTGCCCTTTGCTTAGCAAATATTGAGGCGGAGGGATTGGAGGATTGCCGAGAATTAGATTGTCGAACTGACATTTTTTATTATTTATCTTGATTGGTTCAAGGAATTTTTATTGAATTTAATTTGAAATATAAAAACTGTTATTAAAAATCAAATTATAAGAAAAAACAAGACTCTTTTTATTTTAAATTTTAAGGTTTGCTTTGTTTGTTGTTTTTTGGGGAACTCATTGGAATTTCTAGAGGCTCTTTGAACCCGAAGAAATTGTTTAAAGCGTTGGAAATATAATAAGTGTCCCATCCGTAAATATAGTCTGAATCATTTGAGTCGCCTTCAAAATTCTTCCGATTTCCCATCAGTTTTTCATCATTTTTTGAAAAACTTTCTGAATTTTTCTTTTGTTTATCAATAATTTCTTCATTTTTTTCTTGATCTTGATTTAGAAACAAAAGGGATTTATCCCTTGTTTTCTCTTTATGTGTTTTCTCATCTAATAAAAGGGGGGATTTATTCTTTGTTTTTTTCTCTTGATTTGTTTTCTCATCTAACAATGGGGTGAATTTATTCTTTGTTTTTTCTTGATTTGTTTTCTCATCTTTGAACAGGGGTGATTTATCCTTTGTTTTCTCCTGATTTGTTTTATTTGGAGACATCATTACCCCTTCTTTCTTCTGAGTCTCATTTTGGATTTGACCAACTCTTCCCTTATTTTTGTTTTCGGGCAAATTCAATACTATTTCATTAAAAATCGACAATTCTTCAGAATCGCTTTCTTTTTCTCCTGCAATCATTTCGGAATTATCTCCTGAATTTCCCCTTAAATTAGGAGTTTTCCCCTTTTTATTGGGTTTATGCTTGAACTCTTGAGATTTCTTGAATATTTCTTCCACATCTCTGCCGGCATCATTAAACTCTAATTCATCATCTTCATCACCATTTGACCTTAATTTTTTAACATCTTTGCCAACATTTAACTTTAATTTTTCATCATTTGATTTTAATTCTGGTGATTTATTATTGTTTTCATGAAAAACACGATGTTTTTTTTCAATTTCTGATGAATTGTCCTCTTTCTTTTTAAAATTCTCTTCTTTCTTTGTCATTAAATTCTCTTCTTTCTTTTTCTTTGTCTTTAAATTCTCTTCTTTCTTTGGTTTTAAATTCTCTTCTTTCAATGATTTTGAATTCTCTTCTTTCAATGATTTTGAATTCTCTTCTTTCTTCAATAATTCCTCTATAATTTCTATTAAAAACTCGTTTTCTCTACAAAGTTCCAGTTTTTTGATCAAAAATTCTCGAATGGCCTCACCATTTTTCACTTTTTCTCCCTTTTTCTGCTGAAATTCCTCTATAAAAGTCTTGATTTCATCGGCGAAATACAAGAAACTCTGAGTTTCTTGCTTTTTATCTAGAAATATCTCTATTTTCTCTATTTCTTTCTTCACAATTCCTTCCTCTTCATGCTTTTTCGCCTCAAAATCTCTATCTTCAAGCCATTTTGCTTTTAAATTTTCTAGATAAAAGAACAAATCATTTGAAATTCCGAGAAGACTATCCTTTTTCATCAACGTGTCTTTGATATTATCATTTTGTGAAATCTCTTTATGAAGATTTCGAGCTTCTTTTTGCAGATTTAAGCATTTTTTTCTGAATTTATATGGTTTAGCAAGGAATGAGGCATATAGTCTTTCGAAATTCTTCAATTTCTTCTCCAAATTATCCTCTTCTTTCGATTTTTCCTTGAAATCGTCAATATTGATTGGAGCCTTTTCTTGATTTTCTATTAAGTCTTGTAATTTCTCACCGTTTTCAAGTCTTTCATAAGCGATATCTAATAAATCAAGCAATTTTCTTGGAATATGATTAATAGGCTTTAAAGCAGGTACTTTCAGAATTTCCTTTAATCTTTCTTGAAAAAGCCTGATTCTTCCTTGTAATCCGCGAACCTCTAATTTAGAAATTCCCCCCTTTTCAGATTCTTTGATGAGAAAAACCCCAAAAAGTAGCTCTCTCTCAAGACAATTTTCCAAATATCCCGCAAGAAAAAGCCCGGAATTAACCTGATTGATCAATAATTTCATGACTTTTATTGCTTTTTTGCTTTGGATCAATCGAATCTTAATGAATAATAAGTTCTTATTATCATCTCTCAAAATCTTAATCTCTTTCTTCAATCCTTTGAGTTTTGTTCGAAATCCTCGAAATTCCTGTTGTTTGACTTTATATTCATGATAATTAATGCGAACATTTTCAAGATGGTCTGAAAACTTGGCTATTCCTGTAAAGAATTCCTCCTGTTTATTGACGAAACCTTCACAAAAAAATGAAATTTTCTCAATACGAAAATAAATGATCTTCTCTACATTGATATAGCTCATCTCAACATTTTCCAGAAATTGCTCATATTCAGCTAATAATCTCTGATTTGTATTGGCAAGATTCCTCAGACAAGCTGTCACCATTCTCGTTAATCTTACAACTTCTTCAAACCCTTTATCCGCAAATTGCGTATCGTCTGATAACACAGATATGAGAACCTGGATTTTCAAAAGAAAAGAATCACTTTCCTTATCTAGACTATAATATTGCCAGAACTCTTGAAAAGCAAGATCCAATTTCGTCACTTCGCCGAGGAAAATGTCGTATTTTTTCAAAACGAGACTTTTAATAGCTGCAAATTCGAAATATTTGGCTCGCATTTCTTTGTTTTCTTTATCAATAATTGCGAAAACCATAAGATAACCTTCCGTTTCTTGAAGGGTGTCTCGATAATCCTCTATTCTTCGACGATAATAAAGAATTTCAAAATTTAATTTCGATTCGAAATCGCGACGATGGATTATTGAATCTGAAAGAATGTAAAGTTTTTCCCTTTGAATGAAGAGCTGCTCAAGAGAATATTTGAGTTTCTTGGCTATTTTATCATGAGAATAAATCAGGAATTGTAGGATTTCCGCTTGGTTTTTCAGGTTATCTCTTAATTTCCCGCATTTGTTTTTCAGAACCTCAACAAATGTCGCATCAGTTGAGAGTTTTTGGGCGATTTGAGAAATTCTAAAGCCTGGTTCGAGCTTTAAAGAGTCAAAGGAATGTTTTAGGTAATAGATTTTGTAATATATTTGGCGTTGTTCAGGGGATAGGGGGAAATTCGGCGGTAAGATGGAGGAACTTAATGTGGGACTAAACTGATTATTTGATTGCGAATCTGTTCGGAAATGCAAGTTTTTTCCTATTGAGGAATGAGATTGCGGGGTAAAGCTGCTTTTGTTTTTATAAGGATTTTCTGCAGCCTCATTTTCGAAAAGCATTTTCAGAAATAATTTTAAGTAGACAAGTAATTTTTTTTTAAGTATTGTGAAATAAAATATTTTTTTCATTTATATCGAAACATTTCGGTCATTTAAATTAACAAGAAATTCCTCTTAATATTTTTTTTCTCCTCCTAATCAAGTTTCATGTTCAAGCTCTCGATTAAATTCCTTTGTCTCATTCTCAAGATTTCTATTCCCAGCCATATAATCACTCCAATCCCTATAATTCCTGCATAAATATCAGTGATTTTAGGTTTCCAAGTCTCTAACATAAATAAACCAATTTCCCCTTCAACCCCCTGGAAACCCAAAAGAAATTGGCTGATTTTCACAGAAAATAACGCATATTTATTCAATTGATAAGTCTTGTTATAAAATTCCCAGCTTTTATTAAGATCTTGTGAAATTCCTAAACCATATTGATGCATATAAGCCATATTAAAATAGGCTTGAGCTTGATAAATTTCTTCAAGGGGCAATTTCAAGACTTCGGCATAGGATTTATAGGCTTTTTCATAATCCTGTTTCACTGCAATGCCGTAGAAATAAAAATCTCCTAATCTCAAAAATGAAAAAGGGTCGTTTTCTAATTTCGCAATCGAATAAGCTTGTTTAGCTAAAATTTTTTGTGTTGGGGGATTCCTTAATGTTTTCTTGATAACATCTTTATCATGAAAAATCTGCAAAATGTCTTCATAAAGAAAATCGAAAATATTGGTATTCTTTATTACATTCAATTTATTCTCCTGTTCTTTTATTATCCTGAAAATTTCATCATTTGCTATTAAATCCTCAATTCCACTATAATCCAGTTCTTCAGGACCAAAAACTTCATATTTATCAGCTAACAATGCTGAATTAATTGCTGAATTGGCCAACCCTAAATACGCGCTTTCTAAATATAAGAGAAAACTAATTCTCTTATTGCCTCTTGTCAAGGCCAAATGGGCCAATTTCATTTTATCAGCCCATAGGCCTCTTTCAGCTGCGCTCTTCATCATTCCAACTGCGATTTCGCAGCTATAGAATAAATGATTCCCATCAAGATGTAACAATCCTAAAGCGTACATCGCAGCCGCATGGCCTTGATGTGCTGCTAAATTAATATATTCATTGGCCTGTTTAATTAAACTTCTTTGACTAGAGCTTAATAAATGAGAACCGTATAAATATTGACCTTCAGCATTCCCTGCATCAGCTGCTTCTTTATAATAATTCATCGCTGCTTTCTCATTTTTTTCAACTCCCCAACCATTCATATATAGAAGTCCCAATCCACATTTGGCTCTTGTGTCTTTTCTTAACACCGCATCATTAAATTCTTTATACGCAGATCTATAATTTTTGGCAGTTCCGAGACCTTTCAAATACATGTAGCCCAATGATGTTTTAGCTGATATATCACCTAAATGTGAAGCTTTGGAGAAATGTTCGAAGGCATATTCATAGTTTCTAATTAATCCCTTAAGTCCATAAAAATAATAATAGGCTAGCTTAACAATGGCATCTAATTTATTCTGATTTGCTTGCATGCGAAGAAACTCTATTTCTTCATGTTCTTCCGCTTTGTTATTTCGGATTTCAGCGTCGAGATTCTCGAAAGTGAGTCTCTTTTTCTCGATGAATTTCGGTATGAAGGTCTCGTGTTCAAGATATAATAATTTATTGATTTCATGGTAATAAATCGCAGCTGATGGACAATTCTTAATTAAATTATTCGAATCTCCATTGAGTCCTTGGACATATTTATATCCCATAGCTAAAACGGCTTCTGAATGATTTTGCATCGCTGAAAAATATGCGCTGATGAATGAATTGACCTTTGATCTTTTCGTTAAATATTCAGCCAATCTCGGACTATGTGCAGATATAGTATCAAGATGATATCTCAGGGAAAGACTGCCATCCAATTGGAAAAAAGTCATAAAAGATTCGAAATATAACGCTTCACTTGATCCCAAATTTGAAGCCATTTTGAAAAAATAGGCTGCTTTACGAATATCTGGAAAATCAGTTTGAATTAGTCCATAAAGATGGAGTTTGGCTTTGAGATTTAAGGCTTTTGCAAGAAGAGAATGGTTGTTAGGATCTGAATGATTGAAGTATTTGCGATCTCGAAAATATGAGAGGAAGGAATCATAAAGTTCAGGAGATAGAGGTTCTATATTATCAATAGAAGTTTGTATTTGTTGGAAAAGGGGTGGTGATTTGGAAAGATGAAGCTTTGTTTGAAGAGCTATTGATAAATAGGCGAAAAATATCAAAAGGAAAGCTGCCATTTTTGAAAAAAATTGAAATTTGGGATTTATGCTTTGAATTTATAAACATTTATTTCCAAAATCAAGATAAAAGCCCCACTTTTTCAAATTCCATAAGATCGATGACTTCTGTTGACGAATCTCTCTTTAAAATGCCTGTTGATTACAACTTCTCTAGTCGAGGTTGCCTTTTCTATTCCTTAAATTTGAATTTATTTCTGCTCCTTAAAAGGCAAAAATTGGGCTGAATATTACAAAGATTTCATGCTTCGAACGGATGCTGTCTGGGAAAAGGAAAAGCTTCGGGATTATTTCCGTCTCTATATGAAATGCTTTTATTTTGACAAAGCCTCCAAGAATTATCACATCGTCGAACCAGAAGATCTCTACACCATGGTTTTCGAGCATTATGCAATTGACGATATTGCTCCATTTCTTGGTTATACTCCAACTGGTCGAACGGTAAAAATCCGAATTTTTCATTTAGTTTCGAATTTTCAATAGAATTGCTTCCAAATGGCTGTTGGTCCCAAACAAAGAGTTGCTGTGACCGCCCAAACTAATTATTTGAAGGAAGATTATTTCGATTTATGCGCGTTGAGATTCGACAAATGGGATCGATGTGATTTCGTGTTTTATGATGATAGATCCACGAAATACGATCAGGTGAAGGACCTGAAAAACTATAAGCATTATCCATGCTATAGAGAATTTTATGAGGCGCAATATGCCTGCAGTGATGATCTCTTTGACTTCTTAATGGAACTTAGCCATCAAAAAAGAGCAAATGGAATCACCCATTATGATGTAGAAAGTCATGAAATAAAAAGGCTCCCAACGATTTATGATAGTCCTAAGAGAACTGAGAAGAGAACCTTGACTTATTAAAGAGAAGGAAAAATCAAAAAAAAACTAAAAGAAAAATTGAAAAACAAAAATGAAAAACAAAAGTTTTTTTTAATATTTTTTTTAATTAAAATATTATTACATGTAATTCGGTTCTTTTTTCCTTATTTTTTGTTTGATATATATTTATATTTCTTTTTTTTCGGATTCTTTTTTTCATCAAAATATAACGATTTTTTAATTTTTTTAAGGTATTGAAACATGTTTTTCTGGGGAATTTTGGAATTTTTAAAATAATCAAATAATTAAAAAGACCTTTTTTACAAATTGATTATTTCTATTTTTGAATATTAATTTGTTTTTTTTATTTTTTTCATAAATCAATTGTTTTATTTTATTTTTACTTTAATTCATAAATATTTACAAAATCCCTTATAATTTCATAAACTCATGAGCAAGATCCTTAAACATCATTATTTCGTTATCGAAGAGTCCTTCATTTTTTGGGTTTTCTGTTAATAATTCCTTCAAATGAGCCTTAATTGATTCCAACCATTTGTCTTTTTTCTCCTTAAACTCGTCCTTATATTTCATCAACAATTCACCTAATATATAGGCTGCTGAATTTCTGGTTTCTATAGCAATCTTCGAGCAATTTTTAATAATTTCTTCAAAATAAGAAGCGAAATTGATTTCCATAAGTTTTTTTTTTACAATTCCTTTGAATTTCTCACAATTTTCTTGAAGATCCTCCTTTGTCAAAATTCTTCTATTCAACATTTCGTCATAATGAACCAAATCTTTCATAAGAAATAATGTTTTTTGCCTGATTTTTTCTGAGTCTTTGATCTCTTCCAACAACTTCCTGAGGAACTCCACACCATCGATTTCTATAAACTCCCTCTTTATATCTAAACTTTCGCCTCTTATCATCGCGCTTAATGCGGAAAAAGCCGCCTCTTTATTACCAATGCTCACTTCATTCAAGACCCTTTCAATTAATTTAAACCCACAGGCATCTAAAGCAAATTTTTGGTTCTCTTGGCTATTTTGCACAATACTTTGAAAGATCAAACAAGCTGATAACCGCACATTCTGATCCTTATGATTGAGGATTAGATTGACTAAAACAGGCATGCCTTTTAATTGGCAAAACATCAGACCAGCATCAAGATTTTCTATTAATTCTGAAAGGTCTTCTAGGAGGATTAAAGGGTCTTGATTGGAGGGCAAAGATGAGATAATTTCCTTCATTTTAGTGACATGGTCAATGGAATAGGCTTTAAATGCTTCTTCTAGCCATTTCTTTGTAGCTTCATCCATTGGCTTGATGTCTTTTGAAGAGGTGTAGTTATCTTGATATTTTAATGACCATTTGAGAAGTCCAGGCCAATCGACCATTTTAATAGAATGGATAGGATTTTAATTAGATTTTGAATTAATTTTTAAAGAAAAATAAGAGCTTTTATAGAGGAATCACAGAAAAATCTCGAATGATCTAGAAATTATAGAAGGATCTAGAAATAATAGAAGGATCTCGAAATAATAGTCGAATCGAGATCCAAAAAAACATTTTAATGGAAATAAAAAAAGCAAAATATTGTAATTTTTATATTGGTTTATAAATTAATATCATTAATTAAAATGGAATCAACTGTTAGGTCTGGTCCCTGAAAAACTCTCTTATCAAATTAAAATAAATCATAAGTTTCATTTCAAATTTCTTTTTTATTAATACACCTATAAAATTTTCTCTCCTTCAAATGCAGAAGCTGACAAATTTAGAAAACCAAGAAAGTCCTGGTTATTCCAACCGCATTTACCCTGATGAAGACCCTTCTCAAAAATCGCCCGCTCAGAATTCACATTCCAAGATTACGCAAAAGGCTCTAATAGACATTGTTAAAGAAACTGAAAATCGCAAGTTCTCTGAAGACATTGACCTTATCGAATCTCTTGGAGGTATTTCCTTACATTTTTTGTTATTTCATTCTTGATTTTTTTTTTTTAGGTGACTCGTACCTAATTACTGCCCTTGATAGTGATCTCATTAGAGGAATTTCAAACAATCCATCAGATATTCGGTCTCGAGAGACAGAATTCGGCAACAATAGAAAAACCGCACGTGAAGGAGCGAGTATCTATCAGAAAATAATTTGAGTTCTTAAATTTGTGATTTTTCTAGCCTTCTTCTCATTATTAGTGGACGCCTTAGGAGATTTCACTCTGAGAGTTCTCATGGTTTGTGCTGTTGTCGCAATCGCTGTGGAAGTCGGCACTTCTTCCGCTAGTGAACGTCCTATTGCCTGGATTGATGGTTTTGCAATCCTCCTGGCAGTGATTGTTAGTTCCACGGTTCAGGCCTTTAACGATTATCAGAAAGACAAGCAATTTCAAGCCCTAAATAAGATAACCGATGATAGAAAAAAGGTGACGGTTAGAAGAGACAATGCAGTGTTAACGATAAATCATTCAGACTTGTTAGTGGGAGACATAGTGCAAATTGCTGAGGGAATGGATATTCCTGCTGATGGAATCGTGGTAGAAGCCGCTGAAATCATGATTGATGAATCAGCATTGACTGGAGAAACTGAGCCTAATCAAAAGAACACTATAAGTGAATGCATTGCAAAACGAAATGAATTGTTAGCCGAAGGAGTAGATAAAGAAAAAGCTGGAAATCATGCTCTTTCTTCTCCTATTCTCTTCTCTGGAAGTAAAGTTTTACAAGGTGAAGGCAAATTCATGGTGATAGTAGTTGGGGAGAATAGTTGCGAAGGTCGGATCTTGAGTATATTAGAAACCGAAAATGAGGCAACTCCTCTACAAGAAAAACTCGAGGGATTGGCTGGAAATATTGGAAAATTCGGATTAATCTCAGCTATTTTAATTCTTGTGGTCTTATTGATAAGATTCGCAGTGATCAGAATCCAAGATAACTATTTTTATAGTTCAGATGTTAGTGAATTGATTAGTTATTTATTAATCGCGATAACAGTGGTAGTTGTTGCCATTCCAGAAGGGCTGCCATTATCAGTGGTGATTTCTTTGGCATTTTCAGTGAAGAAAATGTTGAAAGACAACAATTTAGTTAGGACTCTACAGGTCTTAAAAATTCTTATATTTTGTTAAAGAAATTGTAAAAAAAGGCATGTGAAACTATGGGAGGGGCTAATATGATTTGTTCTGACAAGACAGGGACATTAACGCAGAATATAATGACTTTTACTAGTTTATGGAATGATCAGAAGGTAAACGAATATTTTTATTATGAATTACTTAGATATTTTTTCAGTTTGATATCGACACCTATGAGAAATCATTGCAACTATCGAGCTATGTTCCTCTTCCAATGCAAGAACTCTTCTTAGATTCATCCATTGTCAATTCTTCTGCAATTTTGGTAAATTCTCATAATTTTGATGGGTTTATATGTTAATATTTAATGTCCAGAGACCAGAAATAAAAGGCAGCAGCACAGAAATTGCCCTCTTAAAATTCACTGATAAATGCGGCATTGATTATGAAAAAATAAGAGAACAAAGTCAAGTGGTTCATCGATTCCCTTTCAATTCTTCCAGAAAACGCATGAGCGTAATAATAAAAACCGCTGATGGTCGACTTAGACTCATGGTCAAAGGAGCAGCCGAACTAGTCCTTGATTCATGTTCTCAAATTCACTTTTTCTCCAATGAAATATCGCAAATGGATTCAACAAATAAGGATAAATGCGTAACCGCTATGGAAACTATGGCTAAAGAAGCATTGAGAACCCTAGTTCTTGCTTATAAAGACCTTTCTGGCTCAGAAAGTATTCATTTTTCTCTTTAAATTAGAATTTTATGGTAATTTGTTTTTATGTTATCCAGATCTAATTGAAAAGGATAATAAAGGAGTTTTTTTAATTGAAAAATCTGGATTGACACTCATTAGTGTGATTGGAATTAAAGACATCTTGCGAAAAGAAGTTCCTGAAGCAGTCGCCAAATGCAAAAAAGCGGGAATTAAGGTTCGAATGGTCACAGGTGATAATAAACTCACCGCACGTGCAATTGCTCTGGAATGTCGCATTATTGAACCTGGCAATGAAGAAAGTCTCGTTCTTGAAGGTGCTGAATTCATGACAGCGATTGGTGGTGTCGTTTGCGAAAATTGTGGAACAGCCATTTGTGACTGTGCTCATGATGAGAAGCTCGCGAAGAAAACGGGGAAGAAAGTTCGAAAGGATAAAATAAAAAACCCTGAAATGTTCAACAGAATCTATCCTCATATTGATGTTATCGCCAGATCGAGAGCTGAAGATAAATATGCATTGGTTGTTGGGTTAAAAGAAAAAGGTCATATAGTGGCAGTAACAGGAGATGGCACCAATGATGCGGCGGCATTAAAAAAGTCTGATGTAGGATTTGCAATGGGGATATGTGGGACTCAGGTAGCAAGAGAAGCCGCTGATATCATATTGTTGGATGACAATTTCAACAGTATTGTGAGAGCAGTTTTATGGGGAAGGAATATATATGATTCAATTCGAAAATTCTTGCAATTTCAATTGACTGTGAATGTTGTAGCAGTTGGAATCACGTTGATAAATGCAGCGATACTTAAACAAGAAGTCTTTCCACCAATACAGATGCTTTGGATAAATTTGATCATGGATGCTTTCGCGAGTTTAGCCTTAGCCACTGAACCTCCGAATGAAAATTTGTTGGAGAGGAAACCAGTTAACCGAACAGATTCCATGATTAATAAGGTAGATTTTAAATCATTTTTTGGGTTTTTTTAAAGAAATTGTAGAAAATGTTCAAACATATATGTGGCCAAGCCGTTTATCAATTCATTATTTTATTGGTTCTAATTTTTGATGGTGACAATTTCATTCCTGAATATAAAGATGAGCTTGATGATACAATTTTAAGAACCCCAGGAACTCCTTGGGGAGTTAAATATAATGGAGAATATGTTAGAAGTGGGAGATATATTTACGTGAATGACCCCGATAAATCAGATTATCAAGACTTAGAGACTGTAAGGAAATTTAAATTCTTTAAAATTTTCATTTTTTTAAAGACTTATGGACCTTCTCGACATTTCACCGTAGTTTTCAATACTTTCGTCTGGATGAATATATTCAATTTATTCAATGCTCGAAGAATAAAAGATGAACTCAACATTTTGGAAGGTTTCGAAGATTTTTCCTTTAAAATGTTTAGAATATCCTTTCTCAGGCTTAAGTAGAAATGCACTCTTCTTCATCATTCTCATTCTCATCATTTTACTCCAATGTCTCATTGTCACCCATGGTTCTATCGCTTTTCATTGCTACAAATGGTATGATGATAATACCGGTGGAGCTGGTCTTCATCCTTATCAATGGCTCATTTGTGTGGGATTCGGTTTTGGAAGTATCATTGTCGGCTTTATATTAAAGTTTTTACCGGAAGAAAAATGTTTAGAAGTTTGGAAAAAACATCTTTAAAATTTTCTAATAATATTATTTGTCTAATTTTTTAATAGTTTGGAAGAAAGGAAAGAGATCCAATCAGGAACCCTTCCAAGATCTTAGAACTTAGAAGAGGTAGCACTATGAAAATGTTCCAACCAATTCAAAAGAACCAATCTTTTCAGAAACAACCTTCCATCAAACCTACTTCCAATACTTCTTTTAAGAATAAAGTGGTTAACTCCAATGCTTCTTTTAAGAATAAAGTGGTGAATAACAATAATACTCTGATCGGTTCTAACAAAAATGTGAGTTTTATTCCATAATCATCAATTAATTACTTTTTTCTTAAAGATAGCTTTCGTAAAACATGAAGAGGCCAAGATCTAATTTAATTAAAGAAGAAATTATTAAGAAACTAAGGAATTCCGAGGTTTTTCAGATTTACGCATTTCTTTTTTAATTATATTAAAATTTATTGAAACTATTTTTTTTTTCATGGACTTTTATTCCTTCACTCCTACTCGTTCAAGACCCCCTATTTTTTATCAAGAAGCTCCTGTTTTCTACTCCCCTCTCCCCCCCAGACCGATATATTTGCCTTCTAATCAAACCAATCCCCCTCCCACAATTCCTTTTAATGATGCTTTTTCCTTACAAAAGGAACTTTCTAACGATTTCTATCACACTCCAATAAAGAAGAAGGAGTTCTTTCTTGATTTATCTCATAAAAAAGAGAAAAATGTTGTGAAAGACCTCGATTGTGAAGAAGGAGTAAAGGATATTGTATATTATTTCAAGGAAATATTGGCGTTTGAATCTGAAATAGAGAAAGTTCGTGAAGAATTATCAAGAAGACCGGATTTTCGAATAATATATGTTTTTAATCAATTTGACCTCAATAATTCAAGACAAATCTTGATTTCAGAAATGCATCTTGGTTTGCAAAATCTCGGAATTACTGCCAATGGTGATGACATTTATATGTTGATAAAGAGATATAGTATAGATCAAGCGGAAAAACTCAAGTAAAATTCTTTTTTTATAATAAAAGTCGAAGTCTTTATAAGCATTAAAGAATTTGAAAGCTTATTTATTGCGAAGTCTGATTCTAATCGAAGAGAAATTACCAGAAATGAATTTTCCTCAATGAATTATTCAATTGATGTTTAAAAAAAAACCATATTTTTTCCTTAAATTTATTTTTAGAAACTGTTGAAAACAACCAAAATCTATATTTTGAAGCTTTTCCAGCTTTTATTAGATTTCGAACATTCTTTGGAATTTATTAGACATAAATTAGTGGAAAAGTCTATTGATTTAGCCAAAGTCTTCAATTTTATTGACTATTCAAAAGGCACTTTTATAAATAGTGCTGAAATCAAGAGAATTATGTCTGTGCATGGATATAGTATCGGTGATTCGGAAGCTCGATTGATATTATCGAGATTTGATAGAAATTTATCCGGACAAATTGGATTTAATGAATTCGTTATGGAATTGAACCCCAAGCTGCAAGTTTATAAGAAAAAATGAAAATTGAGTTTTAAATTATTGTTTGAAAATATCACAATTTAATTTTAAATTTTGCTTATTTATTGTTTTTTTTATTTTTTTAATTTCTGAATAATTAAAAAAATGAATTTTTTTCTATTTTTATTCTGAAAAAGCATAATGAATTTATATTACGTAAATAAAAAATATCAACAAATAAATCATAATTGCTTATAATTAATAATTTCCTCGAATATTTTGGCTAAACTCACTGATTTGTTCATCCGAAGTATGGTTCCTTTAGGATTATTAACCTTTTCAAGCCAATAGGGACAAATTTCTATTAGAATATCGATCAATTCCTTGATTTCCTCTAAATCATCTTTTCAAATAAATAATGAATTTAATAATTAACCTTGATTGAGAATATGAGTAAATATTGAATTTTTTAAGAATTCCACAACATAAACAAAAAAGATATTGCTGACATTTTTCAAATTATAATGATTTTTCAGACATTCAGCAACATCTCTTAATTTAGGCTTCTTATTCCCAATATTATCAACTATTTTCTTTTCATTTTTCAATGAATTTTCCCTCAATTTCTCTTCTTTTTGCTTTATCTAAGCAAAAAACAATCTCTACTTTATTAAAAAAGTCAATATACTTTCGCTAACAACTGTTCAGAAATCCCAAGTTTTCTGGTATTATCATCAACATTTCTTGGAACTTTTGGATTTTTATCTGCCACTTCTTTCATGATCCCCATAAGACTCTTATTTCTAATTGCTCCTTCCTCACAATTTTTTAGAAATTCGCTAACACTTTGAACTTCACGATTACAGATCGGCTTTTCTAATAATTTCCTTTGAGGTATTTCCAATTTTTCATTATTGATGTCAAATTCTCTATGCCAGACCTTCGCAGTCTCTAATCTTTCTATCATATTTTCTTGATTATTCTCATAAAGAAATTCTTTGTGAAATTCTTTGATAAAATCCACCAATTTCTCTCTAAAATGCTTATTTCTGGTCTCAGTGAAAGAACTCTTGATGAAATTCTCATTCATTGGGATTTTAATCAAAAGATCATAATTTCCTCGTTTTCTTAATGATTTTTCCCATGAAAGAACATAGGCTTCTGGATATAGAAAAAGGATTTGATTGATGGATTTTAAGGTAAGATTTCTACGAAAATGTTTAAATTACAATTTTTAAAGGAAAATAAATGAACTTGCCAATCAACTTAAAGTTTTCCTGAATTTCATCAAAAAATTGAGGCTGACCACGCATTTTTAAGTAATTCAGAGTCTCATCTAGAGAAGAGAAAAGCGATAACAGAGATTTGTATGCGATTGGAAGAGGAAAATCTGTGTTTTCTTGTATAAGTTCTTCGTATTTCAATTTAAGTGAGGGTTTAGACAAAATTTCCTCAACTTTGGTTGATGATTGGTCAGGAATTTTCTTTGATTTCTTATCTAGAATCGATTTGATAATTTCTTGATTTTTTGATGAAATCATGGGAATAGGAAGATCTTTTTTGAGGCACTCTTCATTTGATTTTTCTTTGAATTTCCCCTTGGATTTTTCTTTAGATAGTTCACAGGAGGATTTTTCTTTAGGTTTTTCTGGCGATTTTTGCTTTGTTTTTTCTTTTGACATGTCTTGATCTTTTTCTAAAAAACTGACTCGTTTTTTCGTGACTTTATCATCAAATTTGTTTGGTCTTATGGTGTTCATTGAAGTCTTTTCATCTAAATATCCCTCTATCAATTTCTCATTAACGTCAATTTTGAATTCTTCTAATTCATCTTCAAATTCTGCTTTTAAATTTGTAGAAGAAGCTTGTGGCTTTGCAGATTGTAATGAAGAAGCTGTTGTGATTCTTCTTTTCTGAAGAGAAGAAGTCTTTTTTATTGAAGATTTTGAAAAAGAGGAGGTCATGGGTTTTTGCATTATTAAGAAAAAAAAATTCAAGATTTTGAGTTTTTTGCGGCATTTTTACGAGTTTAAAATCGAGGATTTCTGGAAAAATTTAAAGTTTTAGTTAAAAAACGGAATTTTTAAATTTAGTTAAGTGTTTTTCTGCTTAATTTTCAAAGAAAACACCATATTTGCCAAATCTAGGGCCATCTGCTGAATATTCTGAATTTTCTCTTCAAATCCTATCAACATTTTCTTATTTTTCTGAACTAAATCACCTAAATTCTCTATTTTTTGACTTTTTTTATTTATTTTTGTCAATGTTTCGTGTTTGGTTATTTTATCACATTTCTCGATTTTCATAAGTTTCCTATTATTTTGAATTTTCACAATGTTTAAATCTGGTTTTTCTAAATTTTGAGTCTCTTTTTTTTCCAAATCCAAAAGATTTCTCCTCATTTCTCCTAAACCGGAAGTTCTACCTCTTTCAAAAACCTCAATATTCTTAAAATTGCAAACAAATGGTTCATTTTTTAATGTTAACTTTCCTAATGGAGCCAATTTCTTGTGATTTTCAATTATTTTATCAAATTCTCTTAATTTTGATCCGATTATTTGAACAGGTTCTTGAATTTTCTCAAATGGACTTAATTTTTTCTCATTTTCATTATTGTTTGTCTTTGATAATTTGATTAATGGATTCAATTTCTTCATGGGTTCAATTGTTTTATTAAACTCTCTGAATCGTGATAATGGACTGGATTTAATTTTCTGCTCACTTCGAAATAAAACATCTTCATTTTCCTTCTTCCATGATTCTTGTTCGATTTTTTTCTTATTAAGTTCACTGAAATTTGAAAAGGGACTAAATTTCTTCTCTTTTTCACTTTTATTATCATTGTCATAATTCGAAATTGATTCAATATTAAAATTAACACCACTTGATTCTTTATTTCCACTGAAAACTGATAATTTCTTCAAAGCAGAACTGAATTTCCCATTTGGAGATCCCAAGCTTTTTTTCCTGGAAAAATAACGAGAAATTGAACTTTTTCTCTGCAAGATAGGAGAACAAGACTTTCTATATTCCATTTTCTTCTTTTCTTTATATTGTTGATATTTGGTTTTCCCTGTATGATTCCAAAATGTCGAATTTTTCGGAATTGTAAGAAAAGGCTTGATTTTTTGTTCAGATTCTTTGATTCTTCTGAGTTTTTCATTTGCATTTTCTTTCATTTCAGCTTCTATTTCAGGAAAAGTCTTCATAACTTGTTCGAATTCTTTGCGGGTGAGGATCAAAAGATCCAAATTTGTAACAGCTTGTAATGTGCAGATTCTTACACAATTATAGAAAATTTCGATTTCCCCGAAATAAGACCCTTCAATCATGGTTTTATAGACGATTTTCGAGCTGCCAATAATGAAATTCACTCTTCCCTTCAAAAGAATATAGAAAAGTGATGGATATTCCGATTTCTTATATAACAACTCCCCCGTTGTCACATTTAAAGGAGTCAATAAAGGGATGAAATGAGCCATGAATACCTTATCTTTTTTCGAGAAGAAAGGAATATGTGTTTTCATATTTTGAATAAGCGAAGTCGCGATTTCAAACTTCAAATCCACAGGGATTTCATTCAAGATCTCTTGCTTATCATGATGCGAAAAAACTGATTTCGCACTATGATATTCTAAAGCTTTTTTGATCTTATGTTGCAATGCTTTGGAAAGCTTATTTTCTTTCATAAACGATTCCATGATGATTTTCTTATGAAATAATAAGGATCGTTTGGTTTCGCTTGTGGTGATCACTGTGGAAATCGATCCAATGGTAAAGGAATAGAATCCCGCTCCAAAGATTAACCAGATAATAGAGAAAAAATGTTCTACTAAGGAAATTATTATATTATTATCTTTAAATATTCATATACATTCATTTGTCGCATGGATATCACCATAACCCACAGTACTTAAGGTGGCAGTGGCCCAATAAAAAGCCGCAATATAAAGATCGAAATAAACATCATTAGCTAGGCCATTACTAAAGAAAAATTATGAATTTTCGTTTGAGAAAGAAAGAAGAAATATACTTAAAAACCCAGGTATCTGGGGCAAAGTTCTTGATTTTGGCGAGGAAAAACCAGATACAACTCACCAAATGAAGACAAAGCAACGTTGAGAGGAAAAAAGTCAAAAGTTTCACATAGGCGTACTTGATTTTCAAACAATCTTGTAATTTTACTAGGATTTTCCAAAATATAGTGATTTTCCTAACTCTGAAAATCCTCAACAATTCATACAAATGACTGCCAAAGAAAAAAAAACTTAGATAAGCCAAATCCTCATCTCCATTATTAGGGTAATATTCGTGGACATTTTCTATCCAATAAACCGAGAAAAAATCTATCCAAAACCAGAATTTTGCATATTTCCATAGTATTTTCCCCCTGCTCAAAATCCATTTATTATCCATCAAATATGCAGTATTTATTGTAATGACCATATCCAAAGCAAAGAAAACTGTTAGAAAAGTTTCGAAATTCTTCCAATTCGGATAAAGCTCCATTTCATCATCAAAGAAAACACAACGAATAGGAGTTATTAAAACACAATAAACCAAAGCAAATAATAAGAGAATCTCCCAAAAAATAAGTGCTCGATCCCCCGGTTTCAAAACCCATTCTCTTGACTTTTTCTTGATCCTGAGTTTATTTTCAAAATCAGCGTTTTTCACTTTGAGTCCAGATAAAGCGAAATTGGTCCCGAAATTCTTGATTTCATTGCTGAAATATTGCATTCTATTGACAGCAGTTAAGGTGTTCCTCAATTTATCCCAATAGGTGTTGTTTTTCCCATTAATATTCAGATTAATTTTAGTGACATTTTTGGCACTGGCAGTTTTAAATTCTTCCTCCAATGTCTTCTTTTCATTTCTGATGATTTCCTGCAAAAAATTATAATCCTCAAGTTTAAATTCACAAGGCGATTCATTGATGATATTTTCTTGACTTTCTCCTTGTATAGAGCATTGTGAAGGAGGACTTATCATCAAATGAATCAGAGAATTTGTTGCTATTGGAGTTTCTGGGACTTTTTCATTTTCCTTTTCTTTATCATAGTTTTCCAATTTAACCGAAGGTTTCTGCATTTTCTCAGATTTTTCAAATTTAGGCGATTTGTGATCTTGTTTTCTCCAAGGCTGAATATATTTATTGAAGAATCCCTTTTCGAAATTGGAAACCTCATTGAGAGTCTTTTTCTTAAAATCCAGGTTTTTAACTTGTTTCGGCAAGGTCGCAGAACTGATTTCTTTAAAATCCTCTAAAGGTTTTTTGTGTTTTGTTTTTTTAGATTTCGAAGTGTTGTCAGTAACAACAATTGAGAGATATTTGGTGTTTATCAACGAAATAAAGGAAGGACTTTCGTTCTTTTGAGAGAGATCCACTATGCTTTTCAAAGAAGTGTCTGAATTATGCATTATTTTAAAAATTATTTTAAGTTGTTTTAGTTTTTATTATAAAATCTAGCGAATTCTTATAAATTCATTAAGTTAGTTATCATTGCTTTAAAAAAAGCTTTATGTGACGTGCTTTCAATAGACTGGCACCTGATTTTCTTGATTTTCCATTTAGGACATTTATAAGGTCTTCTTGCATTTTTTCCTCAGATTCGATTCTTTTGGCCCATCTATGAGAAAAAAAACAAGATAAGAATTGTTTTTAATTTACCCCTCAAAATATAAATTTAAATTATCAAAAAATAAGGATTTTTCCTTTATCAATTCATAAAGACTAAGTATTGATAATTCCATGATATCACAGCTAATAATATTAAGAAAAAAGTAAAAAAATGATGAGGAGTTCAAAAAAACCTCCATAACCAAATATGAAGTTCCTTTAAATTTGTTGATAGGCCAACTCTCATATTTTCGAGCATTTCCTGGAAATTACAATCCGTGATAAAAGGAGTTTCTTTCCAACTAAATAGCTTAGATTTTAATGGAAATAAATCGAAATCACCTGTTAAAACCAATAGACAAGATATTAAGTCTACAAAGGAATTTTCGTGAAAACGCCTCATTTAATGGAGAAACGTTCATGTTTTTATTAACATTTCTGGAGAAATTAAAAGATTTTATTCTAAATTCATTGGTTACCCCATCCAAAATCGGAAAACCTTGAGATTTTCGAGACTTTTAGCGATTTCGCCGACTTTCTCAACACAAGGGTTCATATCATGGATACAATTGAACAAAATACTAAAGAATTGAAGTTTTCCTTTGACTTCATTCATTCTTTTAAGAATAGCATTGGATAAATTAAGGAATTTCTCTTGATTTCCCTGTTCACTATTGAATATTAAAGATTCTGATTTCATGATTATTTTACCTAGAAACCACGATTTCCAAATGTTTCAATCTAGAGAAATTATAACTTTCTATAATTTTTGTGATTTTATCGATTTCTTGATTTTTCACATTCAAATAACTATGAAAAATCAGGTCTAATCTCTCGAATTCATAATTGATGAAATTCGTTTGTTTCAAAATATCAAGAACCACATTCAATGATTCTTTTGATAGTCCATTATCCCTAGAAAAACAGTTATTTTATTAGAAAATTTGTTGAGGTAATTTAATTCAAACCAATCATCCGTCGATTTTATAGTCAAAACAATCTCTCCTTTCAATCGGGTTTTTTCATTATCTTTTAAGTTTTGATAGAAAGAATACCACCAGAAAGTTCGCCAATTATCATCATGACTTACTAACAGAAAATTTGGCTTTAAATGGACCTTTAAACTTGGGATTCTCTGATTATCATGAAGCAAATTTTTAGAGAAAATCTCGAAATCAGAACTGACTGAAGAAAGATTCGTCTCTAAATTATTCCTTTTATCAGAGATCTCAAGATTCAACAAGAAATTAGAATCATCTGATGTTTTGTAAATGTAATAGAAAGGCACTGGGATATAAGTCGAATTATTAGTCATTTTATATGAAAGCCATGGTTTTTCTATCGGCAAAGCTTTAAACATCTCCTTAACTTCAAATATCGAAATCTTTGAATCCTTATTTAGACATTTAGCAATGATTTTCTCATAATTATTCTTATGAAGAGTTTCAAGAATATCTTGGATTTTTCTCTCTAGAAAGTCCTCATTATCCATTGGGAAAAAATCACCTGAAGCAATTTGATAGATTAAAAGTCCGAAATTCCTCACATCTTTTCTTTGATTATGCGAAATGGCCTCGGGATCTTCTGAGTTTATACGAAAACAAGGAAATAAACAAATTTTTACAGTATTTTTCTCTAATTTCAAGAATTTTATTGAGAGATTCCCATGAAAAATCCCTTTGTTATTATGTAACTCATCAAGACCCTCGAGAATTTGTCTTAGAAAAAGCCTGGAATTTTCTGATGGTATCAAGGGTAAATCATCATGAAAATATTCGAGCAAAATGTAGAATTCTTTGCTTTTTTTGAGTTTTGTCATAAAAACAACTTTTTGTAAATTTTCATGATGAGAAGACAAGAATTTTCCCTTGAATTCTTTTGTCAGGAACTTAAGTTGCGATTTTTCCAGAGTGCTTCTGAAAAGCTTCATGATAAAAGGTTTTCCGTCATGTTTTCTCTTCACTACAATATCGAAATAATCATTTTCTTGATTCTGTAAGGAAATCAAAAAAAAGTTGTTCAAAATTTCTTCCGAAATCGGGTAAAAATCATTATTGGGTTCATAACAATTCAAACAAGCCAACTTCTTACCTGAGATATTGATATTTTGCTTGATTAGATTGTGAATCTCACAATTCGGGTTCATACCTGAAGTTTGCTCAATTTTCTTAAGTTCTTCCTCAATTTCACACTTTTTATTCATAATGGTCCTTAATAAAATAATAAAATTAATTAAAATCTCAATTCTGATTTTAAGCTAAGAATTTTTTTTTTTTAAATAAAAAAAAAAGGAAAAAATCCTTTCAATAAAAATATCTCAAAAATATCTAAAAAATTATAACAAACAAACAAAATTCAATGGATCCGGAACTAAATCCCTACGAAACTCAAAAAACCCTTTCAGAATATCTGGGTTCATTTTATTTCGATGCAGAAAACCCTTTCTTCAATCCATCTTTCCAAATCGATATCCATTATCCGCAAGATTATTTGACAAAATTAGCAAATGTCTCAATTCATGCCTTTCAAAAACTCACAGAACATAGTCCAATCGTAAAACCTCCTTTATCTGCTCTAGATATAGGCTGTGGTGTCGGGCGTTTAACCTTTGAATTATCTAGATAT
>Ga0302140_10002872_pt1 | contig 22281 bp, 24 predicted proteins | sample I_Bog_E1_1_FD_202095 | JGI IMG/M metagenome (GOLD analysis project Ga0302140, IMG submission 202095) | Peat permafrost microbial communities from Stordalen Mire near Abisko, Sweden - I_Bog_E1_1 | ecosystem: Environmental > Terrestrial > Soil > Wetlands > Peat | place: Sweden: Abisko, Stordalen... | reverse complement strand
TCTGTGCGTTGGTCCGGCCGGGGGCCAGCAGCGCGGCCGCAAAAAGGCCGCAAAGTAAGAGGGTATAGGTCTTGCTTAATTTCACGGTGCTTCCACTCCATGGGAGGTGCCCGCCGCTGCGCGCCTGCCTCCGGTCACGTTCCAAAATCATCCTGTTGTAACACAACTGTAAGAGCCTCGTCTCCCACCCTGTGCCCCAGTGATAAACTCCTCCCATGCCGCATGGTCTCTTCATCACCCTCGAAGGTCTTGACGGATCCGGCAAAACCACCCAAATCAAACGTTTGGCCGCCTGGCTGAAGGAGAACGACCGGACACTCGATCCCGTCCTCCTGCGCCAACCCGGAGGCACCGTAACCGGCGACCGCATCCGCGCCCTCGTCCTCGACTCCCGCTCTGCCGGCCTCGCTCCCATGACGGAAATGGCCCTGATGTTCGCCGACCGCGCCCAGGCCATCGCCGAGGTGATTCAGCCGGCGCTGGAGCAGGGGAAAATCGTCCTCTGCGACCGCTTTACCGACTCCACCGAGGCCTACCAGGGTGGAGGGCGGCAGCTTGGCTCCGAGCCCGTGATCGAGCTTCACCGGCTCGTCTGCGGCAACCTGCACCCCGACCTGACTATCCTCCTGCTGCCCAGCCTGGAGTCTTCTCTCGTTCGCGCCCGCCGCCGCAACCAGCGCGCCCAGGCCCAGACCGGTCAGGATGAAAATCGCTTCGAGTCGGAGCAGGATGCCTTCTATGCACGCGTGTGGGAGAAATACCGGGAAATCTCGCTCCGCGAACCGGATCGCGTGGTCCTTATCGAAGGCGATAACTCCATCGAAGAAGTCCACCAGCAAATCGTCGCTGCCGTCACTCCCCACCTGAAATCTGTAACCTGTAATCTGTAACCTGTGTCCACCCTCGTCCGCCATGGCCGCTACCTCTACCCGCCCGGCCTGCGCCTCAATCTGCCCTTCTACCTCTTCCACAAGTTCTTCAAGCCGGGCAATCCCATCCTGCTGTTTGAGCACCTGCGCCGCTACGGCCGCGCCGCCCACTACAAAATCCTCTTTCACCACGTTGTTCTGCTCCACGAGCCCTCCGACATTCGCGAGGTCCTCATCGATAAAGCCGCCTCGTTCGGCAAAGACCGCACCCAGAAGCGCATGAAAATCCTGCTCGGCGAAGGTCTCATCACCTCCGACGGCGAAACCCACAACCGCGCCCGCCGCATTGCCGCACCGGCCTTTCACCGCCAGCGCATTCAGCGCTACGCCGGGCAAATCGTCGATCTGGCCGCGCAGGTCAGCGCCCAATGGCAGGGCGGACTGGGCGGTCTGGGCGGGCAACCCCTCGACATCAATGCCGAGATGATGCGCCTCGCTCTCCAGATCACCGCGCGCACACTGTTCGACACAGAAGTCACTCCGGAAATCCACGTCATTAACGACCAGACGAACATCATCATGGGGCTTTACAACTACCTGGTCGCCCTGCCCCGCGCCGAGCTGCTGCTGAACACGCCGCTGCCCGGCATGAAGCGCTTTCGCAACGCCAAGGCGCGTCTCGATCAGGTTGTGGATGGAATGATTGAATCCCGCCGCGTAGAATCCGCCGGCAGTCTTGAGAAGCATGGAGATTTGCTGTCGATGTTAATCGCCGCCCGCGACGATCAGGCGGAAGGCGACGGACTCAATCTCAGCACCGACCAGCTTCGCGACCAGGTGCTGACCCTTTTCCTGGCCGGATACGAAACCGTAGCTAACGCGCTGGCCTGGACATGGCTGCTGCTCGGCCAGAATCCGGAGGCCGAAGCGCGCCTGCATGCTGAGCTCGATCAGGTTCTGGCAGGCCGCCTGCCCACTCTGGAAGACATGCCCCGCCTCGAGTACACCGCCATGGTCCTTGCTGAATCCATGCGCCTCTACCCGCCGGCCTGGGCCATGGGCCGCGAAGCCCTCGAAGACGTCTATGTCGGTCCCTACCACCTCAAAAAGGGCACCATGGTCTTCTTCAGCCAGTACATTGTGCAGCGCGATCCCCGCTGGTTCCCCGAGCCTGAGATCTTCCGCCCCGAGCGCCACACCGCGGAAGCTAAAGCCGGGCGTCCACGCTTCGCCTATTTCCCCTTCGGAGGCGGTGGACGGCAGTGTATCGGTGAGTCCTTCGCCTGGATGGAAGCTACACTGGCCCTCGCCACCATCGCCCAGCGCTGGCGCCTGGAACTTGTCCCCAATCAGGCCATCGAGCTCCAGCCCAAAATCACCCTCCGCCCAAAAACGGGCATAAAAGCCATCCCCATCCAACGCAGCGTCTAAAAAGGCCGGACGAGCATCCAGCGGACCGTCATCCGCAAGCTGTCATGTGCAAGCTGTCATCCGTGAACTGTCATCTGTCATCCGTAATCTACTTCCAGAGCGGGTGCCCCCGGTCCCTAGCACTTGGGGACCGGGGAAGGACCAACTCAGTGCGAGCCTCCCGCGAGCTTCTGCCCCACCGCAGGTGGTTATTTCCACAAACCGAGCATCTTCCGTAGCATCACAAACTGCCCCAGGTGGTACGAGTTGTGATCCGCCACCAGCATCGCCTCGCGCAGCACCGTTTGCCCATCCCCATGCATCAGCTTCGCAAATAAATCTGTCTTCTCATCCGCCACCAGCGCGCACATCGCTTCGCGATCGGCCAGAAACGCCTTCACGCTCTGGTCCCAGGCCTTGAAGTTCGGCGGAGCGTCTGAATCCGGCCAATAGCCCCGCGGCCAGTCCGGCGATTTGTGCAGTGGATTGCGCGAAAACTCCAGGATGTCCCACTGCGCAATTCTCATGTGCTCAAGCAGTTGCCATGCCGAGTGTTCCACTCCGCGCGGCGTTCTCGATCGCAACTCTCCTGGGAAATTCTTGACGGAGCGATCGAAATCCGCGTGCGCCTCGCCGCCCTTTATCAGCTTGATCAATTGTTCCCGTAGAGCCTTGTCGTTCCCCATCGTGCTTATTCCCTTTCGTATCCCAACTGAAAACGTTTTATTCCATTAACAAGATGACACAATCGTCATCTTCGATCTTAAAACCTCAAGCGTGCATTGTGTGGAAATGTAGCTGCGGAGGGTTGCGATCCAGAGCGGAAAAGGTCGCTTCAAAGGTTCCAAAAAGGGGAAATGGTCGCCTATAAAGTTGCGATTCATTGAGACAAAGACCTCACTGCCCTGGCTCCAGAAAACGAACCACCGCGGCATGAAACGCCGCCGGCTGGTCATACATGATGAAGTGCAGCGAGTCGTCGATCCGCGTAAACTGCACGTTCGGCATCCCCGAGTAGGCGTTTGTATAGAGAGCGGCCACCTCAGCCTGCGTGCCCTGCGCGGCCACGTAAGGGTACAGCACCGTCGCCGGCGTCTTGATGCCCGCAAGCCGCGGCCGCAAATCGGTGCCCAGGTCCTCAAGCATGGCATTGGCAAACACCATGCGGTCCGACGCAATCGAGGCCGCGCTTACCGCCTTCTGTCCGTCAGCCGATGCCACAAGCCGCGCGGAAAACATCGGCTGGCTGGCTGCAAACTGGTCCGCCGGCATTGCTATCAATGCATCGTGCATCGCCTGCGCCTGCCCATGCAGCGCTTCCACCGTGGCGCCGGGGTTGAAAACCAGCCCGTAGAACGGCAACGTATCCACGATCAGCAGTTTGCTCGCATCCCCTGGGTGCGCATCCGCCAGCATCAGCGCCAGCAGCCCGCCCATGGAGTGCCCAATCACCGGCGAATGCTCCAGGTGGTTGTCCGCGATGTACTTGTGCAGCTCCTCCACTACCGGCCCCAGGATTGGCCCGCTGGCGTTCGGCCCCGCAGGCTGGCCCGCGAAGCCCGCAATTTGAACCAGGTGCAGCCGGTACTTCGAAGTCAGCAGTTTGGCCTCCGCCGCGTAAACCTCCCGCGAACTCGCCAGTCCGGGAATCAGGATCACATCCGGAGCCTTGCCTGCTGCCGGCCCCTCCACCACAACGGAAAACCGCGTAGGCACGGCAATCGCTGATGCCGCGGGCATTTGGCAATTGGCTGGCTCGCCCGTCATGAGCAACCCGGCAAACACAAAAATCAGAACAAACCCTCTGGATACGAAACGGCGTGAACTCATGTCAATTCTCCTTTTGAAACTCGGGTAGAACATCGTTATCTTTATCTGCCTTAGCTCAGAGGCCGGCCGCGCAACTACTCTTCATCCGTGAAAATCGTTTCGATCGTCGTCTCAAACAGTCGCGCCAGTTTGAAAGCGAGCGGAAGGCTGGGGTCGAACTTCCCCGTCTCGATCGCGTTCACCGACTGGCGCGAAACCTCCAGCCGCTCCGCGAGATCCGCCTGCGACCAATCCCGCTCAGCTCGCAACACGCGTAGCCGGTTCTTCATCTGTACCTCGCCTTCAGCATGGGCGTAAAGATGCCCACAAAGAAGCAGAACATGGGATACACCAGAAAAGGCTCCATGTGCCGGACGGCAACGAAATTCTCCAGAAATCCCCACACTGACGTCGCCGCCAGCGTCGCCCCAATCCCCCACAGCATCGACTGGACTAGAACCGTCCGTTGAAACTCATCCTTCTCTTCGGCAAGGTACAACCCAACCGACGCAATCGTTCCAATAATCGGAATCGAGGGAAGAACCGCAAGCAAATAGGCGACAGCGCCCGTGGGGTGGCCCCGCCGGAACTCCGAGACCGCGAGGCAGAGAAATGCGACGTAGAGCGTCATCGAAGCGCTAAACCGCCATATATAGCGCCTGACTACGAGGTTCTTGCGTTGACCGTTCATGTTTGGTCTCCTTTACTTAAAGACAACTAAACTTTACATAATCGAGCAATAGATGTCAAGTGTTCTTGTCTTTTTTTCTGTGAGTCTCCCGATGGACCCTATTGAACGCGCAATTCGGGAATGTCACTCGGCCCCTTCTTCGGCGCCCTCCGTCTCCTGCCGTCGGAAGGATTCCCTGCTTCCCTTGTTCACTCCGTCACTGGTTCACTACACTCAATCCGTGAGCTTCCAGGATTTCCTCGGCAACACCCAAACCGTCACCCATCTCCGCGAGTCCATCCGCGCCGAGCGCTTTCCCCACTCGCTCATCCTCTCCGGCCCCAAGGGCTCCGGCAAATACACGCTCGCCCTGATGCTGGCCAAGGCGTTTAACTGCCTCAATCCCACTGAATCCGACGGCCTTCCCGACTTCTGCGGCCGGTGCTCCAACTGCCTGCGCATTGCCGACTCGGCCAACCTCGAAGCCCTTGTCGCCGAAGCCGTCGAGGCCCGCGAGGCCCTCCGCGAAACCGACAAGAAAGAAACCCGCATCCTCATCCAGACCCACCCCGACCTGCTGATTGTTCCGCCCGATCCACCTCAGCTCCTCATCAAGCTCGGCCAGGTGCGCCAGGTCATCCACGTCGCGTTCTACCGGCCCCCGGTCGAGTCCCGCCGCACGTTCACCATTTTCACCTCGTCGGCTTTCATGAAAGAGGCGGCCAACAGCCTGCTCAAAGTCCTGGAAGAGCCGCCCGAGCACACCTCGCTCATTCTTCTCACCGAAAATCCCCAGGAACTGCTCCCTACCATCCGTTCCCGCGCCGTCGTGCATCGCCTCGGCGCTCTCGCAGCCTCTGATCTCGAGTCCCTCCTCGCCCTTCGCCGTCCCCAACTCAAGCCTCAGGATCGCGCTCTCGCGGCCCGCCTGGCCGAAGGCGCAGTGGGCCGCGCGCTCACCCTCGACCTGCCCGCGTACCTCACCAGCCGTCAGGAGGCCCTGCTCCTGCTTCGCACTGCGCTTCGTGAGCCGGACTACTCCCAGCTTTTTCAATCCACAGAGAAGTACCGCGCAGGCGCAGACGGCCAGGAAAAAACCCTCAATCTGCTGCGCGCCCTCAGCAGCCTGGTTGAGGACCTGCTCCTCGTCGTTGCCGGAACTCCGCGGCTGATTCGGAATATCGATATTGAAGCCGAGCTCGCCCGCCTCGCCCAGGGCGTGAGCATCGAGTGGATCGACAACGCTGCCCGCGCCCTGGTCCAGGTGGAATCCGGCATGCGCCGCAACCTGCTGCGGTCTCTCTCGCTCGACGCCATGGCCGTGGCCCTCAATCTCGAATAGCCGCTCGCGAGTAGCGGTCCCCACTCAACCTGCTGAAAGGTAAATGCAACCCACCCCCGGCGCCAGGCATCTCTTTCGGTACCGGTAATTGCGTAACCTCGAAAGAATGCAGCCGCACCTTTAGGTCCTCGCAGACCTGCGCAGCCCTGCATCCACCGTGGGTACGCTCGCCGGGAGTTTTGAATGCGTGGGGCTTTATTCGGCCGTTTCTGCCGCTCGGCCGTCGCGATTTTAAGGTTTTCCGTTACTCGGTTTCAATTGCTTTCATTCTTCTCTTGCGCCGGAAAGGATTGTCACGCCATGATAAGTTCATCCAATATGCCCAGCTTTTCCAGTTCACCTGGCTCGCCGGTCTCCGTCCGTATTTCGCCGGCGCAGCCCAGGCTGTCCGCAGCGGGGAGCCGCGCCGCCTTCGCTACGAACCACGAACAGCCCGATCACGCGGCCGGAGCGCCCAAGTTACGCAACCGGAAAGCCCTGCCAGCTCCGGCGCCCTTCCATTTCCACGCGCAAATGCCTGAAGAGGAAGCGCGGCAGCACCAAGCCGAGCTTTTCTATCTGCAAAAGCAGATTCAGGCGCAGACCCCCATGGTGATCGTGATGGAAGACGGGGAAAAGATTGAAGGCCGCATCGAGTGGTACGACCGTAACTCGATCAAAGTCCGCGGCCGGACCAAGTCGCTGATCTACAAGCCCGCCATCAAGTACATGTACAAAGTGGCGGAAAACGGGCAGTGACGGCTAACAGCAGGCAGTTCTCCGATGTTATCTGTCCGCTGTGAACTATCTGCCCTCTGCTTTGGTAATGTCCCAAGAGTGCGGCGCTGATTTACTGGCGTCTGCGCTTTTCAAGAGCGTCCGATTTGTCGACACGCTCTTTCCTCTGTTCCCTTTTTGCGATTACAAATACTCCTGCGAGAGTGGCTAAACTACCGATTACCGCAGAAATGCCATAAATATTCTTGCCCATGCCAATTAACACGAAGCCTCCGATAATGGTAACTACGCAAATAATGAAAGCATAGTGCGAGCCACGCGCTTGGCTCGCCACGTTACCTTCTACGACCTTCGCTTCGAGGGATTCGCGATGGATACTCTGCCGCTCCGCCATTGCAAATATGCGTTCGGCGCCATTTGGTATCACTTCGTTGTATCTAGCGAGAAGACCTGGAGGTGGGATAGGCCCAGAAAATGAAACCGACTGCGTGATAGTGCTGATTTCGGTGCTTTGCGCTGGCGGCGGGGGATCATTGCGGCGACGTCTGGTCACAGCGTCTTAAGCAGCCTGCATTTCGGATTCATCCTGCTCAATTGCGTCAGCTATATCCTGCCCAACAACAATCCAATCCGAAGCAATCGCCTTAGCATCTGCTTCATCGGGCGTCTCGCTTCGATTGTATTCGTCAAACTGACCAAACAGATCGAATACGCGAGCAACACCTGACGCAAAGGAGGGCTGCGCGAAAAGAAAATCCGATTGTACTTTGTTTCCCATTGGCTCCTCAGCACTCATATCGGCTGAACCCGTCCATCTGTTTAGATGGGGTTGACCGCAAAAGGTTTCTTTGCAACTGCTTGAATGGCTGGAACCGTTTGATTCGACAGCCTACAGCGCACTCAGTATTCAACATTCACTCAGGAAAGTCTACCAGAATAGTGAGGAATTACCCGCAAACATGTCAAATCGTCAATTCGTCCAATTCCCAAACGTGATCCGTGATCCCACTCTCCATCGCATGCATCACTTTCAAGGTTTTGGGAGCCCTACAGAATATTTAGAGCGCAAACCATAGATAATAAGCTACTTGAATTCCATGCCACATCCTGCTGAATGCGTTCGTTAAACGAGTCACGCGACGCATTACCATGCGGACGCTCCGATTCTGTCTTTCGATGTGAGGTGCAAATTCTGTTTCTGTCTGGCCGCCCCATGATTTCACATGGGACAGGATCCACATCCTGTGATCTTAGCCGTGACCTGCGAGCTGTTAACTTTGAGCTTTCTACTATTAGCGGTTAGCTGTTAGCTGCCTTCATCAGCCGATCCCGAATCGCCGCCCCAATGCCCTCCGCGGGCGGCAAGGGACACAGAATCACCGTGCATCCCCGCTCATCCAGCATCCGCAATCCCGCATATAGTTTCCGCGCCAGTTCTTCCGGCGCATCCCATCGACCCCACGCAAACACCGTCGTCCATGCGGGCGCTGCAATCTCTGCCGGCAGCATCACCCCTACCCGCTCGTCCGCGAGTAGCAACACTAATTCCTCCAGCCGCGCCTCAAGTTCCCCGAGCGGAGCATCCACCAGCACCAGCCGCGCCCGCGGCGCATAATGCCGTATCCCCACCCCAGGCGATGGCATCGCCTCCCGCGGCGTCTCCTCCAGTTCCCCGCTTTCAAACAACCCGACCGGCCCGCCAACCGCGCGAATCTGTTCGGCTGTCACCGCCCCCGGCCGGTAAATCACCATCGGGCTTTGGCAGCAATCCAGAACCGTCGATTCCACGCCCAGGCCCGTCGCCCCCGCGTCCACCACGGCGTCAATCCGCCCGTCCAGATCGTCAAGCACATGCTCCGCCGTCGTGGGGCTGGTATGCCCGAACAGGTTCGCACTCGGCGCAGCCACCGGGACCCCCGCCCGCCGAATCAGTTCCAGCGCCACCGGATGCGCCGGCATCCGCACCCCCACCAGCGCCCGTCCCGCCGTTACCGCATCCGGAACCGCCTCGGTCCGCCTGAGCAGCAGCGTCAATGGACCCGGCCAGAACGCGGCCATGAGCCTCCGTGCCCGCGCCTCCACCCCGTCGGCGACGCCCTCCCAGCAAACCAGCCCTTCCAACATTGCGAGGTCGGCGATGTGCACAATCACCGGATCCCACGCGGGCCGCTGCTTGGCTTCGAAGATCCGCCCCACCGCCGCCGCATCCAGCGCATGAGCGCCCAGACCGTACACCGTCTCCGTGGGCAGCGCCACCAGGCCCCCGGCGCGCAAAATCTGCGCTCCGCGCTCTAGCGTTTCCTGTGCCTCTGCGGTATCAAGGCGCTCCGCATCCACTCGCAATCGCAGCGTTTTCACATCTTCATTGTCACCCGGCAAGCCGGATCGGCCCCATTGTTTCTCTTTGGCAAAAGCTTGGAAAGCAGTAAAGCTGGTGCGAGCGACCAACCAGCGTCTGCCCCACCCCTGGGGGCTGCCGTATACTCACCGTCATGGCTTTCGCCTAAGAACTAGCAACTCTGAACTAAGAACTAAGAACTGCAATTCACCATGCCCGTCGAAACCGAAATCAAATTCCGCGTCGACGACCTGCCCGCGCTGGCCAACCGCCTCACGGCCGCCGGCTTCACCGTGCAAACCGCGCGCAGCTTTGAGAGCAACATCCTTTATGACACCCCCGACCGGAAAATGCGCGCCCGCACCGAGATTCTCCGCATCCGCAACTATGCCGGCCGCTGCATCCTCACCCACAAGCGCCTGCCTGACATTGGTCCCGGCGAAGATGCGCACAAACACCGCATTGAAACAGAAACCGAAGTCTCCGACGGCGACAACCTCGCCCTGATCTTCCATTCCCTCGGCCTCGACCCCGCCTTTCGCTACGAGAAGTGGCGCACCGAGTGGTCTGACGGCGAGGGTCACTGCGTGGTCGATGAAACCCCCATCGGCCAGTTCGCCGAGCTCGAAGGCGCGCCTGAGTGGATCGACCGCGTCGCCGCAGCTTTGGCCGTCGCTCCTTCCCAATACATCACGCTCAGCTACGGCCGCCTCTTCGAGTTGTGGCGGGAGCAACACGGTTCCTCCGCGCAGGATCTGACCTTCGCCGCCGTCGCCGAATCCGATGGCCCCCATTAAGCAGCCTCCCATTCCTTTCGTAATCAAATCCTCAGAATTCCCTTAGAAAAACATCCCCTCTCAGCCGATGAGCCAATCACGCGACCTTCGCGCCAGGGGAAAACCAATGCTGATCTGCTCTCTCCGTTTCGCCATCCGACGAGTCCAACGCACCACCGCGCGCCTGCTCCGGATCGCCACGTTCGTCCTCTTCGCCGCCCTCGCCCTGCATGCGGCCGCTGCCGGCAACCGCTCCGTCAAGTCCCGCGTCGCCCCCCAATACCCCGACCTCGCCAGGCACCTGAAGATCGAAGGCACTGTTGTGGTCGAGGCCGTTGTCGATCCCAATGGAAAAGTCGTCGACGCCAAAGCCGTCACCGGAAGCAAAGTCCTTTCCTACGCTGCGGAGGAAGCCGTCCGCAAATGGGTATTCGTGGCCGCGCCTGACAAGTCTACCGAGAGCGTGGAGATACGATTCGCCCTGGCACAATAACCTGAGAACAATGGGGTTATGCAACAAGGGGAGGATGGCGATTTGGATACTGCTCGGGCGATTTCTGCCCGCCTGAGAAGGAGTCAATTTTAACCGTTTGAGCAATCTCAGTTAAAATTGGAAGAGCGGCAGGCAACTGGATGTTGCGCTTGCATCATGCGGGACGATACGCACAATTCCGAACCGTCTGAGACGGACGCCCTATCCATCGTGCTAATCGGCCCCGATGCGGCGCGCCGCCGGGAGATCGCCAAGGCACTCGAGTCCGTGGGCGGGGTCGAGATCAAGGAGATCCCGGCCTACCCTGGGGGGCTCCAGGATCTGCCCCACTTGCTGCTGCCCCAGCCGGACGTCGTCATCGTGGACCTCGACACCGACCCCGACTATACCCTCGAAATTGTCGAGTCCATCTCTTCCTTTGCCTCTTCCACGGTCATGGTCTATTCCCGGCGCTCCGACCTCACTATGGCGGTCCGCTGCATGCGCGCCGGCGCCCGCGAGTTCCTGAATCTTCCCGCGGTGCAGAGCGACATTGCCGGAGCACTGGCTCGCGTCTCCGTCCGTCGTCCCGGAGCCATTCGCGCCAGGCGCACGTCCGGCAAGGTGATGGTGTTTTTAGGAACCAAAGGCGGCTGCGGCGTGACCACCCTCGCCGCCAACTTCGCCGTGGCGCTGGCCCAGGAAACAGGGCGCAGAACGCTTCTCATCGATCTCGGGTTGCCCCTGGGCGATGCCGCCATCAACCTGGGCGTGACCGCACAGTACTCCACGGTGGACGCGTTTCGCGACATCGCCCGGCTTGACTCGCGCTTTCTCGCCACGCTCCTCACCACCCACAGTTCGGAGCTTTCGATCCTGGCCGCGCCCAACGAATTCAACGATTCCGACCCGCCCCTCGACGCCATCGACAAGCTGCTCGTGGTGGCCCGCCAGAGTTTCGATTACATCGTCGTCGATTGCGGCTCAAGGCTCGACCTGAGAAGCTCCGCGCTTTTCGATCCCGCCTCTGCCATTTATCTGGTTGCCCAGGTCGGCGTCACCGAACTCCGCAACGCAAATCGACTCCTCACCCAGTATTTCTCCAACCGCGGCCGCCACCTCCACGTCATCCTGAATCGTTACGGACCCCAATCCCTCCTCTACGACGAGGCAAACGTCACCAGGGCGCTGACCCGCCCGGCGCAGTGGCGCGTGCCCGATGACTATGCCACCGCCCGCCGTACCCAGAGCATGGCCACCGCCCTCGTCCTTCAGGACGCCCCCATCGCCACCGCCATCCGCCAAATCGCCCGCAACGCAGCCGGCCTGCCTGAACAGGAAGAAAAGAAAAAGGGCTTCAGCTTCTTTTCCAAACTCCGTTCCTCACCCAAGCCATTCCACGAAACGGCCGAGCCCGAAGAAATCTAAGGGCGAATCATGCGACGAAAACTGACCGGGCCCTTCCCGCGGGTTGAGGAACGAATAGCGATGCGCGATATCGGCGCGGCTCGCCATACGACGGAATACCGCGCGTAGCCGCGGATTAACGAGCATCTGCTCGGCGAAGATGACGAAAACGTCATGTACATCGTGCTCTGGTACGGCAGTGGCGATGCGGTTAAGGTCAGCCGTGGATTCTCGCAATGGGTCCTCAACTCGAGTTATAGGGGTGAGACGTCCCGTGTGTATCTTAAGGAAGCTGCCCACAAAGAGGCGAAAATCTGGCGACGGTAGACTTTCCCACTAACTTGGATGTTACAAGCCAATCAATTATCTAATCGGCCCAGTTTGGGGACGCCATAAGTGCTGTTAACAATCTGGCCGGTGCGACAGATCGGGAACAAAAGATCGGCACAGCAAACGGAGGCTCACCATCTCTGCCAGTGCTCCGTCCAACCCACGTGACAGTCATGTTCATGTTACCGCCTGCTCCCACACCGAAATGACAGGATCGTCATGTTACTCCCAGAAGGAGCAGTACAATTTCAAATATCGGATCCGAACAAGGAGATTCCAGTTACAACGTCCAATCTGAACCAGATTCCTTTTGAAGATGAAGTCCTCGTCCTCGGTGGTGGCGCGGCAGGCTGTGCCGCTGCTATCGCACTGGCCCGCAAGGGGCGGCGCGTTGCGCTGATCGAACGCGAGCCCACACCGCGCCATAAAGTCTGCGGAGAGTTCCTGAGCGGTGAGGCCCTTGAGGACCTGTACCTGCTAGGTATCGACGTGACCTCGCTTGGAGCCGTGCCTATCGGCTACGTTCGCCTGGCCGCTGCCAGACGCGCCGCGCAGGCTCCGTTGCCTTTTTCCGCAGCGTCGCTGACGCGCAAGGCGCTTGATACGGCGCTCATCGCCCAGGCCATCGCTGTAGGAGTCCGCGTAGAGCGCGGCCGCAGTGTGCCCCGTTCTGCCTCAGGGTCTGGCCCGTCGTGATGCGCGTAACCGCGAGACTGACACGCGTCGCCCATCAAGCGACTGTTGTTCCCGTGCAGGCGACGGCTGAAATCTAGTGTGCTGTCTCAGAAGTTCGTTGTAAAACGCACGAAAGACTGAAGCAGATTCTTCGACTCACCACCCCCGAACTGAAATACGTTCGGGGCCCCGTTCGCTCAGAATGACAGCTTCTGTTTTGTTATGGACTTTAGGGACAGGACACTAGCCAAGCAAAATATAACTCTCATTCGTTCAAGCACCATCGGAGAGATGCAATGCAATCCTTCACAGTCTTCGCCCTCGTTGCCGTACTTGCTCCAGCCGCGCTCGCACAGCATCAGACCTTCGTCGTCAATCCCGATGCCAGCGAGGTGAAGATAACACTCAATACGACCCACGAGATCGTCAACGGCACCTTTCACGTTCAAACCGGATCGATTGAGTTTGACCGTAGCACTCCCAAGATGGCGGGGTCGGTGGTCGTACTCGCCGGCAGCGGCAAAACCGGCAACGACAGTCGCGACAAAAAGATGAACAAGGACATCCTTAAAGCCGAACAGTACGCAACTGTTTCCTTTGAGCCGAAGACCTATACCGGCGCCATCGCTCTTTCAGGCGAGTCGAACCTCCAGGTAACTGGTATCTTCACGCTGCTCGGAACGCCTCACGAGATCACCATCCCCATCCTTGTCCATCTTGAAGGCACAGCCGCAACGGCCAAGGCTCATTTTGTCGTACCCTACGTCAAATGGGGGCTGAAGAATCCAAGCTTCTTGATCTGGAAAGCGGACGACGACGTCGCGATCGACCTCTATCTTGCCGGCCGGCTTTCAAAATAGAGAACCACTCTCATGCCGACGCAACCGTGTCGTGCGTCGGCATGAGGTCTGAAGCGTTCTGCCGCAAAGGCGGGAAGCAGTAAGCCCGTGCGAGCCTCCCGCGAGCGATTGGCCGCACCGCAGGTGCCTACTTCTCCCCGTGGCACTTCTTATACTTCTTGCCGCTCCCGCAGGGGCACGGGTCGTTGCGTCCCACCTTCTCGCCGGTGCGCCGCTGCGCTGCCTGGCTTGAATCTCCGCCGCCGGAAAGGCTTGCCGCCTCCAGCTCCCGCTGTTTCTTGCGCTGGAATTCTTTCTCCAGGGCATCGATCGTGGTGGAAGGCTGCCGCGTATGAATCGCGACGTCCGACGGCGGCGGAGGAGGTGGCAAAGCCGGCGCATCCTGTCCCGCGCGAGGCACCGCGCTCGCCACCGGCGGTGCTGCCGGAATCTCCCGCCGCGGCTGCGGAGCAGCATTGATCGGCGTTCCATCCGGGCCAAGAATCTGCATCCGGAAAAGGAACCGGACCGTGTCCTCCTGGAACTTCAGCATCATCGCTTCGAACATGTCGAACGATTCCTTCTTGTAGGCCACCAGCGGATCCTGCTGCGCGTAGCCACGCAGCCCGATCCCTTCCTTCAACTGGTCCATCGCCAGAAGGTGGTCCTTCCACAGGCCGTCAATCACGCTCAGCATCACCATCCGCTCGTGATAGCGCATGGTTTCCGCACCAAGAATCTTCTCCTTGGCCTCGTAGTCGTTCTTGAGCTTGTCGAAGATCGCATCGCCCAGTTCGTGCCGCGCCAGCTCTTCCGGCTTAATGCCCGCTGCCGTCAGACTCACCCCGAACTGCCCAACCAACCGCTCGTCCAGGCCCTTCACGTTCCACAGCTCCGGACGTACATTCTCCGCCGCAAACTCATCCAGAATCGAGCTCAGAATCCCGCCCACGTAATCCTCGAGAATCAGTTCCCGCTGGTCCAGGCCCTCAATCAAGCGCCGCCGCACGCCATACACGGCCTCACGCTGCTTGTTCATTACATCGTCGTACTCCAGCAAATGTTTCCGGCTCTCAAAGTTCTGCGCTTCCACTGCCTTCTGCGCATTCTGAATCTGCTTTGAGATCATCCGCGACTCAATCGCTTCGTCTTCGTTCATCGTCCGCTGGATCATCGTGTTGGCGATGCCGCGCGCGAAAATCCGCATCAGGTCGTCTTCCAGCGACAGATAAAAACGGCTCTCGCCCGGATCGCCCTGGCGTCCCGCGCGCCCGCGCAGCTGATTATCAATACGCCGCGACTCGTGCCGCTCGGTTCCCAGGATGAACAGCCCGCCCGCCGCAATCACCTGCTCGTGGTCCTGGCGCGCCGTCTCCGCGTGCACCTCAAAAACTTCGGCCCACTCTGCTTCGCCAACCTCAAATTCCTGCCCGTTGTAATAGAAGCGCAGGAATCCCGCCGGCGCCATCGGATTGATGGCTCCCTCGGCCACGCTGACGGCCCGCGCCCGGCCTTTCTTCACCAATTCCTGGCGCGCCATGAACTCCGGATTGCCGCCCAGCAGAATGTCGGTTCCGCGCCCGGCCATGTTGGTTGAGATGGTCACCATCCCAAGCCTGCCGGCCTGCGCCACAATCTCCGCTTCGCGCTCATGGTGCTTCGCGTTCAGCACCACGTGCTTCACGCCCTTGCGCTGCAATGTGCCGGAGAGCCGCTCGCTCTTCTCAATCGAAGTAGTACCCACAAGAACCGGCTGTTTGTTCTCGTGCAGCAGCGCAATCTCTTCCGCAACCGCCTTGTACTTCTCTTTCTCCGACCGGTACACCACGTCGGGATTCTCTTTGCGCAGCATGGGCTTGTTGGTCGGAATCACAACAATTTCCAGCTTGTAAATCTTCTCGAACTCCGCCGCTTCCGTATCCGCCGTGCCCGTCATCCCGCTCAGCTTCTTATAAAGGCGGAAGTAGTTCTGAAACGTGATGGTCGCCAGCGTCTGGTCTTCCTTGCGGATGTTCACGCCCTCTTTTGCTTCAATCGACTGGTGCAGCCCGTCGCTCCAGCGGCGTCCCGGCATCAGGCGTCCGGTAAAGGTGTCCACAATGATCACCTCGCCGTCCTTCACCACGTACTCAACGTCCCGCTTATAGAGCGCGTGCGCCTTGATGCCCGTCTCCACATAGTGCTTCAGTTCCCAGTTTTCGGCATCGGCAATGTTGCCAATCCCCAGCAGCTTCTCAATCGTGTCCCAGCCCGTGTCCGTCACGCCGATCGTCCGCTGCTTCTCGTCCACAATGTAGTCGCCGGTCAGGAACTTCTCGCCTTCGCGCAAATCCAGGCCCAGCTCCTGTTGCCGCTTGTGGTCGCTATACTCAATCTCCTCGCCCAGCTCCAGTTGCGGAATAATCTTCCGCACCCGTGCGTACTTGTCCGTCGTCTGTTCCGTCGGTCCGGAGATAATCAGCGGCGTCCGCGCTTCGTCAATCAGGATCGAGTCCACTTCGTCGACGATGGCGTAGTAGTGCCCGCGCTGCACGCAGTCTTTTAACTCGAACTTCATGTTATCGCGCAGGTAGTCGAACCCAAACTCGTTATTGGTGCCGTAGGTAATATCGGAAGCGTAGGCCGCGCGCCGTTCTTCGTCGCTTAGATCGTGGACAATCACGCCCACGCTCAGCCCCAGGAACTCGTAGATCTTGCCCATCCACTCGGCGTCGCGCTTGGCCAGGTAGTCGTTCACGGTGACCACGTGAACCCCGTGCCCGGCGAGCGCGTTCAGGTAGCAGCTCAGCGTGGCCACCAGCGTTTTTCCTTCGCCGGTCTTCATTTCGCTGATCTTGCCCTGGTGCAGCACCATGCCGCCAATCAGCTGCACGTCGAAGTGCCGCATCTGCACCGCGCGCCAGCCCGCCTCGCGCACCACCGCAAAGGCTTCCGGAAGAAGCTCATCCAGCGTCGCCTTCTCGGCGGCAATCTGCGCCGTCTCGCGGTCTTCCTTGTCTTCGATCCCCTTGGTTGCCTGCTCAACGGCCGCCGCCATCCGCGCCCGGAACTCAACGGTCTTTGCCCGCAGCTCGTCGTCTGATAGCTGCTTAATCGCCGGCTCAAAATCATTAATCGTAGCCACAACGGGCCACAGCTTTTTGATGATCCGCTCGTTCGAAGTCCCAAATACCTTTGTTAATACCTTATCGATCAAGACAAAACTCTCCGTCTACCAGTGTAAATGGCGCAGGTTATCGTGGGGTTTTCAGCAGCTATTCGTCGATCAGGATAGGCAGTTCCCGCCTACGGATACTACGATCGTCGATTGTTACAATCATCCCGCCCTCCATCCGTTCCGAAATCGCCTTGTAGGCCTCAATCACACGGTCCCCGGGCCCCTGCGGGTTCCGCTCACTTGTCCGCAGAAATATGACACTTGGCCCGCTCAGTCGGCGCAATGCAAGCATTTGAGAAAAGTCGCCATCGCCGGTCAAAATAGCGGTATTGCGCTCCGCCGCCCATTCCAGTAACTCCTCATCGGGAGCGTCGCCCTTGCCCACGCTCCACCAATGCACAGCATCGATTCCGGCGGCCTGCAGATACCCTACCCACAATGGCGTCAGGTTCGAATCCACCAGGACCGTCATGACACTGAGGACTTAGACACTTAGTTCCACTTCCTCTTCCTGTGCCCGCCAGGCGGCATATTGCAGCGCAGCAAGTATGTCTTCCCGCTGTATATAGGGATAATCGCGAAGAACCTCTTCGATTGTGTGCCCCGCGGCAAGCTGGCCAAGAACAACTCCCACTGTCACGCGCGTCCCTTTGATGCGCGGCTTCCCGCTCACCACTCCAGGAGTACAAACAATCCGTTCCAGTGTGTACATGGCTCCTCCGCCCCGAAAGCCCCACCCTTCATCCCATATTGTGCCACAAATACCACTCGACCTACATCGCAACATGCCGCCTATACCCGCAAAACCAGCCTCTCCACCGCCTCCCCTCTCCGAATACGTTTGAGCTGCCTGCTTAGTTCTTTCGCAGCAGTTTCCGGATCGCCCTCATCGTCTTCCTCCACCACTTCTACCTGCTTCGTCTCCAGCAAATGATCCACGCTGGGCCGGTAGAAAACCTCAACGAACTGCAGAACCATCCCCAGCGCAAAAGCAGACGGATAATACCCCAACCGCTTCCTCCCCCGCCGCCTCCCACGCCTCCAGGCAGCGCGCCGCCAAACATAGTGCGCAAGAATCACGCCAATAGCAATATACGGAGCGTTTAAAAGAAATATCCCGAAGGAATAAAGTGCATTGAGGCCCATAAACACCCTCCCCATTCCAGGCAGAGCTACGCGTCAATCGGTATCAAGACGCAAGGCACAAAACCGCCCGCATTCTAGAACCGCAATCTATGTTTTTTGAAGAATTAAGCGCGCCGGAAGGGTGGTGGCCGCTGGAATCGTGAAGGAAGAGCAGGAGCGTCCGGCCTGCGGCCAATGGCAACAACGGACATGCGCGGCATCAGGCTGAGCGGCGAAATGATGCCCACAAACAGAAGCGGCAATATCGCCAGCCAGTCCGCCGAGTTCCCTGAATGACCCTGCGGAATCAGCAAACAAAGCAGCGCAATGCCAATTGCGATTGCCGCAATCAGTAAAAATCCCCGCCGCTGCCGACTCTGATTCATCGTGAACCGTCCGTAGCTTCGAAGTATATCAGCCGCCGGGCATGAACATATGCGCATCCAGCCGGGTGGTAGTGGGTCAGTTTGAATTCACAGATCGAACCAGTGTTGAAGTAACGTGTCAATTTCCGCGCAGCCGCTCATCTGAATTCGGCATCGACAAAAGCAGTGGCCTCATGGGCGCGTCGCGCTGCCGCCTGCAGATCTCTCGTCCGGCCATACGGATGAGGCGCAACGGAAGCCGAGATCGCGGTGGCGAAGATCAGGTGGCGCGCTGAGCCGGCCTGAGACTCGCACATCCCGCGCAATGTTATAGAACGAACCGCCCTTCAGGATGTGCTCGCCTGGCCCCTTACCAGCGTCCTGCACCCATTCCCAGACATTTCCCAGCATGTCCCACAGTCCATAGCCGTTGGGCAGTTTTGTAGCCACGGGATGAGTACGGTCGTTGCTGTTTGGGTCGTACCACGCTACGGATGCCAGCGGCTCCTTCGGCAGTTCTGCAGTCCCTCCGTAAGCGGCATATTCCCACTCCGACTCCGTGGGCAGCCGCATACCGATCCGGTTGCAGTATGTCGTCGCGTCCGTCCAGCCCACCCGGTCCGCCGGAAGATCCGCACCTTTGTAGTACGAGGGATTGGTATTCACGACCCGCATGTATGCCGCCTGGGTCACCTCGGTGCGGCCGATCCAAAAGCCGCTGGCAACGACGATTTTCTCCCGGTGCCGTTCGAGGCCATAGCATTCGCTATCTCCCGGCAGGCAGCCCGTAAAGTAGCTGCCGGGCGGTATCCATTGGTAGGTCAGACCATCCCGGGGATTCACCTTTGAAGAGCCTCCGGGAGCTGCGGGGAGAACAGCAGTCAGAGACGCCACAATGACCGACAGGATCACAATCCGGAATTTCGCGTTCGGACTCGATACCGGCAAAACTATACGCCTTTCTCGCCGGTTGCCGACCTTCGGAAGCGTTTTTCCCTCTTAGCGCTTCGGGCGTTCTGGCGATCCGCATTTAGATGATCCATGCTACAACTAACGGGAAAAATCGCCGGGTGCCCCCGGTCCCTCGCACTTGGGGACCGGGGATTCCCGCGAGAGCAAAGAGACATCCAGTGCGAGCCTCCCGCGAGCGTCTGCCCCACCGCAGGTGCCGTTTGCCCCACCGCCGGTAGCGTTGCCCTGAACTCGTGTGTGCTTAAGGACACATACCACGCGTCGTGCAATAGGAAACCATTACTCCAGCCCACTCGAAGTGCCGGTCGCCCTCCGTTGGAGGTACCGTGGCCCAATTCGGCCACAAACGAACATCTTCGACGCAGCCATAACTGTGTTCCGCGGCCGTCTGGCCCATTCTTGGAAGAATTCTATGAAAGCTTCAATCTTGCACCTATCCCTCGCGCTGCTTGCCGCCATAGTCCTGGCCAGCGCCCTTTCAACAAACGCTTCCGGGCAAAATCCAGGAACAGGCTCTGTGGAATCACCCCTTCCCGATAATTTGAATCACCTGCCCGGAGGCGGTGATGCAACGCCCCCTGCCGACTGGTTCACGCCCCAGACCGAGGAGGAGCGGCGGTATTTGGGATTTTTTCGGGAGCTCCGAGCCTGGGACGAAAATGCCGACCATCTCGATGCTCCAGAAAATTCAGATTCGTCAGAATTCTCTCTTCCCAGGCTCGAGAAAGAATCCGGGCTCACGTCCTCAGAGGCCGCGTGGGTCAGGAGAATCGTCTTCCAATACATTCAAGACGATCAGGACGACGCAAGAATAATGACGGGAATACGGAATCGAGCGATCGCCGACTATCCGAATTCATGGAAGAGTATCGTTTATTCCGATCCAGAGTACGTCAACTTGCATAAACTTCAATCGAAACTGCTGACTCGGGCTATTGCACAGTTGGCCTCGATCCTTGGTTCAAAGCGTTTCACAAAGCTCGATTCGTATACGCGGCATTACGAGGATAGGACTAAGGCTTCGCAACTCGGGAAACCGGCGGAATCCTCCCAGTCAGGCGCGCAAATGTGAAAGGTCTACCGCCTCTCGCAGCAATCAGGTAAACCGCAGTGCCACCCCCGGTCTCAGCATTACAGCATCTGACGGGAGCGCTGATCGCGATGCGTAAGGCAGCGGACACGCGTCGTGTTGCTGCCGGAGCGGGCGCTGCGCGCCCGCTCTTCCATTGACTCATGTGTTCTGTGCCGGCTTGCATCGGATCGAGCGCCGCTCCCTGCATCCCCGGCATGGTTTCGCCTGGAATGGGAAGCGACGCTCATGAAGCCGGCCCTCCCGGTCTATTGCACGGTAATGTCGAGCGGGCCGAATGTGGTCGAGCGGTTGCCCGAGTCGATGGCGACTACGGTCACGGCATGAGAGCCCAGCGCGAGCCCCGCCGCGGAGTAACTCAGCTGGAATCCTGAGTCGAGGTAGGCCGCACCCTTGGCAGTGGCCACATCTGGACGGGCAATGCCCAGGGTCGGTTTGCCGGCCAGTATCCCGTCAATGTACACATTGACGTTACTCAGCGGCGCGCCATCGACCTGGTCGGCGGCCCATCCCCGCACCACAATCGAATCTGACTGCGCGACCGTGGTGCTTTTGGTCACGCTGTCGAGAGCCGAATCCAGACTTCCGAATGGTGGCGCAGGCGGTGCAGGTCCGGCGGTGGCCGCAACGGTGAATGCGAGCGGGCCGAAAGTGGTCGAGCGCCCTCCCGAGTCGGTGGCGATGACAGCGACGGCATGGGAGCCTGGCGAAAGGGCAGCCACAGCATAATAGGTTAGCGTGTATCCGGAGTCGAGAAAGGCGGCGTTGCTATACGCCGCGGCCACATCCGGGCGCGCAAGGCCGAGAAACGGCGTGCAGCACAGGCTTCCGTCGATGAGTACCGTGACGTTGCTCAAAGGCGCCCCATCGATCAGGTCAGCGGCCCATCCCCTAATCGCCATATAATCCGACTGCCCAACAGTGCTGCTCCCTGTCACGCTGTCGACAGCCGAATCCAGGTGGCCGAGCGGCGGCGTTGGCGCCGCAGGTCCGGCGGTGGCGGCAACGGTGATGGCGAGCGGGCCGAAGGTGGTGGAGCGGCCTCCCGAATCGATGGCGATCACGGTCACGGCATGCGAGCCCAGCGCGAGTGCGGCCACAGAGTAGGTTAGCTGGTATCCGGAGTCGAGGTAGGCAGCCCCCTTGGCCGCGGCTACATCCGGGCGCGCAAGGCCGAGAAATGGCGTGCCGGCCAGTTTTCCGTCGATGTAGACCCGGACGTTGCTCAAAGGCGCGCCATCGATCTTGTCCGCAACCCATCCCCTTATCACCACCGAATCCGACTGCCCAACCGTGGTGCTCAGGGTCACGTTGTCGACGGCCGAGTCCAGATGTCCGAACGGTGGCGTTGCTCCCGTGCCACTCAGCTCGATGCTCTGGGTTGCATAAGCCGGAGAGACGGCGTTGAGATTGTTATCTGTTAGTGTCAGCGAGCCGGTGATGTTGCCGCCTGTCGTAGGCGCGAAGCTGATGGGCAGCAAGCAGGAGGCGCCTGCGGCCAGTGTCCCCGGTTGGGACGAGCCTGCAGAGACAAGCGGGCAGGCATCGGACTGGCTGCTGTTCAGGGTGAAGTTGGCTGTGATGCCTGGGTCGTTGCCGCTTGCAGGAATCGGGAAAGTCAGCGCGGCGTTGCCGATGTTCGCGACGGTCACCGTTTGCGGGCTGTCGCTGCTGGTCGAGCCGACTGCCGTCGTGGCAAAGGTCAGGGTTGGTTCGTCGGCATAGTCGAGTTTGTAAATGGCATGCTTTTCAGGATCGGCGACAAAGATATTTCCGGACCCATCAAGTGCTATGCCCACAGAGCCATAGAATCCGGTTTCAAGAGTATTGACCTTGGTATAGCCACCTGCAGCGACAATCTCCTTTATCGCGTCATTCTTGTCATCAGTGACGTAGACATTCCCAGCCGCGTCCACCG
>Ga0302140_10002865_pt1 | contig 22311 bp, 11 predicted proteins | sample I_Bog_E1_1_FD_202095 | JGI IMG/M metagenome (GOLD analysis project Ga0302140, IMG submission 202095) | Peat permafrost microbial communities from Stordalen Mire near Abisko, Sweden - I_Bog_E1_1 | ecosystem: Environmental > Terrestrial > Soil > Wetlands > Peat | place: Sweden: Abisko, Stordalen... | reverse complement strand
CAGGTGCCTGACGAAGCAAACCAGCCCACCTTCCAATACAACATCCTCTACAACGCCGGCGGCCCTTTCTTCGGCAACTACTGCATCGACGTCTCCGGCAAATACAACAACATCGCCGCCGACCCACAATTCACTGACCCCGCCAATCACAACTACACCCTCAAGAGCACGTCTCCGGCCATTGACGCCGGCCAGAACAGCGTCCTCGATATCGTCAAGAACACCTATCACCAGCTCTGGACCAGGGACTTCGCCGGCAACCCCCGCGTCGCCGAAGTCACCGGCAACGGCTGCAACATCGACATCGGCGCCTACGAATATCCCTCCACCAGCAACGACTGCGGCATCTCCGAAACCCTCACCAGTTCCCTCAACCCCGCCCAGGAAGGGCAGAGCGTAACCTTCACAGCCCAGCTCACCACCCAGACCGGCTCACCTACCGGCCTCATCGAATTCCTCGACGGTACCAACCTCCTCGCCTCCCAGGCCGTCTCCACCACCGGCTCCGCCGCCTTCATCACCAGCACCCTCTCCGTCGGCTCCCACACCATCACCGCAAACTACCAGCCCACCGGCGCATTCGCCGCAGCCACCGCCTCGCTCTCCCAGCTCATCACCGGACTACCCACCGCCACTGCCCTCACCTGCCTCCCCAGCTCCATCCCCATCGGCGGCACCGCGCAGCTCACCGCCTCCGTCACCTCTCCCAGCGGAACCCCCACCGGCTACATCGCTTTCGCCGACAACGGCACCACCATGGCCAACCTCCCGCTCCTTGCCGACTCCGTCTCTTTCGCTTACAACGGCGCATCCGCCGGCTCCCACACCCTCACCGTCACCTACTTCTCCAACGGCGCTTTCGCACCCAGTTCCGCCACCTGCCAGGAACTCGTCACTCTCCTCCCCAGCACCTCCACCCTCTCCGTCACTCCCGCCTCCTCCACCTACGGCCTCCCCGTCACCCTCGCCGCCGAAGTCGCTCCAACCACGCCTCCCGGCCCCGGCACCCCCACCGGCGCCGTCACCTTCTTCAACGGAACCTCACCCCTCGGAGCAGCCTCTCTCACCGCCGGCGTCGCCACTCTCGCCCCCATCTCTCTTCCCGTCGGCAGCTACAACCTCTCCTGCAACTATCCCGGCAGCACCACCTACGCCACCAGCTCCTGCGCGCCCGTTTCCATCAGCGTCATACCCGCTTCCACAGCACTTACCCTCACCTCCAGCATGAACCCCGCGCCAACCTTCACCCCCGTCACCTTCACCGTCCGCCTCACCTCCCCCAGCCAACCTGCCGGCGCAGGCAACACCCTTCTACTCTCACTCAACGGCCAGTCCATCCCCCTCATTACCGACGCCACGGGCATTGCCACCTACACCGTCGCCTCTCTCCCCGCCGGCTCCTATCCGGTCACTGCCGCCTTCGCCGCCACCCCCAACCTCCTCGCCACCTCAGCAGCCCTCTCCCAACTCATCACCGCCGACCCCACTTCCACCGCCCTCACCGCCTCGCTCAACCCAGGCGATATCAACCAGGCCGTCGCCCTCACCGCAACCGTAACCTCTCAAACCGCCCAGCATCCCACCGGCAGCGTCACATTCTTCAACGGCGCAACCCCCCTCGGCTCTTCCCCACTCTCCTCCGCGGGCACTACAACCCTCACTCCCACCTTCCCCACAGCAACCACCTTCAACCTCACAGCCGTCTACCATGGCGATGCAAACTTCTCCCCCAGCACCTCGCCCGTCTTCCTTGAGACCATCGTCGCCGGAGACTTCTCCATCCAGCTCTCCCCAGGCAACGCCTCCCTCTACACCGGACTCGCCACCCAGGCCCAGCTCACCGTCTCCAGCCTCCGCGGATTCAGTCAGCCACTCGCCCTCGCCTGCACCGGCCTGCCCGCCTACGCCACCTGCACCTTCAGCCCCACTTCCCTGCCAAACGGCCAGGGCTCGGCCACCGTCATCCTCCAGACAGCCGCTCCCCACAAGACCTCCGCTGGCCCTTCCACCCTCGCCGCCACCCTCGCCGCCCTCTCGTTCTTCCTGCTCCCCGGTTTCCGCCGTCGCCGCCGCTTCCTATCCGGCCTCGCCGTCCTCTTGCTGGCCGTCGCCATCGGCATATCCGCCTGCGGATCACCCAGCCCAATCTCCGCCGGAACCCCTCCCGGCACCTATCACGTCGCCATCACCGCAAAGGCCTCGGAGATTTCCCACTCCGCTCCCTTCACCCTCACTGTAAAATCCTTGTTCTGAGGCGCACATGCATCTGCTCAAAACCTTCCCCACCCTCGCACTCTTCCTCGCCCTCGCCGCCATTCTCCCGGCCCATGCCCAGGTCGCTCCCTCCGCCTTCCGTGACACCAAATCCCTCTGGATCGGCGCGGAATACTCCAACTTCCACGCCTCCTTCCCCTATCAGAGCGACCAGCGCCTCCAGGGCATCGGAGGCTTTGCCGACTTCAACCTCAATCGCTTCCTCGGCTTTGAAGCCAACACTCGCTACCTCCGCTTTGGCGGATTCCAGAGTTCAACGGAAAGCACCCTCCTCGCCGGCCCCAGGTTCTTCTTCTTCCCAAAAGGACGTTTCCAGCCCTACACCAACCTGCTCGTCGGCCAGGCAACCATCCACTATCCCTTCACCATCGGCGATGCCACCTACCTCGCTCTCGCACCAAGTGCCGGCACAAACTTCCACATCACCCACCGCTGGGCCATCCGCGTCGACTACGAATACCAGTGGTGGCTCAACTCCCCCGGCTACCCAAACCAGCCCCAGCACCCCCTCACCCCAAACGGCGTACACGTCGGCATCACCTACCGCCTCCTGCCCTGAACCCTTCTCCGCTACCACAAATCCCGCTGACTTGATAACCCCCCACTGAGGCAAAGCCGCAGCTGACCCGCCCCAAAAATGTCCCCCAACTCTGCCGACAATAAAGCCAAAAAGCGCACAATGGTCCTATCAGCACAACCTCCCCTCTACCCGCCATCGAGCGCATCTCGATTCACCTGAAAGTTGGCGGCTGTTATGCGCACAAAGCGCACCAGAAATCACCATCTACAAAACCAGCATCTAACTTGAATTCAACAACTTCCGAACCAAAAAAGAAAAATCACAACAAAAGCATCCATTCGATTTCTCTTTTTCTTCGCTTTTAACCATGTAACATACCCGCAATCAACAACTTGGCTTTCCCGCTTCCCTTGCAAAACAGCCCAAAGGCACTTTCGGGGTCACCACAATCGAGCTCGCGGCTAGCAGCTAATGGCTAGAAGCTGTGCTTTCAGTCTCTGGCATCCGATAGCTGTCCCGCCGGCGCGCTCCAACCCTCCAACTCCATCGCCTCGGCCATCGGCGTCAGCCCGTAGTGCTTGGCAATGCGCTCCAGATCTCCCGAGCTCACCGACTGCCGCGCCCCGCCCATCGCCAACACCTTCACCAGAATCTCCGCCGCCTTCTCCGCCGTATCAATCAGGCTGAAGGCATCTTCCAGCGAATTCCCCGCCGAAAACACCCCATGGAATGGCCAAAGAACAATCGACTGGCCCCGCATCGCCTCCGCCGTCGCCTCGCCAATCTCCAGCGTCCCCGGCACCATCCAGGGCAGCACCGCCAGCCCATCGGGAAAGACCACCAGGCACTCCGTGCACATCTCCCACAACGCCCGCGTAAAAATCGCCCCGTCCAGCGGCAGCACATGGCTCAGTGCAATCAGGTTTGTCGCGTGGCAATGCGCAATTACCCGGCTCTTCCCGCTCGACGCTCGCTGCCTCGCCAGGTGGCTGTGCAGGTGCGCCGTCAGCTCAGACGTGGGCCCAGCATCGCCGCGCAATCCCCAAAGCACCGCCACCGAGCCGCCATCGCCCGCGACACGCAGAATCCCCAGGTTCCCCGCCGGATCACTCGCCACATTGCGGAAAAACTTCCCCGCACCCGTAACAAGGTAATGCTCTCCAGCCAACTCCGGGACCGCCGTACGCAACCGAAACACCCGCTCGCCATTCAGCGCTTCCGCATATGGCGACAGATCCTCGGCCGTCAGACGCAGGCTCATGTTGCCTGCATTCCGCTCGTCCCAGCCCTTCAGCCACATATCTCCTGTGACCTTGCCCATCTCTCCGACAAACCAGGACTGCTCGATGACGCCGCTCATCGCCGATTCCCCTGCCTGCCGCCGGCCCTCTTCAGGCCCCGCGCAGTCTTTCATATATTGGGCAAGGCCCTTGATTCAGTATCCTGCGCAAACGCCCCAAAATCCATCGCTCCAACGCATTTCCGATGGGTATTTTTCCCGAATCACCTATGGAACAAGCAGCGGACGCATCGGATGCTGATCGTCCGTCAGGAACATCCCCGTCGGGCCCGTCACCGTCGAAGGCTGCGGACGGAACAGGTACCGCACACTGAACCCCGCCGACATATTGCCGTAATTCCGCGAGTTGTTCGCCGTTGCAAACGCACCCACAAACCAGTGCTCATTCAATGCGTATGCCAACTGTCCGCGCAAATCATAGTTCGGTCCAACGCTCGTCAGCGGCGCCAGGTACAGCACACCCGGCTCCTGCGGCGACAACGGCGCCAGCGACGACTTTTGCGTTTCAAATGCCTGCACCCCGAGGCTGCCCAGAATCGTGTAGTGCCAACGCGTCAGGTAGTGGCCCGTCCAGGTAATTGGCATATTCGCCAGAAAATACGCCTGCGGACTGAAATATCCGCCCATCCCAAACGTAAACGCCTGCAGGTTCGTCGCATAATGCATCGCAAAGAAATTCGCGCCCACGTTCAGATTCCCATACTCCGGCTTCGCCACCACTCGCCAGTACGCGCCCATCGACCCATCAAACCGCGTATTGCTCTTCACCTTGTAACCCGTTATATACTGGCCCCCGCCGCCCAGGTAATAACCCGATGCCAGGTCGCCCTTGGCAAACTGCACATTGCCCTGGTTGGCCACCACACCGCCCCATATATTCCCAGGGAACGTCGCCGTAGCCGAACCCGGATCACGCAAACCCGAGTAGGAAAGCTGCGTATCCTTCACCGAATCCCGATTGAATGCGAAGCTGAACGGGCCTCCGCCCGGATGCCACGTCGCACGCGCCGTAAACGTCGCCACCAAAAAGCCCGCCGGAGTATACCCGCCCGCAATCGCCAGGTTCCCCAGCGTCAACTGCGCCTCGCCGCCAATGCCCGCCGCATTCTGCTGTGCCGGTGGAGTCGCAGCAGCCACGGCCCCACCCATCGTGCCAATCGGCTCCGGAACAATCGTCACGATCCCCGTCGAAGATACCGTCTGAATCTGCGCATTGCCCGTCGCCTGCCCTGAATCCAGAAACACCGGCCTCGCCACGATCGTGAACCGAGCCTTCGTCCCCAGCGGAACAGAAGCCTCCATCGGTGCTTCAAGCGAGGTCAGCGCCTCAAATCCCAGCTCTCCGGTGCGGTGGCTGATGATGCCCGTTCCCCCCAGCCACGCGCTGTAGCCGCTCTCCAGGTTGCGCAACTGCTCTTCAGCCTCTTCTCGCGGACTCAGCACTGCCGGGGCGCGCTGCACCTTTACCCATGGACCCCGAAGCGGCGGGAGGTTGCGTTCCTGCAGCTCCTGGTCGCTCAATCCTGCCGTGCCCGTCGTCTGCGGCGCCGCCCCAGGCAGCCCGTCTGTCACCTGCTGTTGCGGCAGTTGCTCCCCTGGCGCTGTCACCAGCGTCGGCACGCTGCCTCCCCCTGCCTGCGTCGCAGCCTTGGCCCTGCGCCGATGTTTCGTCGTAAGTGTGGGTGCCTGCACCGCCTGCTGAACCGGCTGCTGCGGCTCCGGCTGCACCGGCTGCTGCACCTGGGGCTGCGCAACCTGCTTCTGTGCCGAATACGCTCCTGCCACCGCATCCTGCGGGGAAGGCGTGTACTGTGTCTGCTCCATCCGCATATCCGCGCCCCGTGCCGCGGGCATATTCCCAACCACCTGCCCCGAAGCCGTAGCGTTCGCCAAAGGTCGCAGCCCAAATCCCTGGCTCAACTGCGCATCGGTCTGCTCCGCAAGCAGAGCCTGAGCTCTCGCCGCAGTTAAATTCATCGGCTGCGAGGATAGCAGCAGACCGCTCCCGCCCGGCGCATCCGGACCGTCCAGCATCGACTGCGGCCCCTGCGCAGGAGGCGTATAGGGTTGCGGCGCTCCCTGCGCCGGCGTTGTCACGGGATTCGCAGGATAGCTCGTCGTCGGAACCGTATCTTGCCCTGGCGGCAAATTCATCTGCCCTGTATACGCGCCCTGTCCTGCAGGCCGCTTCTTCGCCGAAGTACCCGCCGAAGGCTTACCCGTACCATCCGTCGTGGTTTGGCTCTGCGCCGCCGCGCGATGCTCCCTGCGCTGTGGAACTGGCTTCACCGCGGTCGGGGTCAGCGCTCCCGGCGGCAGCGCCAGTTCGTCAGCAGGCAACTGCGCGGTCGTCGTGGTCGGCACTGGATACACCGGCTCCCTGCTTGGCGCGCCCGGCTCTCCACCCACGTTGTTGATCACCACCGGCGCCGATCCGTCATAAGGATCGTGACCATACGCAGGCAGCGGTGGCAGTTTTGCCGTCTTCGGGAACGGCTCATCGTCCGGATTCAGCAGGTTCGACAGGTCTCGTGGAGTCGCCGCCCTCTGCGTCATCTTGCCCGGATCAGGATTCACCAGCTCGTGCGCAAGTCGATCCGCAGGCGAAACCTCAGGCATCACCCCCAGCGTCGCCCGCCAGTAGTCCGCAGCCCGGGCATTGTCTCCCCGTGCCTGCTCAAACTTCGCCGCAAGCGTAAGAATCTGCACATCCCTGGGGAACCGCTCCAGCGCCTGGCGCAGCCACACCTCCGCTTGCGCCTTGTCTCCGGCAGCAAGCGACGCACCGATCGCTCCCTGAAAGTCCCCTGCGCTCGCGTCCTGCATCGGAATTGTCTTGAACAGCGAAAGCGACTCCTTCGCATGCCCCGCCTGGAGGTACCCGCCCGCCACGGCCTTCCGCACCGTCAAATTCTCCGGGAAGGCCTGCGACGCCGCGTCCAGTATCTCCAGCGCCCGCGCATTGTTCCCGTTCTCAAATGCCGTCGCTGCCCGCCGTACCGCCCAGTTCGCCCAAAGCCCCTGCACCGTCGTCCGCTGTTCCAGCGTCAAGTCCTTCCGAGCCCCGATCTGCATCAGCAGCGGATACAGCCCACGGTCGTTCTTGTTGTTGAACAGAAGGTACGCATACTGGATCTCAGCATCAGCCGGCAGTTCCTGGCGCAGCTGCTTGTAGTGCTGCAGCACACGGTTGAAGGTCGCAATCGCATTCACGCTGTCGCCCGTCGCTGCATACAAACTCGCTTCGGACTGCTCAAACTGTACGTCCGACTCCAGTTGTCGCCGCACCGCCGGCGGAATCAACTGAATCTCCTGCAACGCCTGCACATTCCGGTTGGTCGACTGCAGCGTCCCGATCAGTCCACGCCACGCATCCAGATTGTCCGGCTGCGCCGTCAGTATCTGCCGGTACAGCGCATACGCCTGCTCCGTGTTGTTCCGCTGCAGGTAGATCGTCGCCAGCTGTGTCAGCAGCCCAACCGACGGCTTCCCGCCTGCAGCCGTCTGCAAGCGAACCGTCCGCTCCAGCAACCCCTGTGCAATCTCAAACTGGTTCGCCTGCTGGTACATCGACCCCAGCATGGACAGGAACCCCGCATCCGACAACGCTGCCTCATACACTGCCGGCGGCATCTTCTCCACCTCGGCAATCGATGCCTGATCGTGCCCCAGCAGATGCTGCGCCGATACCAGCCCCATCCACGCCGGAAGGTTGCTCGTGTCGTCGTCCAGCACCTGCGTATACAGCTCCGCCGCCTGGTCGTAACGCCGCGCTTCCATCAGGATGCCCGCATACTGCAGCCGCGTACCATTCTTAAGATTGGCCCCATTATCCGGGAACGGCAGCGCCAGCGCTTGCGCCAGTATCTTCTGCGCATCCGCATCTCGGCCCGCGGCATCGTACAGCGAAGCCAGCGTCTGCAAAAAATCAGGGTCCCTACTCAGGCTGGCCCTTACTGCAGCCGGAAAATGTCCCAGCGTTGCCATCGCCTGAGAGCTCTCGTGCGCCCGCGCATACGCCAGAAACAACCCCCGCCAGGCATCCACTGATCCCGGCTTGGCCTTCAGCAGCTGCTGGTACATATCCGCGGCCGCCGTGTACTGCTCGTTCTTCACATATAACCCTGCCAGCCCGTTCAGAGCCTCAGGGCTCCGCGGTCGCATCGTCAGCGCTTCCCGGTACTTGGCCGCAGCCTCATCCATCTGGTTCGCGTCAAAGGCCGCCGTCGCCTCACCCATCGTGTACCAGAACTGCGATGTAGCAAGCGCACTCACCACCGGCCCTGCCTTGTACCCGCTTTGTTCCGCCTGGGTCAGGTAGCTTACCGCGCCGCCAAAGTTGTTCTGCTGCATGCGCAGGAAGCCCATCCCCGCCGCCGCCCGCCCATTCTTCGGATCCTCGTCAATCAGCGCTTGAAACCTCGCCTGCGCCTCGTCCAGCCGGTGCGCGTTCAACGCCGCAAACGCTGCCTTCTCCGCCGGTGTCCGCGCAATGCCCGAATTCATCTGCGCCAGCTGGCTTTCATCCTGCTTCAGCTTCCCGGCCAGCTCCGTGTCGTTGGGATGCTCCTTCAGATACTCCTTCAGCTCCGGCGCGGAGGACGGATTCGCCGCCTCCCAAACCAGCGCCTGACGCAACGCAGCAGCCGCATCGCTGTCCTTGTCATGCTCACGTAATATCCGGATACCCTCCGAACGCGTCCGCGCATCATAGGTCAGCATCCGCCCCAGCGCCACTGCGTACCGTGACTCCGTAGGATTCCGGTTCGCCATCGCGCGGATTCCGTTGATCGCTTCCTGCTTCCCGTTGGCCGTCGCGTACAGAGTGTCGTAGTACGCCATGCCCATATCCCCATCAGGAGGATGGTCGCCAAAATAATCCCGATAAATCTTCATCGCAGCCTCGGCATTGCCCGCCTTGGCCAGCGCTCCAGCTTCACCAAGACGCACATCCCGCGTCTTGTTGCTGGTCAGCGACTGAATTTTCGAAAGATTCGGATCATTCGGATTCGCACGCCGAAGCCTGTCCAATGCCTCATCGGATGCCTTGCTGTCCCCGCTCAGCCGGTAGCAACGCGCCACACCTTCCATCGCCTGCAGATTATTCGGATCCGAAAGAAGAATCTGCGACCAGACCTGCGCGGCAATATCAGGCCGGCCCCGCCCTTCCAGCGCCTGGGCCTTCGCGATCAGCGTACGCTCCGCATCGCTCATCCGTGCCGCTGCATTCTGCTGGGCGGTACTCTGCGCAACTGCCAACTGGGCGCCCAGCCCGGCAACCAATACTAAAACCCAGAATTGCGTACGAAACTTCATGGGTGCACCCATGGTACTAGCACTTCCCCGTTTGCACCAAACCTGAAGCGGCGTTGGAGCCAACCGGTAGAAAATAAAGTCAGATTCTCATCGTAATACGTCGGAGATGCTCCCAGCAGAGCTGTCTTTTCCACCACCTCCGTTTGGACGCGCGCCATTTGCTTTTGTGCCCCCGCCTCGTCCCCCAATCCCAGCAAATACGGCACCACCGCTGCCGAAAATCCCACCGGCCCAGCCTGCGCCTCGGGCTGCCCCGCCGCATTCACCTTCTCCGGAGGAGACCCATGCTGCTGCAGGTACGCCTCCATCCCCCAAAGCGCCTTCAGCAGCCTGGCTTTCGCTGGTACCCCATCATCCAGCATTCCCGCCCACAAATACACCCGGATCGCGTCGTAACTGCCCAGCGCAACGCCGCCCTTCAATGGATTGACCGCCGAAGGGGCATACCCAACACCCGTCCTAAAGCTGATCCAGTCAAAGGCGAATCCCGCCCGCGAACTTCCTGCCACCAGAGCTGGCGTATTGATCGCAATCGAAATCCACGGCCCCGCCGGATCCACCTTCGCCAGTCGGTTTAGGACAAACAGCGGTAAATAGCTCGGATTGGTAATCCATCCATTCGCCGCACGAAACCCGGTCGGCGCAGGCAGCAGCATCGATCCCCGATCCGGCTGCGTAACCACCTCGCGACCCGCAATCTCTATCAGCATCCGGCGCCCCAGCGCCACATACTGCGGCTGCTTCCACAGCCGCCCCGCCTCAATCAGGTCGTAGGCGATCCACACATCCGAGTCCGCCGCAGAATTCCCGTCAAGCACGCCCCAGTGCCCATCCTGCGCCTTACCCCAACTCCACCCCGGCAGGTGTGCTCCCAGGTCGCCCCCAGCAAGGTTCGTCTGCGTCCACCGCAGAATCGTCGCAAATCGAATCGGCTCGTTGTTCACCAACGCAAAGAACAGCGCATAGCTCTGCCCTTCTGAGGTGGTACGGTCAGCCCCCTGCGGGTCCACCACACGGCCATCCCCACTCAGAAAGTGTGCCGAATACGCCTGCCACAGGGCTCCAAAGTCCGTGTCGGCTCGGGCCGTCCCGCACCCCACAAGAATTCCTCCCAGCAGGATCGCGACAACCCGCCGCCTCCACCCACTTGCTCCCCAGTCCACCATTAGCGGTTATCCATTTGCAGTCGCCGGCGCGCATGTTGACGCAGCCAGATCCGCGTCCATACCGCAACCAGGAAGGCCAACGCCATCACCAACACCGAGGCAAACCACGGCACCTGCATGAACCACAGCGTCAACCGCGTCCACGGTGGCAGCACGCCCAGATGATAGACGTTGTTGCCAATCCGGAACGATTGAAACGCCGACCCATGCATCACCGCAACTGATCCCGATATGTCGCTCGCCTGTTGTACCTTCAGGAACGTCGAGATGAAGCTGTCGTAAGTCGACGCATCCTTGATGTTGATCACCACCACACTGCGCCCCGAGTCATACGGCGACTCAATGCCTTCAATCACCGAATCAGGTGTCCCCGAGGCTGTCAGGTCTCCGGACTCGGCATGTTCCTTCGGCTCCAGCTTCCACCACGCATGATGAAACGGCGCAAAAAATCCCTGCGTATCCCGCACCTGAACCTGTCCGCCGCGCACACTCACAGGAAGGTGATCGCCCAGCTTCTCAAACGCCGGCTGGTCGTCCCCCGTCCCCAACACCAGGAAATCGGCCCCCGCGCCCGAATGCATCGCATCCGACCCGGCCACCGTCACCCGGAAAACAGGCAATCCCGTTTGCCGCCCAAAGTGTCCCATCAGGGTCAGGAATAGCTCCATCTCCTGCGTCGAAGGCGACGACGGCAGGATCACAGTCGTCTGGCTCAGGTCCGCGTAGCGCGTAAACGGAAATCCCGCATTCGCAAAAATCTCCAGATTCGGCAACGGGGCGTAATGCGGATAGTTCGTCAAATCCAGGTAGCTGTCCCTCAGAACCGCTCCCTGCATGTTGATCGGCGTCGTATCCTGGCAACCGCCCTTCTTCAACAACTGAAACGTAAAGTCAAACGACAGAGAATTCGAGAATGGGCGCAGATTCACCACCGGCACAGGCAGCTCCGCCTTGTTCACCCGCGATGGCTCCTGCCCCGGTATCAGCGGAAGTGATCCCAGAAACGCATTGTTCACGCTCACCTGGATACTCGAAATCGGCCCAATCGGAATTGAATTGTAGCGGTATGACACCTTCAGCAGAGCATTCGGCCGCTCCGCATAGAAAATATCTGGCGGCACCCGGAAATACACATTCATCGGTCCGCTGCCATCGCCCTGCAGCGCTGCTGCCGTCGCATAATCCCACAGCGCGATCGTCTGGTCCGTTCGCGCCCAGCGCGGTGCACCATCCGGCACGGAAAGGGCCGGCAGCTTCAGGTCGCTGATCGCCGAACTTCCCCCCTGCAACAGTTCCGTATGCAGAGCAACAGCCTGCGCCGCCATCAGCAGCTGGTCTCCGTCCGCTCCGGAAATTATCAGAATTTTGCTGAAAACATCGTTCGGGTTCGGACGCATCGTTACCGTCGCTCCCCCAAAATTGGGCAGGTTCAACCCTCCCGGCAGCAGGTTCGTATTCTCCGAAATCAGAATCACATTCCCCTGCGGAATCACCCCCACCGACGTCGGAAACCGCACCGGACGATTCTCCGACATCATCCCAAAATACGACGTCACCACTCCGGCTGCCTGCAGCGCCTTCAACGATGGCGTCGCCGTGAACACCACCGGAATCTTCGGCTGGTCGATCACTTCCGTATCCAAAAACGGCAATGGTAGCTGCTTCAAATCATCCTGCAACGGCAGAATATCGCCCGATATATCCAGATATGTGCCCTTGTGCACCCGCGCCCACAGCGTAGTATTTGCCGGGTCCTCGCACACCATCACGTAATGCCCGATAAACTCAAACGTCAGCACATTGCGCCGCACCAGCAACTCCGGAGGTACGGAAAACTCCGCCTCCTGCTCCGTTGACCCCGTCGTCGGATTCTGCCCCGGCGGCACCTGCAGTGTCGCGAATGCCGTCCCGTTCAGCAGCAGTCGAATGTGGCTCAGTTGCGGCAGTAGGCTCGGCGACATCGTGTAGTACACATGAATCTTCGCAGCCTTCACCACGTGCGTCTGCTGCAGGCTGAAGAAAACATTGCTCTGGCTGTCGATGCCCCGCAACTCGATCTGCGGCGCACCCGCATCCTCAATCGTAAACACGTCGCGAAACTGCCCCGGCGGAGGCGGGGGCAGCTTCGCGATCGCCGCCCGCGCATCTGTGCCCAGCAACCCCTGCGTCGACTGCACTGCCGGCGCCGGCACTTGCCCCAGCAATTGCGCCGCTCCCATCGCCAGCCCCGCCAGCAACAGTACGTTCGCGGCCCGCGCAGCCGATACAGCCGCCTTCCCAGCCCCGGCCGCGGGCTTCCGGCCCTTACCCTTCGTGCTCGGCTTCCTGGTCAAAAACAGGCTCACGAACGTCATCTTGAGCCCTGCCATCGATATCGCAAATATCCGTCTCAAACTCCGCATCGGCTTGTCGATCTCTCGGCTCTCGCCCCAGCCCAGCCACGTATCCGCACGCGAGTATAGGGACATCGTCAGCACTTCCTGCTCATGAATCGTCATCTCGTTGAATCGCATGCGTATCTTGCCCTGCTCCGATCCCACAATCGTCACCGGCAGCTCGGCCGTCGAATTATTCTCAAACACCAGCCTCCCCAGCTCTCCCGCCGGTACATCCACTGGCACATCCATCCGGATCACCGTCCCGCCGCTCGACATATCTATCGTCTCACCTTCAAGCCGCCGGCCGCTTGAAAGGATCAGCGTCACTGCGGTCACTATGTTAATCCGCACATGACCGCGCAACTGCCGCATCTCCCGCGACACTGCAACGCACACGCCCAGGACAATAATATTGAAGAAGCACCAGATCACGTTCATAATCACCGTGCCCGGCCTGTCCTTGTCCCAGATAAAGAACCGCGGAATAGAGATGAACACTCCCAGAAAATTGAAAAATAAGAGCGACAGAAACGGCTGTGCAATCTTCACGTCGAAGAAGCTGTTCTTCACCACACCGCCCTTGGCCGTCACATTGAACTTGCCCAGCTTCGGGTTGATCAACGCCAGCATCGTCGGCAGCAAAATATAAGGCGACAGCACCGTCTCGTAAATCTCGTTCCAGTACGAGTGCCGATGCGCTCCCTGAATCCGTGAGTTCGTCACATTCGACAGCGCCAGATGTGGCAGCGCGTAAGCCAGAATCGCCGCCCAATACCCCGGCACGTTCGTGTGCGAAAGCAGCAGATAGATCAACGGCGCGGTCAGAAAGATCAACCGCGGCAGCGCGTACATGAAGTGCATCATCGCATTGAAATAACACAGCCGCTGCGCAAAGTTCAGCTTCGGCGCAAACAGCGGATTGTCCGTCCGCAGAATCTGGATCATCCCCCGCGCCCAGCGAATGCGTTGCCCCACGTGCGCCGAAAGCCGCTCCGTCGCCAGACCCGCTGCCTGCGGAATGTTGATGTACGCCGTGCCCCAGCCATTCGACTGCATCCGCAACGATGTGTGCGCGTCCTCGGTGACCGTCTCCACGGCAATGCCGCCGATTTCGTCCAGCGCTTCCCGCCGCAGCACCGCGCACGATCCGCAGAAAAACGTCGCGTTCCAGAAGTCGTTGCCGTCCTGCACAATGCCGTAAAACAGCTCGCCTTCGTTCGGAATCACCCGGAATTGGCCCAGGTTCCGCTCAAACGGGTCCGGCGAATAGAAGTGGTGCGGCGTCTGCAACATCGCCAGGTTGTCGTCGCGCAGAAACCAACCCATCGTCATCTGCAGAAAGCTGCGCGTCGGCACGTGATCGCAATCGAAAATCGCCACATACGGCGACGTCAGCGACTTCAGCGCTGTGTTGATGTTGCCGGCCTTCGCATGGAAATTGTCCGGGCGAATCTTGTAACCCACCCCGGCCTCAAACGCAAACTGCTCAAACTCCTTGCGACGCCCATCATCCAGGATGTATACGTGAAGCTTTTCCGTCGGCCAATCGATGTTCAACGCACCCAGCGCCGTGTACTTCACCACCTCAAGAGGCTCGTTGTACGTCGGAATCAGAACATCAATATGAGGCCACTCTTCCGGATTCTCCGGCAGTGGCATCGGGGCACGCCGAAGCGGCCAAATCGTCTGGAAAAATCCCAAAAACAAAATGATGAATGCGTAGCTCTCGGCAAAAATCAGCAGCAGAATGAAGAACGCATCCAGCGCGCCCCAGTGGCTCGCCGGATCCTGAAAAAACTGCACCGTCTGCGAAATGCGCCAGTACCCATAACGGAACGTCGCAAACAAGCTGGTCACCATCAGCGTCAGCGTCACCAGGTATGAGTCCGATGTACGCCCCAGCGAAATCGCCATCACCAGCGTCAGCAGCCCGCACACCGCCTGCTGCGGCCACGTCAGCGGCAACACCCCGAAAAACCACATCGCCACCGCAACAAACACTAGAAAAACAAAGCGCAGAACCTTCAGCGAAAAGGTCTCTGCTGCCCCTATGTCGTGCCAGATCCGACCGATCATCAGCGCTCACTCCAGCGTACGCCGCGGGGAGCAACGTTGGCCGCCGCCGACACGCCGCGCACCCATCCAGCCAGGCTGGCATAGTCTTCGGTCACCGAGGAGCTCGGCGCGTAATCGATCACGGTCATTCCTTCGGCCAATGCCTCACTCACCGCCGCACTGCGCCGCAGCGCGAACGGCAATAAGCGATCGCCGATCTGTTCACGAAGTATCTCGCGCACATCCAAATGGAGCGGCTGCGAGTAATCAAATTGATTCAGTACATAATACGGCATCGCCTGCGTACCGGTCATATTGTTGTGATTCCGGAAAAAAGCCTCAATCGCTCCCACTGAAACGACCGAATTCATATCCGGAATCACCGGTACCAGCACCGTCGGGCTCATCCGCAGGATCCGCCGCGTCGTCGCTCCCGAGGCAGTCGGCAAATCCACCAGCATCCGGCTGCAGCCCCGGCTCTGCCGCTGCATCTCCTGCATCATCCAGTCCTGCCCCACGCCCTCTGGCGACTGGCTCTCAGGGTCCAGCGCCAGCAACTGTACAGGCGCGTCGTTGCTCGACCCAGGAGGGTTGAACGTCCGCAGCACTCCTGGCCGCTGGTCTCGCGCTCCAAAGAAAAACGGCAACAGCCCGTAAGCCGCCGTGTCCACCAGCAGCACCCGCTCCCCGCGCGACGAAAGTGCTCGCCCCAGCGAAGCCACCAGGCTAGTCTTGCCCACTCCACCCGCCAAAGAGAACACTGCCAGCACCGGAACCTTTGCCGGCGTTTGGCTCGGGGCCTGCTCCACCTGCTTGGCCTGCGGGTCAAACAAGCTCTTCAGCGCGTACCAGCTGTTGCTGCCCCGCTCCGTGTGCTCTGCCACGCGCTCATCCCCGCCCATTGCCGGCGCATACCCCTGCCCACGGCCCTGCTGCGCCGTGCTTTGCGGCACTGGTTCCTGCCGCACCGGCTCCGTGACCTGAAAACGCGCCTGCGGTGAACTTTCAATCTGGTTCTTTCCGGGCGAAACCTCGACCTCAGCACGCTGGCTCGGAAAGTGGTGTCCCTGCTGGCTCTGGAAATCCGGCGCTTGCGCCTCGCGTACCGGCCCACCCGGCAATCCCACTGCCTGCGGTACATACGGCTGCGAAACCCTCACCGCTGGGGCCGGATGCGCAGCCGATGCGCCAAACGGCTCACCTTGTCCACCTTGCACCGCTCCTGATGCCCGCTCCGTCTCATACGGCGTGAACGGATGTGGCACACCCGTCGCTGGCATCTGTCGCGTATCTCGCTCCCCGGACTCCCGCAGATACGCCACCGGATCCGGCGACAGCCAAGCCGGCCGAACATAGCTCTCGTTCTGCTCCGGCTGCCCTCCTGCCTCGGCCTCTACCGTCTGCGCATACCCGGCACCGACGGAAAACTCCGGCCGAGTGCGCCGAACCGGCGTCTGCCAATCCATCTCTCTCCCTGTCGTCGGTCCCTGACCCGGTGCCTGCACCTGTGGTTGCCCCGGTGCCTTTGTCTGCGGGTGACCGGCTGCCGGCACTGGTGCCTGCCCACCTTGGCCCTGACTCGCCCGCTGCTGCGCCTGCCGCTGCGCTTCCTGCGACGCCAGCACCGCCTGACGTTCCGCCTCAGCCTGCTTGGCAATCTCCGCCAATCGCTCCGCCTCCGCCTTGCGCGCCGCCTCAGCCGCCTCAGCCGCCCTTCTCACCGCGGCCTGCGCTTCTTCCTGAAGCCGGCGATCTTCTTCTTCCTTCTTCCGCCGCGCTTCGGCTACCAAAGCCTCTTCGACACGCCGTTTCGCCTCGTCGCGCGCCACGGACCGCGAAGCCGAAAAATCCCGGTACTTCGCTCCATGCAGGTTCGCCCACGAATACAAAGATGCCACGTCATCTGGCGTCTCGTTCGGTTCCGGCGTTGCGTTGGGATCGGTCACAGCCACCTGAATATCTCCATACCCTGCGTAATAGCCCCGTTTTCAATAAAAAAACGAAGCCTGTGGAACCCGGCCTGCGAACTCGCTCAAACAAAAATTCGACTCGGCGCTGGACTCGGGGGTATCCCCAATCCTAAGGTTGGCCTGTTGACAAGACAATAACACCCGAAAGGTTACCTGAGTACCACTTTCTTGCTACCCGTATGCACACAATGTACCCCTTCGCTCAACGCCCTTAATATCGGAACTCAGTCTGCCAATCTCCCCTCCCACCGCTCGCCAAAAGACATGACATTCTCCCACCATCTCCTCGCACCCCAATCACTCCCCTTCCCGCTCCTTACCCACCACGCGCCCCCAAAAAGCAATCGGCGCCCGAGCCCAGGCTCAGCCGCCGATTGTGCTACCTTTGTAGATGGAGGACCACCGGGAGCTCGTAGCTCAGTTGGTAGAGCAACGCACTTTTAATGCGTGGGTCCTGGGTTCGATCCCCAGCGAGCTCACCACTCCCACCAGGCCTCCAAGCTTTCCCGCATCAACCCACTCACAACACAGCAATCTACTCCGCTGCGGCGCGCAATCGCGCCGCGGCCTGCTCCGGCGTAATATCCCGCTGCGGCATCGCCAGCATCTCAAAGCCCACCATGAACTTCTTCACCGTCGCAGATCGCAGTAGCGGCGGATAAAAATGCGCATGGAAATGCCACTCCGGATACTCCCCGCCATCCACCGGTGACTGGTGAAACCCCATCGTGTACGGAAAACTCGTCTCGAACAAACTGTCATACCGGCGCGTCAGCCGCTTCAGAACATCCGCCAGCCCGTCCCGCTCCTCGCTGGTCAACTCCGGCATCCGTCCCAGATGACGCTTCGAAACCACCATCGCCTCAAACGGCCACACCGCCCACCACGGCACCACGGCCAGAAAGTGCTCGTTCTCCACAATCACCCGTTCCTGAGCCTTCTCTTCCACCCCCACGTAGTCGCACAGCAGGCAGCTGCCATGCTCGGCCAGGTGAGCCCGCTGCGCTTCGGTCTCCAGCGCCGGCTCGTCCGGAATGCAGCTCGTCGCCCATATCTGGCAATGCGGGTGCGGATTGCTGCAACCCATCATCGCTCCCCGGTTCTCAAACACCTGGATATAGCGGATTGCCGGATTCGCCGCCAGCTCCGTCACTTCCTCCGCCCAGGCGTCAATCACTTTGCGAATATCGGCCCGCTCCATCCGCGCCAGCGTCAAACTGTGGTCCGGATGAAAGCACAGCACCTTCGACAGCCCCTGCACCGGCTCGGCAGCCAGCAACGGGGAAGGCGACTCATCCACCACCTCCGGCACATTCGGCAATACCGCGGAGTAATCGTTTACAAACGAAAACACCCCCTCATACTTCGGGTTCTCCGCCCCACCCGCCCGAACATTCCCAGGGCACAAATAGCACTCAGGGTCATAGCTCGCTCCCTGCGCCGCTTCCGTCTTCGCCACTTCGCCCTGCCACGGACGCTGCGTCCGGTGCGGCGAAACCATCACCCACGACCGGCGCAACGGATTCCATCGCCGATGCGGATACTGCCACTTGTCTGCCATCTAGCCAAATCCTCTCTCCCGGCTCTTCCCCGGTCCTCTCAAGTCTAAACGCCCTCACTCCACCGGCAACAGAATCTCCGTAATCAGCTCCTCAGCCGCTGCCGTCTGCGGATTGTTCACATAGTGCTCAATCGCAAACCCATCCCCCAGCGCAAACTTCTGCTCCGCCGCCAACTGCCACACCTTCCCCGAAGCCTCAGCCATTTGTGTATACGGCCCAACCAGCGTAAACCGCTCGTACCGGCCGCCCTCAAACAGCTCATAGCTCAACCCCGCAGGCAACGCCGCAGGCTTCACCGCCACACTCACCCCCGCCCGATACACCGGCGGGCTCATCCGGTACAGGCTGAAAAACGCCCGAATCTCGTTCCCCGCCGCCACCTCCGGCAGCAGCCGGTGCATCTCCATCCACGCCTGCTGCGCATTCGGCATAAACGGGCCCCGCCGCTCCACGTACACGTAGTGCGTCTGCGGCCAAACCACCACTTCCTGCGATTGCGTCAAATTCATCCCCATCTCCTCCTCAGGCCGTCGGCCTGTCCGGCACCGGCATCGATGCCATGAACTGCTCCAGAAACGCCTGGCTGTACTCCTCCAGCAACTCCTCCACCCGCCCCGGCTCCTTCGATCGCACAATCAGCCCTGCATGGTGGTGCTTCGTCATCCGGTACACAATCTCCGGCGCCTGAAACGCCGACGTATCCGTGTCCGCCTCCCGCGCCAGGCACAGCACACTCCCCGCATACTCCTCGCGCACCACCGGCAGCATATACGGCTCGCCCCGCAGCTCCGCCACGTCAATCCGCGCCCACTCCCGCCACAGGTTCACACCCGTCGAATGCTCCACCAGGTCGGCAATAAACGCTCCTCCCACCCGAGCCGCAATCTCCAGAAAATAAAACTTACCGTCCGCCCGGGACTTGATATATTCCCCGTGCGTCACCCCGCGCCTCAACCCCAGCGCCGGCGCCAGCCGCCCATTCAGCTCCGTCAGCTCCCGCCAGTCCTCGCTCGCCCGGTCCACCGTCCGCGTCGTAAACACCCCTCCGTCGTGCATCACCTGCATCGGAGGCCGTCCGTACTTGTGCACCGCGGCAAACACCACCTTGCCCTCGCTCACAATCGAGTCCACGTGGTAAATATCGCCCGCCACAAACCGCTCCAGCAGGAAATAGCTCTGCCGGTCGCCCAGCTCATCCAGAGCCCTCCACAGCTGCTCCGGCTCCCCAATCTTCTTAATCCCCAGCGCCGACGCCTCCGCCCTCGGCTTCAGCAGCCACGGCCCCGGCGTCCCGTCCATGTACTCCCGCAACTCGTCGTAGTTCAGCACCCCTACAAACTCCGGCACCAGGAATCCCGCATCCCTCGCCGTTGTACGCATCGCCAGCTTGTCCCGGTAGTTGGCCACCACGCTCGTGCCCATCCCCGGAATCCGCATATGCTCCCGCAGCCTCGCCACCACCTCCATGTCAAACTCGTCCAGCGCCGTCAGCCGGTCAAACTTCCGCCCCCGCGCCATCCACGTCACCGTGTTCAGCACCTGCTGCTCGGTCAGCTCCGCCGGCATCGTTGCCAGCTCTTCCAGAATCTCCCGCGGCCAATCCCCATCCCTGTGCTTGTCCGTCGTCAGCAGCGTCGGCCGCACCCCCAGCTCCGCCAACTGCTCCATGTAAGCCTGGCCCTTCTCATACGTGCTAATACAAAGAAACCGCTCCTCAGCCATCACCCACCTCCTGCCCACGGCAGCCAACCTCCCACCGGATGTGGATAGTAGTAACACACCCCCATGTTTCTTTGGCAAAAGCTTCCTCCCGGCCCAAGACCAAATCGAGCGCACCCCCCGACCCTCTACTCCCCCCCCTTGCACGAACCAACAAACCGTTGCAAGCTTGAGGGGTACCCAGCCTGCCAGGGATTCGCCTCCTGCAAGCACCAAGCATCCCGGAGCACGATGCCCACCCCCGCCGCAACCCGCAGCACCCAAATCGCAGCATGGCTGGCCCGAGGCGGCCAAGACGGTCAGGGCGGACTCGTCCTGGCCGCAAACGAGCGCACAGCACGCGCCCTCACCTCCGCCTTCAACGCCGCCCAGCGAGCAGCCGGCCTCACCGCCTGGCCCACCCCCTCCATCTTCAGTTGGGACTCCTGGCTTCACCAGCAATGGCAGCCTCTCAACTCCGCCGGCCTGCTCACCCTCAACCCCGTGCAAGAGCTCGCCCTCTGGACCCGCGTCATCGACTCCAGCGCCGCCGCCCAGCAGCTCCACCACACCAGCCGCCTCGCCGCCCAGGCTCAGCGAGCCTGGCGTCTCCTGCTCGCCTACGCCCCTCAGGCACTCGACTTCATCCCCACCTTCAACTGGTCCGGCGGCTCCGCCGTCTTCGCCGCCTGGGCCCGCGACTTCGACCGCCTCTGCCGCGCCACAGACCTCACCACAGCCGCCCGCATCCCGCATCTGCTGACCGCCGCACTCCTGTCCAATTCCGCCCCGCGCCCGCCGCTGCTCCTCATCGGCTTTGACCGTCTCCTCCCAGCCCAGAAGCAGCTTCTCGACGCTTGGGGCCCAGCCGAGCACCTGGAACCGGCCTCACTCGTCCAGCAAACCCACTTCTTCGCCGCCCGCGAAGAAGCCTCCGAGCTCGCCGCCTGCGCCCGCTGGCTCCGCGCCCGCCTCACCCAAGACCCCTCCGCACGCCTCATCGTCGTCACCACCCAGCTCGACCAGACTCGCGGGCACCTCCAGCGCGCCCTCATGCGCCACACCCCCGCCGAACCCGATCTCTCCTTCGAATTCTCCCTCGGCGTCCCCCTCGCCCAGGTCGGCCTCGTCCGCAGCGCCCTCCTGCTCTTCCGCTGGCTCAGCCAGCCTCTTACCGAGGCCGAGCTGGACTGGCTCATCGCCTCCGCACACACCGCCCTCACCCCAACCGAAGAGCTGGCCCTCGCTGAAACCATGCTCGCCCTCCGTCGCCACAACCTCGAGCGCCTCGACTGGTCCCTCGCCGCATTCCTCGACCCGCCCATCCTCTGGGATGACGACGAAAACTCCACCCGCAAATCCCCCCGCCCGCCCTCCACCTGGGCCGACCGCCTCCGCGCCGCCCTACTCCACCTCCAGTCCCTGCCCCCCCGCCAATCCCCCATCGACTGGGCCGACGCCGCCCGCGACCTCCTCGACCTCCTCGCCTGGCCCGGCTACCGTCCCCTCACCAGTCCCGCCTTTCAGGCCAAATCCACTTGGGACGACGCTCTCCAGGCCTGTGCCAGCCTCGCCTACGACGGCCGCCTCATCTCCTGGCCCGAATTCGTCTCCGCCGCCCGCGACTCCGTCGCCGCCACCATCTTCGCCACTGAATCCGCCGTCCCGCCCATCCTCGTCACCGGACCCGCCGAATCCGCCGGCCTGCTCGCCGACGGCATCTGGTTCCTCGGCCTCTCCGAAGACAACTGGCCCGGTCGCGGCTCTCCGCATCCCTTCCTGCCCATCGCAGTCCAGCGTGAAGCCGCCATGCCTCACGCCACACCACAGGACGACTGGGAAATAGCAGAAATCGTCACCAAACGCATCCTCGCCAGCGCCCCCGAAGTCATCTTTAGCTTTCCCCAACGCGTCCCCGAGGGCGAAGCCCGCCCGTCACGCCTCATCGCCCGTCTCGCCGGCCAGCCCGCCGCCCTGCCCGCGGAACTCGCCCCCCCCCCCCCGGGCCCCCCCCCCCCCCCGGCCCGCGGCCCCCCCCCGCCCGGCCCCCCCCCCCACGCGCCCCCCCCGGG
>Ga0302140_10002862_pt1 | contig 22318 bp, 18 predicted proteins | sample I_Bog_E1_1_FD_202095 | JGI IMG/M metagenome (GOLD analysis project Ga0302140, IMG submission 202095) | Peat permafrost microbial communities from Stordalen Mire near Abisko, Sweden - I_Bog_E1_1 | ecosystem: Environmental > Terrestrial > Soil > Wetlands > Peat | place: Sweden: Abisko, Stordalen... | reverse complement strand
TGGAGAAACCGATGGCGCGCAATGCCTCCGAATGTGACCGGATGGTGGGCGCGTTCGCACGCGCGGGGCTTCCGCTTTTTGTGGCCTATTACTACCGAAGCCTGCCCTGCTATGTCCGGGTGGCTGAGCTCCTGCGGGACGGCGCCGTGGGCACCGTGACGGGCGTCTCCTACCGGATGGCGGAGCCGCACCACAGGAGGGGCCGCCCATGGAGGGTGGACGTCGCAACCGCGGGATCCGGGCATTTCCTGGACGTCGGCTCCCACGCCCTTGACCTCCTGGACCACCTCCTCGGGCCGCTTGCGGATGTCGCTGGCGGTGCCGCGAACCTGGCCTCCGACTATGAGGCGGAGGACACCGTGGCCCTCACTTTCCGGGCCCCGAGCGGCGCCCTTGGCTCCATGATCTGGAACTTTGCGAGCGCGGTGCACGACGACATGATGCAGATCGTGGGGACGGAGGGTGAAATCTCATTCCCCATGTACACGCAGCGGCCTCTCATGCTCAGGACCGAGGCGGGCACACGCGAAATTCATGTCCCCTTTCCCGAGCACGTGGCCCAGCCCTTCATCCAGAGCGCCGTGGACGACCTGCTGGGTCTGGGCTCGTGCCCGAGCACCGGGGAATCCGCACGCCGGACTTCCCGCGTGATGGACCAGGTCCTGGACGCCTATTACGGCGGCAGGGAGGACGGCTTCTGGGCCCGGCCGGAGACCTGGCCGGGGCGCCGCCGGGTTTAGGGACAGGGGAGCCACGGACAAAATCAAAGGGGGATCGGGCTCACTAACGTGGATTTTGATCCGATGGGCTTATCGAGGTCCCACGAACTCCTTGATCAAACGACTCGCATTTGCCTCGGCCGTCATCCGGCCTGTCGCGGTCTGGTCCAGCGCCTCCCGGTAGATCTGGGAGGACCAGTGCATGAGCTGCCACCGAGCCAATGGCGATCGCAAGACCAAGGAGGGCATCAAACTCCGCATTAAGGACCACACCAAGCCCGCCATCCAGGCGGCGTTCACGGACTCCGGCCTCCTGAGGAACCTCTTGTCAGGGGTCGGCGCAAAGGCCGACGGCGACCGGATGCCAAGCTACAAGGACAAGCTTTCGATAGCCGAGGCGAAGGATTTGGTTGTCTTCATTAGGACCCTCAAGAAATAGCAAGGCCGCGAAGGCTCGCGCTGTCGCGCGCCGTTCGCGGCCCGGTGCATCTGTCAGCTGCCGTTATTTGAGCACCATCTCGCGGATGAGCTCGCTGCCCAGCACCTCGCGGAGGCTGCCGCGGTCGATGTCATTCTGGTTGGACTTCGCCACAGAGCCTTCGACCTTCTCGGTGACCGCATCGAACTTGTCGTTGATTCCGTCGAGAGTGGCCATGTTCGGGTAGGTGATCGTGAGGATGACGTCCGGGTCGCTCGGGTGGCGCGGCTCAATGGAATAAACATTGTAGCCAACGATGATGCCGGCCTTCTTCGCCTCCTCGTTGGTCTGCTTCCAGACGGTGTCTATCCACTTCATGTAGTCATCAAACTTGCCTGGCTTGGTCTTGACGAACGAGACGTCCGAAACGGGTCCATCCGTGTAGGGACGGTCTTCCTTTGCGGAAGCCATCGAGGCCGACATTACGAGCGAAGCGCCGAAAATCAGCGTTAGCAGGGCTTTTTTCATGGTTTAGCTTTCTCCTGTTCACCTATCTCACGCAGACAGCGGGATGCTTACTGCAGGGGCAATAACCATGGTTGGGATGCTTGGTGAGTCAACGGCGGGAGGGGGCCGCAACGGCAACGCCGTGCGTTTTGCTAATGGGGCATTTCTGTCCGATTTCAGAGGGCAAAAATCCGCCGAATAAGGGGGTTCAGGCGTGTAGGCCGGCTTCCCGAGTAGAAAATCTTATGCGCCTCTTTCAGTGACAGAAATATATAATAGATAATGTATTATGTATTTTCTTGGCTCGATTTGGATGTGGTTTTTTTAGGAATCGATTTCTGGATATAGATCAGATTGCGATTCAATATGTTATGTAGATTCGTGGGTTTCTCAGGGGATCAGGGTACCAGAGCTGCGCATAGGCAACACAGTGACTGATGTTATTGATGAGCAAGGCTTATGGTTTCCGCGGGAGCCCCTGAAGGTCAATTTATGCGCACGTTTTGCCTACAGATGCGGAGCGACGTTCGGTTGGGTGCCGTATTCTCCCAATACAGATACGAGAGTTCTGCTCACCCAAAGCTCCTAATAGACCCCAAAAATCAACAACCAGAAACGCACGTGACGCGAAACGAACCCATGAAAAACCTAAAACTGCTCCTAGCCCTGGCGGCCTCGGCAGCCCTAATGACACCGGCCATCAGCAAGGCCGCAATCGCCGGAAGCGGACACGACTTCAGCGCCGCTTCCACGGGATATGCGACGTATACGTATGGCGGTTCAACCACCACGTATGTCAATCCCTGCCAAATCTGCCACATTCCGCACAAGGCGCCGGACGCCAGTGGAGTCACTGGTGCAGGCGCGCCGCTGTGGAACCACCATCCTTCGCTTAACTCGAGCTACGTGACGTACGACAAGGGCAATAGCGCGACCTTCAATGCCCTGGGCCTCACGGCCACCCTCGGTTCGTCAGTGGCGTGCTTGAGCTGCCACGACGGCTCAATGGCGGTGAACCAGTCTTACAGTGCAACTGGTCCTTCACAAAACGGCACGACGGTTGGGGCCGTCGCTTATTATGCCCCCACGTTCGCCGTAGAGACGGCCACCGCGACAGCGGGCAACTTTGTGAGCGCCTCTGGGGCGGGACCCTACCTCGGCCGCAATGACCTGACCCATATGCACCCGCTCGGCGTCAGCTACACGGCGGCCGTGGCGGTTGACCCCACCCTGCAGCCGGTACCGGCGGCCGGCACGGTATTCGCGCAGATGCTCAAGGGTGTGAACAAGACGGTTGAATGCTCGTCCTGCCACGACATCCATGACGTCATCGGCGCCTCGGGCACCGTCAGCCACGATTTGATCGTGGACCTGAACAATGCCGCTCTGTGCGAAACCTGCCACAAGCAATAATCCGGGGAAAATCGACGCTGTTTCGTTTCACGTAAAGGAAGTCGAACGAGACCCTGGAAAGCCAGGGTCTCGTTTTTTTTGTTCCTCGGCATATCGCCCACCTCATTCACTGTAAGCCACATAACAAACAAGATGACCACAAAAGGAAGGGACACCAGAAAGCGGGCCGGCTGGTGTGGTCTTTGGGGCGTAAGGACGCGGGTTGTGCCGGAAACGACCGCCTTACCATATGGAACGGCAATACCCGTTCTCTTGAGGGTGGAGTGAAGGCACCCCAAAAAATGAGCAGATTGCCACAAGATGCGCAGAGGAATTTATGTTTAGCCTGACGGTTGTTTTATGGCATCTTTCACGGGTGAAAGATGCCAACGGCGAGCATCGAACAGTACGGACAAAACAATTAAATTTAACGCTCCGATCATATGAATCTTGTTCAAGGACAATTATCTAGGAGAGTTTCCGCGTGGGTGGTCGCCTTGGGCCTGGCTGCGGGGCGTCTTTCCGCGGCACCCCCCCCTCCGATAGACTATGAATTCTTTCCGCCTCCGCCAGATGAGCCGCACCTGCAGTTTTTGACGTCCTTCAGCTCGGAGAAGGAAATGGGCGGGAATTCTTCCCGCAGCTTCATGTCGTTTGTGACCGGGCAGAAGCCCCGGGAGAAGCAGATAAGCAAGGCCTATGGGGTCGCGGCCCATGACCATAAGCTCTATATCTGCGACACCGACTACGGTGCGGTGCTCATTGCGGACCTGAAGACCCGGTCGATGTCTGCCTTCATGGCGAGGGGGCAGGGGGTCCTCAGGGAGCCCCTGAACATCTCGATCGATGCCGGCGGCCAGTTTTATGTCGCCGATTCCGGGCGGGACCAGGTGGTGGTTTTCGACAAGGACCAGAACTATGTCGCGGCCATTGGCAAGATGGGGGAGATGAAACCCCGGGACGTGGCGGTAACCCAAAACCGCATCTATGTGGCGGACATTCAAAACCACAACGTGCACGTCTACGACAAGATGACACGCAATCCGCTCTTCACCATCCCGCGGGAGCCGGACGCCGCCAACCTAGGGCATAAGTTGTTCTCGCCCACCAACCTAGCGGTGGATACGAAGGGTCGCCTATATGTTTCGGATACGGGGGCCTTCAGGATACAGATCTACGACGCCACGACCGGAATCTACCAGCGCACGGTGGGTGGAATGGGTGACAGCCTTGGCGAGTTCGCTCGGGTGAAGGGGATCGCCGTGGATCATGAAAGCCGGCTTTACGCCGTGGACGCCATGTCCCAAGTGGTCCAGATCTTCAATGATCAGGGACGACTGCTTACTTGGTTTGGGGAACCGGCGGGCTCCAATCGGGCACAGAATCTTCCCGCCAAGGTGATGATCGATTACGATGACGCCTCATATTTCAAATCGACCGTAGCTCCCGGCTTTGTGGTGGAATACCTGGTCGTTATCATAAACCAGATCGGTTCTCACATGGTGAGCATTTATGCTTTCGGGCATCAGCAATAGCCTTACCCCTACTGCGGCCGCCCCAAGCAGGACAGGTTGACATCATGACGCGTCGCACCTCCGTTGCCCTGGCGGTGGTGGCTGTATTCGGCGGCATCCTGCTGATTACCGGGTGCGGTACCACGACCCGGCACCAGTACCTGACGTTCTTCTTCGACGGGGTGCCGCCGGAGGGCGGTCCCAAACAGGCAGCGCCTAAGCCCGGCCAGCCGACGGTGGCGGCCGCAGCCAGGCCCACTCCGCCCAGGCCGGCGCCAAATTTCGTCCACCCTCCGTTCGCCGAGAACAAGTGCGGGGCGTGCCACGAGCGCAACACAATCTCCTCCGGCACAAAGCTGCCGCTTCGCCAGCTCTGTTTCACTTGCCACAAGGATTTTATGGCCGGGATGAAGGTGAAGCACCAGCCGGCGGACAACGCGGAATGCACCAAATGCCATTCCCCCCACCAATCGCCCAACGAGAACCTTCTGGTAAAGAAGGGTGACGACCTGTGCCTCACCTGCCACGACGATCCCCTCGCGGCCGGCAAGTTCAAGCACCAGGCCGTTGAGTCGGGCAACTGCCTCGATTGCCACGCGCCGCACGCGACCAACTTCGAGGGGCTATTGAAGGAGTCGGTGAAGGACACCTGCGCGGAGTGCCACGAAAACATCACCGCCAAAAAGAAGTTCGTGCACGAGCCGGTAGAGGAGGGCGATTGCCTGGAATGCCACGCGCCGCATGCCTCCAAGTTCAAGGGGATGCTCAACAAGTCGGTGAAGGAGACCTGCGCCGATTGCCACTCGAACATTCCCGGCAAGAAGAAGAAATCCATCCACCAGCCGGTGAAATCCGGCGATTGCATGGCGTGCCACAATCCCCACGCGACGAACCTGAAGAAGCTGGTCAAGGACACCCCTCCGAACCTCTGCTGGAAATGCCACGACAATTTCCTCGAGGGAGCGAAGTTCAAGCACGAGGTGGTCAAGGACTGCACCCGCTGCCACAATCCGCACGCCTCTACCGAGGATTCCCTGCTGGTGAAGAATGTCCTGACCCTCTGCGGGTCCTGCCACGACGACAAGGACCTGCAGGCGGTCAAGGGCCATGCCGGCGCGCAGGGCCAGGATTGCACGACCTGCCACGACCCGCATGTCGGCGCGAACGAAAACCTGCTCAAGCCGGCGGACGAGTCGAAGTAATGCCCCATGGCCCGCAAGAAGAGACATCGCCGGCCTTGGTTGCAGCGGACGTTGGTCCTGCTCGTGCTCGGGGCAGTCTTCAAGCAAATGCCTGCGCAGGAAATCCCATGGGGCAATTACCAGGAGGACCCCTTCTGGTGGGCCTATGTCCCTCAATTCTCGTATATAAAGACGGACGTCGAGGTCCAGCAGAGCACGTACAAGCTTGTCGGTGGCGGAGTCAGGGACTGGGACCAGTTGAGCGTGATGCCGTCCATCGGGATTAAGTGGAGCAACTATTTCTATCATCCCGATCTCCTTAACTATTCGCTTCTGCTGGAGCCTGGGTACGATTTTGAGCGCTACGATCAGTCCGGAAGTGAATCGGAGACCAAGCAACTGACTCTGGATGGCACAGCAATGATGACACTCTTGGCGATCAAGCCCTACTCCACCTCGATCACCCTGGGCAGGTCCCACGAGGAAATGCAGTCTGATTTCTTCGATTCGCAATCGGTGAACTTGGAGAGTTGGAACGTCCAATCCGGCTATCGCTCCGGCCCGGTGCCGGTGACCCTCACAGTCACCCAGTCGGACGAGGACCGCAGCGGCGACGGTCAGGATTTCACCACAGACCAGTTCAAGGTGGGATTGCATGCCTCCAACAGCCGCAAGGACTCCGACCTGACCGTCCTGGACTACCAGTTCAACCACTACGACAACACGTCGGGCTCGGGAGGAAGCGGCTATTCCAGCGAGAGCAGCTCGCACCTGCTTCTCCTGACCGACAAGGAGTATTTCAAGAGGAGCACGCTGGCCTCGTCGTTCAATTTCAACGAGCGTGAGGCAGAAGGCACGTCCTCCTCGGACCTGAATGGCAGCATAACCTACAACCGGGACATCACCCCGCACATGCGCGGGTTCGTAACCGAGTCTGCGAGCGACAGCTTCGGGGGCGGCTACACAGCCTACGAGGACAACGTCGTCGCGGGGATCAACCACCAGCTCTTTGAGAGTCTGGCCTCGCACATCGACCTTCACGGCACCTTGTCCGACAACAACTCCCTGGGCTCAATTCTCGATTCAACGACCTACGGCGTCGCGGCATCGGAAAACTACAACAAGATCCTGGGCAAATGGGGCCATCTTTCCATCAACAATTCGGCCTCTTTTGACCTGACGAACCAGCAAAGCAACGGGGGCGAAGTCATCATCCCCGATGAGTCCTACGCCATTCCCACGTCCGGCCCGATGATCATCCGCCTGAATACGCCCCTGGACGTGTCGATCACCGAGATCACCAAGAACAACACGCCGTTGGACCCCAGCGAGTGGAGGGCGATCACGACGACCGATCCCTGGCAGGTCCAGTTTTTTAGCGGAGGGACCCATTCGGTCGCAAGCGGCGACACCCTTCTTGTCACGTATGTCGTCCGCGTGAACCCTTCCGGGAGCTATTCGACTACCAATTACACGGGGGCGATCAACCTGCGGTTCTGGAACGACAAGGCGGGCGTCAGGGCCAGTTACCTCACCACGGAAAACCACACGGAATCGCCGGGATTTGTCCTCCAAAACATCGAGCAGTACCAAGTTGGAACCGATGCCGGATGGGGGGGCGTTCACGCCGACGCCAGCTACACCGACCAGCGATCCACGCTTTACTCTTACCGGAGCTATGCCCTGAGCGAGGTCTACTCGCGGCCGTTATCGCCTCACTGGACGGTGGGATTGGATTGCTACCAGCAGTGGAACAATTTCCCTGTCGGCAGCGGCTCGACCACGAACCAGCCAGAGAACCTCACTTTCTACAGCTACATGCTTCATACGGACTGGCGCCCGACGCAGGTATTCAACCTCGCGGCTGAGTCCGGGTTGCAACAGCAACGGGGCAGTCTGGCCGACCAGAACCTATTCGCAGCGCGGATTTATCTTAACTGGGCGATGGGAAAATTAGAGATCCATCTCGGCTATGAGCACGAAAACCTCCAGTATGTGGGAGCCACCTACACCCGGAACTACGCCTTTCTGAAGATGCGGCGGAACTTCTGATATGAGAACCTCGCGCGCATTCCAACCCCTGATCATCGCCGTTGCGGCCGTGCTGGCCGCCTCTTGCGCCGCCCCGTCGGAGCAGGCTGTCCGGGCGCCGTCGCAGCCCCTCGTCTGGCCGCCATCCCCCAACGATCCGCGCATCGCCTTCGTCGGCTTTCTGAGGGGGCCCAAGGACATTGGGGCCAGGCCGTCCACCCTGCGCAGCATGGCCAACTGGATAACGGGAGACACCGGCGAGGACCTGAACCTGCGCAAGCCGTTCGCCGTGGCGCTCGATGAGACGAACGGACTCTGCATTGCCGACACGGAGGCGAATCTGGTTTGCTATGCCGACCTTTCCCACAAGACCTGGAGGCGCTACGACGGCGTGGGCAAGGTCAAGTTCGCCAGTCCCGTGGCCGTCGCGCGCAGAAACGGCATCTTTTACGTCGCCGATTCCAGCCTGGGGAGGGTCTTTGCGTTCGACGAGAATGGCCGCGGCGTTTTTGAGATCGGGACACCGCTCCAGCGACCGGTTGGGCTAGTGATTGCGGGCGATGCGCTCTATGTGGTGGATGCTCAGGCGCACGCCGTGTTTGCCTTCGGGCTCGAGGGCAAGCTTCGATTCCAGTTTGGCGGGCGCGGCACCGGTCCGGGGCAGTTCAATTTCCCGACCTGCGCCGCCGCGGACGCGGGGGGCCACCTGCTGGTCACGGACACGATGAATTGCCGCGTGCAGGTATTTGACTTGCGGGGAAATTTCATCTCCCAGTTCGGCAGCAACGGCGACACCTCGGGGCACTTTGCGCGGCCCAAGGGGGTTGCGGTTGACGGGGCGGGGGACGTCTACGTCGTGGACGCAGTGTTCGACAACTTTCAGATCTTTAGCCTCTCGGGCCAGCTGCTGCTCAATGTCGGCGAAAGCGGTGACGGCGCAGGCGAATTCGGGCTGCCTTCGGGCATTGCGATAGGCACCGACGGCCGGATATATGTGGCCGACGCATTCAATCACCGCGTACAGATCTTCAGATACCTTGGCGCACCCGGTGGCGGTGCCGGAGGGCTTGTACCATGAGTTCCAAGGCTGTTAGGGCGGATTTGATGGGGAGGGGAGCTGGCAAGGGGATTAGCGCGGGACTGTTTGCGGCGCGATCCCTTTTGCTCGGGCTGTGGGCCTTGGCCTCCGCATCCGCGCCGGGAGAATCCGTGATTGGCTCGGTGCACGACCTCTCCGTGGCCGGTTCCGGGACGATCAAGGCCACCTCGGGAAGCAACGCCTGCATCTTCTGCCACACGGCCCACCAGGCGATCGGATCAACCCCGCTGTGGAACCACACGCTGTCATCGGTCACCAACTACGTGGTCTACAGCAGCTCCAGGCTGCAGTCGCTGGGGATCACCGTGCCGCAGCCAAACGGCTCCTCCCGCTTGTGCCTGAGCTGCCATGATGGCACCGTCGCGCTTGGAAGCATCAGCAGCAGCGTCACCCCGGTTTCGATGTACCAGAACGGGGTGAACATCACGACCCTGCCGCCCGGTTCGACCAACCTGGGCACCGATCTTTCGGGCGACCACCCGGTTTCATTGGATTATGACGCTTCGGCGCAGGCCGACACGACGCTCCAGCCGCGATCCCTGGTCAGCAGCGCCGTGGTGTTCGAGTTGGTCAACGGGGTGCATTACATGCAATGCACCTCGTGCCATGACCCGCATGATAACCGGAACGGCGATTTCCTGGTGATGGACAACACCAACGCGGCGTTGTGCACGGCCTGCCACCAGCCGGACCAATGGGGCTCCTCGGCCCACGCGCTGTCGCAGGCGCCGATGCCCCAGCTGCTGCGCTCCTCCCTGTCGGTGCACACCCAGGCGACAAGGGCCCTGGGCCTGTCGGAGCCGATGTCCTCCGCCGGCTGCGCCATCTGCCACATGAACCACAAGGCCGAGGGCAAGCAGCACCTGCTGCAGTTTCAGGTCCCGGAGCAAAACTGCCTGGTTTGCCACAACGGCGTGGCCGTGAGGAAAAACCTGGTCGTGGAATTCCAGAAGAGCAGCGTACATCCGATCACGCTGAACAGCCAGGCGCACTCGCCGACCGAGGACCCGGTCAACCCGAAGGTCCGCCATGTCACGTGCGCCGACTGCCATGACCCCCACGCCGCCAAGGCGACGGCCGCGGTCGCCCCCAACGCGTCGGGCGCCCTCGCGAACCTGACCGGCGTGTCGGAGTCCGGTGGCATCGTTAAGCCCCTCCAACGGGAGTACGAACTGTGCTACCGCTGCCATGCCGACAGCGTCGCGCGCGGGCCCGCAACCGTGACGCGTCAGTTTCCGGAGACCAACACGCGCCTCCAGTTCTCCGTGGCGAACCTGAGTTTCCACCCGGTCGAACGCGCCGGCCGGAATGCCTCGAGCGTGCCGAGCCTGATCACCCCGTGGACGGTCAACAGCATCATGTATTGCACGGACTGCCACAACAGCGACTCGGGCCCGAATGCGGGCGGCAGCGGGGCCAACGGGCCCCATGGCTCCATCTTTGCCCCGATCCTGGAGCGCAACCTGGCCCTTTCCGACTTCCAGCCCGAGAGCTCGGCGACCTACGCCATGTGCTACAAGTGCCACGACCGGAACCGGGTCCTGAGCAACCTGAGCTTCCGGTTCCACTACTCCCATGTCGTCCAGGACAAGGCGGCCTGCACCACTTGCCACGACTCCCACGGGGTGGCCAATTCGGAGCACCTGATCAACTTTAATTCATTGTATGTGACGAACGGTTCCCTTGGCATTGTAAGCTACCTTTCCAAGGGGACGTTCAGCGGCAACTGCACGCTCATGTGCCACGGCAAGGACCACAGAAACACCGGCTACTGACCCGAGTTTATGACGACCAAATTTAAGCCCCCGTTCTCCCTGAGACACCTCCCCCTACTGGCATGCCTGGCGCTGCCGGCGCTATCCGTACGGGCCGACGTCCAGGCCCCGGCGGCCGCCCCAGGCGACACCCAGGGCAACATCACCGGCAGGGTGGTCGAGACGATCAACACGGCCGGCTACACCTATGTGCAGGTGGACACCGGGCAGGACAAGATCTGGGCGGCGACGACCCAATTCGCCGTGAAGAACGGCGACATTGTCACCCTGCTCGGGGGCATGCCCATGAGCAACTTTCACAGCAAGTCGCTGAACCGCGATTTCCAGATGATTTATTTCACGGGGAAGATTCTGATCGGTTCCGGAGGAGCGGTTGGCGCGGACTCGGCCCCGGTGCTTCCACCGGGCCATCCTGCGCTCCCGGGCGAGGCGCAGCCCGCATTGCCGCCAAACCACCCGTCGTTGACGGGCCAGCCGGCACCGCCTGCGGCGGTGAACCTGGACGGCATCAAGAAGGCCGAGGGCGGGTTGACGGTCCAGGAAATCGTCCTAGGCGGTCCGAAGCTTTCCGGCCAGGTGGTCAAGGTGCGCGGCAGGATCGTGAAGTACAACGGCATGGTGATGGGAAAGAACTGGCTGCACATCCAGGACGGCTCCGGAAGCATCGACCAGAGGGACAACGATTTGACGGTCACCACGGCGACGCCGGCGAAGTTGGGCGACACGGTGCTCGTCACGGGCAAGATCACGACCAACAAGGATTTTGGGGCGGGCTACCGGTACGCGGTGATCCTTGAGGACGCGGGCGTGACGGTCGAGTGACCCACCTGCACCGGTTCCTGGTCAAGCCGGCAACGGGGAAGGGCGACGGGCGAACCCTCCTGCCGCGGGGAGGGCCGAGAGCCAAGGACCGGAACCCGCGGCCCCCCCGTGCGAGGCCTCATGATAGTGCCGATTAGGGTTCTTATTATGAACGCCGGCGGCCATTTGGGGATTCTTCCGGGGCAACCGACCCAATAGCTTGGGTCTCTCAAAGAGGCTGCGAGTCCATGAAGGCGTCGAAATCCAATCTGCTCGCCGTGGTTTTCCTCCAAGCGGCAGTTTCTGTTTTTTTTGGCTGCTTTAGGTGGCAGTACGATGTCTCCGAGCAGGGCGTCGTGTTTACCAAGGTGAGGACCGAGAACAGCGGCCTCATGATCGGCGAACTGAAGGAGGACGCGACCATTGGCGGCCGCCCGTGCAAACGCGGGTGGGTCCACGTGATGCCCAACGGCGTGCCCGTCGGATTCACGGCATCGAGGAGTATCGACCTGGGGCGGCTCAGGATCCCGGCCGACACTTGGGTATTTCAGAACAAGGACGGTGTGGTCACGGTCTGCGCCTTTCCCGGCGACACCGAGGTGCAGGGGCACCTGTGCCGCGGGAGCGGGGGGCCCAAGGGCATCCAGGCCGCCTTCTATCCGGACGGGGCCCTAAAGGAGTTCTTCCTGAGGGATGACACCCGCATTGACGGGGTTCCCTGCAAGGCCGGCATCCTCAACGAGTCGATCAAGCTGCACGAGAATGGCCGTCTTATGGGCTGCGTCCTTGGCGCCGACTACCTGTCGGGGGGCCGAACCTATCCGAGGGGCACCCAGCTCCGATTCGATCCCGACGGTCGGGTGATCCGCTAGCGGGGGGCGGCGGAGCCGGCGTCGCGCCGCTTCTGGCGGCAAAATGGCGGAGAGGGAGGGATTCGAACCCTCGGTAGACTTGCGCCTACACATGATTTCCAATCATGCACATTCGACCACTCTGCCACCTCTCCGTGTGTCGGAAACCCGTGTTGTCCGTCGGTCGAAGGGAAGATAAAAGGCCAAGGGGAGGGGGAGGGTCAAACGCAATCTCCTATCTCGCGCCTAATCGCGCTACTATGACTCCAACTTCAGCGCACTTCTACCGGGGGCAGCTTCTTGAAAGGGTTGAAAACCTTAAGTCCGGGCCGACGGAAATCCTTATCGTTGCCGGTCACAATGGTGAGGTTGTGCCGGCGTGCCGTAGCAGCGATGTAGCTGTTCTCCACCGGCATCCGTTGGCCCGCTTCCTCCAACAATCGCTCTTGCTCGGCCCACACGTGCGCTACCGCAACGTTAAATCCGTGGATGCGGCCGTGCATCGCGTCGACGAGGCGAGTGAGCCACAACTGTAGGGCGTCGCGCGACTTCCCGTCCTTACTTCTCACCCAGTAGGCGAGTTGCGCAATGACAACGGAGCTCGTATAGCAGGCATCTTTTTCGGCCTCAAGCCACGCAACGACGCGCGGATCGCCAAAGCGCTTAGCTGGCTGGCTCAAAACATCGGCATCCAGCAACCAATTCATAGCTTCCGTCGACGGGGCAATTCGCGTCTACGGACCGGGAGGTCATCCATGGGAACCGGACACTCCCTTAGGACCGCCAGCCAGTCGCTCTTTGCGGCAATGCGCCTAAATACGAGGGTGTCGTCGTCCGGGTGAAATTCCGCCTCGAAATTGTCGCCCGGGCGGGACGGCGCGAGTGATATTGGCACGGTCAGGCGGCGCTTTGCATCGAGTGTTAGGAGCACGGTGGGATTATCCCACTCGAGCTTAATTTGTCAGGTGGTCGCGATCGAAAAAGGACCCAATTTGGGCGTTAAGAACCGGTTTTGCGGAGGCGGGCCAATTGCTTTGCATGGGATACCCGTGGCGCTAGGCTGGCTGTTGCGATGAAATGCGCGCTTCGGAAGCTGGCCGCAATGTTGAAGGAAAGCGGGAGCGAGGTCCGTCCGCCGCTCTCGGGTGAATTTGGATGGCAGGGTGGAATGGTTACAAAAGGAAGGGCCGGGAACTTGGTCGCAGCCTTTAGCGGCGGCCATTCCAAGGACGATCTGCCATATTGGAGGCGGGGCTTGAGATTCTGGCGCTTTTACTTTGACCGGGCCCGTTGCGACACGGGCCTTGGACTTATCGAAATCTACGACGTCCAATAGTTTCTCGATCGCGCCGCGGCGATAATTTGCCCAACAGGCCGCGGCAAAGTGATTATTTCTTAACGGTTTGGCGCCCATCTTTAACTAGGCGAGCCCTGAGAGCCGCCGTATATTGAGGCAATGAAGGCCTCCGTAATGCCCAAGCTTCCAGCATCCGTTTGCGCCGCGCGTTCCGGCGTGGTCGGCCATGGCGTGCCTTTCGGAATCACCCGGTGATCCAACTTCACTCCCTGTATGTACAGCTCATCGCATGCCGCCATCGGTCACTGTCGAGCCCCTCGGGATAGCGAGGGGCGGGATCGTCTGCGAATGGCGGCCTATGTTCTCGTGGCGATAGCGGCCTTCGTCACAGGTATGTTATTCGGGAGTCTCGGAGCGGTGCGGGGGGGCGGCTCGAGGGTCGATTGGCCGAAGCCCACCGTGGCTCATCCTCGTTCGCTGGATACGAACCCTTGAGTCCGGGTGAGGCGCCTTTCGCTACGCAGGGCTACTGATCGTACGCGTCGCGCGCTCCTTGCTGGTCGCTCCCTGAATAAATGCGTTTGCCGTGGAAATTGACGCATTCGCGTCGGACACGCGACCCGGATCCCGTCGAATTTAGTGAACGCTTAGCGCCTCGTTTTCATTCGGGACAATCGCCGGCGCCCTCGGAGGAATCGCCACTGCGTTTGACGAAGAATTAATGGAATTGAGCCACAGCCATCCCATAGGAATGGTCAGGTCTTGATGGTTTTCAGGAGAAGGTTGATGGCATTGAGGTTGAAGGCCTCTGGGTCGAATGGCTCGCCGATCCAGTCGAGCAGCTCCTGGCGCTCGGGATGCTTGGGGTCGGCCATGGCTTCGATTAGGTTTTCATAGCCTGGGATGCCGCCGCAATCCTCGGGCGGGCCGGTTCGAGCTCCTGCGATACATGTAACGGGAGCTGGGTCGATACTGGGCATGAGATCTTCCATGAGCACTTCGTGCCGCCAGCCGTCGCCGAAGTCGTAGAGGTAAATCAGCCGGTCATCCTTGGCGTGGAGTAGATCGCAGAGGCGGAACTTCTTTTCGTCGTGGCGCTGGCGGGTGCTGGGAAAGTCTCCGGACCAATCGTCGGGGTAGAAAGCCTCATAGGAAGCCTCCTTGGTGCGGAAGGCATGCAGATGGCTGTTGGTCCAGCCGAAGGCGCGTTGTAGGGCGGTGTGCAGCTTGGGCAGCTTGATCTTGGCCGGGACGAGCAAGCGGCGCCAGATGGGGGGCTGAATGTCGAGTAAGGTGACCTTCAGCTGGAGTTGTACGCGGGCGGGATCGAGCTTGGCGCGGGCTTTGACCATTGGGAAAAGGAAGGGGCTCGGCTGCCTCGGTTTTACCTGCCACTTGGCAGGGTGTGAAAAACAAAAACACAAAACAACCGAGCCGTCGGCACGCTACGGTGCTGCGGCAATTGGTCGAACTGATTCCGTCGCATTTGGTGCCAAAGTTGGCCCGTGTCCACGGCGTGGATCGGCAGTCTCGCACCTTCAGTCCGTGGAGCCACGTCGTGGCGCTGCTCTACGCCCAGTTGGCGCATGCGCTCAGCCTCAACGATGTCTGCGATGCCTTGCGGCTGTGGTCTACGCCGTTGCGGGCCTTGCGCGGGGCAACGCCGCCCTCGCGTAACAACCTCAGTCACGCCAACAAAACCCGCGACTGCGCCATGGCGGAAGCCGTCTTCTGGCAGGTACTCGGTCACCTGCAAAACACCTTCCCCTCCTTCGGGCGTGGTCCCACCAGGGGCCTGGCCTGGCGCTTCCGTCGTACCATCCACGTGGTGGATGCGACCGTGATCCAGCTTGTGGCTTCCTGTCTGGACTGGGCCCGGCATCGCCGGAGAAAAGCGGCAGCCAAGTGTCACCTACGACTATCGTTGCGCAGTCTGTTGCCCGGCTTCGTCGTTATCGACACGGCCCGGGAGCATGATATCCGACGGGCCCGGCAACTCTGCGCGGGACTGCAAACCGGGGAGATCGTCCTCTTTGACAAGGGTTACTACGAGCTCGCTCACTTCCGGGAGCTGGCCGAGCGGGGCGTGTTCTTTGTGACCCGGGCCAAGGACAACCTCGCTTGCAGGGTGAAAAAGCGCCTGTGCCGGGGCTTGGATCCTCGGGTGCTCAAGGACGAGCTCATCGTGCTGAAAGGACACTACGCCCGGCAGGATTACCCCGGCGAGCTGCGCCGTGTCACCGCCCGGGTCAAACTCGACGGTCAGGAACGGATCCTGGTCTTCCTGACCAACAATCTGGAGTGGAGCGGCGGCAGCGTGGCCGACCTCTACCGTTGCCGTTGGCAGATCGAGGTCTTCTTCAAGGCGGTCAAGCAGACGCTACAGCTGGCTGACTTCCTCGGCCACACGGCCAATGCTGTCAGGTGGCAGGTCTGGATGGCGCTCTTAATCTATGTCCTCCTGCGCTTCCAAGCCTGGCGCAGCGCCTGGGTACACAGCTTCTCCAGACTCCTGACGCTCTGCCGGGCCGCGCTCTGGCTGCCTCGCGACTTGGGCGAATTACTCGAACGCTATGGGACAGCATGCGGGCGCGGTGGAAGTCTTGCGCCACCACGCCAGAGCGAACTGCCGGGCTTCTCCGCCTATCTCATGGGACAGCACGGGTGAAGCTCCACGAGCAAAGCACCGCTATCGCACCAAATATCCTGCATCGCGCTCCGTCACGCTTCCCTCGGCTCTCCCTCTAGGATTGCCGCCAGGGTCACCATTGCCCACCCCATATGGGATGGCTGTGGAATTGAGCCGGAACTTAACTCCCGCATTCGGCCTGGTGGCGCAATAACTGCACATGAACGCGGCATCCAGTTCGCCCTATGAAATCGATCGAAATCATCCAAATAGTACTCTTCTTCGGACTAGGCATCGCCCTCACTCCCATCGTCGGCCGGTTCATGGCACGCGTGTTCAACGGCGAGAAAACGTTCCTCCATCCGCTCCTGTCGCCGCTCGAGAAAATCATCTACCGGCTGAGCGGCGTCGATCCGGCCGAGGAGATGTCCTGGCTCAAATATTTCATGGCGGTGCTCATCTTCACAACGGTGGGCTTCGTGTCGCTCATGGCGATTCTCATGACCCAGGCATGGCTGCCGCTCAATCCGCAGAAGCTGCCGAACTGCTCATGGGACCTCGCGTTCATGCAAGCCTGGAGCTTCACCTGCAACGCCGACTGGCAGTCCTACTCGGGCGAGTCGACAATGAGCAACTTCGCGCAAGTGATCGGACTGATGGTGCACCAATTCCTAAGCGGTGCCGGCGGATTGGCGGTGCTTGTCGCCGTGGGGCGTGCGCTCAAGCGAGCGACGATCAAGACCGTCGGGAACTTCTGGGCCGACATGACCCGGGGTCTCGTCTATTTTGTAATCCCGCTTTCCATCCTCTGGGCCATTCCACTTGCGTGGCAGGGCGTGCCGCAGACGTGGAAGCCCTACGAGACGGCCGCGCTCATCGAGCCCTACACGACGCAGGTCCAGAAGACCGATGACAAGGGGAGCCCGGTCACCACCTCGGTCCCGAAGACGGACGACAAGGGCAACGCGGTGAAAGGTGCGGACGGGAAGCCTGTCATGGTCGACCAGCCCGTGATGGTCGACCAGAGGGTGGAGACCCAATCCATTCCTGTCGGCCCGGTGGCGTCCTTCGTCTCAATCAAGCAGCTCTTCACCAACGGAGGGGGCTGGTTCGGGGTGAACAGCGCGCATCCCTATGAGAACCCGACCCCCCTCTCGAACTTCCTGGAGCTCCTGGCTATAATCGTCGTGCCGATGGCGCAGGTCTATATGTTCGGCCTGCTCATCGGGAACAGGAAGCACGCCTGGTGCCTTTTCAGCGTGATGCTGGCGTTGTTCGCGGGTTCGTTCGCCGTGGCCTGGTGGGCGGAGGTGCAGCCGAATCCGGTTGTCCAGAATCTCCAGCCATTGATGGAGGGCAAGGAGCAGCGGTTCGGGGTGATGAACAGCGTCCTCTGGGCCGTCAGCTGCACGGCCATCGACAACGGCTCCGTGAACTCGATGCATGACAGCTTCACGCCGATTGCGGGATTGATGCCAATGTGGAACATCCTGATCGGCGAGATCATGTTCGGCGGCATCGGCTGCGGCGTGTACTGTATGCTGTTCCACGTTCTGATCACGGTGTTCATAGCAGGTCTGATGATAGGGCGAACGCCAGAGTACCTCGGCAAGAAACTCGGGGCATGGGAGGCCACCTGGGCCTGCATCGGGGTGCTGGTCCCCAATGCGGCCTGCCTGATCCCGACGGCGATCGCGGTCATGGTGCCCCAGGGGCTTTCAAGCATGAATAACGCGGGCCCGCACGGCCTGAGCGAAGTACTCTACTGCTTCGGAGAGGCGGCCAACAACAATGGGAGCGCCTTCGCGGGCTTAAACGCCAACACGGTTTTCTACAATATTGGCACAGCTATCTGCATCGTCATCGGACGATTCATCCCGATTGTCGCCGCTCTCGCGATCGTCGGGCGCCTAGCCTCAAAGAAGACGGTTGAGCCGTCGGCGGGCACGCTGCCAACCCACGGATGGACGTTTGGCCTGAGCCTGACGGGCGTCATCGTCATCGTCGCCGCGCTCACGTTCTTCCCGGTCCTCTGTCTGGGGCCGATCATCGAGCAGGGACTAATGGCCGCAGGCCGCGCGTTCTGAGCCACCACTAGCAATACCCTTCAATCCTTCTCAAATCTCATGAGCACAAAGGTCGCCTTCAGCTACAAGACAATCGCCGTGCAGGCGATGATCGAATCGTTCAAGAAGCTTCATCCGCGCGACGAGATCAAGAATCTCGTCATGTTCGTTGTATGGCTCGGCTCGATTTTCACAACGATCTTTCTTTTCCTGCCAGGACAGTTCAACTCGTTCAACATCCAGATCTGCATCTGGCTCTGGTTCACGTGCCTGTTCGCAAACTTTGCGGAGGCGATGGCGGAGGGCCGCGGGAAGGCCCACGCCGACGAACTGCGCAAGATGCGGACAAAGACCGTGGCGAAGGTAATCTCTGGCGGGAACATCACGCAGGTCGCGAGCTCGGCGCTCAAGGTAGGGGATCTCTTCGTGTGCGAGGCCGGCGACTTCGTCCCGGCCGACGGCGAGATCGTCGAGGGGATCGCGACGATCGACGAGTCTGCAATCACGGGGGAGTCCGCGCCCGTAGTGCGCGAGAGCGGCGGCGACCGCAGCGCGGTGACCGGTGGGACCGTCGTGATCAGCGACCGGATCGTCGTCCGCTGCTCTGCCGAGGAGGGCAATTCCTTCCTCGACCGGATGATTTCCATGATCGAGGGCGCGCGCCGGCAGAAAACGCCCAACGAGATCGCCCTCAACATCGTCCTGGTCGCGATGACGGCGCTTTTCGTCCTGGTCGTGTTCACGCTGCCGCCCTACGCGCACTACAATGAGAAGGCGGCCGGGCAGGAGCACGTCGTGCTGACCTCCCTGCCGGTTCTCCTCGCCCTGATCGTCTGCCTGATCCCGACGACGATTGGGGGGCTCCTGAGCGCGATCGGCATCGCTGGGATAGACCGGTTGATGCGCCGGAACGTGCTTGCGACGTCAGGTCGGGCGGTGGAGGCCGCGGGGGACGTCGACGTGCTCCTGCTCGACAAGACAGGAACGATCACCTTGGGCAACCGGATGGCCACGGAGTTCATTCCGGCTCCCGGGGTGGGGGTGGAGAAGCTGGCCGACGCGGCGCAGCTCGCGTCGCTCGCCGACGAGACCCCCGAGGGCCGGAGCATCGTGACCCTAGCGAAGGAGAAATTCAACCTCCGGGGGCGCGAGGTCGCCCAGAAAGACACGGTGTTCGTGCCGTTCACGGCGCAGACGCGCATGAGTGGTGTCGACAGAGGGGCGACCAAGGTCCGCAAGGGCGCCGCCGAGAGCGTGAAGGCGTGGGTGGCCTCGCTTGGCGGCACGTATCCGGCCGAGGTGGAGGCGGAGGTAAACAGGGTCTCCCGCGCCGGCGGCACGCCGCTTGTCGTGAGCGAGGACGCGAAGGTCCTCGGGGTCATACTGCTCAAGGACATCGTCAAAGGCGGGATCAAGGAGCGCTTCAACCAGCTCCGGGCCATGGGAATCCGCACGGTCATGATCACCGGCGACAATCCGCTGACCGCGGCGGCGATTGCCGCCGAGGCCGGCGTGGACGACTTCATCGCCCAGGCGAAGCCGGAGGACAAGCTCGCCCGTATCCGCAAGGAGCAGGAGGGCGGCAAGCTGATAGCCATGATAGGCGACGGGACCAACGACGCCCCGTCGCTCGCGCAGGCCGATGTCGGGGTCGCCATGAACTCGGGCACGCAGGCCGCCCGCGAGGCGGGAAACATGGTGGACCTGGACTCGAACCCGACAAAGCTCATCGAGGTTGTCGAGATCGGCAAGCAGCTGCTCATGACGCGCGGCGCGCTCACGACGTTCTCCATAGCGAACGACGTCTCCAAGTACTTCGCGATCCTGCCCGCCATGTTCGGGCTGCTCTACGCAACGACCCCCGGGGGCTACGGCCCGCTGCAGACCCTGAACATCATGTTTCTGCATTCGCCGCAGAGCGCGATCCTGAGCGCCGTCATCTTCAACGCGCTGATCATCGTCGCCCTGATTCCGCTGGCCCTGCGCGGGGTGAAGTACCGGCCGATCGGGGCAAAGATAATCCTGCGCAACAACATGCTCGTCTACGGCATCGGCGGCATCCTGCTACCCTTCGTGTTCATCAAGCTGATCGACATGGTGCTGGTGGCAGTCCACCTCGCGCCCTGATCGCGGGCGTCCTTCTTCCCCAATAACCATTCCGACCATGCTAAAGCTCATCCTCCAGTCCATCAGGCAGACCATCGTCTGGACCGTCATAACGGGCATCGCCTATCCGCTGCTGATCACCGCGATCGCGCAGGCGGTATTCAAGGACCAGGCAAACGGGAGCCTCGTGATGCGCGACGGCAAGCTCGTCGGCTCGACGCTCCTCGCTCAGCAGTTCACGGGCCCGACCTATTTCTGGCCGCGCCCCTCGGCAGGCACCTACGCGACGGTCCCGTCAGGCGCCAGCAATCTCGGGCCGACGAGCGCGGCGCTTCAGACCAATGTGGTGAACAACCTCAAGGCCCTGCGCGACTCGAGCAAACTGCCGGCCGATGCGCCGGTCCCTTCAGACCTGGTGTTTACCTCCGCGAGCGGCCTTGATCCGCACATAAGCCCCGAAGGCGCACGTTTCCAGGCGGCGCGGGTAGCGGCCGCCCGCGGGGTGCCGGTGGAGAAGGTCAGCGAGCTTCTCGAGAAGTTCGTAGAGCCGCCGCAGTGGGGGGTATTCGGCCAGGCGCGGGTGAACGTGCTCGTGCTCAACCTCGCTCTTGACCAGCAGCTCCCGGCAAAGAAATGACGGGAGCTTTCCCGCCCCGGTAGCCAGAGTCGATGAGCCCAAATTCAAAGGTGTTGGTCATCGATTCCGACCCGGCGATCCAGCGCCTGCTCACCATCCTCCTGGAGCGGGAGCGCTGCAGGGTCATCTGCGCGAGTACTGGCGCGGAGGGACTGTCCAAGGCGGTGACCTCCGCCCCCGATCTGGTCATCCTCGAATTGGAGCTTAGCCGCTCGGACGGCTTCGCGGTCCTTAAGGCCCTCAGGAAGCAGAGCAGGGCGCCCGTGATGATGCTCTCCGCCCGGTCCAACGTCGGGGAGGTAGTCAGGGCGTTGGACGAGGGCGCTTGCGACTTCGTGGTCAAGCCGTTCAACGGCGCGGAGATGGCGGCGCGGGTCAGGTTGCAGCTGCGCTGCAAGAGGACCGCCGGCGCCAATATCTTCATCAGCGAGAATCAAAGCCACGCGCCGGCCTCCAGGGAAATCCTGGTGAACGGCCTAAGGCTGGAGCTCACGGCAAAAGAGGAGGCCGTCCTTCAGATCCTTGCCCGTCATCCCGGCGCTCTGGTGACTATCCATGATATCCTCAATGCGATATGGGGAAACGACGGCGCGGCGCAGCTGCATGAACTGCGCGTGTACATCACGCGGCTGCGCCGAAAGCTTGAGGCCTGCGGCGCGGCGAACCTGATCGAGTCTGAGCGCAACGTGGGATACAGCCTCTCCATCGGAATGGGCCGCGACCCGTCCGATGAGGCCGGCGAATCCTGGTGAAGGCGTCGAACGGGTCGGCCGGTTTCCCGCGGCGACCGGGGATGAGGGTCAATGGACGCCGTGGAAAAGAAACAGCCAGAGGGCGAACGTCACCGGTACGACCACGGGCACGCCGAAGGCCAGGATCGACCAGAAGTGCAGGTGGAATGCCGCCCTGGCGGGCGCGACGTCGACTACCCTGTCGCACCGGCCGGTAAGGGCCACCCCGGCTGAGTTCGAAAGCTCGTCTCCCAGCGCCTGCGCGGAGGGCTGCCGCATCGAGGGCTGACGCTCCATGGCATGGAGGACGATCTCCTCGGCCTGGGGCGAAACGGCGGGATTGAGCGACCGCAGCGGCTCGGGATCCCCCAGCACGCGCGCGTTCATCACGGCCAGCGGGCTGTCCCCGTCGAATGCCGGCTTGCCGGTCAGCATCTCGTACAGCATGGCCCCAAGGCTGTAGATGTCGGTGCGCGCGTCGCCGCGCCTCCCCTTCACCTGCTCGGGGGCCATGTAGTCCGGGGTGCCCATCGCGGGAGTGAAGCCACAGAAGGTGACGCGCCG
>Ga0302140_10002861_pt1 | contig 22319 bp, 19 predicted proteins | sample I_Bog_E1_1_FD_202095 | JGI IMG/M metagenome (GOLD analysis project Ga0302140, IMG submission 202095) | Peat permafrost microbial communities from Stordalen Mire near Abisko, Sweden - I_Bog_E1_1 | ecosystem: Environmental > Terrestrial > Soil > Wetlands > Peat | place: Sweden: Abisko, Stordalen... | reverse complement strand
ACTGCAAGATAGGAAGGACGATGAGCAATCAATTCGACACGAAGACGGTGCCTTGTTTGGAGCGGATTCTGCAAGCTGCGAACGAAGGCGCGGCATGAGTCCACACAATTCGATTCCGTCTGCGCCCAGAAAACCCCAAAGGACATCATCGACAGAGAAGCCGTGCCGAACGATTGGCAATCCAACAGCTTTCGGCTAGCCCGTTGCTGGGCCAGCACTCGATGGGCTCCGAGTGTGGACTTATGCTCAGGAATGTCTAACCCCTGCACTAGCCCTGAAATCTCCAATTGACGCCCGAACGAGAGGGTTAAAGCTTCTGACGCAAGTGCGCGAGGCGTGGTACGGCGATCAGTGTGATGGCAAATACAAAGACTGAGCCCGCGATGAACTCGAAGTGGCTTTGGTGAAGGTCCTCAAAAATCAGCTTTGCAGCAATAAAGGCCAAGGTGGCATAGGCAATGTATGTCAATTCTCTGCGCCTCCAGTGCGATCCAGCAAAGGCAACAGAAAGGGATACCGCGCAACAGGCGAGGGTGCGGATGAAGGCAACGTGATGAACTTCGGGGGGAATCCGCAGCGCCGTGAGAAAGAGCAGCCCCTGGCCGAGGAAGGCCGCTAGAACGCAAACCGCCAAAGCAGCTGCAATGACGCGAAGGAATTGCGGTCCCCAGGATTTCTCAATTGCAGTTCTGGCGGCTCCATAGAAGACGAGCGTCGCGACCGAAGCAACGCAAACGCTTGCAGTAAGTGTCACTGGCAAGGTTCCAGCCAGGGTATGGAAGACATAACTTAAGAGACCGGACGAAACAGTTGTCCATACCAGCAACACCAGGCCATGGACCTGGAGCGTGAGGCGGTGGAGGCGAATTCCAAGAATCACGGAAGCGATTGCAGCGAGGCCGAGGATGAGCGTGACCCCCATGGGGGGGAGGCACAGAAAACTTCCGACGAGAAGCAGGCCCATAGCCCAGACGGAATAGGTCTGGTAGTTGCGTTCAATTGCCAATCCGCGGGGAACCGCAAGAACCAGCGTGTAGCAAGCTGCCGCCATAACGAGGCAGGTCACGCCGAAGACGATAGCGCCGAGTGACGGTGAAAAGTAGAGCACGCTTGACGCGGCCAGCAGGAATGCGGCAACGGATTGGATGATCTCGAAGATCGTGATGCATCTTCCGCGCAAGATGGTACCGAAGCCGATGTTTGCGGCATAGAGGAGGAAGAGCACGCAACCGGGAACCACCAGGGAAGCCATGCCGAGGACCGGATAATCAACACGCGCATTTTGAGGGCCGGTGTAGATGAAGATCAAGGCCCAGATGGAGAAGTCTGCCGCTGCAGCAACCAGGGGGCGCACGGATGATTCCCGATTGAGTATCGCCGCGAACTCGCAAATAAAGGCCATGAGCAGCAGAACGGTGATGAATGGAATGAGTTGGTGGGTAGCAATGGCCAATGCCAGAGAGGTAGCGGACGCCGTAGAATTGGCTACCCAGACGACAGGAGTGAGATTGTGTTTCGATGCCAGGGCTGAGGCGATAAGAACGAAGAGTGCAACAACCGCTGCGGCGGCCGACGGCGGTAGCACCTTAAAGCTCAACGTGAGTTCGCAGAGCATGGGAGCAAGAATTGCGGAGGAGGTGCCGGCATAGATGGCACTGGGGGCCCAGATTGCTGCCTTAACTCGGGCTGCCCAGACCAGCCAAAGGATCGCGTAGGCGATGGCGATAGCGGCGACACCGAGCTTGGGAAGAGATGTAGACTCTGCGACCGCACGAAGTGCGTAGGCACCGGCAATGCCGAGCATGGCCCTTCCGATGATGGAGAGGAGTCCGCCGGCCTGGACGAAGGAGCGATCTTCGACGACCTCGCGCGTCGGAGCTGGGATGGCCTCTAATTCCTGGGAGACTTCAGAAGGGTGCTCAAGGACATACACACGCTTTTCGAGAGTGTCGAGGCGCGCCGCGATCTGGTCTAGTGTGCCGGAAAAATCGTTCATCTATGCCACCCGATGAAGACGGAACCCGTCTGGTCAATCACCTGCCGCGGGGGCGTGGCCAACATTGTCAGGCCACGGCGGAAGCAGCTTGACCAGTACCCACAAGAAGAGAAGAGGCAGGAGGGTCAGGAACATCGCAACCAGCAGGCCCTCGCGGGAGATCAGTGTCATTTTGTAGGTGGTGAAACCGAGGAAGCTTTTCGAGAACAACTGTCCGCCAATAACCACGTTCCAGCGCATGGCGAAGATGCCGATCAGAGCCAAACTTCCGGAAACAGCGTAGATTCGCTTGCGCACAATCTCAGGCAGCTTCACCACCTGCGTAATAAAGAGGAGGATGAGGGGCATCAGAGTGCCGAGGCAAATCTGAATCACGATGTGAGGAATGTAGAGCTGCGTGTGGACCAGGAAGTTCAAGCTGCGGAATGATTCGTCCGCCTCGTAAATGCGGTGAACGAGATCGAGCATCTCCAAGCTGAAATCGATGATGAAGATGTAGAAAAGGTACATGGCGATCGAGTCGACGCAGTGCACATCGATTGTCAATTTACGTAACTTGGTCACAGCCATGTACAGCAGCATGACCCCAGCGATTCCTGAGACCATTGCGGAGAAGATAAAGACAACGGGCATGAGCGGGGAGGACCACCAGGGATTGGCTTTGATGGAACCGAAGATGAAACCGACATATCCGTGGAGCAGGAAAGCGGAAGGAATCCCGATGAGGGTGACAATCCAGCCGACGCGATTATCGATAGCCAGCGAGCGCGGGCTGATATTGGCAGATCCCAGAGTCATGATGCGATAAACAAGGCGCAGAAAGCCTCTGCTCGACTGCGACAGAAGCACGATCTCACGGCGGTAATCGAGCCAGATCTCAAGTACCAGGACGGCCATCAAATACCACAGATATATATACCCAAACATGGCCATGGCCGAGGTGCTGTGTGGAGTAAAGTACATCTCCGGCGAGCGCTCAGGATGGCCCAAATGTAACTGCAGCGGCAATGGAGCGACCAACAGGAAAGAGAGCGCGGTGAGCAGCGCAAGACGGTAAGTCGGCTCGATGGTTTGAACACGGAAGATGCGCACCAGCGAGGCAAGAATGAATGCGCCGGCTACTAATCCTGTGATGAAAGGATAGAGGACGATCAGGACGCTCCACTGGAGCCCGTATTCATTTGGATACATGAAGCCTTCAACACCGTTCATAAGCCCTCACCTGTTGAGCCGTCAGCAATCGCCTTCAGCTTTTAGCTCCTGTTCGCGGAGCCTCGAATGATTCAACCTCTTGATGAACAAGCTGAAAGCCGATAGCTGACAACTGTTCTTACCGCACCGATCCGTCCAAGTCGTTGTAGAGGACTTTTGCCCCGGTGGCCATCTGCGGCTTAAGCACCTGCACACTGTGTGTCTTCAGGAATTCGTGGATGGGATCCTTGGGATTCTTCAGATCAACCAACTGGCGAGCCCCGGTCGGGCACGCTTCGCAGCAGGCGGTCGTCAGCCCCTTGGTAATGCGGTGATAGCAAAGCGTGCACTTATCCGCGACCCTCTTCTCGGGATGGATATAGCGGCATCCGTACGGGCAAGCCTGGACGCAATACGCACAACCAAGGCAATACTTCTGATCCACCAGAACCACACCGTCCGGGGCCACGAAAGTCGCTCCGACGGGGCACACCTGGGTACATGGCGAATCGGCGCAGTGATTGCACATCTTGGGAACAAAGAAATACCTTCCGCCCTCGTCGGCCGCTACTGGAAACCCTTCCTTGCCGCCGTCGGGCGAAATGACCTCGGGGATGGTCAGGGGATTGGTCATGACGTCCTGGGGGTTCTTCATCTCCCAGTCGCTGACGTGGTAGCGTTCAACCCATGTGCGGAAATTTCCATTCGGCACATCGTTTTCAGTCTGGCAGGCGCGCACGCAATTACCGCAGCCGATGCACTTGGGGATGTCAATCAACATGCCCCACCAATGGTCGGTCATCCTGTAGTTGGGCGAATCCTCAGGAGTACCGGCGAGCACGGATTTCCATGCGATAGCCGCAGCGGGCAATAGGATCAGGATCTGTCGGCGGTTCATGTTCATTTCGCACCTCCAGCGGCCTTTGCCGCCGCATCGTTGGCAGGCGCATCCATTCCGGGATTGTGCGGTTGATGGCAGGAGTTGCAGGGCATTCCGTTGGAGTGGTCTGATGGAACAACCTGCGGAAAACCCTTGGGCTTGGCGGCGCTGGCTGTGTGGCATCGGGCGCAGAGGATGGACGTGTCGGGCAATACCGGTTTGACTGTGGATGGGTCTGCGGAGCCGGCGTGCTGGACCTGCGCGCCGTGGCAAGCTTCGCAGTTAACATGCGCGTGCTTTCCCTTGCTCTTCTTGTCGACAACCTCGACATGGCAGGCTTCACAGGTGTCGTGCCCAGCAAACCTCACCGGGAGAGCGGCAATTTCGCCAATGGCTGCACCCCGGTAGTGGCCGTACTGGCCAAAGCTTCTTGGCACTATGTAGTGGCGCACCACAAGAAACACTACGAAGGCGAGGACGAAGATCCCCACAAACCGGAATAGATGCCCAGCATCTCTTAAGTCACTCATCAAGCGCCCTCTCCACAACTTCCTCGACCGGGGTTTTGCAAGGCCCTTCCATGCGTTGCGGAATCCTGTTAGCCGAGAACCTACGGATTCCGTTGGATTGCTGTATGTGAGAGGGATCACAATTGGTCGTGATGCAGGCTGGCAGAAGGCCACAATACGTGGCGACAATCACGAACAATGTTCTCAACGGTGCGTCATGGAGGCTCGGCTCACAGGGTGATAGATTGTCAATGACTCTTCGAATGCTTAAAACTTGCCGGATGGGAGGCAACCTCCAGGCAGCCAATCCCTGTTGTGGGCTGTGGAAGCTGATGGGGAGCGGACCGGGAGATGGCCGTACGAAGCGAGGATTTCAGGCTGGAGCGCTACTTAATCTGCGCGAAGTCACCGAGTCAGGCTTTCAACCTCGATTTGACGGCGCCTAAGCCGTGTTTCGGCCATAGCGTTATATCCAAGGCGAGCCGGCGGATTTGAGTCCTGGTTTCTGAACCGGGCCGCGCAGACAGTAGCCGTATCCAGCTTCGTGCCCGTCTAAGTTCATCATGGCTAGCCCGTTAGGGTCACAGGGACGACCATCGTCACTTTAGTCTTTTCACCTTGACGCACTGAAAGGAAGGTATACTTCTTATGAAAGCCTGTGGCGATGCGATTGACATTTCTCGTTATGTTTCTCGGAACTAGCGTTACGGCCATGTGCCAACCTGCGGGACACGCTCCGAGGACGGCTGAGAGGGCGGCGGACATCTCGCATGGCGCAAAGCCATCAACGGACTGCAAGCCAGCTGCGCCGAACCTCTTCAGTCTGGGTTCGGCAATCCCGAAAGGAGAACGTTGGCCCAGCCCGACTAGGAAATGGAGCCTTTACGCTGCGCAGCCTGATTCGGCGAATTCATTCGCTTCGCCATTTTCGGATACCCACACGCAGACCATTTTAAAGGATACTATCGCTTCATCGTTCTCAAATCCTGACATGCAGTTCTGCACTCTTGTGGCGCAAAACGGAGAGACCAGCTTCAACAGAATGTCGTTTCCGCAATGGTCAGACGTCGAAGGAGAGCCGATTCCGACTCAGTGGCCTAATGCGAAATTCGAGGCAATTCCAACTATATGGCCAAATCTTAAAATAGTTCCAATGATTTCCCCTGGCAGTGCGATGACACTTGATACATCTCAAAAGTAATCTCTAGAAGACTGAATCTAAAGTGAAATGCGCAATATGCGATGTGGGCGATCAAGGAACGTGGTGACGCCACTGATGACTTCAGAGCTGTCTTCGGTGCCATGGATCTGATTGACAGTGGAACCCTGTCTGGCACCGCAATGGTTGGGCTGACTGCTCTCCAGTTGGGTCCGGTTGTGTCCATGGGTCGCAAGAGGCGCGATGATGCAGGATCGTGGGTCAAGGTGTGGGGGGACAGTTGCGCCGTGCGCAAAGGTTCCAAATCCGCTCACAACCTGTTCACAGGATCGGTGCAAGTGTATCTGACCCACGGTGATCACGGGACGTACCTCGGGTACCTGTGGGGGCAGGAATCGATGTTGTAGCTATGCGCAAATATCGTCCTCACCCACTTTGAAACCATCCGTGCTTTCAGGATGCTTGCTGCCTCTGGTGAGATTAAGCGATTAAGCAATCGGATGCGCCGGTTGTTGCAGAGGGTGGTAAGCACGCACACAATGGAACGAATCATGTGATTGAGGTATCAGGATCGCCGGGAATCTTGCTCGATACCGCCTTTGAATACAACACACTCAGTTGCGCCAAATCCAGAAAAGAAACCTACACAACTAAGGAGAAGGGTAAAGACGTGGTGAGGGTGAGGAAGGACTTCGCCTCTGCCTTTGCAGCCTTCCATCTTCTCATGGTTGGTGATGGTCTTCTTACCAAAAAGCAGAACGACGGTAAAGCCGTTTGGGAACTGTCTGCACTTGTTGCCTGCCTTACTTCGGTGCCGTCTTCAGTTCTGCCCACCGCTTCCTTTGTGCGGCTGCAATCTTGGCGCGGCTTGCTGCGCTCATGCTGCGTTTCGGCTTGGGTGCAGGACTGGTTACAGTTGGGGAAGCTGAAATGCCGCCCAGGATGGAACGGGCTTGTCTAAGTGTGGCGATCTCTAAATCGATTAGTTCGAGGACGGTGTGTGAACTCATAGAAGTAAGCCTATCGCAGAATGAAACGAATGTATCGATCTCGGATGTAACTCAGGGATGTGCACCAATGGGCCAGAGGAGACCCCAGCTGCGTCCGTGATGGTTGGTTGAGGGTAACCCTACCTGTCTCGAACCGTACTAATCACTCGGTATCGGTAATGACATGCTCGTAATCAGGATTGAGACCCAGTGCTTCGATGACGCCACTCATCACAAGCGTGAAGATGAGAGCGATGAGACCAGCGATGATCGCTCGCCGTCCCGCCTGTACCGATGGCTTGATCATCTGGTATGCAATGATCCCAATGATGAGCGTCAGTGCGAGTTGAATGCCATAGACAATGAAAGGCGTGTAGAGCATCGAATCATACTACCGCAGAACATTGTCCAATATCATCCGTGCCAGTGCCACACAGTCGCCAACGACTGTCGACAACCTTGGCGACGACCTGCAGATGTTCTCGTCCCTAGCCAGCCGTACTGCGGCAATGATCGACGCGCAAATTGCGAGAGTGGATGCGAACCGCTCTGTTATCCGTCGCTGCTCCTCGTATGCGTTCGCACGCTTCATCTCGCCCATTAGCGAATCTCTCTGGCCTGCTTGGATACCAGTCCGTGAGGCTTCCCAAGAAACACTTCCGATGGAAGGTATCTCCGGTGCTCACCACACAGAGGGCAAGTTGAGATCAGAGATTGAAACGGGAATGAGTTCACACCGGCTGGCACATCGCGGCGACACAGCTTGCAGGTGATCACAAATTGCTTACGCTCACTGATTGAGAAGCCGAAAGACATGCCCCAGAGCAAAGGCGAATACAAAGCGAATACGCAATGGTGGAAAAACTGTGGAAGTTTCAGAAATCTTGGACGATACATGGTTAACTGTGCGACTAAATCTTTTTAAATCTTATACTTACGTCTTGCTCTGCCAAACAATCCATGAGATATTCAATTCATCAGAACGAACCACTGACCAGATGGACGCGTTTGGGCAGATCGACTAAACCACCCTTGGGACATCGTGAGCACGAACGAAAGCGAGACCATCATGACGACATTTGAGAGCCTGGCAGCACTTGGCCCGTACGAACTCAACATCCACGCAATCAGCATTGCGGCCAATGAGTAAGCCACAGACATTCTAAGCAATTGGCCATCCGCCATTGCACCAGGATGCCCTCAGACGAGGCACTGGGATGTTTCCGTGCGATGGTCTCATGGTTGTGGTGTGAGGGCTGGTGCGAGGATTGTGTACGGGTTGGTTACTGCCGGGTGGGCGATCCGCCCGCAATGGCGATTTCATCCTCTCCACAGTCCCAGAACTGCAACCTAACCACAATGGCCAACGAAGACGCGGCGGAATGGCGGCTTCGTCATGATGCCCCTGCTAGTTGACTGCATAAATAGCGAAACCGAACGGAGGCAGAACGAGATTGAAGCCTTCGACTTCGCTTTCGTCTCCGAAGAGCCGGGTCAGTTTGCTGCAGCCCTGCAAGACATTCTCCTCGGTGGGGACATGAAGGGTGTTGATACTGGAAGAACGGTTCACAGCGACGAGCATGGATTGCTCGCCGCCGGACGGTTTGCATGCGGAACCCGGAATGACAGTGGACGCCATTGCGGTTGAAATGCGGACAAAGGCGAAAGTATCATTCTCGACCACGAGATCCTGTTGCGCGCCCCATTTGAGAGCAGTAGCATGGGCGCGGAACTGCCCCAGGGCCGCAGTGAAGTCATGAATTTTCGCTTGCTCTGGCGTGCGCCCTGAGGATACAAACGCGTTGACAGGATCCCCAGGAAAGCCGCCGGGGAAATCGCGCCGGTTGTCTGGATCTCCTCCCCCTTGCATGAGAATCTCGTCGCCGATATAAAGTTGCGGCGTGCCGCGGACAGTCATGGTAATTCCGGTGGCGAGGCGCATGAGTTCCGGGGTGGCATTCTTCTCGGAGATGAACCGCGGCTGGTCATGGTTGCCGAGTATGGGGACAAGAAGCTCGGGACGAGGATAGAGCCAGTCCTGACGGAAGACTGTTTCCAACGCTCGGAAAGGCTTGTCATTCAGCAAAACATCGCGCAGGGCAAAGAAATAAGGGTAGTCGAATGGCGTGGTGAGGTGGGTGTCGATACCAGAAATGGCCCGGCCCCCTGCGAAAAACGCGTCGATCGTTGGATCGCCGTTATCCACTTCGCCGACCGAGTTCACATGTGGGTAAAGCTTGTTGAGCGTCGAAAGATAGGTTTGCCAAAAGGTGCGCTGAACGAAGGGGAAAGTATCGATGCGCAAGGCGTCCAGGCCAGTCAGCTCGATCCACCAGATCATGATTTGCAGTTCATATTGGGCGACTACGGGATTCTGCTGGTTCATATCGGGCAAGGAGTTGGCGAACCAGCCATCCAGCTCGGAGTGGGCGGCATCCGCGGGCAGATGCGGATCGGTGATCTTGCCGAAGTCGTAGGTGGCTTCGTTGTGTTGTGCCGCGGTGCCGTGAAACCAGTCCGGCAGGGGCGAATCCGCAACCCAGGGATGCGCACCACCGACATGATTGGGAACATCGTCGAACACGAGCTTCATGTGGCGCCGGTGCAGCTCCGAGGCGAGACGCTGATAGTCGGCCAATGTGCCAAGGCGCGGATCGACAGCATACATGTCAGTGGCGCCGTAGCCGTGATAGTCCTGGCCGGCAGGATTGTTGGCTACGATAGGCGTCAGCCACACAGCGGTGACGCCTAGTTCTTGAAGATAGTCGAGGTGATCGATGACACCCTTGATATCTCCGCCATGGTAGGCGCGAGGAATTTTGCGGTCCGCGGGCGGAAAGCCGGGGAGGTCGTCGTTTGCTGGATCGCCATCGGCAAAGCGGTCGGGCATGATGCAAATCATCACGTCTGCAGGAGAGAATCCGGCCATGCCGTCGGCAGGAAGCCGACGCGGGAGCAGCTTGTAATCGAACGACACGATGCCCGCTGGAGTATGCGCGGCAAAATGAAGCGTAGAAACAGACATGCCGGTTGTGTTAAGCCAGAGAATGGCCCAGTGGCCATTCGGCGAAGTGACGGTACGGCGAATGGGTACGCCCGAAAAGGTGGCATTCCCCAGGCCCTTGCCGTGGATGAGCAGCATGGGCGACGGCAGCGAGACAAACCAGTTCGGTGGATCGATCTTGTCGATTGTCGGCTTCTCCATTGCGGACCTGCCGGTCACTGGCCGGCTGTACCGTTCGCCGCTGCCTGGTGGCTGCGCCGCGAGGGGAATGGCAACAAGCAGCAAGGCACCAAGCGTCAGACCAAGGCGAGAAAACATATTGAGCTCCCTGGAATGTGTCATCTCCGCCATAAGCTTACGCCGGAAATGGTGAGCAGCGTGCAGTTAAGGAAAAGCTTCAATTGTGGAGTCCCGGTCGTATCACCGGCGCCAGGATGTTAAGAGAAAATCGGCCAACTTCCGAGTCGGCCACGATACAGGCGCAACGGCGATTCAAAACCTTGAGCGCCTTTTTTCGCAGTCTACGTCGTATGTGCAACACAATTTAGATTCGCGATTTCGACGCGGCGATTTTTCGCTCGGCCCACCTCGGTCGTGTTCTCTGCAATCGGCTTGGACTTCCCAAAGCCTTTGGCTGCAAGCCGGTCCCCAGCGATCCCATGCTGCGTGAGCCAGGTGACGATTGCCTTGGCGCGCGCTTCAGAAAGCGTTTGATTATAGGCATCGCCGCCCACATTGTCCGTGTGTCCCTGGACCTCGATCTTGAGTGTCGGACTCTTTTTCAAAAGATCCAGAATCTGCTGCAATACCGGATCGCTTGCAGGTTGAAGGGTGGACTTGTTGAAATCGAAGAGTACGCCATAGATTGCTGCGTGGCAGTTGGCCTTCAGGTCGCTGCCCATGTCTTTGTTCACGGCTCCAGCGTCGGCCACACGAAGGTCGAACGTGTCATTCTTGTGCAGAGATGCCCACAAATTACGGCCATTCTTGGTGAAATGAGCGGAGATGATGACATCCGAGCCCATGCGCTCATCGACAATTGTCCAGCCGGCCGCGGTCAACGCATCGTGATAGGCGATCCGGAACAATGAATTCGAGAGTCCATCCTTTGGTGCGTAGTACGCCTTCAAAATCGAGCCGGACGCAACCAGTTCAGGCTCGTTGGCGCCCTTGATGGCAACATAGAAGGGAGCCGAGTCCGAGGCGCTGCTTCTGAATTTGGAACCTGGAAGTGGACCAAGCCACGGAAAATCTCCCGACCCGGGGTTCACCAGCTCGGGAGTTGCGGATGGTGGCACCAGAGTGAATTTGAAAGGCATCGGCGCAATTTCGATCATGTCCACGCCGGCGCGTTCGGGGTCACCGGGACCAGTTGTGGCCCATGCCTCCACCCCGTCCTTCTGGTAGTGAAGAAACAACTCGAGTCCTCCCGCTGACCATTCGTGGACAGCGGTCCAGCCGTTGGCAAGAAAGGCGGGCTTGATCACGGCCCAGATCGCGGGCTGCGTCATCGCACCGGGCACGATGACAGGAAACTGCCAATGCTTGCCGCGCACTACCTTGCCAACACCATTGCCTCCCCTGTCCCCATCCGGCATTTGCATCTCAGTCCAGGGTTCATACGTGATGCGGTACGGCTTGCCCACCTTGTTAAGAAAGCTGAGTTCTGGAGGTATCGGCTGCTCCTGGGCTAAGGACGGAATTGCTGCGAAGACAAGCAAAATGAAGATGGCCGCGTGGCACAGACGGGCCGCAGCCGCTCTTACAAGCGAAAGAGCAGGTTTTCGCATGTTCACCTCAGAATCCTCGCAGAGTAACATACAATTCGCGTTCCTTGTCTTCGCTTGACTGTTTTGCCCGCTTTTTCCCGGTAAGCCAACACTGCAGGCGGAATTCCGATCAACGCCGCCCCGTCCGCGTCCACGTGAAGAAAGATCCGCGGTTATGGAGCATCTTGCGAGACAGCGACGGTGAGCGTAATGTCCGAACCATCTTTTTTCACGTGGAGAGTCTTGTTGACAGGTTGAGTTGACCCGTTGGTCCAGGGTAAGTGAACGCTGACCAAGGATTGCTGGATTGTGGCGAAACTGTTCGATTTAGGAATCACAACCCCCGCCGCGGCCATCTTTGTTTGGGTGGTTTGCAGGGCTTGCTTTTGCATGTCGGCGATTACTGCCTGCCCAGCAGCGGACATGAGCCAGCCGATGTCGCCTTTGTGGGCGTCGAGCAATTGCTTATCGTGATCCATTCCCGAAGATCCGGAATCCGCCGAAGGAGAACGAGATGGGGATGGCCCCCCGCCGGGTAACGTCGGTGTCTGGCCTGTTGCGGAGTTGGTCGGCTTGGAGTTCACTTCATTGGCGCCGACGACAGCGGCGGCGAAAGATCCAAAGAGAGCTGTGTTGGAGACTTGTCCCTTGACCGAAATTTGCTCCGCCGGAATGGACATGTTGGCAAGTGGCATCTGAAAGATCGGCTCCGGATCACAGAGGTTCAATTGGGGCATACCGAGAGTTGCATTGTAGGAATGGGAACTGGTGAGTTGTACCGGAGTGGTCTCTTTGCTTCCGTGCGCGGTGGTGCCAACGACTGTCATGTCCCAACCGGTCACGTTGACGGCCATCTCCGCCCCATTGTCGAACATAGGCGTGTAGCAAGCATGCTCCAGATCGAGGTTAAGCCGAAACTTTGCATCCCCGGCCCATGTCGCGTACATATGCGATCCATCGTTGCCGTCGATTCTGACCTGAAGGTTAAGATTGACGCTGAACTTCACTAGGTCCTGAAGCCTTTGCATCATCTGCTGAGACTGATCCCAACCCGGGGGCTCCTGCCCGCCAAGAACCTGCAGATTTCGAATAATCCGCGCATAGACGGGGCAAAGGTTGTACTTGTGCCCGCTGGCAATGTCTTCGTCGATTTTCTTAAGAACAGACTGCTCCCACTCTGCCCCCTTTTGCAGCGCAAGGTTTTCGGCTTCATGGTCTTCGTCCTTGCCCACTTTTTGTTCCACGTTGCTCGCTGCCATGAGGAACGCGATTCCGGGGTATGCCTGCTTGGGTTCCTTGTCATACTTTTTGGCCATCTCAATGGCCTTATCCCACATTAATTTGCTGCCAATCTGGCCTTCATCGCTGGCAAATCCGTCAGGATCCTCGAACTGGCGGAGAGCCTTTTGAGCAGCCCCAGTCAGCACAGGGGAGTTCGCGCCGCCAAGGATTTGAATCTGCCTGTCCATGGCAAGAAGGCCCTGGATGTAAGTGTTTTCCGGCTCCAAAGATTGTGCAACCCACGCCCCCACTTGCTCCTCTGCTTGAGTCTGGCTGGGATCGCCACAGAGATGGCAAGGCTCATCGACCATGGGCGGCACGGGAACACCGGGCTTGGTCCGGTGCTGTGCATAGGCGTGGTACTCGTTGAACGGCCCGATGTTAGCCGCAGCCCATGCAATGGCTTTCGCGCTGAGCGCCTCATTCAGTTTCGTTTCATTTGGATTGGTCTGTGCCTTTGCCGGGACGGTGAGTTGCATCGTGCAGAGCAGGAGGCAGCAAAACAGAAAAGTGGGTGAAAGATCGGTCGTCGTCGAGTTGATAGCGCGAACTGGAGAATTCATCTTGCCGTGTCTCCATAAACTTCGATTGACTGTCGCGCAAGTATACGCAACCTCTCATTCGCGCGCCTATGATTCTTTCAGCAAAAGACGCTCCTAGGGGCTGTAAATGCCTCGATACCCTTCGGCGTTGGCTATACGACTTGGCTCTGGAGCATTATGTATCTTGGCTCCGGCATGGACGGAATTCACTTGACCGGATTTCTGGACATTGGCTGAGTGCAGGGACACTGAGCGTATGAATCGATAGAGAACCTCCCGAAATCGCCAGTTAATCGGGCCGTCCGGCAGCTACTGGTTGTGCAACATCCGCGCACGCCTTCGGCGTGGATGATACTGTCTTTCATCTCGAACTTCTTCATGGCAGATTCCTGTTTACTGGGTGGCAACAAAAAACGATATTCGCTGGCAGGATTGCACTATAGTGAGAGGCAGAATTGAGTAGAACCGGCACTCCACCCAGAGTAAGATAGCTGCAGGTCAGGCCCGCGCAACTCCTACCGGGGAAATGGGGTCCAATACAACATGACGATTTCGCACACCACGCGTATTCGATTGGCTCTCGTCGTCGCACTCATCGCCGACGCAGTGCAGTTGATCCTCTTTCCCTTGTTTGTTCTGGGAGCGGAATCGCCAGCCGACGACGCCGTCGACTTCGGCGTGGGTGCCCTTTTGACCTACCTGCTTGGATGGCACTGGGAGTTTCTGCCTTCGTTCCTGGGCAAGCTCGTTCCCGGCATCGACTTGGTCCCCTTTTGGACCCTTGCCGTGGCCAACGTTTATCGCAATACGAAAAACCTCCCGGTCACCATCGAAGGACGAAGCGAACAAACCCAGGGTTGAGGTGGGAGCAAGCTACTTTGACTTGTCCTTGATATGCCGGACGTACTCCACCAGCTTATCGATCTGGTCGCCACTGAGCCGATTCCCAAATGCTGGCATATTGCCTTTACCCGCCCGAATCGTCTCCGTCATCTCCTTCGCGGGCTTGTCTTGCACTTCCTTGCTCCGCAGGTCGAGCACCTTGAACCGTGCCCCCAGCGCCGAACCTGCCCCGTCGTCTCCATGGCAAAGCGCACAATTTGCCTTGAAGAGTTCGCCAGTCCCATCCGCTTCCGGAGCCGCCTCGGCTGCCACCATCGGGCACATCATGGCAAGTGACATGACTACGCCAATAACGCGTTGCGACATTTTCTTGCCACTGTAAACCTCACTCTGCAAACCCATTCCTCCCGCAACCTCAACTTATCAGATCAAATGAAAACTGTAAGCCGATCAATATCCAGCTTCGCTTCGTATGTTACACGCCAGCCACCGGTGGACATCCCGGGAAGTCTGTCAGGAATGAGTTACCCACATAGCCCAAGTACTTGATCCCGATCTGGCTGGTAAAGAACCCGTCCGCGGTAAAGTTGCGCAGAAACGCGAAGAAATCCACCCCCTGCTCCAGGCTCGCATCGCTATCCGCATTCTTTCGATACGCAATGAGGTCGAGAATCTCCTTCTGCTGGTGCGGCGTGCACTCCAGGTAGGCTTTCTCGTACCGATCCGTGCAGGCCGAATCAAGCCACATCAGCCCGCCTCCCAATCTCAATTGGTAGGTGGGATTCTCGCTCGTCAACAAGTCGATAAACTCCGGCGCTCCCGCCTCAACCGCACCGCCGGAATCCGCATCCGCCGGTAGAATCGTCTCGCATAGCAATTGCAGCGTCTTGTAGGCATGTGGATCGAAGAACTTCGGGACATAGCCCGTAGCCTTGTCACTCTTTTCACTCGCAATCAAGCCGTGTGCAAACTCCGCGGCTTCGAGCGGAATCACGCGCAGAACCGAGCCAACTGTGACGCCCATGCTCAACGACTTCAGAATATTGCGCCGCGAAATTTTCATGTCGACCATGTCTAGATCTCTCCTCGCTTGGCACGGTCGAGCAAATATTCCGAAGTCCGCCATGCGAGCGCCATGATCGTCAAAGTCGGGTTCTTATCGGGATTGCTCACAAACGGAGCGGCGTCGGCCACGAACAAGTTCTTCACGTCATGTGCCTGGCAGTTCCGGTTCAAGGCGGAAGTCTTCGGGTTGTCGCCCATCCGCACCGTACCCAACTCGTGAATAATCTCCCCACCCACGGAGATCTCGCTCTTGGGAGCACCGCGCCGGCGCGTGCTGTGAATCCGACCGCCGCCGGCTTCAATGATGGAGCGAAACGTCTCCTGCATGTCCTCCGCCATCTTCATCTCGTTTTCGCCCCACTGCCAATGAAATCGCAAAACCGGAATTCCCCATCGGTCCACAACGTTTGGATCAATCTCGCAATAACTCTTCTCATTGGGAATCATTTCGCCGCGGCCTGCCAAGCCAATGAAGGCTCCATACGAGCTGCGGCACTTTTGCTTCAGACTCACGCCGTACCCCTCCTGCTCAGCGCACACGCCGTCAAACCCGCCCACACCGGGCATATCCCGGCCGCCGCCAAACTCGATATGATACCCACGCAAGAATTCGTTCTTTTTGCCAAACCGCCACCACGGCATATACATGTGCGCGCCGCCCACTCCGTCGTGGTTATGCGCGGGAAAGTTTTCCAGTTGCGGGAAGTACCCGGTCACGCTGCTTCCTACGGAGTCAGTGAGATAGCCGCCCACGACTCCGGAAGAATTCGCAAGCCCATCCGGAAAACTCGACGACCGCGAATTCAGCAGCAGCCGCGCCGACTCACACGCGCTCGCCGCCACCACAAACGCCTTGGCATAGACGCGCTCTTCTTGCCGCGTCGCCTTGTCAATATACGAGACGGCTTCGGCCTTCCCATCCTTACCCAGCACAATCTCCCGCGCCATCGCATTGGCAATCATGGTGAATCGACCAGTCCCTTGCGCCACCGGAATCATCACCTGACTCGAACTGAAATTGGAGGCAGTCATGCATCCGCGCCCGCATTGCGCGCAGTAGTGGCATGCTGGACGCCCGTTCAACGGCTTGGTCAAAATGGCGAGCCGCGATGGAATGCACGTGATGTTCAGGCTGTCGCACGCCTTCTTGATGATCGTTTCTGTGCATCGCGGACGCGGCGGTGGGAGGAACATCCCATCGGGCGAGTTAGGAATATTCTCCTTCGAACCGAACACCCCGATGTACGATTCGATCTTGTCGTAGTATGGCGCCAATTCTTCGTAAGTAATGGGCCAATCGTCGCCCATTCCATCCGTCGACCGAGCTTTGAAGTCCGCCGGCCCAAACCGCAGCGCAATGCGGCCCCAGTGGTTGGTTCTTCCTCCTTCAATACGGGAGCGGAACCAGTTGAAGTTCGATCCAGGAGCGGTCGTATACGGCTCGCCATCGATCTCCCAAAACCCGTTGGGCGCAAGAAACTCGTCGTTGAACTGTCCCCTGCCCTTGCCGCCCACGTCGGCGCCCCGATGCGCCAACTCATACGGCCAGATGTGCTCCTTGTAATCGGTCTCCGGTTTCAGCCGCGGTCCGGCTTCCAGCATCACTACGCTCAGGCCGCCTTCGGTCAGCACCTTGGCGGCTGTTCCGCCTCCAGCTCCGGAACCGATGACGCAGACGTCATACACCTTCCTGGCCGCGTTCGATTTCGGCATCCTTTTTGCTCCGATGAAGAAATGTCGCTGCATCGCCTGCCAATCGCTCCGACCAAACCTGTCGCCGGTATCGAGCGAAGCATGGCTCATGAAGATTCGAGGTTCTTGCGCAACGCCTCAATATACCCTGCCGCAGTCACCGCCCGCGACACATTTCTGGCTCTTGAATCCGTCCGGCTTTCCTCGTACCCTCGTCGCGAGCTCCCGTGAAACTTCGAAATTAAGCTTGTAGACTTTGCGCATAATTGTGGGTGAGAGACGCACACTCTCTTGTATGAGGGTAAAAATGACGAGCCTGAATCCCGATCCGCACGCGGTTTTGCTGTCAAGCACGCAATGTCCCACCGATTCGTACCCGGAAGAACAGGATCCCCCCACCCCCTTCCCAATTTCACCGGGAACTGTGAAACTGGGGGCGCTCTCTCCCAAGTCAATAGGAGAAAAGCTCGGTTCGCCTTGTCGTCAGCGCTTGCTCCCCGGCCCCCACTGAAGCTTTAGCCCAATGCGCGCCGTCAAGGGCAGGCTTGGATAACCGATCGGCGCAATATGCTGGCTGTTGGTCAGATTCTCCGCGTGCGCGAAGATCCCCACCCAATTCAAAAGTTGGTAGCTGGCCCCAAGGTCCACCTTCGCATATCCAAAATCGAGGTTCCGGTTGGGCAAAAGCAGGCTGTCTCCACCGTTGAAGTCGTACCCGCCCAGAAAGTCCGAGTCATCCGATCGGCTTGCAAACGCCGACGTGAGAATCCCCGTGAGTTTTCGCGTCGAATAGGTGGCAGTCAAGAACCCGGTATGAGGTGCACGTCGAAACGGCCGAGCTCCCTGCAATGGCGAATCCGCGCCGATCGGGATTCCTTGAAAAGTGGGAATAGGACCCAGCAGTGCTACATCGGCGTTCGCAAACGACCGTTGCACCACGGCATCGAGGTAGGTATAGCCGCCGCGCAGGAAGATGTTGCGGCCAATTCCGCCTTCCACCGTGGTTTCCACGCCAAGCGCCCGGTAAGCCTGCGTATTCAAGCTTTGCTCGTAGGCACCGTCCTGTTGCAACGTCTGTTCCAGAAGGTTCTGTTGCGTGGCCGTTAAATTGGGAAGCAACTGGGGGATGAGATTCAAGCCAACATACTCGATCTGACGCCCGAACTCGTTATGAAAAAAGCTCGTTCGAAACAACAGCCGCTCTCCGAAAAACGTCTGCTCCACACCGCCTTCATACGTGCGCGTTGCCGGGGCTTGCAGAGGGGTGATGTGCAGCTGCGCGACCGTGGATTGGCCGCCATTTGCCTCCAGGAAGTTGTACAGCGAATAGAACTGATCGGTGAGCGATGGCTCGCGGACCGCGTCACCAAAGTTGAACAGCACCCGTGTCCCACTGAACACTCCCTTGCGCGGCCGCAAGGCGTAGTACGAAACACCCGCGCGCGGCGAAGTCTGCGTGCCAAACAACGAATAGCGTTCCAAGCTCCCACCTAGCGTGTAAAAGAAGCGGCTCTTGAAGTCGCCATGCACTGCCGCCAGGTAGTCGTAATTCGTGCGCTCAACTGGGGTCAAGTACGTACTTCCCGGCGCCGCTCCCCGCTCGTCTTCGTAGTGAAAGCCGACCGTCGCCGTGATGTGCGGCGTAAAACTGTAGTCGCCCTGGTAGAGAATCTGATCTCGATTGGAGACAATTTGATGGCCTTGTGGATAGGTTCCCGCAAAATCGAGAAGAGCCGGCCCGGTCACCAGGTAGCCATTGGCCCCCACAATCGTGACGGGAAGACCGAAGCTATCTCCATATGCATCAAAAAGGCCGCTGCCACTCTGGGACCAGAGATGGTATTGCTCGCGCTTGCGCGTCATCCCGTAGCGCGCGCTCTGATGAAAGTCGGGCGTTGTCTGATTGTCAATCGAACCGGAGAAGAACAGGTCCTGGTCCTTCTCCGTCGCGCTGTCCGTCACATGATAAAAATCCCACGTGTTGGGAACACCGGTCGCATCCACACCATAGTGAACGGTGGCGCGTATCTGCGTGTTGCCCGTGGGTTGCCATCCCAAGTTGCCTGCCGATGTGCCCACATGCACTTCGCCATTGGGCAAATCGTTGCTGGTCTGCAGCCAACTGTAGGCGCCCAGGTAGTCCAGCTTCTTATGCGCCCCGGCCAACTCAAACTCTTCCCGCGATGCGTTCAGAGTTCCGGCTTCGCCATGGAACAGTAGAGACGGAAAACTCGTGGTTCCATGCGGAGTCGTCAAGCTCACCACGCCGCTGGCTGCGTCCGCGCCATACAAGCTGGAGTTCGGTCCGCGATACACCTCGGCACTTTCCACAGCCGTTGTCGAAAGTGGCCCGAAGTCGAAACGCCCGCCCAGATCTCCGGCGCTCACACCATCGATCGTCACCTTGTTCGAATCCGAGTCGCCGCCGCGCACAAACAACGAACTCTGCGCCCCCAGTTGCCCGGACTGCACCACGAACGTTCCTGGCATCTGCCGCAAACTGCTCACCAAGTCGTCGCGCAGAGCCAGATCAAGTGGCCCCAAAACCGTGGTCGCGGCGCTCGTTTGCGCTTGCGGAATGGGCGTCCCGGTTGCGGTCACGACCAGCGATTCCCGCACCCACTCCGGCTCGAGAACAACATTGCGCTCAATGTTATCCAGGGCGCCCGCGTAAAAGCCGGGAGTTTGTACTTGACGGAAACTCTTGGCCGTAACCACCAGAAAGAATCGGCCACTCGTCCCGGTCAGAATCTGGAAGCTACCGTCCGCCGTCGAAACGGCGTTGGCGACGACCGTGCCATTGCTCAGCAGGGCCACCGTGGCTCCGGTCACTTTCGCGCCGGAAGGGTCGGTGACCACTCCGCGAATGGAGGCAGCGGAACATAGCGCGGCACTACCCAAGAGGAGCATTGCGAAGAAGCAAAAGGAAGGACGAAAATTCAGGCGGGCACGCAGAGATAGGCAAACAGACATCATGGCTCCTTCGTTCCCCTCGGAACGCAAGCGGGTAAGGCGTCAAGGACCGGTCTCCTGACTTGCGCCGTCTCCAGCCACCTTCCCAAAGCCGAACAATGCTCGATCGGCTTCAGTGGTTCACGGGGCTTCCTCACCTTACGAAGAAGCCTCTGGCTGAATTCTGCTTTCTCCGTTTGCCCAGAATAAATGGTGCGAACGGGGGCGCTCACAGTTGCGGGGCAGTGGCGGACTTTCACCGCCTTCCCGAGCATCCTGACGATTGCTGGACTGAATTGCACTGCTTGAAAGATCAAGCAGCCTGCGTGGCATGGAATCGTTTTCCATCCCATCAACGTTTATAGCCCGACACCCCCGCAAAGTCAAAAACGCAAACTGCTCCAAGCACCATGGCCAAGCGTTTTGCGGGACCATGCGAATTCCAAAAAAGCGCCCTACCGCGAGGCATCACGGTAGGGCAAGTACTTGTCAGACTGTTGTGGTTTCGAGTGTAACCTCGGGCGCCTTCGCCGATTGTCAATTCCCTTCGAGGCGCATCAATTCTGGCAACACTCCTTGGGGCGATCGATCCCGGAGGACGTTTGTCCTGCCTGCTGCCTTCTGCGACAATTTCGCCGGGATCGGGTCTATATTCTGATGGACAGATTTTCATCCAAGACAATGGCCATTGCGTCAGGCTCAGTTCCCCGGATAGAAAGCAAACCCCACTTGCCGGCACACTACCCCCTGAACTTCAGGGATGCGCTTGCTGCTTTGATCGCCTGGATGGCCGCGAGTCTGCTCCGGACACCAGAACGGAGGGGATAAACGAACATTCGACCCGCCAATCGGGAATTGATCGTCCCGCCCGGCGACTCACGTTCCGGTCTAAGAACGAATCGGCACAAGTGCCAGGGCTGAAAAGGCACATTGAACCCTTGAAACGGTGGTGACCCCGGGAAGACTCGAACTTCCGACAAACAGTTTAGGAAACTGCTGCTCTATCCACCTGAGCTACGGGGCCACTTTTAGAATGAATGACTTGCGGATGTCGGTAAAATTCAAGGGTCACTTTAGGTCACCGAACTATAAAATCACCTCATCAGGCCGATAAACAAAGGACGATACCGAATCTGATGAAAACGAACAGAACGCGCTATCAACAGGGTAGCATCGCCCGAGTCGAACGAGCCACAGGGTTCGCGTGGAAGGTTCGCTTCAGCGAATATAGGGACGGAAAACGCTGGCAGAAGACCATGACTTTCAGCGGCGACCAGTATCCGACCGAAACCTCGGTGCGCAAGGCGATCGAACACCCGGTCAGCATGCAGAACTCGGAATCCGGCCGTGCCAAGGTGGACGCGTAATTTCGCGCGATAACCGACCTCTATCGGGCAAAACATCTCAGTGGACTCGAGCACTCAACCCAGCAGACCAACAAGTACCTCCTCGGTCGGTACATCGAGCCTCAATTCGGCGACGCGCTGATCCGCGATGTCAAAGCCCTTTCGGTTGTGAACTGGTTTGAGGAACTCGAACTCGCGCCAACCACCAAAGCTTCGATTCGTTCCGTGATGAGCGTCTGTTTCGATCTCGCAGCACTGCACGAGTACATACCGCAGATGGATAAAAATCCGATGTCGCTGGTACGGATCAAGGGAGTCTCAAAACGAAAGAAGAAGGTTGTTCCGCTCACCATGAAGCAGTTCCGCGATTTGGTGGAAGCGCTCCCAGAACCGTTTAATATCATGGCCCTTCTGACCGGGTGCCTTGCATTGAGGGTCAGCGAGATGGTTGCGCTCAAGTGGGAGGACATCGACGCCAAGCTCAGCCAAATCATGATCCAGCGCAAATTCACCCACGGCAAGTTGGGAAAGACAAAGTCAGACGCATCCGAGGCAGGTCTCCCACTGGCCAATTCCCTGCTCGAAATTCTGGAGGGTTGGCGGCCCAATGTCAGGGATAGCGAGTGGCTCTTTCCATCCTCGATAACCGGCGGGCCAAGAAGCGCTTCCAATCTTCTGGAAGATCATCTCAAGCCCGTAGCGGGAAAACTTGGGCTCGGTAATATCGGATGGCACACGCTGAGGCATGCCTGTCGCTCCTGGCTCGACTCCGGAAGGGCGCAGGTCGGAGTGCAAAAGGATCTTCTCCGCCAGGCCGACATTACGACCACGATGAATATTTACGGCCGGTCCATTCCGGCCGACATGCGCAAGAGCCACAACAAGCTTGTTAAGCAGTTGGTGCCGGCAAAGCTTCTGAAAAAACCTGCGTAAAGGAATGGCGATGGGGCCCCATCGCCTTTATTGTTATTGGGACCAGACTAGTGTCCTGTCTCATATAATTATTTACAATGAGCCGAGATTATTCTATGCTCGATTATGTTCACCACGGCGGCTCCGCTCGCTTTGAACGAGGTGCAGAGGAAGGAACTGGAAGCGCTG
>Ga0302140_10002858_pt1 | contig 22330 bp, 18 predicted proteins | sample I_Bog_E1_1_FD_202095 | JGI IMG/M metagenome (GOLD analysis project Ga0302140, IMG submission 202095) | Peat permafrost microbial communities from Stordalen Mire near Abisko, Sweden - I_Bog_E1_1 | ecosystem: Environmental > Terrestrial > Soil > Wetlands > Peat | place: Sweden: Abisko, Stordalen... | reverse complement strand
CGGCCGGTGATCATGGTCCTTCGCTCTGGAAGAGAAGGCATTTTGTGTTTGCGGTGGCGGCTCAGTTTCTTTATGTAGGGGCGCAAGTGAGCGCATGGAGTTACATGATTCCCTACGTGCAGACCTACGCGAGGGTGGCTGAACGGAGCGCGGGCTATTGGCTTACCGGCGCACTGGTGGCCTTCATGGCGGGCAGGTTCATTTCTACATGGATTCTGCGGTACGTACCAGCGGCACGTCTGCTCACGGCTTATGCCGCGATTAATGCAGTCGTCTGCACGATTGCGATGTTGAGACCGGGGTGGCTGGGCGTGGGATGCCTGGTTGCAAACAGCTTTTTCATGTCCATGATGTTCCCGACCATCTTTGCGCTCGGGGTCAAGGGCCTGGGGGCGCGGACCAAGACAGGCGGGGCGCTGATTGTGATGTCTATTATCGGCGGTGCGGCACTTACGCCGATCATGGGCAAGATTGCCGATGTGGCCGGTGTGTGCTACGGGTATGCTGTGCCTGCGGCGTGTTTTGCAGGGATCGTCCTGTATGCATGGTTGTGGTCGCGGCCTGAAGTGGGCGAGTTGCAGGGGCAGCTAGCTGGCGAGCCAGCAGGTTAGAGGAGTTCTTCGCGGACCTTGGCGAGGACCTTCAAGTACGCGCGGGCAGTTTCGGTGATTGTCTCCGGATTTCCGGCGTCTACGGCGGCCAGGTTGACGAGGTCGCTGCCTACGCCCAGAGCGCGAGCGCCTGCTTTGAGAAAACTCTCAGCCGTTTGCAGCGTAACGCCGCCGGTGGGAATGAGCCTGATGTGCGGGAAGGGCGCGAGCAAAGACTTCAGGTAGCTTGCGCCGCCCATCGCCGAGCAGGGAAAGATCTTGACGTAGTCCGCGCCCGCGTCCCAGGCGGTGATAACCTCAGTGGGCGTGAGCGAGCCGGGGATCGAGACCTTGCCCAGAGCACGGGTTTTTGCGACGACCGCGGCGTGAAAGCTGGGACTCACCACAAACTCCGCGCCGGCCTCAATGGTGGCCTCGGCCTGCGCGGCGGTGGTCACTGTGCCTGAGCCGAGCAAGAGGTCGGACCCATACTCATGCTTGAGTTCTTTGAGCACGCCGATGGCGCCGGGGACGGTCATGGTGACTTCAACAACGGTGACGCCGCCGGCGATCATGGCCTTGACGATGGCATGAGCCTGGGCGGCATTCTTAGCGCGCAGGACGGGAATCAGTCCTACGCGTTCGATGGTCTCTTGTGTGGTTTCGGGCATTCTGTCCTCTATTCAGTGCGGGTCATCGGGCGATACGCGCCGACCCGCCTTTGATAATGCGTTCTACTTCGGCCAGTGTGGCCATGCTGGTGTCGCCGGGCGTGGTCATGGCCAGCGCGCCGTGGGCCACGCCGCAGCGTACTGCCCAATCGATGGGTTTGCCGGCGAGCAGGCCGTAGATGAGCCCGGAGGCAAAGCTGTCGCCGCCGCCCACGCGATCCAGAATGTCGATGTCACGCTGGGGCACATGGACGATCTGATTTTCATACAACGCAATCGCGCCCCAGGCGTTGCGGCTGGCTGTGTGCGCGGTGCGCAGGGTACTGGCGATGAGCTTCAGGTTGGGGTAAGCGGCCGCTACTTCGCGCAGCATCTCTTCATACCCGGCGATGGGCAGCTCGCCGAAGTCGTCGCTGACGCCCTTGATCTTGACGCCGAGCATGGCGGAGAAATCCTCCTCGTTGCCCAGCAGCAGATCGACCTTGCGTACCAGCTTGCGGTTCACTTCCTGAGCCTTGGCCTTGCCGCCGATGGACTTCCAGAGCGAATCGCGGAAGTTCAGATCATAGGAGACGGGTGTGCCATGTTGACGAGCAGCATCCATCGCCTCGACGGCCACCTCGGCGGTTGAAGCAGAGAGTGCCGCGAAGATGCCGCCGGTGTGCAGCCAGCGGGAACCGTTCTGGTCGCCGAAGATCGACTCCCAATCGAAATCGCCAGTCTTCACCTGGCTGATTGCGGTGTGGCCCCGGTCAGAGCAGCCGGCGGCCGCGCGCACGCCGTAGCCGCGTTCAGTAAAGTTGAGGCCGTTGCGGACGGTGCGGCCCACGCCGTCGTAAGCAACCCACTTGAGCAGGGAAGTATCGACGCCGCCCTGGAGGATGAGGTCTTCCACCAGCCGGCCCACGGGATTCTCTGCCAGCGCCGTGGCGATGGCGGTGCGCAGCCCAAAGCAGCGGCGCAGGCCGCGGGCTACGTTGTATTCGCCGCCGCCCTCCCATATCTGGAACTGGCGCGTGGTGTGGATGCGGCCCTCGCCAGGATCGAGGCGGAGCATGACTTCGCCGAGGCTTAGGCAGTCCCAGCGGCGGGATGAATCGGGAATCACGATCGTTTTCATAGGCCAGTCCATTTTAGTTCATCGTGGCTAGACCACTGTAGTGGGGACCTCGATAAGTCGGCATGGTCCATCGGTCTTTATGGCGAAACGAGCGTGAGCCATGGAGTGTCGCACGTTCGCTGAAGGCCTTCGAGCTATCTCGCAAGGATCAGAGATTCGTTCTTTCCCTTGTAGTAGGCGAGCTTGCCGGGAATACAGGAGAGGATCGTTCCGGAATCACAGTCTATGGCGCACTCGAGCGCGGCATTCAGTCCCATTTCCTGGCCGTCAATCTGCGGATCGCCGGAGATGACCCAGCAGGTTTCCCTTGCGCCCTTTGATTGCAGTTGGGATGAAAGATTATTGATTCCCGAAAGCTGCTGGCCAAACATCGACAGGCTTGGATTGCCCTGCCACGGAATCGAAGTCGTAAAACTCCTGTCAAACCAGCGGAAGTTAGCCAATTCTGCTGTGAACTTCCTGCGATTCACCGGGCTGGAGATAAAGGATAGGAATAGCTTTTGCTTCTCCTGCATCACGAACGCTTTGATCGTTGCCTCTTCGTGGTCCACCGAAGGCGCGACGACTGCCTTTGCACGAAATGACCAGGGCCAGTTCATGCTGCCAGCCCCCTAGATCGAAATTCCCGCCGTGCGGTAGATTTCGGTGATTAATTTCATGTCGCGCAGCCCTTCTTCGCCGGGAGTCTTCGGCTCCAGGCCGTTCTGCACGCAGTTGGAAAAGTGATCGGCCTGCGCAGCGAATTGGGAGGGATCGCGGGCGGGGTTGGGCTCGTCGATTTTGGTGTCTGAAAAATCGCCGCGCAGGCGAAGGCCGTCGTAGTTGAAAGCCGGGCTGGCCTCAAGCTCTCCCTTGGCTCCATGCACGCGAAAATAGCCGGTCATACTAGCGCCGTAGGTGGTGTTGCAACTGGCCACGATGCCGGAAGGGAACTTCATGGTCCAGGAGACATTTTCTTCAACTTGATCGAAGCGGCCGTCGTGATCGATGGTCGAAACGTAGCCGGTAACCTGTGCGGGTTCCTCGCCAGTGAGATAACGGCACGCGTTGAGCGAGTAGATGCCTACATCGAAGAGCGGGCCACCGCCGGCGAGTTTCTTGTTGAGCCGCCAGTCGGGGCCACTGTTGTAGCCGAATGCGCTTTCGATGGCCTGCACCTGGCCGAGGGCGCCGTCGCGGATGAGTTTGACGGCCCTGAGGTTAGTGGGCTCGTAGTGGCAGCGGTAGGCGATCATCAGCTTGACGTTGGCGGCCTTGCAGGCGGCGATCATGGCCTCGGCTTCGACTACGCTGATGGACATCGGCTTTTCGCAGAGAACGTGCTTGCCGGCCTTGGCGGAGCGAATGGTGAACTCGGCGTGCATGGAGTTGGGCAGCGCCACGTAAACGGCGTCGATGGCCGGGTTGTGCGCGATCTCATCGAAGTTGTCGTAGCTGTAGATGGAGCTGGCGGGGATGCCGTACTGGGCCGCGATGCGCTCTGCCTTGTCACGATGTCCGCTAACCACCGCGGTGATCTGCGAGTTGGAGGTGGCAAGCGCGCCGCGCATGAAGTGGTCTGCGATGCGGCCCAGGCCGATGACGGCGTAGCCGGTCTTTTTGGCGGGAGCGGCGGCATAGAGCGTGGGAACGAAGCGGGCGGCCAAGCCCAGCGCCCCGAGTTTGGCGAAATCTCTACGGTTAATAAGCATAGGCTACCTATTTCACGCCGAAGCCCCCTTGTACGTCAACCAGCAGCGTGGCGCCCTGAATCCGTGCCGGCAGGCGGAAGCGGCAGGCTGGCCGCCTGCATTGTTGGGGTGTTGACCTAGTAGTATCGTGCCGCCAGCGGGCGGAATCATGCCAGTTTTGCTCAGGGGATCTAAAGCCAGCGCCGGGTTCGGAGCTGGCATCTGCTGTTACTAACCTATGACAGGACTATAAGATGCGACGGTTTAGGCGCTCGGCGAAGCGGCACTTGTTTAGGTTACTATAGGAGCAATTTTGCTATTGATTTTTAAACAAAATCTACGTAAAATAAGACTCTAAAGGTTCCTCTTGAGTGGCAGGCCCCCCACTTGCCGCCGAGGACAACGGGGAAATCACCTTTTCTTAAGGACACCAATTCAATGGCAAAGCGTCGTGGAAATCCGAATTGGGGCAAACCAGAGCCCATAGGCCCGGTTGTGCCCACTGTGACCTCCTTCGAACAGATCGTGAAGGAGTTTAAGCTCAGCCCGGACCAGTATATCCGGTCCACCCGCCTGCGGGAGTGGGCTCGGCGGAACAAGAATTCCAAGTATATCCCAGAGGCACTTTTAGAGGCCTGGGGATTTGAGATCGAATCGACGTTGTAGGCCTTTTACTGCTGCTTTGTTTTGAAAGCGCTGCCCTCGGGCGGCGCTTTTGCTGTCTGGGCGCTTTTCCGTGTACCGTTTTCTCCGCGAGGTTGAAGAGATTTCAGACGGTTCCGGGCTTCGAAGCCGATTCAGAAATAATCTTGCTCAGATAACGATCTGCAACGTCTGAAAAATAAACCCGGGGGGTGTTAATCAAGTGGTACATAGCGGGAGAGACGGGCGCAGTCTCCACCCGGTGACGCCCGCCTGGTTGCCGGCAATCCGCGGCTCTTCGGGCTGGTGCGGCCTCACCATGCTTTCTCTATGGATCATTGTGTGCCGACGATCTGGGGCTGCGCCAATCGCGGAATGCCGGCGACTTCAGAGTATTCATCGGCGCATCGGTCGCTCTGGCCGAAACTTAACTATAGTGGCTTCCTTTCTTCGAGCCTCCCTATTTCCGAGCGCGGAAACGGTAAGAGATAGAGCCACCGATCCAGGAGACCATACGGACGCCCACAGAGCGCTCTGTGGGCCCACAGTCGAATTCGTTCGGAACTCCACCACTACCGGCGGAACAAGAAGGTGGAGGATCTCCTATCTGCCAGCCCGTAGCGAAATCCTCAGTTGTCTGGCCGGTGTAGCCGCGTGCAAGCATTCCGTCCAGGCCAAGCTGCAACCGGCCATCAAGGAAGGCGCGCACGGTGGCGATCCTGGTTTCGCCGACGGGGATGGCCTCGTAGAGCTCAGGGTGGTTTGCGTTCCCAACGTCGAGGAACTTGTGTCCGACATACTCATATTCGATTCGAGCATGCAGGCCGAAAGGCAGGCGGTCTAGCGTGGTCAGTGCATCGAAGATTGTTCGTGGAGCCTCGGCAGTCGGCATACCGGTATCGTCGGCGCGAGCATCGGCCTTGGAGAAGACCGTCTGTACCGTGCCGAAGCTGAATTGGTGACGCACGCTGGCTGTCAGGAATTTGAGTTTGCCCGGCCCCTCGTCATCTGCTAGTCCTGTATCCGGGTCGATCTTCGCAAGCGTGGCTGTTGTGGTCGTACGTCCCATGGTGAGCCGCACGTCGGTGCTATGCGCTTCCTTTTCCAGAACCAATTGCGCCGAGTGCGAGCGCTCAAATGGAGAGATAAAGGCGGAAGGGGCGGAGCCAGTGGCTCCGGCGGCGGCGATGCGAGGGTCTTCCGTGAAGAATGCCTGCCCGATGCTGAGCGAGGCGGAGGGCAACCAATTTACCGAGCCGGATCCCGGAGTCCAAGCCAGCGTCGCTTTCGGACTTTCAAAACCTCGCCACAGGTCGAAGGAGCCGGCCGGCTTCAGCACGTCCGTATTGCTCATCTCGACCTGTTCGTGGCGAAGGCCACCGTAGATGTGAAAGTGTGATCCCAGGTCTGCGTGAGCGGCCAAAAAGGGAGCGGTTTCCCGAATTGCAATGTTGTTTGCGAGCACCTTCACAAAAGGTCCGCAGACTTTTGGATCGGCCGAGAGATAGTGGTCGAGGTTGTCGCGGTGAATGTCGTCCTCGTTGTAGTCAAGTCCGCCCATGATCTCCAACCAGGAAGAAAAACGATGAGAATCGCGTACTTGCGCCGCTTCCACGGTGCGGAACTCGCTCTGACGGATGAGGCCTTCACCGAAGTTTGAGAAGAGCGCGAGGTTATACGTACGAAAGAATCCCGAGATCGAGAGGGTGTCGGCGTGGGCGGCTCTCCATTCATCATTCGCCGCCAGAATGCTGGTGTGTGTCTGGTCCATCTGTCGCGGGTCAATCGTGTCATTGAGTTGGACGCCGTAGCCCACGGGGACGAGATTCCCTTCGTGCGACTTCCCGTAATAACCGATGCTGAGCAGGGTGATCTTGTGCAGGCCCGGATCGAAAATGCGCGAGCCATTCCACTTGTACTGCTGCCGGTGTTCCAAGGCCCGAGTCAGGCCATTGCCGTAGTTGGCCTCAAGCGCAAGCCATTCCGCCTTGTTAGGATCTGAAGGCGCAAGAACCGCAGTGACATCCATATTGCGGTAGTCGCCCGTGACTGTGAGAGATCGGTGAAGCTGCGGCCTGAAACTATAAGTTGCAGCGACGTTGAGCGCGTGGTTGCCCTCAAGAATGTTGAACGTTCCGCCGTCGGTCTGCACTCCACCCAAGGCGGCGGAAACGTAGATGTTCGGATCGGCATAGCCATTGCCATGGGCGTTCGCTGAAAGATTGTTCGATGTCAGATAATCGCCGACAGCGATGTATTGCGCGATGGGTTCGCCGTGATCGCCGGCAACTCCTGGCACGAAATACTGCGGAGCCTTGATTCCGCCAGACGCAGTTTCAATGGGCATTCCGGGGATGGACACAGGGGCCCCCGGCCTTCCCGGATTTGCATCCAGAAGTTCTTCGCGTACAAGAACCGTTTGGGATGGGTCTGGGCTGCCCAGATCGATTGTTCCTACGTTTCCTGAAACTACGACCTCTTCACTAGCAGACGCCACGCGCTCGAATCTCAAAGTAAGCTGCATACTGGCATCGCCAAGAACCATATGTCGCGAAAGGGCTGCAAACCCCGCGGCTTCGACATGGGCGGTGTACTCTGCCGAGGCCGGAAGTTGTAGCAAGAATCGGCCGTTGTCATCGGTCGTCGCTGAAAAATGCTTTCCCCGAGCGAGATCGAACTCTACGTGAGCGCCGGCCAGTGTAAGTCCTGCGGGATCCAATACTGTGCCGGAGACCAAAACCGTCGTGGGCTGAGAGAGACCTGAAGAGGAGGTGAGCAATGCGGAGCAGAGCAACCCGGCCTGTATGGCACACAAAACTCGAATTGCATCCTCCGCTCCACGGAATTCCTTTACGGCTCCGTATCGTCTGTATCCCTCATCAGTTTATCTCTCTATAAAATTGGTAGCGTCCACTCACGCGCATTACGAATCAGAATCAGTATAGGTAGCCGCCGGTGCAGTCAGGAGGATTTTGCGTGGTTACCGATTAGCCTGGTCGCTCGTAGGAAGGATGGAGGGCGATGCGCGAGGGCCTGGGGCATGTTGCGAAAATGCCTGTGCCGATGTTGGGAGGGCGGGTGGCCTTCGACCTTATCGAGGGCCACCTGCCGAGGTTCGAGGTCAGGCTGAAGTCGGTCGAGGTTCGTGCGTTCCCGCCCTTCGCATCACCATCCACGGACAAAGGCCTGTCCGCGGGGATTGCGGCTGCGCGAAGGACGGAACACCCAAAGTTTGTTGTGAGTCAAGGATTGGTTACACGCCCACAACCCGGACCATGGGTCAATTTGCAGTTAGATAGCCGTGGACATCGACGACCATCTGCGTTGTGGAACCCTCGCCGCCGATATATACATACACGGAACTACCGGCTGGAAATACGAAGCCCGAAGGGAACGTGAGCTGCGTGAGTCCTGGATTCGGCAGGTACCAGTATTCGCGTTGGCCGATGGTCGTATTGTCGTAGAGGTTCAGGTAGTTGTTGCCGGCGGTCATAACGCTGGCCTCAATGCTGGTGATGACCAGATTTTGGCCGGCTGGAACCACATACGGCGGCCCGAATGTGCCTCCCGGAATGTATTGGTGCAATTGGGTCATTGTAGCGGGATTGACGTTCGCTTTTCCGAGTGTGGTCAGATGAACGATTTGCGATGCTTGTTTGGAAATGTCTTCGGTCACCGCAGGATTCGCGGTGGTGTTTGTGACCTCGACCAGCGCGGCCACGAGGGCATGCACCCGACGGGGCGCAGCCAACGTTAACACTACGGCAAAAACGGCGGCGCATCCCACCACCATGCCAACACGCATCAATGTCGCCTTCATTTGAAACTTCGGGAACTTCATCATCTTGTTTTTCCTCCCATGTGCGGCGGCATGCGCCGAGTCTTGAACTGCGTAAATCCAGCGAGCGCCTCAAAGCCGATGCCCAGCAGGGAAAAGGCCGAGGGCTCAGGTGCCGACGAGGTTGCGCCGGTGAAACGGATGTCCAGTGCGTAGTTGCTGTTGGGCGTAATGCAGGTATTCGCTGCGGGATCGTACGTTTGGGAAACCCCGCCGGCGTGATCCGTGAATCCCTGGGGAAGAACGCGATCGTAGTATACGGCATTCAAAACGTACTTGGCATCGGAAAGATCCAACACAAAGAAGAATGGCGGGGTATACGCGAGGTCCTGGAGCATCTTGCCAAAATGCCAGTGCCGATGCCGGTTTTGGCACCTCATGCAGGCTGCGCGGGAAGACTAAGCTCCGTATTGCTCGTCGCTCACCTGCTCCAGCCAATCGACGGTTTTGCCATGAAGCTTTTCCTGAATGGCAAGATGGGTCATGGCCGTGGCTTGCGACGCTCCGTGCCAATGCTTTTCTCCCGGCGCAAACCAGAGGACATCGCCAGGCCGGATCTCCTCAATGGGGCCGCCCCATCGCTGCGCCCGGCCGCAGCCTGACACGACAACCAGAGTTTGACCGAGCGGGTGCGTATGCCAGGCCGTGCGCGCGCCGGGTTCGAAGGTGACGCTGGCGCCCACGACGCGCGCGGGGTCCGGCGCCTCAAACAGCGGATCGACCCGGACTGTTCCCGTGAAGTAATCCGCCGATCCCTTGGCCGAAGGCTGGGAACCAGCACGCTTGATCTCCATTGCTTCCTCTTTTCCGGAAAGGAACTGCATTCCGTGTGGATTGCATGGGCTGATAATTGCTTTGAACGCGCTCCGCGCAGAGCTTTCGCAGCGCCCCTCAGGGCCTGTGCGGCTTATGTCGATGCTAACTCAGGACTGCGCTGCGCTTGTCCTGCCACAGTAGCACACAAAGGCCGTGTGCCGTGGACCCCACAACGGCACTCTCTGACGGAGGGGAGAAAGGCGGCCGCACACAAAAATCGTTATTTTGCGGTTGAAAACGGCAGGGAAAGATTACCATTTAGATAATAGATGGATTTCTTAAACTATTCATACGTCGATCTTTACGAGAAATTCTGGAAGGAATTGATACCCCCCGGGGGTTAGGGGAGGGTGGGGGTACTTTTTCTGGACCTGGCCGGGCAGGCTGGAGCCGGGTGCGGGAAGGCCGGGATGGGCTTCCAACCCGACGGTTCTCGCGATGACTTGCATGGGTTTCCCGGCGATGCGGAGGAGGTCTCCGCTCTTCCTATTCCGATTGTGCTCCCGAGAGAGGTTATTTCAGGCAAGGAGCGGAGGGGAAAGTTGTGGTTTTCCTGGGTCGGGAGGCGGGACTTGGGAAACCCGGCGACATAGGTGTTTCTGAAGGCTTATTCTCGGATTGACAAAGAAGCCAGCTTTCCTTACAGTTTTGTGACGCTGCGGGAGTTCGTAAATGGCCGACGCGCGAAAATGGCAATAAGGCGCCACCTGCTCAATGATTGCGGAGGATTCTTGGACAAGACAAGGGCAAAAAACTGGGATCTTATAGTCAAGATAGTGGGGCTCATTGCACTCGTCGCTAGCGGCCTGTGGACACTCTACAAGTTCCGCGATGATAGGCGGGTTGACCTTGACAACCAAGCCGCAGCGCAAAGGACCGAGGCGAAGTTGAGGATCGATGAATTAAACCGCTTCGTCTTCGAAAGGCAGGCCGGGCTTTACTTCGAGGCGGCCCAAGCGGCATCCACAATTGCCACGAGCGACAATAAGGCCGAGAAGAAGGCTGCTAGCGACAAATTTTATGAGCTGTACTTTGGGCAGTTGGTTGTGGTCGAAGATAGACGAGTTGAGCTTGCGATGATCGAGTTTAGCCGTTGCCTCAACCAGAACGGCGCAGGTTGCTCGAGAACTATCAACACGAGCCAAGACGAGAAGCCGCTATCACCCGAACTTGTCGCCCAACTAGGCCCTGCTACTCTCAGCAATCTGTCTCTCGAGCTTGCGGCTTGTATGCGGTCTTCACTAAAAGCGGACCGAGGAATCGATTTCGGGAAGCTCATCGATCCGGTCTCTCGCTGCCCATACGATTGAGTGCGTACCAGTGATTGCAGAATCGCCTAAAGGGGGGAGCGCTGACGGCCAGAACTCGGATCGGTAATGATAAGTCGGCAGTGTTCACCGATTGCAGAACAGATTTGCAAGGCTGGATGTTGGTTGGCGTTCAGAGTTCTTCGCGTGGGCCAAGGCTCAACGAAGAAGCCCGTGGCTGAAGCCGCTTTGATTGCATGGCGGCATTCAGGAGTCTCGACACCCATGGTGGGTACCCCGCCCCTGCTCCCTCCGTCTGGTGCAGGCCCGCGCATATAGGTCTTTTTGCCGCCGCCCGCGCATGGAGTGAAGCCCCGGAAGAGAGTTCTCTCAGGGGCTAAAGCCCGGCTCATTTTGCGCTGTTTGCGGCACGACTGAAGTCATGCCCTGACACAAAGCGCTTCCCTAATAGAGTTTTTCTGCAGCCTGTGAAGTCGTGCCCTTTTACAAAACTTCTCCTGAAGAGAGTTTCCCGCAGCTTTAAAAGCAACTTTGATTGCGAGGGTGGATGTTGGTTGGCGTTCAGAGTCCTTCGCGTGAAGCCAAGGCTCAACGAAGAAGCCCGTGGCTGAAGCCGGTTTGATTGCAAGGCGGCATTCAGGAGTCTCGACACCCATGGTGGGTACCCGGCCCTGCTCCCTCCGTGCGGTCCAAACCCGGCTTCTAAGAGAACACTTTGAGGCGGATTGCGCGCCGTCCCTACGGGACTGACGGTGTTTTTTTGAATGCTGACCCAGGACTGCGTCCACCGCGCCGGACTTGTCCTGGGCTATTTTCGTTTCTCCCTCCGGGAGAACGGAGCGTGGGCCGGGAGGCCCACACGACAGCCGACCGGGAGGTCAGCGCTACAACTTGCGGATACATTCGAAAGCCCGCGTTGATTCTGCTGGCTCCATGCGGGGGGCGGCAAAAGGCGGCGGTGGCTGGTAACCTATCGACAGGCATGAACGACAATTTGCATCAGTTGCGTTGTTTTGGATGCGGGGCGCGGATCGCGGGCGCGGAAGCCCGGCCGGATTTCCGCTGCGCCCTTTGCGGCGACCTGTTTGAAGTGGAGTACCCTGGCTGGAGCCAGAAGCGGGGCCCGGACCGGCCCAACGCGGGCGCGCTGAAATGGCTGTGGCGGGAGCGGCGCTGCTCGAGCGAGGCGCTGGACCGAAGCGGGGTGTGGCGATTCCGCGAGCTGCTGCCGATTTTGGACAGCTTTGGCAGCGCGATCACGCTGTTTGAGGGCAATACGCCGCTGTATCACCTGACGCGCGCGGCCAAGGCGCTGGGCATCGACCAGCTTTTTGCCAAGCATCAGGGGATGAATCCGACGGGATCGTTTAAAGACACGGGCATGACCGCGGCGATGAGCGTGGCCAAGGAGCGCGGCTTCGAATGGGTGGCGTGCGCGTCCACGGGAAATACGTCAGCCGCGATGGCCGCGTATGCCGCGCGCGCGGGGTTGCGCAGTTTGGTGCTGATTCCCGAGGGCAAGATTGCGTGGGGCAAGCTGTCGCAGGCGATGGACTACGGCGCTGTGACCTGCCAGTTGAAGGCGGACTTTGACGGCTGCCTGCGGCTGTTGACCGAGATTGTGAATGAGGCGCCGATTTATTTGCTGAACTCGGTGAATCCTTACCGGCTGGAGGGGCAGAAGACGCCGGCCTTCGAGATTGCCGAGGCCTTTGACTGGAATGTGCCGGACCACCTGATTGTTCCCGGTGGCAATTTGGGAAACAGTTCGGCGCTGGGCAAGGGCTTCAGAGAGCTGCACGAGCTGGGGCTGGTGGCGCGGATGCCGCGGATTTCGGTGATTCAGGCGGTGGGGGCGAATCCGCTGGTGCGCAGCTTTGCTGACAATGACGGCACGGCGCTGGAGCCGGTGGAGGCGCACACGCGGGCTACGGCGATCCGGATCGGCAATCCGGCCTCGTGGCGCAAGGCGGCGCGGGCGATTCAGGATACGGGCGGCTGGTGCCTGGATGTGACCGAGGCCGAGATTGCGATGGCCAAGGCGGAGCTGGGTGGTGAAGGTCTGGGCTGCGAACCGGCCTCAGCCGTGACGCTGGCAGGGTTGAAAAAGCTGTGCGCGAAGGGAGTCATCAACTCCGGCGAAACGGTGGTGCTGGTGCTGACCGGGCACACGCTCAAAGATGCGGACTACACGATCGACTTCCATCGCGGAACGCTGTTGAAGGACGAGGAGAAGGTCGGCGTGGAGGCGGAGATCGAGCGGCTGCGGCGGAACGCGCAGGTGGTGGATGCGACTCCGGCGGCGGTGCTGGCGACGCTGAAGGAACGGGTAGGATGAGCGACGATTCTGGGCCGATGAGCTCGGTTTTCCGGCTGCGCCTGCCCGCTACCTCGGCCAATCTCGGCCCTGGTTTCGATGCCGTGGCCGTGGCTTTGGATTTCTATCTGGAGATAGAAGCCGAGCCGGCGGAGGAGTTTTCGATTGCGGCGACGGGACGCGACCGGGAACGCTGTGCGCGGTTGGACGACAACCTCATTCTTGAGATTTACAAAGAGCTGCTGACGAGCCATGAGAAGCCGATTGTGCCGTTGGCGATTCGGATGGTAAACGGGATTCCGCTGGGGATGGGCTGCGGCTCGTCGGCGGCTGGGCGTCTGGCGGCTGTTGCGCTGGCTGTTCACTTTGGGCAACTGGGCTGGAGTTCCGAGCGCATTCTGGAAGAGGCTTGCGTGCTGGAGGGCCACCCGGACAATGCAGCGGCTTGCTGGCTGGGCGGGTTTGTTACCGCGGCGTTTGAAGGCAGAACCGTGCATGTGGCGCGGGTTGAGCCGCCTGCTGAGTGGCGGGCCATTGTTGTGCTGCCCGCAGAGCCATTGGCAACCAGCAAAGCCCGCGCGTTGCTGCCCGAGAGCTACTCTCGTGCCGATGCAGTGGCTAACATCCAGTCTGTTGCCATGCTGGGACTCGCCTTTGCGCAGGGGCGGGGCGATTTGCTGCGCATTGCCATGAGGGACCGGATCCATCAGCCCTATCGAGCGCCGGTGTGCGTTTTGCTGCCGCGCCTGTTACCGCTGGCGGGGAATCACGGCATTCTGGGAGCGGCTCTGAGCGGCGCGGGTCCGGCCATGCTGGTGATTGTGGGCGAAGACAGCGTGGCAGAGGCTTCGGCAGCTATTCTCGACGCGGTTGACGGACTGCCCCAGCCGGAGTTGCTGGTATGCCGGTTTATGTCGTGCGCGGCAATCTAGTCACTGTAACTTAAGTCATTTGAAGGCCTTCATAGTCTTCCAGTTCGATCTCCCCAGGTACCAGGCAAGGGCAATCATGGAGCGATCGATGTTAACTATGTAGATAATAACCCGTTTGTGTAACAGCGCATCCCCCGATAGTGGATAGGTAATCCCCTATCGGTTACCGAATTTCGCAATTACCTAAGATTGCTTGCGTTTCAGGCGAGAAACACCTAAATTCGCTTCGTGGGCAGTTCTGGGGGAGGGCTGCTCTAGCGCCCGTGATCCTTTACAGGGTCCGGGCGCTTCTATTTTTACCGAGTGGGTCTAAAGCTGCCAGGAAACTATCTAGCGAAATTGATGCTGTCGATCTCAAGGCGCAATGAGTGTTTCTTTACCGATGAGTGTGGCCGTGCGGCTTGCGACTTTCCCGCAGTCTGCCGCATCTCATCTAGGCGCGGCGGTATACTCGAAAGTGTGCGGATGCCGCAAGGAGGATCATGGCTGGATTGGGTGTGTTAGACGTAAACGATGCAACGTTCGATCAGGAAGTGCTCAAGAGCGAGCAGCCGGTTTTAGTGGATTTCTGGGCCGTTTGGTGCGGTCCCTGCAAGGCGATTGCGCCGATCGTGGACAGCGTGGCCGCGACGTTCGCCGGCAAGCTGAAGGTGATCAAGGTGAATGTGGATGAGAACGGCGCAACCCCGTCGCGCTATGGCATTCGCGGAATCCCCGCATTGTTGTTCTTCAAGAACGGCCAGGTGGTGGATCAGGTTGTGGGCTACAAGCCCCAGGACGAGATTGAAGCGAAGGTAAAGCTGCTGCTGGCATAATCGACGCCGCATGATTCGTGGATTTTCAGAATAAAGGCCCGGCAAATCTGCCGGGCCTTTATTTTGAACAGTCTGCGGTTCAGTCACTTTTACCTGGGTTGTTGTCGGTTTCCGACGGAAGGTCCAGCGCCACCAGGCAAAAATGGGTCTGGCTGCCCGATGGATCCTCAAAGCCGACAATGTGCTGGTGCCGCTTCGATCCGGCTTTCAGCAGCAAGCCGTCTTTGCTCACGCCGTAGTCTCCCTGCCCGATCCTCACCTTGTCTTTCTTGTCATCCTCACAGGTGAGTCCTTCCGTGGTTCTGGTCGGGTTGCCCACCGGGGAATTGCCCTGACAGGTAATCACGTCACCGTACCGGCCCAGAGCCTTCTTATAGAAAGCGGTCACCTGATCCTGGGTGTCGGAAGTGGTATAGGAAACCGCGCGCACGCGCAGCGCCCATTCACCAAAGCCCATCTGGACATCTGCCGACTTGTGGTTCTTATCGTCCGTCAGCGGTTGTGCGCCGGGATAAACTGGAAGACCCAAGTCCGCGGCTGAGGTCTGGCCGGTGTTCACGTGAATGCCGCCAAAGGGCGTGTCTACCTGGACGTGCTTATCCTCGCCGTTGGAGCCCTTATCTACGTTGATTCTGCATCCGGCAACTCCGGCAGCCAATGCCAGGCAGGCTATTGCAGTTGCCGCATTCCCCATGCTGATCCGCATCATGGCAATCATCCTCATGCCCTGATATACGACCGGATCGCGTGAAAGGTTCCGGAAATCGGCGCCACGGTCCACGCCTTGCACACGGAAAACCGTGTTTAAAGACGCAATCAGCGATGATTACTCTACCGAGCCAACATTGCCGTTTAGCGGTATTTGCGCAAGACGCCCAGTACGCGGCCTTGAATGGCCACCTGCGCTGCCGGAACGTAAATGGGATCCATCTCCATGTTGGCCGGCTGGAGGCGCACAACGCTGCCCTCGGTATAGAAACGCTTCAAGGTGGTCTCAGCGCCATGGACCAGAGCCACAACGATCTCGCCCTGGCGGGCCGTCCGGGTGCGCTCCACCAGCACGTAGTCGCCGCTGATAATGTGCTCGTCGCGCATCGAGTCTCCGCGTACTTCGAGGGCGAAGACGTCGCGGTTTCCCACGACGTCGTGCAGCGAAATGCTCTCTGAGGTCTCAACGGCCTCCACCGGAAGCCCGGCGGCGATGCGCCCGGCCAGAGGCACGCGGTCGCTGGTTCGGGTGCGCGTACCCGGCGGCAGTACGTCGATGGAGCGGCTGCGGTTGTGGACGCGGTCCAGCAACCCCTTTTTTTCGAGATTGGTAACATGCTTATGCACGGTCGCCAGGCTCTTCAGCCCCATTCCGCGCGCAATCTCCTCAAACGACGGGGAATAGCCGTTGCGCGCCACAAACGACTCGAGAAAATCCACAACTTCCTTTTGCCTTCGTGTAACAGCCATGGGCGCATCACAGCGAATACTTCTCGCTGCCCCTTTCCAGATTTTTGATTTCAAAGAGAAATAAACCATAAGTATCTGAATAAAATAATCTTAGAGGATCGTTACCTCTGTGCAGCCAAGAGCGACCTAAAACCGGCGAGCAATTGCACCGTACCTGCGCGGAGCCTGAGCAAAGAAAAGTCGACTGTTTGGCGCGCTTGATCATCAGGGAGACTATAGCATGATTGGCGAAATAATGGCGAAGTTTTTATGCGTCCGGTGAACCAATAAGTTAACTCCGCGTCAAGCAGATCCGCGCAACAGCACCTGCGGCTCAAAAAGGCCTAGCCTGGAACGTCGATTGCCGGTACCGCGTGCCGGATGCAGGTTCCATTAGTCCCCGCTCGAAGCTTAGGGGGAGGGGCTGGTGGGGGGCTGGCGGGTTGAGATTCCGCAATACCGGAACGAAATCATCGCTGTGGCCGTATCTTCGGAGGAACCGCACAAGGAGCAGAGATGAGTCTTGACCGCAACCCAGGGAGAGTCGCCGGACTCTTGTACTTGTTCCTCGTGATCCTCGGCCCGCTACGTCTGATCTACATTCCCAATAAGCTCTTTGTAGCGGGCAATGCGGCAAGCACCGTAAACAACATTGCGGCTCATGAGACTCTCTTTCGCCTGGGGATAGCGGCAGACTTGGGGGGTGCGGTCATCCTGGTCTTCCTCACGCTCTCTTTTTACCGGTTATTCGAGGGGGTGGACCGAAACCTTGCCGCACAGGTTGTGATTTTTGGGGGGATTATGCCGGCCCTGATCTACTTGGTTGCTGTAGTGAGCGACTTCGGTGTCCTGATGATTGTGCGCGGTGCAGCTTTCCTGTCGGCATTTGACAAACCTCAGCAGCAGGCTCTCGCAGTGCTGTTTCTTAAGCTGCGAGATGCTCAAAACACCGCCGCCGAGAGCCTCTGGGGGCTTTGGCTGTTCCCGTTGGGGTTTTTGGTGTACAGGTCGCGGTTCTTGCCCCGGTTCCTGGGCGTCTGGCTGACCATCAATGGAATCGCCTACTTGACCTTGAGCTTCACAGGCATCCTCGTTCCGGAGTACCAGAACAAGGTGTTTACATTCGGCCAGCCAGCATTCTTTGGTGAATTGGCGTTGATGCTCTGGCTGCTGATCAAGGGGGCGTCTCCGGCTGCGACGGTAGCCGCAATCTCACCGAAGGCGGGTTAAGGCGGCCCTACGGTTTCTAGAACCAACTGCGCCTTGTGCAACCGACTCACAGAGAGCCCCGCAGTTCGCTTCGTTGTTGAATGAATGAGAAATCGGGATCGAGCGAAGAAATGGTGTTCATAGGGTGGTATTCCGAGCCCGCCCTGTGTCCCGCATCACAGCCTCTCACCCCCCATCTCAGTCGACACTTGCATAGCGGTTGTGTCGCGTCCGGCCGCACTATGAGGCAAAGCGAATGAGTGAACAGAAAATGGTTATTTTGGATGGGAACGAGGCAGCTGCCTCGGTAGCCTATCGTCTCTCGGAAGTCGTCGCCATCTACCCCATCACCCCGTCGTCGCCAATGGCGGAGTGGGCGGATCAGTGGCGCTCCGAAGGGAAGAAGAATATTTGGGGCGCGTTGCCCATTGTGGAAGAACTTCAGAGCGAAGGCGGCGCGGCTGGCGCGCTGCACGGCGCGCTCCAGGCTGGGGCCTTCGGCACCACCTTCACGGCTTCGCAGGGCTTGCTGCTGATGATTCCCAACATGTTCAAGATTGCCGGTGAGCTGACCCCGGCCACCATGCATGTGACGGCCCGCACGCTGGCTACCCATGCGCTTTCGATCTTTGGCGACCACTCGGACGTGATGGCATGCCGTACCACTGGCTGGGCCATGCTTTGCTCGAACTCGGTGCAAGAGGTTCACGATCTTGCCCTGGTGGCACAGATCGCCACGCTTGAGTCGCGTATTCCCTTCATTCATTTCTTCGACGGCTTCCGCACCTCGCATGAGGTTGGGAAGATTCTGCCCATCGGCGACGAAACGCTCCGCGCCTTGGTGGACGACAAGTTCATCATTCAGTATCGCCAGAACGCGCTCAGCCCGGATCGTCCGATCATTCGCGGTACGGCACAGAATCCAGACGTCTTCTTCCAGGCGCGCGAGGCCTGCTCTCCATTCCATGCCGCGGTTCCGGGCATCGTGCAATCAGTGATGGACCGCTTTGCTGCGCAGACCGGCCGTGCCTATCACCTGTTCGATTACTACGGCGCGCCCGATGCGGAGCGCGTGATTGTACTGATGGGCTCCGGCGCGGAAGCAGCCGAAGAAGCCGTGGATCTGCTGGCCAAGCAGGGCGAAAAGATCGGCATGGTCAAGGTGCGGCTGTTCATGCCCTTCGATAGCAAGGCTTTCCTCTCCGCAATGCCTGCGACCGTGAAATCGATTGCAGTGCTGGATCGCACCAAGGAGCCAGGCGCGTGTGGCGAGCCGCTTTACCAGAACATTGTGACCGTGCTGGCTGAGAATGCAGCCACTCTGCCGTTTGCTGCCAAGCCGACGGTGGTGGGCGGTCGCTACGGCCTGTCTTCCAAGGAGTTTACTCCGGCCATGGTCAAGGGCATCTTCGACGAGCTGACCAAGGCTGCGCCGAAGAATCACTTCACCATCGGCATTGACGACGATGTGAGCCACAGCAGCCTCACGTATGATCCCGCGTTTTCAACCGAAGATCCGAAGACTGTCCGGGCGCTGTTCTATGGCCTCGGTTCCGACGGCACGGTGGGCGCCAACAAGAACTCGATCAAGATCATCGGCGACAACACGCCCAACTATGCGCAGGGCTACTTCGTTTACGACTCGAAGAAGTCGGGGTCGATGACCACCTCGCATCTTCGCTTCGGGCCAAACCCGATCCGCTCAAGCTATTTGATTACGCGCGCCAGTTTCGTCGCCTGCCACAACTTCAGCTTCCTCGAGAAGATGAATGTGGTAGAAGCGGCCATGCCCGGCGCGGTCTTCCTGCTCAATTCGCCCTATCCGGCGGCCGAGGTCTGGGAGCATCTGCCCAAAACCACGCAGCAAGAGATGCTGCGCAAGAAGATCGAGTTTTATGTGATCGACGGCAACCAGGTGGCGCGCGATGCCGGTATGGGCACGCGCATCAACACCATCATGCAGGCTTGCTTCTTTGCCATCAGCGGCGTGCTGCCGCGCGAGGAAGCGATTGCGCAGATCAAGAAAGCCATCAAGAAGACCTATGGCAAGCGCGGCGACGCGGTGGTGGCCAAGAACTTTGCCGCTGTAGATCACGCGCTGGCTCATCTTGAAAAGGTCGAGCTGCCTGCCACATCTTCTTCTGATTTCGATTTGATTCCGTCCATCTCCGGCGAGGCGCCCGAGTTTGTCCGCAATGTGCTCGGCCAGATTGCCGCCGGGCATGGCGATCTTCTTCCTGTCAGCGCCATTCCGGCCGGCGGAGCATTTCCAACTGGAACTGCGCAGTGGGAGAAGCGGAACATCGCGCAGTTCATTCCGGTGTGGGACAAGGATCTCTGCATCCAGTGCGGCAAGTGCGCCATGGTTTGCCCCCATGCCGTGATTCGCGCCAAAGTTTATTCGCCAGAGCTTGCGGACAAGGCGCCCGCGACCTTCCAGTGGGCCAAGCCTAAATGGAAGGGGATGGAGCAGGATCACTACACGCTGCAAGTGGCTCCCGAGGATTGCACGGGTTGTGCGGTTTGCGTGGAAATCTGCCCGGTCAAGAGCAAGAGCGACGCCAGCCATAAGGCCATCAATATGGCGCCCCAGGCACCGCTGCGCGAAGCCGAGCGCGACAACTGGGAGTTCTTCCTTGGGCTGCCAGAGGTGGACCGCTCCAAGCTGTCGCACACACAGGTCAAGGACATTCAACTCCTACAGCCGCTTTTTGAGTTCTCGGGCGCTTGCTCGGGCTGCGGTGAGACGGCGTACGTCAAGCTGCTGACTCAACTCTTCGGCGACCGGCTGTATATCGCCAACGCCACGGGTTGCTCGTCGATCTATGGCGGCAACCTGCCCACCACGCCCTACACCAGCAACCCGCAGGGCCGTGGGCCCACGTGGGCTAACTCGCTGTTTGAAGACAATGCTGAGTTTGGCTTCGGTATGAGAATCGCGCTCGACCAGCAGAAGATCTTTGCCGAGACCCTGGTGACGCGGCTAGCCCCGGAGATTGGTGTTGAGCTCGTCGCGGACCTGCTCGGCGCTTCGCAGAAGACTGAGACTGAGATCAACCAGCAGCGGGAGCGCGTGCAGGCTCTACGTGCGCGGCTTGTCGGCAACAACAGCTCGGATGCAAAGAACCTGCTGGCTATTGTCGACTCGCTGGTTCGCAAGAGCGTGTGGATTCTGGGCGGCGACGGCTGGGCTTACGATATCGGCTTCGGCGGCCTGGACCACGTGCTCGGTTCCGGCAAGAACGTGAACGTCCTGGTGCTGGACACGGAAGTCTACTCGAACACGGGCGGCCAGATGTCGAAGTCCACGCCGCGCGGCGCGGTGGCCAAGTTTGCCGCCAGCGGCAAGAGCAACAGCAAGAAGGATCTGGCCATGGAAGCCGTTAGTTACGGCTCCGTTTACGTGGCCAAGGTAGCGCTGGGCGGCAACGACAGCCACGTGGTAAAAGCCTTCCAGGAGGCCGAAGCCCACGACGGGCCGTCGATCATCATCGCGTACTCCAGTTGCATTGCGCACGGTTACGACCTAGTGCATGGTCTGGAGCAACAGAAGCTGGCCGTGCAGTCCGGCTACTGGCCGCTGATGCGTTACAATCCGGACCTGCGCGAATCGGGCAAGAACCCGTTCCAGCTTGATTCGAAGGCGCCTGCAATCCGCCTCAAGGAGTACACCTATCGCGAGGCGCGCTATACCATGCTGGCGCGGAGCAACCCCGATCTGGCTGCCAAGCTGCTCGTGGAAGCGCAGGATGACGTAGAGCGCCAGTGGCGCGTCTACTCTGCTCGGGCTGCCATGCCGGGCCGTGGCGAGACGCCTCACATTGCACCAGAAGAGAAGGTTGAAGAAAAACAGGTAGTTGTGTCGAGCGGAGGTGCCGAATGATCGATTTTTCAACACAGTATCTTGGTTTGAAGTTGAGTGGTCCGGTCGTGGTGTCATCCACGCCGTTGTCTGAGAACATTGACAATGTTCGCCGCATGGAGGACTCCGGTGCGTCGGCAATTGTGCTGACGTCGCTCTTCGAGGAGCAATTGGAGCTGGAATCGAAGGCGCTGGATGATGATCTCTCGCGCGGCACCGAGTCCTTTGCCGAGTCGCTTGGCTACCTGCCCGATCTGGATGACTATCGCATGTCGCACGATGGTTATCTTGAGCACTTGCGGCGCGCCAAGGATGCTGTCAGGATTCCGATCCTGGCCAGCTTGAACGGCGCCACAACCGGCGGCTGGGTTCGCTTTGCCAAGGATATGGAGCAGGCCGGAGCCGACGCTATCGAGCTAAATACCTATGCGCTGGCGACAAGCCGCAGCCAGACTTCGTCCGAGCTTGAGTTGCAGCTACTTGATCTGGTGGCCGCGGTCACGGATGCCGTCAAGGTTCCGGTCTCGGTGAAGCTATCGAGTTCGTTCACCAGCGTTCCGCATCTGGTTGCGCGGCTTGAGGATGTGGGAGCCAAGGGCGTGGTTCTCTTCAACCGCTTCTATCAACCCGACTTCGACATCGAAACGCTGGAAGTGCGGCCCACGCTGCACTTTTCCACGCCGTCAGAGCTGCTGCCGCGCCTGCACTGGGCGGCCATCCTCTACGGCAATATCAACATCGACCTCGCCATTACGGGCGGCGTTCATTCGGCTGAAGACGTGCTCAAATGCATCATGGCCGGGGCCGGCATCACCATGATGGCTTCTGCTTTGCACATCCACGGGCTCGATCATATCGGCCGCGTGCTCACCGACCTGCGCTACTGGCTTGAGAAGCGCGAATACAGCTCGCTTTGGGAGACGCGCGGCTGCTTGAGCCGTCGTTCCGTGCCCGACACCTCGCCCTTCGACCGCGGCAACTACATCAAGACGCTCAGCTCCTACAGCCTGCGCCAAACCGTGGCGGCGTTCTAGGGACTGCGCGTCCAGCGGTAGGTCGGGGTTTTACAGGCTGCGGAAAAACTCGGAATTGGGGGGTGAAATGAGCAAAAAACATCCCTCAGAGGCTAAAGCCAGTCGTTTA
>Ga0302140_10002857_pt1 | contig 22338 bp, 15 predicted proteins | sample I_Bog_E1_1_FD_202095 | JGI IMG/M metagenome (GOLD analysis project Ga0302140, IMG submission 202095) | Peat permafrost microbial communities from Stordalen Mire near Abisko, Sweden - I_Bog_E1_1 | ecosystem: Environmental > Terrestrial > Soil > Wetlands > Peat | place: Sweden: Abisko, Stordalen... | reverse complement strand
CGCCGATCGTGCCGCCAAACTGGTTCTGCTTGAGCTCTTCCTTGCGCGGCGCGAAGTAGTTGTTCGCATCGAGCACGTCGTTGCGCAGGAACTCATACAGCGTTCCGTGAAGCTGATTCGTGCCTGAACGGGTAACGATGGTGGTAATGCCCCCGCTGGTTCCACCGAACTCAGCTGGCGCTGTCGTGGTCAGAATGCGGAATTCAGCCATCGAGTCGGCAGGCGGCCGATATGCATACCCCCCGTCCATGCGGTTGATATTACGCATGCCATCCACGAGAAAGGTATTGGACTCCGGACGCATGCCGTTGACTTCATAATTTTGTCCAACTCGCCGGAAGTTGTTCTGCACCATCAATCCCGAGGAGGTTGGACGTACTCCAGGCTGAAGGATGCCGAGCTGAGCGAAGCTGCGCCCATTGAGCGGTAGATTCGAAATCTCGGTTTCGCTCACCACCGCGCCTTGCGCGATCTCATTGGTTTGCAGTCCAGCGGCCTCAGCGCTTACCTCGACGGTCTGCTGGTCAGTCGGGGGAACAAGCTGTACGGCAATCTGTGACTGGTTTCCAACATCGAGGTGTATCCGCGAGTTCACCCAGGCTGCGAAGCCCTGAGACTTTACTTCGACCCGGTAGTCGCCGATGAAGAGCTCCTGAAACGAGAACTCGCCATGGCTGTCGGTTCGCTCTACGTGCTGCTGGTCTGTGCCGATCGACGTGATCACGACTTCAGCGCCCGGCACAACAGCCTTGGTTGTATCCGTGACGACGCCTCTCAAAGAGGCAGTTGCGCTTTGACCTGCGGCATTTGGCAGAACCGCTATAGTCAACGCAAGACAAAGAATTATTGTTGTGATTCTTCGCATCATGGCTCTCCTTGAAAAGCTGCATGTTAAAAGGCCCGCGTAAGGCGGGAGCCCGTGGCCGGGAACATACTCTGTGTACCCGCTCGGCATTGGTTGCGCGCGCTGTGGCTAGTTTGAGGATAGGTGAAATGTGCGATTCGTTATCCAGTTGATTACCCGTCAGTGTAGAGTCCTGTCTCGTTGCCGTCTTCGCCCATTGGATGGACCGAAGCCTCATCCCTTTGGTTGAGCCAGCCGCCGAAAACGACTGCGCGCACGAAGCCTGGGGTGCCGATGCGCCAGCTCTTCCGCGAAGACTTGTCCTGCGAGCGGCGGTTGCTTAAGTACGCTCTGAATCAGCCGGCGTTTTGAAAAGGGCGCGGTTTGAGCCGTGCCGCAAGCTGTTCCCCGCATCTGTTTGGTTGCGGATTTGCGTTCTTGGAGGTGAGGAATCGTGCGAGTGACTGATCTGTATGGAAGATGCTGGAGCTTCTTGGCGAAAGTTTTCTCTGTAAAAACAAGAAAACTGATAGACTGAAATTTTCTTATGTAAGTTACTGACTTTAGGTTATTTATGGTGCGCCCGGAGAGATTCGAACTCCCGACCTACTGATTCGTAGTCAGTCGCTCTATCCAGCTGAGCTACGGGCGCACACGTTCGGCTTCAAGCGAAACCATACTCAGATTATCAGGGTTCTTCGTGCGGCGCAATCGGGCGAGGAACGGTGCAAAGGTCCAGGTCAGGCTGCGGGAACTGGCAGGGGCAGGGGCGCAGGGGGCGGGGCTTGAGCTGTCTCCGGCACCAGCTCAAAGCCAGCCTCGCGCACCAGCTTGATAACGGCGGCCTCGTTGAGCCGTGTAGCGTCGTATTCGATGCGCAGGGTGCGGGCGGCGCGGTCGAAGCTTAGGCGGCGGATGCCGTAAACGTCCTTGGCGCGGGCCAGCGCCATGGAAACAGAGTCACTGGGCGGCGTGGCGTAAGTCAGCAGAATCTCCACCGTAGTCATAGGGGAATGATAGCAAGATCGCACGCTATAGGCTCTTGAGGTAGGCGCGGACCTCGGGGCTGGACCAATCCTGAGCGCCGATGAACTTGCGGCGGATGACGCCTTGACGGTCGATGACATAGGTCTCCGGCCAAGCTTCGGAGCGGTAGAGCTTTGCAGCGGTTTGGCCGGGGTCGCGAACCGTGGTCAGGTCCACATGGCGTCGGACGATGAAGTGAGAATAGGCATCGGGATCTTCGTCGATGCTGACGGCGAGGATGACCAGATCGGGCTGATCGTGGTGCAGATCAAGCAGCGATGGCAATTCCACAAGGCAGGGCTCGCACCAAGTGGCCCAGAAGTTGAGCAGCACAACTTTGCCCCTGTAGTTGGCTAGATGGATGGAAGTGGTTCCGTCGGACACGGTGAAGTCGGGAGCTACCTGGCCGGTTTGGGCAGGATGCGCGCCACGGTCACATGCGGACAGCAGCGCCAGGGACAGCAGTAGAGTGAGTTTGAGTAAGCGAAAGGACCGCACATCCTTATAATACGGAGCGATAGGCCTCAACGAAAGGGTGACGCACAATGGGCAAGGACAGACCGGCTGCTGGAGGAGGTGGATACGTGCCGGTACTTGGCCTTTCCAGTGAGCCGGGTAGCCAGGTTGCTGTGCCGGGCCGGTGGGGATGGGCCGCCGGGACTGTATTCGACCAGCCGGAACCAGAGGAGCTGATCGAGCTGACCGTCGTGGTTCCCGCGCGCAACGAAGAGGACTGCCTGGGCGACTGCCTATGCTCGCTGGTGAGCCAGTCGGAGGACATCTTCGCACTGGGCAAAGATTGGGAACTTGTTGTAGTGGACGATCACTCGACCGACCGAACCCTTGAAATTGCGCGCGGCTTTACCGGAGTCACAGTGTTGCAGGCGGGCAAGCTGGAACCCGGTTGGACCGGGAAGGCGAACGCTATTTGGACAGCGGCCAGGAAGGCGCGCGGCCGATGGCTGCTGTTCACCGACGCGGATACGATTCACCAGCCGGGAAACCTGCGCAAGGCGATGCACGAGGCAGCACGCCACAACGCGGGGATGTTGAGCTATTCGCCGCGGCAGATTGTCAGTGGGCTGGCGCAAAGGTCGCTGATGCCGCTGGTTTTTTGCGACCTGGCGCTGGCCTATCCGCCGGCCATGGTCTCTGACCCGAATGCCCGGATCGCCGCCGCCAATGGGCAATTCCTCCTGGTCGAGCGGGAGGCCTACCGGCGCATCGGGGGCCATCCCAGCGTGGCCAAAGATGTGCTGGAGGACGTGGAACTGGCCTTCCTGGCCAAGCGGCGCAAGTTGGGGTTGCGTTTCCGCTATGCCGAAGACGCGGTGTCCACGCGCATGTACCGCTCGACTTCGGCGATGGTCGAGGGCTGGATCAAGAACCTGACGCTGCTGTTTGACAATGCGTTGGCGCTGGCGGTGTGGCGAGCGCTCGATATATTGCTGCTGGCGGGGCTGCCTGTGCTGGCGATCGTCTTGTGGAACGCCCGCTTTGCCCAGCACTCGCTGCAATGGCTCGGCGCGGGATGGGTGCTGGCGCTCTTGTGGGTACGGACGCTCGTCCGGTTCTACGCGCGCGTGGCCAAGTCCAACTTTCCGTTTTGGGATTGCGCCCTGGCACCGCTGGGGTTGCCGCTGTTTGTTGCGCTGCTCTACCGCAGCTGGTTTCAGCATCGCATCCTGAAGCGGGTAAGCTGGAAGGGCAGGGATTACGCAGGATGAGGCTAGTGCTGAAGGTATTGAGGTTTTGTCTTCCCATCGATGCGCCAGAATAACTCAGCGCAAACTTTGACGGCATGAAATCAGCCCTGCATCGCATGAAGCTATCTGGCTTGCTACGGCATCTTCTACAGTGAGGGGTCTACATGGTCTTTCTAACGCGGCGGGCTACCTTCTCTGCTTCGCACTACTATTGGAACGGCTCGTGGACGGCAGAGAAGAATGAGCAGGTCTTCGGCCGCTGCGCCAACCGCAACGGGCACGGGCACAACTACACTCTGGAGGTTACGGTGGCAGGCGAGCCAGACCAAGTGACCGGCTTTGTGGTCGATCTCAAATGGTTGAAGGATGTAATCGAGCGCGAAGTGCTGGCCGCCTGGGACCATCGCCACCTGAACCTCGAAGTTCCCGAATTTGCAGCGCCGAAGCTCGGCGAATCGCAGCTGATTCCGACGACCGAGAACCTGGCTATTGAGGCCTGGAAGCGGCTTGAACCCGCCGTGACGGCTGCTGGAGGCGCGCAACTGAGCCGCGTGCGCATCTACGAGACGCCCGAGATCTTTGCGGAATACCGAGGAGGACTATGAGCCCCGAAGTTGGGAGGGCTTACTTTGGCCGCCGCTACACGCTGAGCGCCAGCCATCGGCTGCATACTGAGGCGCTTTCGGCGGATGAGAACCGGGCGGCCTATGGCAAATGCAACAACCCCCATGGGCACGGCCACAACTACATTGTGGAAGTGCTGGTGAGCGGTGAGGTGGACCCCGAGACCGGAATGGTGATGAACATGGTTGCGTTGGATGCTGCGGTGCAAAACCAAGTAATTGAGCGTTTTGACCATACCAACTTGAATCTGGACATACTCTTTGTGAATCGTGTGCCGACGACAGAGAATCTCTGTAGGGTAGTTTTCGAATTGTTGAAGGGCGCGCTTCGGTCGGTTGAGCTGGAGCATGTGCGCGTGGAAGAGACTGAGAACAACTTCTTTGAATGCAAAGGCAATTGATTGTATTTTCAGAATTTAATATGGAATTTCTGAAACAGGGATCATGTTCGCCCTATTCCCCAGGGCGGGAGGGATGAGGATCATGGCACAGCCGATTGCAGTAAGCAAGAGTGTTCGCAGAGCGATAGGAATAGAGGATGGGCTGAGCGAGTTCAGCAACCAGGAAATGTATCGCGAGCTTTTGAGCCGTTTGGGAGAAGATCCCACCCGCGACGGCCTGGTGGCGACGCCGGGGCGGGTGGAAAAGTCGATGGCTTTCCTCACCAAAGGCTATCGCGAGGATCCGGCGAATATCCTGCGTGGGGCGCTCTTCGACGAAGACTACGACGAGATGGTGCTGGTCAAGGACATTGAGATGTTTTCGCTTTGCGAGCATCACATGCTGCCTTTCTTCGGCAAGGTGCACGTGGCCTATATCCCCAAAGGCAAGGTAATCGGCCTTAGCAAGATTCCTCGATTGGTTGAAGTTTTTTCCCGGCGGCTTCAGATTCAGGAGCGCCTCACGCGGCAGATTGCCGACGCCATTCAGGATGCGATCGAGCCGCAAGGTGTGGGCGTAGTGATCGAGGCGCGGCACCTGTGCATGATGATGCGCGGCATTGAGAAGCAGCACTCCTCCACGATCACCTCAGCCATGGTAGGTTGCTTCCGCCAAAAGGAGACCCGGCTGGAGTTCCTCTCGCTGGTAAGGCAGCCGGGCGCGGGCTCGCAGTGATCGATGGGTTGGGTCGACTAAAGTAGTGAAGTGAACGGACTACTGGTGATCGACAAGCCGGGCGGCATGACCAGCCACGATGTGGTGGGCAGGCTGCGCAAGATAACCGGTGAGCGCTCGATTGGCCATCTGGGAACCCTAGACCCCATGGCAACCGGCGTTTTGCCTTTGCTGATGGGCAAATATACGCGATTGGCGCAGTACTTCTCCTCCGCCGAGAAGAGCTATTCCGGGGCGATCCGCTTCGGGTTTTCGACAGATACCTATGACGCCGAGGGCCAGGCCGACGGGCCAGACGTGAACCCGGTGTTAACTCTCGACCAGGTACGTGCGGCTGCTGCCCGCTTTCACGGCGAGATGGAGCAGATGCCGCCGGCCTTTTCCGCAAAAAAGATCGGTGGCAAGCCGGCCTACAAGCTGGCACGCGAGGGCAAGCCTGTTGAACTGAAGGCAGCCAGGGTCCGGATTGCCAGCTTTGAGATCACGGGGCTTGAGGGCGCCGAGGCCAGCTTCACTATGAGCATCAGCGCCGGGGGCTATGTGCGCTCGGTGGCGCATGAGCTGGGTCAGGATCTAGGCTGCGGCGCGCATTTGAGCAGACTGCGGCGAACCCAGGCCGGGGTGTTCACGATCGGCGAGGCGCATACGCTGGAGGAACTGCAAGCTGTGGCTGGAGATGCCGAGGCGCTGGAAACGCTTTGCATCCATCCGCGCAGCCTGCTGCCGGAGATGCCGTCTGTCACGGGCGATGAACTCGCTCTGGGACGGCTCAGAAACGGTGCGCAGGCCAATCTGCCGGAGTTTTCCTGCGCGCCTCTGGTCAAGGTCTTCGCGGGGCAGCGAGAGCTGGTGGGGATTGCCAAGCGCGTCGCAGGAACACTGTTTCAGCCGGTGGTGGTGATGGGGTGAAAACAGGGATCAGGGGTCAGGGTTCAGGGACCGGCAAAGATCACCTGCCCATCCTTTCGGCTTTTCGGCGGAAGGGGCGCTCCGCCGGATGCCTTCTCATTGCCTGCAACAACAGGAGTCCGCGGTGCCGCAAAACAACTGATCTCTGACCCCTGATCTCTGATCTCTGTTATCTGCGCAACATCGGCGTGAGCACCGGCAGCAGCGTCTTCGCAATAATTTCCGAGCCTTTGGCGGTTGGGTGGATGCCGTCTGCCTGAATCGTGGCTGGAACATGTACCAGATCTTTGTAGATCATGGGCACGAATGGTGTGTGGTGTTTGGCGGCGAGTTCGCGGAAGACCTGCTCGAAAGATTGGATGTAGTCGCTGCCATAGTTGGGCGGCAAGGTGATGCCCGCCAGCAGGATTTTGATATGCGCGCTTTCAAGCGTAGTCAGCACCTGATCGAGGTTCCGGCGGGTTTCGCTAGGGGGCAGGCCGCGCAGGCCATCGTTGCCGCCGAACTCGACGATCACGATCTCAGGGTGCAGCAGCAGGATGGAATGAAGGTCCGCAACGGCGTCCTTGGTGGTGGCCCCGCTCGTGCCCTGATTGTTGACTCTATAGTGGTAGCCGCGGCTATCGAGGTCTCTTTGCAGCGCGTCTGGAAAGGACTCGCCGGCGGAGAGCCCGTACCCTGCGGTAATGCTGTCCCCGAAGCAAACCAGGACGGCCCGGTCAGCAGCCAGGATCGGCCCGGCGACCGCCAGCAGAAACAACGAAACAAACAACGCGCGCCGAACGTACACCTAAACAGTGTAAGGGACTAGGGATTAGGGACTAAAAGCCTGTGGTTGAAATCAAGTCTTGAAAGGGCACGACTTCAGTCGTGCCGCAAGTAGCAGAAAATATGATGGGCTTTAGCCCCCGAGGCAAGTTCTTCAGCAATTGGGACTTTCACTACGGCAGCTAGCGGTTAGGCGGAGGCAGTCGATTGATCGAAGTTCGGGATGCAAAGAAGTGGATTCAGAACGGCGCGCGGCGGGTAGAGATTCTCAAGGGGATATCGCTTACCATTCCACCTGGTCAGTTTATAGCCATTGTGGGCGCCAGCGGCAGCGGGAAGAGCACGCTGCTGGGCCTGCTGGCGGGCCTCGATACGCCTAGTTCCGGCGAGATATGGCTGGATGGCGTGCCGATCCACAATCTGGCTGAGGCGGAGCTGGCCGCGGTCCGAGGCAGCAAGATCGGATTCGTCTTCCAGTCCTACCAATTGATCGCAACGCTCACGGCTCTCGAAAACGTCTTGCTGCCCTATGAGTTGAACCTGGAGGGCAGCGGCCTGGCCCAGGCGCGCCGGCTGCTCGGCGAGGTGGGGCTGGCGGAGCGCATGGATCACTATCCGGTGCAGCTTTCTGGCGGCGAACAGCAACGGGTGGCGCTGGCGCGCGCCTTTGTGGTTGAGCCACCGATTGTGATGGCCGACGAGCCGACGGGCAACCTGGATTCCACCAACGGGCGGCTGGTGCTGGACCTCTTGCTGGAACGGAATCGCAAGGCCGGGACAACGTTGGTTCTGGTGACCCACGACCCCGAAGTGGCCAGCATGGCAGATCGCAAGATCGTGCTGCGGGATGGCCTGATTGTAGAGGACAGCTTGCCGTTTTCGGCGCCGGACGGGCTTGCCGGTGTGGCTCCAGAGCAGGCGCAGAATGGCTAAGCGCGCATTGAGCTGGAGACGTGCCGGAGCCATTGGCTGGCGGGACTTGAAGTCTGCGCCGGGCAAGTTTGGCTTTGTGGTGCTCTCAGTAGCGGTGGGGGTTGCGGCGCTGGTGGGGGTGCGCGGATTCAGCGACAGCTTCCGGCAGACTTTGGGCACGGAAGCGCGGTCGCTCATGGCCGGAGACCTGAGCGCGCGGCTCTTTCACGAGCCGACAGCCGAGGAGAGCGGCAAGATTGCTGCGATCTTGAAACAGAACGGGCAGGGAACTGGCTCGGTTCGTTCGACCTGGGTAACAGAGACCATTTCGATGGCTTCGGTGCCGCCAGACCCGGTGCCGCTGCTGGTTTCTTTGAAGGCAGTTGACCCTGGCGAATATCCCTACTACGGTACAGCAGATCTGGAGCCCGCGATGAGCCTTGCACAGGCTCTCGATGGCGATCAAGCAGTGGTAGCTGACGAGTTTCTCATCCGGTTGAATGCGCATGTGGGCCAAACGCTGCGCCTCGGAGGAAGAAACTTCAGAATTGCGGCGGTCCTCAAGCAGGAGCCGGACCGCATGGGCTCGGGTGTGGGGATGGGGCCCCGTGTGATGATTTCGCAGGCGGCGCTGGAGCGGACAGGGCTGTTGGCGCCGGGCAGCAGAGCCAGCCGGCGTCTGCTGTTGAAGCTGCCCGAGCCAGGTCCGTCGGGGCTTTCCGGCAAGGCTGCGGTTGTAGATCCCGTGGCCATGCGCAAGCAACTTGAGGAGGCACTGCCGGACGCGCAGGTCATGGACTTTCGTGAAGGCAATCCAGGTCTGAGCCAGGGGCTGGACAATGCCACCGCGGTTCTTAGCCTGATCTGCCTTGTGGCGATGGTGCTGGGTGCCATCGGCGTAGCCATGGCCATGCACGCCCACCTGGAGCAGCGCATGGATATGCTGGCGATTCTGAGGGCCGTAGGCGCGGGATCGGCTGACTTGCTGCGTATCTTCTTGTTGCAAACTTTAGGCCTGGGGCTGGCCGGAGGTCTGCTCGGGGTGGCTACAGGCGTGGGCGTGATGACGGCGCTGCCTGCCGTCTTCGGCAAGCTGTTGCCGGTTCATGCGGTGTTGCAATTTCCCTGGCGCTCAGCCCTGGCCGGGCTGGGGACGGGACTACTGACGACATTGTTGTTCTGCCTGCCGCCACTTCTGGACGTGCGCGCAGTAAGGCCGGTGCTGGTGCTCCGCAGGCTGGTGGAGCAGGAATCGGCAGTGGACGTCGAAGATTTTATTGAACGATCACTACTGATTTACATTCTGCGGCACGTGCTTCCTTCATTTGTATGGAGGCCACTTGCCAGAGTACTAGCCACGGTCTACGCCTGGCTTGCGCGCTGGTGGGCGCGGCGGTTGCAACTGGGCCTTTCTGTGGTTGTGGTGGCCGCACTGGGCGGAATTGCCTGGGCGCTTTCGGATTCGGCAAAAGTGGGCAGCTGGTTTGCGTTTCTTTTTGCGGTTGCCTTGCTGGTTCTGCTGGCCTTGGCATGGGTTTTGCTTTGGACGCTTCGCTTCTTTCTCAACCGCATCCGGCTGCGGCTGCCTTCGTTCTTGCGTCACGGGCTAGCCAATCTTTATCGCCCAGGTAACCAGTCTGCCGCGGTCATGGCGGCGCTGGGGACGGGCGTCATGCTGATTCTTGCCGTCTACCTGATGCAGGCGGCGCTGCTCCGCGATCTGCGCGAGACGGCATCGCCTAAGATTCCCAATATCTTCCTGGTCGATGTGAGCACCGACGAGATTGCAGGGGTGAAAGATCTCTTTGCGCACCTGCCGGGAGTGAGCCAGGTGCTGGACCTGATGCCGGTAGTGCCGGGGCGTTTTATCTCGCTGAACGGCCAAACGCTGGAGCAACTGAAAGGGCAGCATTTTCCGCGGCGGATGCTGGAACATGCTGAGTTGAGTTGGGCCGATGCGCCCCCGTCAGGCGACAAGGTGACGCAGGGCAACTGGTGGACCAAAAGCGGTGCTTCTGAGTTGGCCGTCGGAGAAGGCGTTGCCCAGCGGTTGCACCTGAGCGTGGGCTCGGCGGTCGAGTTGGAGGTAGGCGAAACAACGCGCAAGCTGAAGGTTGCGGCCATCTATCGTGCCGACGGGCAGCACCTCGGCGCGCGCATCTCGTTCGTGTTGCCTTCGGGCCTGCTGAAAGATGAGCCGGCCACCTGGTACGGCGGCGCGCACATCAACCCCAGGCAGGTGCCAGCTATGGAACGGGCGCTGTTTGTGGCCTATCCAACCATCTCGGTCATCAACTTGGCCGATGTGCTGGCGAGAATCGAGAGCGTGGTGGATCAGATCACGTTTGTGGTGCGCTTTCTGGCCGGATTCTCGATCTTTGCGGGGCTGACGATTCTGGCTTCCAGCATCGCCAGCACGCGCTTCCGCCGGATGCGCGAGGCCGTAGTGCTGAAAACGCTGGGCGCCACGCGAATGCGGATCGTGCGTACCTTCAGCGTGGAGTTCAGCGTGCTGGGGCTGCTTGCGGGGTCGGTGGGAGTAGTGTTTGCCAACCTGCTGACGAAAGTGCTGCTGCACCGGCTCGACCTGGGCTTCCACGTCGAGTGGCGAGCAACTCTAATTGCGATGGTGGGCACTGCGGTGCTGGCCACGGCGACAGGCTGGATCGCGAGCTACAGGATTCTAGGGTTGCGGCCTCTTGAAGTGCTGCGGGAAGAGTAAGAGGGGAAGAGAGTTGAGTTTGACCCGGCGCGCCAATCCCCTTATGATAATCAGGTTGGCTTTTGAGTCCGGCGCTCTGCCGTGGTCTGGGCTGGCATGGCTTCAAGGTCACCGCATAGTGCGCTTGTTGCCCACTCGTTCAATGGTAGGACAGCTGCCTCTGGAGCAGCATATTGGGGTTCGAATCCCTGGTGGGCAACCAAAACATATACTCATCCGTTTTTTCCCGAACCCTAATAGACAAGTTAAATCAATGATTAAAATGCGCTTTTCATCGTATTCCCGTTTGTCTAGCTCCGTCAGCGTCTGCTTTTAGCCTCTCTATTTTGTCGGTAGATTCGTGGGTATCGTTGCTCCGACTCGTGGGTCCGGAGAAAATCCACCCTCCATGGGATCACGAAAATGGGAGTCACCCGGAAAGAAATCGAGAACGCAAAACCAGGCTGCAAGCCCTACAAGCTGCGCGACGGCAGCGGGCGGTGCCTGCTCGTCTCACCGACCGGGCAAGACTCTGGCGTGATCGCTTCAAGGGTACGGAGAAGATGATGGCTCTCGGGAATGCCAGAGCTGACAGGAATTGCCGAAGCCGAGCATTCCGAGGCTCCGTCTTTCCTCGACGCCTCTTAATCGTCCAGCAAAATGATGCACGATCCAGGAATGGATGGTTCAGTTGCGGAACTGTAGTGCAAGCTCACGGAATTCGGGAATCTTGTCGAGGACTCCGAGTAACTCAAGGCAAACCCTGTCAGACTCCGCGATTTCGAATCCTTTTGCCCCTTTCGGATGATCTTCCAACTCGTCTGCTAGAAAATCAGCGACATAGATGGCCAACGTGCAATCGAGAGTTGCGTGCGGAATGCGGGTGGGATGGTGGTGATGCGCGATTGCCTCAACGGCAACGCCGGGAATGCCCCACAATCCCAGCAAGTAAGCGCCTATCTCCGCGTGCGAGGTTCCGAGCAGCTCCTCCTCGGCTTCAAAAGACTTGCATCCGCGCATGCTGGCCAGTGAGAGAATGGCACTGAACTCCTCGGGCATTGCGCTGGCCAGGAAGAGGCTACCAATATCATGAAGGAGCGCGGCGACGGCGGTAATATCGCGAGTTCCTCGCTCCACCGGAAGCGCAGCGGCGATGGCAGCGGTGCGCATCGCATGTCGCTGGATTGAGTCGCAAATGGATTGCGGAATACGAGAGTCGGGCAGGAAGACCCTGAAAACCTCAGAAGTCAAGGCCAGATTCCTGATTGTCTCCATTCCCAGGCAGGAGACGGCGCTGTGCAAGCTGGTAACTCTCCGGGCCAGTCCGAAGAAAGCGCTGTTGGCCAGTTGCAGGACCTTCGCCGACATTGCAATATCCCGCTCAATGATCTCTGCCACTTGGCCGATCGATTTATTTGGGTCTCTCACCGCGCGAGTAAGGTCTGTGTAAGTGGTTGAAAGAGAGGGCAGCTCACCCACAGCACCCACGATCTTGCGAAGCTCGGGGGAACTCAATAGGTCCTGCATCGCGCAGACACGTTCGATCGCTGCGTGCAACTCGGATGCGACGCATGGCTTGGCCAGAAAACGGTGCGCTACGGAGACTGCTCGTGTTGCCAGCGCGGCGTCGGAGAATCCAGAAAGGATCATACGCGCAGTGTTGGGAAAGCGGTCGCGAATGTGCCCCAACAAGGTTGCGCCATCCATTCCAGGCATCCGCATGTCAGAGACGACCACGTCGAAGCTGTCTGTCTCACAGGCGTGCAATGCGGCTTCGCCGCCGACAACAAAACGCATATCCCAACGTCCCCGATCCGCATACAGTGAACGCCGGATGCCATCGAGGATAGAACTTTCGTCGTCGACAAAGAGAATGCGTTTCACGCGGCAACCGCCTGGGCGGCAGGAGCCTTCCCATCCTGAGGAAGTCGAATAATAAAGGTTGTTCCCTTTCCGTTTTCTGTTTCAAAGTGAATGGTTCCACCATGCTTATCAACGATCACCGAGCGCGCAATTGCCAGCCCCTGCCCGGTCCCTTTGCCGATATCTTCGGTCGTGAAGAAGGGATCGAAGATCCTGTCTTGTATCTCCTCGGGAATGCCTGATCCAGTATCCTGGATTCGAATTTCGGCCCATTCAGGAAGACTTCGGGTCTGCACCTTGATCCGCCCTTTTTCTGGACCTCCCTTTTGAGCTGCGTCGGAAATTGCATGAGCGGCGTTGACAATCAAATTGAGAATCACCTGGTTGAATTCGCCAGGCATGCAAAGAACCAAGGGCAATGCCCGGTCGAAGTTTGTTTCCAGGTCGGCCACATATCTCCACTCATTCCGCGCTACAGTAATCGTGCTATCAATGGCGTGGTTCAAGTCCAGCGGAATCTTTTCCTTCGTGCCTGGGTGGGAGAACTCTTTCATTGCACTCACGATCGTAGAGACCCTGGTCACACCTTCAAGGGTCTGGTCGATGGCCTTGGGAATCTCCTCAAGCAGATAGCCAGCGTCCGCGCGATTGACCGCCTCCTCAACCTCCTGCATCGCTTCGGACGTCAAGGTGTTGCTCTTGGCGGATGAGAGCATGCGTTCATAATGCTGAAGAAGGCGCTCTATATCAGCAAAGGCATCCCTCAAGAAGCGCACATTGTCTCCGATGTATTGAGTCGGCGTATTGATCTCGTGCGCTATTCCGGCAGCGAGTTGCCCTACCGATTCCAGCTTCTGTGCCTGAAAAAGCTGTTCCCGCAACTGATTTCGCTCGGTGATGTCCTCGCACATTCCTTCAAAGCGAACCACGGCGCCATTCTGGCGAATGGCGCGAACGCTCATCGCAATCCATATCTTGCTTCCATCCTTGCAAGATGCCTCGCCGGAGAAGTTACGCACCGCACCCACCTTTTGCATAAGGAATGCAAATTCTTCGCGGCGTTTGGGGTTGGCGTAACACTGGTGGTAAATATCGGCAGCGTCCGCGATCATCTCTTCAGGAGAATCGTAACCAAAGGCAAAAGCCAGAGCCGAGTTTACGCTGAGGAAGCGACCGTCCGGCGTGCTCTGAAAGATACCGATGACCGAATTGTCGAATATTCCGCGATAGTTCCGTTCAGCCTCGCGAAGCGCATCTTCCATTTTCTTGCGTGCGCTAATGTCTCTACCGACGCCTGCTATGCCGATTATCAGGCCTTCGCTGTCGCGTATGGGGACTTTTGTCGTCAAAATGACGACTTCATTTCCTGCGCTGTCGATGCCCTTTTCTTCGCGGTTATACAAGGGCTGCCCTGAACGTATTACGTTCTGTTCGTCTTCATAGAAAGCATTCGCAATCTCCCGCGGAAACAAATCGTAGTCGGTCTTCCCCAAGACCTCACCGGTCGTGTTTACTCCGACTATATGTGCCAAATGGGCATTGGCGACTACAAACCTGCTCTCGATGTCTTTGACATACATAAAATCGGGGATATTGTCGATGAGAGCGTGCAGCATCTTGCGCTCGGTTTCGATAATGGACTGTTCGTTGCGCAGTAGGCGATTGGCTTCCTCAGCTAGATCTCTTGCGCGTTGAAGTGTGATTTCCGCCTGTTTCTGAACAGTAATATCCGTGAAGAACCAGACCCGTCCGAGGTACTTGCCTTCTTGAGTTCGCAGGCCCATTGAGTGCCGCTCAAGCCTCCTGCCGTCTTTTAGCCTAACTTCGCAATGATCCTCTTCATTGGGATGGTTGTAGAGTTCCCGAACGCGAGCGATAAAGGCTTCTGGGGCTTCAACACGGTCGACGACCGACTGCAAGATTGGTTCATCGAGCGTTCCTATGCTGTTACCGGGCATCTGGCCTGGAGGGCCCGAAGCTGATAGCCCCCAGATTGCAAGGAATCTATTATTGCGCGATACAATCTCTCCCGCGCTATTTACGACAAGGATTCCCAAATGCGTTTCGTTGTTTATGGCGCGATTGAGCAGGAATTCAAATTGGCGGGTTTGCTCAGCCTGGATACGCTCGGTGATGTCCGCACTTAGGCCTATAAGCCCAAGGTATTCGCCGCTCGACGATAGTCTCGGTTCGCCGCGCGAACCTACAACCCGCCACTCGCCATCGGCTCGCCGGACTCGCGCTTCAGCACTGAAAGAAGTATGTTCTCCGATTGCACACTCAAGCGCCGCTAGATACTCGGGTGCATCGTCGAGATGAATCAGCGGCTGCCAACCGTTACGATCAAGCCTCTCCTGGTCGATCCCGAAGAATCGCCGGCAAGCTTTGTTAAGGAACCCAATGTTCCCTTTGGTGTCGGTTTCCCACATCATCGAAGGGCAGCTGTCAGCGATAGCCTTGAAGCGTTCTTCATTTTCGCGAAGTTTAATATCTGCCAGCTTGCGCTCTGTGATGTTCTCCATCTGAACCGCGAAATACAGCGGGTTGCCGCCCGCTTCGCGCAGCAAAGAGATTTTTAAGCGTACCCATACAACGGATCCGGAGCGGTGAAGAAAACGCCTCTCCACATCCAGAGATCCAGACGTCTCTTCCATCAACTCCTTACTCTTTTGGAGGGAAATCCCAAGATCGTCTGGGTGAAGCAATTCTGGCCATGAAGTTTCGAGCAGCTCCTCTTCGGAATAGCCAAGCATGGCGCAGAGTGCGCTATTCACCTGGAGATACCGCATGTCCAATCCTGTCACGCACATTGGGAATGGAGCGAACTCAAAGATAGTGCGAAAGAACTCTTCATTTGTCTCAGGCTTGTTTTCCCGCTCGTGACGTTCGGCGATAGGAATTGAAACGGGCAAGGCGCTCATTTTGACCTTTTGAGACAAGAGTAAGTCCGCAATCTACGTTATATCGGCAGCATGAGTCGCTGGTTTCAGAAATTCGCCCAATCGATGCAGGCCGCCTGCGGCATTCCTCGAGCATTGGATGTGCGAGTCGAATCGACTATGAAGATACTGAAGCGCCTTCATATCCCCGATCCACTGCGGAAGGGACGGAAGCGGCTCTGATGGTGCAAGGGCAGAATGCCGTTAGGAGTAGCACCATGACTGAAAGAATTCTCTTTGTTGACGATGAACCGCCCGTCCTGGATGGCTACAAACGTACTCTCCATCGGGATTTCGACGTGGATACCGCCGTGGGTGGGGAGCAGGGCCTGAATTCGATCTTCGAACGGGGCCCCTACCCTGTCGTGATCTCAGACATGCGCATGCCGGGCATGAATGGTGCACAGTTCCTGGCTCAGGTGCGGCAGAGAGCGCCGGACACAGTGCGAATGCTGCTAACAGGCTATACAGATCTTGACGCTGCCATTCACGCGGTCAATGACGGAAATATCTTCCGTTTTCTTACTAAGCCGTGCGATAGGGAAGATTTGACCAACGCTATCACCGCAGGATTGGTTCAATACCGCTTGGTTACGGCCGAGAAGGAACTGCTCGAAAAGACTCTCATGGGAAGCATAAAGGTACTGACGGAGATTCTGAGTGCGGCAAGTCCTGAGGCTTTTGGAAGATCCACGCGCATTACGCGCTATGTTCGGCATCTGGTTACCAGGTTCAAACTTCCTTCTCCGTGGCAATTTGAAGCCGCGGCCATGCTGTCACAGTTGGGCTGCGTTACGCTTGATCCTGAACTCATCAAGGCATCCTTTGTTGGAGAACGTCTTTCTCCAGAAGACAGAGCCAGGTTCGCCTCCCATCCTGAAACGGCTGGTAACTTTCTTGCGAACATACCAAGACTGGACGAGGTGGCTTGGATGATCAGTCAACAACTTACACCTGAAACCATGAAGGGAAATATCTCTGTATCCGCACATCATGCGGACGAGATCGTTTTTGGAGCGAAGATTCTTAGGCTTGCCGTGGTCTTGGATAGCTTCAGAATGAAGGGATTGCCTGAAAGAACCGCGATCGAAAAGCTTCGGAACCTGCGCGGAGAATTCGGTGCGGAACTGATCGATGCGCTCGCAGACATCGAGCCCGAAACCGCCAGGATGGAGCTTCGCAAGGTCTCAACTTTAAGTCTTAAGACAGGTATGATCTTGCAACAGGAGATTCGAACTCGAACCGGAATGCTGCTGGTTCTGGACGGGCATGAGATCACTCAGGCTCTTCTTATCAAGCTTGACAACTTCTCTCGTGCGGGAACGATTGATAAGGAAGTAATGGCACTGGTTCCTGTGTAGTTTCAATTCAGGTGTGCTGTTCTTCACGCTTATGATTTAACTCGCAGATTTGCATGACATCACCAACCACTACCAACAGTGACTTGCGTATTTTCTTTGTGGTTTATTACTAACCGCACCAAAACCAACAAATCTTGGTGTCGGTGGCGTGAAGTAAACACACAAGAGAAGATTCTTCAGAAACTAACCCATCACCTTATGCCATGGATGTATTGGTCTGTGGCTCCACGGAGACGCTGCACGGAATGGACCTTCCGCTGTTGCCGGCACCTGCGGCGAGCTGGCGAATTCTATGGCGAGTCGGACGCAAGCCGAGAGCAAACGTGGTGTGCACGGAACTGCTCGCATCCCGGACGCTGGCCGACTTTCGGCTGGCGCACGTTCAACGCTTCGGTCTTGGTTTAGCCTCAGTTCCCAGCTAGGGACATAGACACGGGCTGCCCGTCGACGCGGAACACGAAATCAGTTCCTCGTCTTTGAGACAGTGAGGATTTGCCGCGCGTCGAGACAGCGAGCTCTGTTTACAGAGCCGCCCTTCGCAGGTGGGAGGTCAAACCCTGTTGACATTGTCATCGAAATGTCACCGGCTTAAGCTCTAATGAAAATAAAGTACTCTCAATGTTGAAAGTGAGCTTGCGCGACATACATGTATTTGCGACAATGGCTCACCGATGACGTGATTTCCCCCACGTCTTCTTCGGCATCCGGGTCATTGGCACGTTCAGGCTGGTGAGGCAAAGCGCGATCGCTTCCCAAAACAATCTCCTGGAAAACTGACTGGCGCCTGCCGGCATTCACATGGTCGCAAATTGGGGATGATGCGGAATCGGGTAAGAGCACGTCCAACCGCGGGACCGATTCCCGGGATTGTCAGTCGACTGAGCGTACGGTAGTCCCTTTGAATTGCTAATTCAGGAACTCGGTTCGGGCTACCAGCAGATGGGATGGGAGATTCGCCATGAAGCTTCCTCTTCGTTCCCTTGCGATGTTTGCCGCAGGGTTTTTGTGCCTCGAAACCTCCTTTGCTGTCGCCCTCGGCAGAGCGCCGCAAGCAGACTCCACCCCTCTAACCCCACAGGAAGAGACTCCCACCGACGCATCGCCGGCAACCGGATCAGCGAATACCATAGTAATTCCGGGTCCACTGCGACCTTTCTTGCGCATGGCTGGGATCAGTCAACAGGCTTCGCCCGACGAGGTGCTGCCACTACTGGCTCGAAATGTTTACCTCCATGGTTACGAAAATGGCCGGCCGACTGAATACTTGTTGCTGATTGATCGGTATATTCGTGTCGCCGGTGAGCTTCAAGCTCTGGCTGACGCCGACGGCATCATCCGCATAGCAGGTTGTGACGATGCAACAAGGCTGATCCGGGTTCTCGGGTACCGTTTTCAGAATGGCTGCGGGTCTAAGGGCGCTTTTTTGATGACTCAAAGTCCGAATCGCGCTTTCCTCACCATCGACTCGGGCTTTCCCATCACCGCGCTTGAAGAGGCTCTCCAGAAAGGCATACCTTTCACATTTTCATTTCCCGCTACGAGGGTTCCAGTGCTGTTCTCTGAAAAGACTTGGGTCGCCCTCGCGGCTGGGACAGGGAAAAAGGAAGACAGAAAAAACCTCATCGAGACCCTGCTGTATGACGAGGAAGTCGACCGCCTTTATTCAGCGCTGGCCAGAAGCGACCAGCAAACCAGGAATGCGTTGGCGCGATCGCCTGGGCTCAGGAAGCTGCTTCCCCTTGCCGCCATCCTGGACTTCTATGGAAGCCGGATTTGCATTCGCTCAGGTCAAGTACCTACGCCCGGCGGCGCAAACGCCGAGCAAACCTGGCAGGAACTCGCCGGAGTCAGTCCAAGGTCGCCTGGAGAGTTCGTTACCCATCTGCTTGCGAAAGATCACGGTTGGCTGGCGGCATATTTTGATGCACTGGCGCGTATCAGCCCGGCGCAGCAAGCTCACTTTGCAGAAGGGGCTCGCCTCAAGGACCTCTACGAGGCCTACCGGTCAGCCCCGCGCGACAAAAGCCTCACCAGCGCGGCGGCAGGTGTCTTTCCCAGGAATGCCGGGCTCATCGTACTCTTGACTCGGCTGCAATGGCGGGCGGACGGTGAGCCTCAGATTCCTGGAAATCTTGAGATCTGGAAGGAGATTCTCACCGGCAAGTCAGCGTTAAGCGGCATGCGCGGTTGGGCAACTAACAACCGCGCATGGGGCAGCCCGGAGAACTTGCTCAAAGCGCTGGTAGCTTCTTCCCCAGCTGAGTCCGGCACTGACCCGTCGCGGCTTTATCTCACGCTGAGCGCGATCGACAGCGGACGGATGCTGGGATCTCAGCTATCCGATGGAACTGTGCGGTTGCTTGCGGGCAGTTATCCAGAATTCAACTTCTGGTATCCCATCTTCGCTGAATTCCCGGCCTTGGACGACACATCGATCGCTCATTTTATCGATGCGGCAGAGCGAATCGACAAGATCTCAAACCCCGTTCTACGTTCCAATGCATTGGGTGCATTTCAGGCCAACATAGGACTCTGGCAGATATTCGCCCGGCAAGGACAGATTGCAGGCAAGGCTCTGAATCGGTCATGGGAGAGCGCAATTCAGCCATTTTCGGCAACCTCCTCGCCTGTCCAACTTTTTGACGCAACCCGCGCCTCGCTGGATTCGATCCTGCTTGCAGTTTCTGGCAAAACACACCTTTCTCAAAATGAGGTAGTCGATCTGCTCGCCGGTCCTTCACAGGACACTCAGGACGGCCGGCGTGTTCACCAGGAAATTGCGCGGCGAATCCGATCCGTTTTGGATGACCAGCGTTTGGTTTCCCTTGACACCCTCTTCGGACTTTACGATGGTTTGGACGAGATGGCTCACGGAGCAGCCATCGGAGACTCGTTGCTCACGCTCGCCGCGGACCTGCGCGAATTCGAGATGCCCCGCCCCATCTTCACGGGAGGTGAGAAGGCAAGCTGGTCTCCGGTCATTTACGTCAGCCGCCACGCCGAATTACAGGTGCGAACTGACCTGACAAAGGTCATTCGTGGTCCGGGTTCACCGGCTCAGTTTCAAGAAGCGCGCGGCCGGCTCACTCCGTTTCTGAGGGATACGCTAGTTGGCTTGAATTACGCCTATTATGAGCCCCCCGGCGCTCAGGTTCTCCATAATAATCCGCTCTTCGTTCGCTCTCACGACTTCTCGGCCACTTCGGTCATAGGATTTGAACATATCTGGGACGCTCCTGAGTCGATGGGAATCGGCGTTACGGCCGGCGGCGGGGCGTATCTGTTGGGGTCGCTCGCCGATCTGCCCTATGCACTGGCTGATATGGAACAGGATTTCATTGCCCCGGATAAAGTCCAGGCTTTGATCTGGAAAGAGGTTGTACCCGAGCTTTTGGTGGTTGCCGTCCAGCCGCGATGGTGGAATGTCAGCCAGGATGAAATGCATGCTGCGGCTCTCTACCAACGCTTCGGCGAAGAACTCCTTATCGCCTCGGCGTCAAATCCGCGACTCAAAGAAAAGGTGCTGGGCATCCTTTCCAATCATCTGCCGCCAGGACGCTTGGAAATAACGGAGCAGGCTCTACAGCATCCTGAAGCCGCCAGCGCCTTGGTCTCTCACATGCTGCCAACAGACACGTTCTTTTTGGCAGCTGAATTTCGCAGCAAGTTTCCCGAAGAGGCGCCGCTCCCGGGAGATGCGGGACGCGAATTGGCAGACCTAGCCCACAGAGACCCCGCTCATTCCAATCCTGAGCATCTTGCAAAGCTCTTTGGATTGCCACATCCAGCAATGGCGCAAAGCAACACCTGCATCCTGCTCAACACGGGGATATTCCCCGCCTCGGGAGCATATGATGGCCGGCTCTTTGGGGAATCCTGGGAATCCAGCAATCTTTACTGGGCGCGCCTGGCCGATGAAAAGGGCTATTCTCCTGTGATGCTCAACGTATTGGTCCCCGATTTGACCCGTCATATGGTCGCCAACATCTTCGCGACAGATATTGACGATTGGCCGGCTTTACTGCGCGCCATGGAGGAAACCGGCGATCAATTCCGGCAGGGCAAGATTGTTGTCCATTTGGCAACAGCCGTGAGCCGGCAAAATGAAGATTCTTCAATCGTCGCGGCCGAAGACCGCAACCGCAATCTTCAGGTCGGCGCCAAGAAGCCGGAACCGCAGTATTGAATGAAGCAATGAGCGCGGCGATCTGCGATATGCAGCAACCATGCAGTAGACGGGAGTACAAATCGAAATGATTCGCTTAGTCAGAACTGTTCTGTACATCGAGGTATGCGCGGGTCTCTTGCTTTTATCGGCTGCTGTGCCGCGGAGCGCAGCCCAGGATGAACCGTCGCACTTCCGCGTCAATGTGGTGCTCGTACAGCTCAACGTTGCCGTCACGGATAGCAAAGGGAACTATGTCTCCGGCCTCCGCCCGGAGGACTTCGTGATTAAAGAGGACAACATTCCAGAAAGGATCGCCACCTTCGAGGAAGGCAACGAATCCGCCCGCAAACTCAGCGAGGCTGCGCCACCTGGAAAGCAGGACGATGCGTCTGCCGGCGCAAGCGCTGCCGAACCAGATCACCCCTCACTGGACCATGCGCTGGCCGGCGTCACCATCCCAGGTTTAACTGGAGCCAACGTCTTTATTCTTTTCGACACCAGTAACTACATGTACAGGAGTTTTGTTTATGCGCAGGATGCCATCACCGACTTCGTGCGTTCCATGCCAGACGCCAACAAGATAGCGTTTTATTCCTTTAGCCGTAATCTCTCACGCGCCGCCTCGCTCACGCCAGACCGCTTCCGCGTCGTCAGCGGAGTACGCAGCACAGTCGCCGGGGACGATGCCGCGCTCTACAACTCGCTCTTGTTAACCGTCAAGGATGCGGCGCCGCTCCAGGGACGAAAGGCGATTGTGGTCTTCTCCAACGGTCCTGACAATGCCAGTTCAGTTCCCCCCGAGGATGTGGCCGAGCTCGCCCAGTCAACCGGAACCATCATCTACATTGTCAGCACCCGCCTGGCTCAGTCAGAACCGGTCTCCTCCGCGGCCTTTGAACGCATGAGCAAGGCCACAGGCGGCAAAGCCTATTTTGCCCGCAATTGGCGAGAGGAGAAAGACGCGTTTTCCTCCATCAAGGAGGATCTGGACCACCTTTATACACTCAGTTACTACCCGCAGTTCAACCCCAATCGCGGTTGGCGGGCGATCACAGTGAAGTTGGTGGGCAAGGATTCCGAGAAGTACCACCTGCGTACCCGCGATGGATACAGTCTTCTACAGCAGACGCAGGCAACCACCGAGACAGACGCTCTGTTTACTAGTTCCGAGCACAAATGAAGATGCGGCATAGCCGCCTGAGACGTAAAAGCGGCCTAAAGGCGGTATTCTGAGGATCATCTCGGGGATATATGCAAATAGAAACAAGATATCAACCTGTGTATGAATAGATGACAGAGTCGTTTTAGCCCGTAGAGGTAAACCAATCTAAATCAGCGATTTAATTAGACATTGCAGGCGGTGTGAATTGGCGCTTGATTAAGTTGGCTGGCTGAATCGCAA
>Ga0302140_10002850_pt1 | contig 22355 bp, 19 predicted proteins | sample I_Bog_E1_1_FD_202095 | JGI IMG/M metagenome (GOLD analysis project Ga0302140, IMG submission 202095) | Peat permafrost microbial communities from Stordalen Mire near Abisko, Sweden - I_Bog_E1_1 | ecosystem: Environmental > Terrestrial > Soil > Wetlands > Peat | place: Sweden: Abisko, Stordalen... | reverse complement strand
GGACTCGCCAACAGGTCCATTCAAAGCCTGGAGCAACTGACCCCGGCAGCCTATGCCGCCAGCAAGCTGAAATAACCTATCCGCTCGTCCCAGCCCCGTCAACCGTGTACTTGGCTGGACGCTTACGTTTGCCTACCGATTTTTCTAAGGACTTATAGTGCTTTTGTTTGCCATCAGTGCCCATAGTTTCAATGGGTTACGATCAAAAGCACTTCTGTCACGGCAGATGTCTAGACCGGACCCGAACTCAGGCCACAAGTGGCTGTTCGACCTTGCTTGCTGCTTCGTCCTAAATACTCGGTAGCCCAGCCTCTGAGAAATTCATGTTCTCAGGGGCTGGATGCCCAGACCTGTGGTGGCGTTGCGGGTAAACATTTCGCCGATTCGGATGTACTTGGCGAGCTTCTCGGTCGATTTGTGGGCGGTCTGGCATATGATTTAGCGCTCGCTGGTTCCGTTCATGACTGCCTGAGTGATCCAACCGGCGCGCAGGGTGTCCCGTTTCAAAATCTAGCCAAGCCGTTCTTATAGAGCCTATGGCGGGAGGCTTGCCATGGCGGTTGACCCCGCGGCATCCTTCGGTCAGAGTGCTAAAATTCTACACTCAGAGGGATGTTCGTTAATTTTCCTATGTTCTTGTTTCTCAAACAGATCGGAGGAAGTTTGAGAGTCAGGCTCGCGCCCACGACTCGCAAGCCTGAACGATGGAAGTCCTTGACAATGTAAATCGCTTCCTCGGAGACGACCTGAAGCGAACAATGGTCCCTGGTTCCAAGGTGGCAATTGCCGCCTCCTGTTTCTCTATCTTTGCTTTTGAGGCCCTGCGTCAGGAGTTGGAGCAGATCGACTCCTTGGAGTTCATCTTCACGACTCCGACCTTTGTTCCCGGCGAGGTGACCGACAAGGTCAGACGAGAGCCCAAGGAATTCCACATCCCACAGCCCGGCAAAGAGCAGGGATTCTTTGGCACCGAGTTTGAGATTCGGCTCAAGAACAGGCTCACGCAGCGGGCCATTGCCAGGGAATGCGCCGACTGGATTCGGCGGAAGGCCAAGTTCCGATCCAATCGGAGCGGAGCGCCCATGCAGCAATTCGCCTGCGTTGCCGCTCGACAGCAGGATGCTGTTTATATTCCTCTGCACGGATTTACCGCCGTCGATCTTGGATACCAGCAAGGCAATGCCGTCTCCAACTTTGTTAACAAGATGGATGAGCCGGTGGCCACCCGCACCTTCATTGATCTTTTCGAGCAGATTTGGAAGGACTCGGCCAAGGTCGCGGACGTGACCGACCTGATCTGCGACCACATCGCCTCCGTTTACCAGGAGAATTCGCCGCAGCGCATTTATTTCCTCATGCTCTACAGCATCTTCAACGAGTTTCTTGAGGACGTGAGCGAGGATGTCCTACCGAACGAGCGCACCGGCTACCAAGACAGCGTTATCTGGCAAAAGCTATATCACTTCCAGAAGGACGCAGCCACCGGCATCATCAACAAGCTGGAGACATATAACGGGTGCATCCTCGCTGACAGTGTTGGCCTGGGCAAGACGTTTACGGCGCTGGCGGTCATCAAATACTACGAGCTGCGCAATCGGACAGTCCTCGTTCTCTGCCCCAAGAAGCTGGCCGACAACTGGACGACCTACAAGGGCAACCTGAAAAACAATCCGCTGCTCAAGGATCGTTTCAGCTTCGATGTACTCTGCCACACCGACCTGCTTCGAGAGCGCGGAGAGTCGTTGGGAATTCCATTGAGCCGGGTCAACTGGAGCAATTACGATCTGGTCGTCATCGACGAGTCCCACAATTTCCGCAATGATGATGCCTTCAAGGATCGCGAGACCCGCTACCAGTGGCTCATGAACCGGATCATCAAGCAGGGCGTTCGGACCAAAGTGCTGATGCTTTCGGCCACTCCGGTTAACAACCGCTTCAACGACCTCAAGAATCAGCTTGCCCTTGCCTACGAAGGAGAACCCGATTCGCTCAGCGCCAAGCTGAAAGCGAATCGCAACATCGACCAGATCTTCCGCCGCGCCCAGGCCGCATTCAATGCATGGTCCAAGCTGCCTGCTGAAGAGCGCACACCGCAGGCGATTCTTGCTTCTCTGGACTTTGACTTCTTCGAGTTGCTTGACTCCGTCACCATCGCGCGCTCTCGCCGGCATATCACTACGTTTTATGACATCAAGGAGATTGGAGAATTTCCTACGCGCCGCAAGCCGCTTTCCTTCCATTGCCCGCTCACCATGCGTGCGGATGTGATTGGCTTCAATGACATTTTCGTTCAACTCACAACCTTGAAACTTGGCGTCTACACCCCCGTCACTTACATCTTGCCGAGTCGGCGTTCCAAGTATGAGGAGATGTACGACACCGAGGTTAGCGGCGGTGGTGGTCGGCTCAAGCAGCAAGATCGCGAGCAGAGCTTGCGCGCCCTGATGACAGTGAATCTGCTCAAGCGGCTTGAAAGTTCGGTTGCAGCTTTTCGGCTCACTCTTCAGAAGCTCCAGCAAATTCACCTCAATACGCTGGCGAGGATTGAATCCTACCAGCGCACTGGCCAGGGAGACACATTCAGCGACCTGTCGTCGGTATTCGAGGACACCGAGCCAGACGAGGATATGGATTTCCTTGACCCTGAAGATCTGCCTTCGGAGATGCAGACTGGCGGCAAGGTCAAAATCCAACTGTCCGACATGAATCTTCCCGGCTGGGAGCATGTTTTGCGGGCTGATCTCCAAGTCATCGAGGCATTGCTTGCCGAGATGGAAAAGGTGTCTCCCGCCGACGATGCCAAACTCCAGCATCTGAAACACCAAATCCTCGACAAGATCGCTGCACCCATCAATCCTGGCAATCGTAAGGTGATGCTCTTTACCGCCTTCGCCGACACGGCCGATTACCTCTATGAGCATCTCTCACCGGCTCTGCGGCAACAAGGACTTCATTCCGCCCGCGTCGTCGGTTCAGACCGGCCCAAGTCCACGCTTGGCCGAAAGACCGACTTCCAGGAACTGCTCATGCTCTTCTCGCCGCGATCCAAAGAGAAGGCTCTGCTAATGCCCGACGTGCAGGATGAGATTGACCTGCTCATCGCTACCGATTGCATCTCCGAAGGTCAGAATCTCCAGGACTGCGATTACCTCATCAATTACGACATCCACTGGAACCCAGTCCGCATCATCCAACGCTTCGGCCGCATCGACCGTATTGGCTCCACAAACGCATCTATCCAGCTCGTCAACTACTGGCCGGACATCTCGCTCGACGAGTACATCCGTCTCAAAGAGCGCGTCGAAAGCCGCATGGTCATTGCCGATGTAACAGCCACCGGCGATGAGAACCCGCTCGATGGCCGCTCGAACGATCTTGCTTACCGCAAGGAGCAGCTCCGCCGTATGCAAGAGGAGGTCATCGAACTCGAAGACCTCAAGGCTGGCGTCAGCATTACCGACCTCGGCCTCAACGATTTCCGCATGGACCTGCTCAACTACGTCAAGGCCAACGGCGACCTCTCGCATCTGCCCAGCGGAATGCACGCGGTCTTGCCTGCGGCCCCGGAGCGCGGCCTCGTTCCAGGTGTCATCTTCGCACTACGCAATCGCAACGAGAGCGTCAACGTCGAGCAGCTCAACCGTCTGCATCCTTATTACATGGTTTACATGGACATGGAGGGCCAGACTGTTTTGCCGCACACCGAAGTCAAGCGGCTGCTCGACCTGGTTCGCTCAGTGGCCAAGCCCTGCGAAGCGCCGATTCCGCAGGCCTATCAGCCCTTCAACCTCCGTACCGGCGACGGCCGCGAGATGGGCGTTTATTCCAACCTGCTCAACGCCGCCATTCATTCCATCATCCAGATCAAGGAGGAACAGGAACTCGACAGCCTCTTCACTGGCCTGAAAACCACCGCGCTCACCGGACCGGCCACTGGCCTTGGCGACTTTGAGCTGATCGCGTTCCTCGTGGTTGAACCCACTGGCGCCGCGGCGTGAGGTTCTGATGTTCCTGTATCCCGATCGCACCCGCAAAGACCGCGTCCTGCCCAAGAACAAGATCTATGGGCACGCGCAGCCCAGCCGCGCCATTCGCCAGCGGTTTATCGACGAAGTGGAGCAGATAGTCTGGCGTTCTGTGCTTGGCACCGAGAACATGAACTTGCCTGCCCGGCCCGGCATCAAGGAGATTCAAGTCTTCGAGATCGCCCTCAAAACCGGCGAACTCCGGGAAGATGTTCTGCGCACCATCGACCGGGCCATACCTTCCCAGCTTTTCTTTGAGCTGACCTTCCAGGGGCAGGTCCGCTTTGCCGCTGCCTACAAGCGTCCTCCACTTGCCGCAAAGGGCGAGGCCATTGTCGGGCAGCCGGTCGTCGAGGCCTACTTTGAGACGCCTTGGCAGCCCATAGTCGCGCCCCGGTTGCCGCTGCCCGTGGCGCTCGACCTGGGCGGCCTATACGAACAGATGCTCCGCCAGCATATGCGGGCCAGCCCGCTTGCACTGGCTTCCCGTGCCGGGGAAACGCTGGCGCAGACGGTTGAGCGCGGAAATCAGATCCGCGCCAAGCGCCGCGAGTGCCAAACGCTGGAAATGAAGCTGAAAAAGGAAATCCAGTTCAATCGCAAGGTCGAAATCAACGCTGCGCTGCGCCAAAGCCGAGCAGAACTGGCCGAACTGGAGCGGGCCTTCGACTTCAAAGGGTAAAGTAGTAAGGAACCCAGAAATCAACGCACCAAGCGCCAACAACACAAAGAAACGCCGCGCATAGGAACGCCAAATGGAAAAGCTCAAACTGCATACCCCCGACCTGACCGCCCAGAACATCGAAAAGCTGGCCCAACTCTTCCCCAACTGCGTCACCGAGGCACGGGACGAGCAGGGCCGTGTCACCCAGGCCATCGATTTCGACCAGTTACGCCAGGAGCTCTCCGGCAGTATCGTCGAGGGACCGCAGGAGCGCTACCATTTGGACTGGCCCGGCAAAAGGGAAGCAATTCTTGCTGCCAACGCACCCATCGCCAAAACTCTGCGCCCTTGCCGCACAGAGAGCGAGGGCTTCGACACGACGAAGAACCTCTTTATCGAAGGCGATAACCTCGACGCATTGAAGCTTCTCCAGGAGACCTATCTCGGCAAGGTCAAGCTCATCTACATCGATCCTCCGTACAACACAGGCAATGACTTTTTGTATGAAGACGATTACGCGATTAACACCGATTCGTATCTCGTGAAGTCGAATCAGATAGATGACGCAGGCAATCGAATGTTCGCCAATACGGATTCAAATGGTCGTTTCCATTCAGTTTGGCTAACTATGCTCTATCCTCGGCTCCGTCTCGCAAAGAATTTGCTCGCGGATAATGGAGTAATCCTAGTCAGTATTGACGACCATGAAGTGACCAATGCAACGAAGATGTGTAATGAAGTCTTCGGCGCTGAGAATTTCATAGCCACACTGGTTTGGGAAAAGGGACGTAAAAATGATGCGAAGCTCTTTTCTGTAGGCCATGAATATGTACTAGTTTTTGCGAAATCAATCAGTACGTTGAAATCTGCCAAGACGATTTGGAGAGAAGAGAAGCCAGGAACACGTGAAATATGGAACAAGTATCTTGAATTGACGAAGATCAATCAGAACAGCATAAACAATGTTGAACTGGGACTTCAAAAATGGTTTTCGGAATTGCCAAAGTCGCACCCATCGAAGAAGTGGAGCCGATACAAACATGTCGACACGCACGGCCCCTGGAGAGATGGTGACATCTCTTGGCCGGGTGGTGGCGGCCCACGATATGACGTTATTCATCCAAAGACACTTCTTCCTTGTGCAGTGCCAGAGAGAGGTTGGGTCTTTGCCCAGCCCGAAACGATGCTGAAGATGATTGAGATCGGCGTCGTTGAATTTCGCGATGACCACACTACTCCTCCAATCAGGAAACAGCATATTCGTCCGATTGACTTCGAGGTGGAGGCGCTTGTTGAGATCTTCGACGAAGATGCTGAACGTGAAGAGCTGGAAGAAGATGAGCTCGCCACTCAGGTTAGGGGATCTTATTTTTATAAACAATCCCAATCAACTGTGAAGTTTCTTCGCAAGCTAATGGGCGGGAAGGTGTTCGATAATCCAAAGGACCATATCGAACTTGCCCGTCTTTTTGATTATGTATCGAGCAGCGATCCGAATCTTACCGTATTGGACTTCTTTGCTGGTAGTGGCAGTACTGCACACGCCATTATGCACTTGAATCAGGCAGACGGTGGAAATCGGCGATTCATTCTGGTGCAACTTCCAGAGAAACTAGATGTAGAAATCAAGTCTCAGAAGGTTGCGGCAAAGTATTGTGACGGCATCGGCCGTCCTCGTACGATTGCCGAAATTGCGAAAGAGCGCATTCGTCGCGCAAGTATACAGGTCAAGGGCGACAATGATAGTAATAACAATGATCTGGACACCGGTTTCCGTGTCCTGAAGATCGATACGTCGAATATGCGCGATGTCTATTACGCTCCCGATGCTGTTGAACAGGGTAGCTTGCTCGCACAGGTTGACAATATCCGCCCAGATCGCACACCGGAAGATTTGCTCTTTCATGTACTCGTGGATCAGGGCGTTGACCTCGCTCTTCCAATTGCCGAGGAGACAATCGCTGGCAAGAAGGTTTTCTTTGTCGATGGCAATGCCCTGGCCGCCTGCTTTGACGATGGCATCACGGATGATTTGGTCAAGGAGATTGCCAAACGCCAGCCTCTGAAGGCAGTCTTCCGCGATGCCAACTACGGCAATGACAGTGTGAAGATCAACGTCGATCAGATCTTCCGCCTGCTTTCTCCTGAGACGGAGGTTAGAAGCCTCTAGCCATGAAATTCAGATTCAAAGTTCAGACCTTCCAAACCGATGCCGTCGATGCCGTGGTGGATTGCTTCAAAGGCCAGCCGCCCAGCAACGGCCTGCGTTACCGTATCGATCCCGGCGCGGTGAAAGCTGGCCAGACCGCTCGGCTGGAGATGGACGAGGGCTTCCGCAACAACGACCTCGCGCTCCCACTGCCTGAAGTTCTCAAGAACATTCAGGCAGTACAGATGCGGCAGAATCTGCCCGTCTCCGACGCTCTCAAACAGACCAAGATCTCCGATGTGAATCTCGACATCGAGATGGAGACCGGCACCGGCAAGACATATTGCTACATCAAGTCCATCTTCGAGCTGAACCAGCGTTATGGCTGGAGCAAGTTCATTGTTGTGGTACCCAGCATCGCTATCCGCGAAGGTGTCGCGCAGTCGCTCACCGATACCGAGGAACATTTTCACGGGCAATATCACAAAAAGATCCGCCACTTTATCTACGACTCAAAGGCGCTGAACGAACTGGAGAGCTTCAGCTCGGATGCGGGCATCAACGTGATGGTCATCAACGTCCAGGCCTTCAATGCGCGCGGCAAGGACGCCCGCAGGATTCGAGAAGAGCTCGACGACTTCCAGTCGCGCAAGCCCATCGACGTGATTGCGGCCAATCAGCCCATCCTCATTCTCGATGAACCGCAGAAAATGGGGGGCCCAGCAACTGTCGAGTCAATGAAAGAATTCAACCCGCTCTTCATTCTGCGTTACAGCGCCACGCACAAGCAGGAGCACAACAAGATTTACCGGCTCGACGCTCTTGACGCCTTCAACCAGAAATTGGTAAAGAAGATCGCCGTGCGCGGCATCAGCCTGAAGGGCCAAGCCGGAGCCAACGCTTACTTGTATCTGCAATCCATTGAAGTCTCCAAAGACAAGCCGCCCGTGGCCAGAGTCGAGATGGAGATTGGCGGCGATAACGCCATCAAGCCCAAGATACGCATCCTCGGCAAGCGGGACAATCTCTTTGATAAGTCCGGCGAACTGGACCAGTACAAGGGCTTCGTCGTCTCGGACATCAATGCCAATGACGGTACGCTAAGTTTTACAAATGGAACCGTACTCACCGTCGGCGACGCCACGGGCGACGTGAACGAGACGGTATTGCGCCGCCTTCAGATTCGTGAGGCCGTCGCCGCGCACTTCGAGAAAGAGCAGCAGCTTTTTGCCAAGGGTATCAAGGTTCTGTCGCTCTTCTTCATCGACGAAGTGGCCAAGTACCGTATGTATGAGGGAAGCGAAGAGAAGCAAGGCGAGTATGCCGCGCTCTTCGAAGAGGAATACAACGCGCGGCTGAATGAGATTCTGACGCTGGATGACAACGCATACAACCGTTACCTGCGCGGCATTTCAACCGGCCGGACGCATGAGGGCTACTTCTCTATCGACAAGAAGAGCAAGCACCTCGTGAATCCTGGCATGAAGAAGGAGAATGCGGAGTCGGACGACGTGGATGCCTACGACCTGATTCTGAAACGCAAGGCTCAGTTACTTTCCTTTGAAGAGCCGGTGCGCTTCATCTTCACGCACTCCGCGTTGCGCGAAGGCTGGGACAACCCGAATGTCTTCGTCATTGGAATGCTGAAAAAGGCGGACCCGGAAAATGTCACCACCCGTCGGCAAGAAGTTGGCCGTGGTCTGCGTCTGTCCGTGAACCAAAAGGGCGACCGCATGGACGATCCGGCGACAGTGCATGATTTGAATGTGCTGACTGTGGTTGCCAGCGAGGGCTACAAGGAATTTGTAGCCGGTCTGCAAAAGGACATTGCGAAAGCGCTGTCGGCGCGCCCGCAAAAGGCAGACGAAGCCTTCTTTGTGGGAAAGGTACTCAAAACTGCGACGGGCGATGTGCCTGTGACTTCGCAGATCGCTACTATGCTGACCGCATATCTGCTTGGCAATGATTACGTGGATGACAACTACGGAATCACGCCCGCCTATCACGCAGCAAAGGATGCCGGAACGGTCGCGCCGCTCCCCGCCAAGCTGGCTCCATACTCAGCGCCCATTTTCCAGTTGATCGATTCCGTATACAGCGAATCTCAGTTGCCGGATTTCGAGGATGGCCGCAAAGGACAGAAGAATCCGCTAAACGCAAATTTTCAGAAGAAGGAATTCCAGGCTCTCTGGAGCCGCATTCATCAAAAGGCCGTCTACTCGGTTCACTTTGAGACTGCGGAATTGATTGCCAAATGCGTGGCGGAGTTGGACACCGAATTGAAGGTGGCCCCGCTCCAGTATGTCGTGCAGCGCGGTGAGCAGATCGTAGAAGCGAGCTTTGAGGCGCTCCAGGCCGGAGAGGCATTCCGCCTTGAAGAGACGCAAACGGCGCAACTGAAAGCCTCTGTTCACTCTGTCGTCAAATACGACCTGATCGGCAAGCTGGCCGAGGAAACCAAGCTGACGCGAACGACCATTGGCGCGATTCTCAAACAGATCATGCCGTCAACATTTGGAAAATACCGCGTGAATTCAGAGGACTTTCTGCGCAACGCAGCGCGGCTCATCAACGAGCAAAAGGCAACGGTGATCGTTGAGCACCTCACCTATAGCGCGATCAATGAAACCTACGGAATCGACCTCTTCACCGAGGACAAGGGCCGCAAGGATTTCAGCAAAGCAGTGCGTACCAATCATCACATCTACGACTATGTTTTTACCGATTCCACGAACGAACGGAAATTTGTCGAATTGCTGGATACGGGCACGGAGATCGAAGTCTATGCCAAGCTGCCGAAGGCCTTCTCGATTCCAACGCCAGTCGGTTCATACACGCCTGATTGGGCCATCGCATTCAAGCAAGGCGCGGTGAAGCACATTTACTTTATCGCTGAGACGAAGGGGTCCATGTCATCAATGGAGATTCGCCCGATTGAGGAAACCAAGATCAAGTGCGCCCAGAAGTTCTTTGCAAAGATCACATCAGATCAGGTGAAATACAGCGTGGTGAACAGCTACGGTAAGCTGATGGAACTGGTGCAGTAGCTTCCCAAACAGCGACTCGCTGGCTAGGTTAGCTATTGGAGAGTATGTTTGGGGGAATTCAGCAAATCGGATTTGCCGGTACTTTCCTTGGATGTAGGCGTATTGCCAGACACTCAAAGGCGGCGGCCCAGCTCGGCATATCGCCATTGCGGCGCGAATCCCCGAGTCGGGTCCGCCATCAATAGTTCCAGTTGGGATCGGCGTTTCAGGCTGGGTCACTGTTACTTTATTCGCAGGTGCCATCCTCGCCGCAACTCAGCTCCGGGAACTTCTTCTTCGCGCTGAATGGCCGCCTTGATCGAATCCGCATCTGGCCTTGATTCTTCCACTGTGCTTTCGAGCATTTTGCCAAGTTCTTCGGGCAGATTCGCCAAAACCGTTTCCCAGAGGACGCCGCCGATACGGACATCGATCTTGCGAAAGGAGACTGGCAGTGCTGCTTCATTGGTAATCCGCACCGAGTCCTGGCTGTTCTTCTGAGCGCGCAGGGTAAACTCGCGTCCGTCGATCGATTTGAGTTCGCGGCTCATGAGATAGTAGAGAACCATGTTTTTGGTTCGCTCCACCTTGCAGGCTGCGGCGCGTGCTCGGTCGCTGAGGCGGGCAGCCTCGCTGCGGCAAAACTGCTCACGTGCTTCCATCCGGCGCAGGAAGCGCCCTATCCGGTCCACCTTTTCACCGTGGGCCGAGCAGAATTGCTGGAAACGGGCGACGATCTCCTCGGCAGGTTCGCCGCCCTGTGCAGTTTGCTCCTCAATTTCATCGAGCAGGCCGTCCAGTTCTGCATCGATCTCAAAAAGCGAATTCGTATCAGCAATCGTTGACATGGTTCTCTTCCTCACTGGAGTTGTAGTTTGCCAGCGGCATCAGGCAGCAATTCGTTCCTGAATGGCGGCTGTTCTGGCCGCTTGGTAGGCAAGTACATCGGCGCGGGATTGGATCGGATGGCCGCTGTGTCCTCTGATCCATCGCCAGCGAATTGTCCGCAATTTGTTAAGGCGGAGCAGTTCGCCCCACAGTTCCTGGTGCTGTAACTCAAAGCCGCGGCTGTTGCGCCAACCAAACCGCTGCCAGCGAAAGACCAGGAACCGCATTCCGTCGATCAGCAATTCCGAGTCAGAACGCAGTTCGATTCGGGCGCCGGTTGGCGTTATGCGCAGGGCTTCGACTGCGGCGCGCAGTTCCATTTCAGAGACGGTTGACCACGGAACCGATCCTGCGATCTCCTGCCGCTTTGTCCCGTGAAGCACGATAGCTGCCCAGCCGGCAGGGCCGGGGTTACCGATGGCCGAGCCATCGGTAAAGATGAAGAATTGGTTGTTCATGGGAATGCTCCGTAGCGCGCCACTACCGATGAGCCACACATTGGCTACGCCGCTTGCATGGGGATAACGCAGCCGAATGGCGCATGGCGACTGCCAGTCGAGGCCCAGAGTACGGGATAGTCTGGAGCGTCGTCGGGAAATGTCCCGTAGAGGTCGGTCAGAAATACCAGCGTCTGCGGCTGAATGCCATGCTCGACCAGCCAAGTGAAGCACGGCCCGAAGTCTGTGCCCCCGCCACCGACGGGATTGAGGTGAACTTGTTCCCCGGCTTGATAGGTCGCCACTTTGTGTACCTCGGTGTCGAAGTACAGGACGTGAACGCACTGTGGGCGTTGGCCTTCGAGGATCGAGCAGACTTCAGCCTCAAACAGACGTAGCAGGCGGCCATCCACCGAGCCTGAACAATCGACAGCAATGGCAATCTCTCCGACCCCCTCGCGCACAACTCCGGGCAGATAGAGTCCGTTCCAGATGTGGCGGCGGTTGGGCCGCATCCAACTCGAATCAGCGGGGATGGTGTCGGACCAGAGCCGGCGCAACAGTTCACGCCAGTCCACAGTTGCCTTTGCGGCTCCTTCGAGAGTGCGGGCCAGACCCGCAGGAGTCTTGCCGGCCTGCTTCGAGAGCGTGACGGCCTGGTTGACGGCAACACTCCACTCTCGCGCCTGCTCTTCCGCACTTGGCGTCTCTTCATCCGGTAAAGGTGCATCAAGAACCTGGCCGATGCCGCCTTCTGTCTCTGGAACGGTCGGCTCATCGGGGCTGGCTTGCTTATCCGGCGCTTCGCCCGCGCCAGTTCCGGCACTGTCGCTTGCACTGTTCTGGCCGCCAGACTGCTGCTGTGCTTCTGCATCGCGCACGTTGTAAATCTGCTCGGCGCTCATTCCACGAAAGCGGTGATCGACAAGAACGCCGTCCGGCAGACTGAGGCCCGCATCGAGCAGCAGCGGATTGATGGCGTAGTCGCAAGCCTCATTCCACCGCCGTGGATCGCGCCCGGAACGCCGTACATGATGCTGGAGCGCGGGGTGCATGACTTCGTGCGCGAGTACCCCGGCCAGCGTTGCCGAGTTCAGCGTATCGACGAACTCGGGGTTGTAGTAGAGCGACACGCCATCGGTCGCCATGGTTGGAATCGACCGATGCTCGCGTCCCTTCAAGCGAAACAGGAGCGAGCCAAAGAACGGATGATCGAGCAACAAAGTAGTGCGCGCCTTCTGAATGCGAATGGATGCTGGTGTCTCGTGTGTCATTACAGGCATAAATTGGCTGAGCCTCCAATCATAAGCTGGCCGGAATTAGTGGGTTTCAGAGGGGTTCGTTCGCGAAAGTTCGGGCATTCCAAGGATAAATTGGCCGCAAGTTTCGTTTTCCAACCAAAACATGGCCACGGGTGCTGCATCGCTCTTCGCTGTAATTACCATGCAATTAAACGTATTCGCATGAAAACTGGAACAGCCAGCTGAAGCTACCTCTCGGTCAGAATGCGACCCACAGTCTCAGATAGCCGCGAACCTGACCGGCCGGCATGAATTGCAAGCATAAACCGGCCATTCTGGCCAGTTTATGCTTGTAGTGACATCGTGTCTCATGCGGCCGCTGGCACCTCCATGTACGCAGACATACGGGAGAGGATGTCATCAACCGTGGGAGCGTCCGGTGCCTCCTCTGGCACACTGACTTCGCGATCCCGCAGAACACTGTCGATCTCGGCAACTATCTCCGCGGCATCGTTTGCCGTGGCCACACGCAGCAGGTCGTGCTTCTTGAGGTCCTGCGCCGTAAATCCGCACAACCGTTGCCTGATCTGTTCGGCGAAGCGGTTTAGATCGGCGTCCCCATTCACGTTCAGGCGAGGCAGCAACTCCACCAGGTCGAAGACATTCGTGACCATCGTCGCATGGAAGCGGGACTCCGGTTCGTTCAAACGGTCCACCATGTGCGAAACCACGTCCCTGAGCCGCTTCCACAAGTCCTCAGTCCCGCGCGTCAGAGACCCGCGAACATTGGCGTCGATCTCGCGGGCAACGCGCGCTTGCTCCTCAGCCGACATCTGCACGCGAAAGTCGTTGCCAGTCGGGATAGGCAAGATCTCCAGTTTCACGCCGAACTTCTTGCGCAGCTTGTCGGCGGCGGGATAGTCTTCCTCTCGAAACAGGCCGTTCAACTCCGGGCGCACCTGCTCGATGTACTGCGGATAGACCTGAAGGAAGCCCTCCACGCCCTGTTCGAAGCTGGCCTCGAACTCGCGCATACGAGCCGTCAAGTCGAAGTAGAGGTTCGACGGCAGCAGGCGGAATCCCTCATCGGACCACGGCAACGTGATCTTGTAGAAGTACTGCCGCGCCTGCCCAGCCAGTGTGCGCAGTTCATCGAGCTTGTCGGCTCCGCGCAGCAACTGCTTGTTATAGCGGCCTGCGCCCTGGTGCGCTCCATGCTGGTCGGCAACGTCCCGGCTGATCTTGCGGTCGTGTTTGATTGCCGTCCAAATACTGATATGGACGGCGGCGAGCATGGCTCGTTCAGTAATCATCGAATGGCCTCCTGTTGCACACCGAAGCGAACAAACTCCGGCGTGTGGGTGATGGCGGTGTCTCGCGCCGCCGCGTCGCGCATCGCCATGACGCGCATTTCGGTTGGCATACGGTCCAGATACTTCAGCCCTCTGGCCACGGAGTTGTCGGTCATGGCCCGGCCCAGCGCCGTGGCAATTGCGATCTGCGCCGAGGTCTCCGCCGGTAGCGGAGCCGTCTCCGGGTTGAGCAGAATCTCATCGATCGACGGCAACTGGCGGAAGAGCCGCAGGAATGCAATCAACTCCGTAGCCGCCGCTGGCCCAACCGTTCCGTCGAGCAATTGCGCCTCGAACTCGCTTGCGCCGGATAGGAAAGTGGTCTTCTGACGGTTCGCAATGCCACGCAGAACATTGGAGGCCATCTCCCAGGATCGGGGAGTGGGCCAGGCATTGGCGTCCGAGGTGGCATCGGCGGTGTGCAACAGGTCCGGCTTGAAGCGCAGAAACGCGATGATCTCCGGTCGCACGCCAGCACCCACGGCCCACTTGCACCAGTCATTGAGGTCGGCTTCAAGTTCGAGGTGAACGAAACGATTCCGCAGCGGACGCGGCATCGAGAAATGGACTCCCCGCTCGGAGGCCGGATTGCCAGCGGCAATGACCACCCAGCCGTCAGGCAACACATACTCTCCCAGTTTGCGATCAAGAACCAGTTGGTAGCAACCAGCCTGCGTCATCTGCGGTGCTGAGGTCAGCTCATCGAGAAATAGGATGCCCTTCCCGGCAGTGGGAAGAAACTTGGGCGGCACCCACTGAGTCTGATCATCCTTGATCCGCGGCAGCCCTCGCAGATCGACCGGATCGAGTTGCACGGCGCGAACGTCCAGGAAATCAAAGTCGAGATCGTCCGCAACTTGTGCGACAATCTGCGATTTGCCGACGCCGCACGCGCCCCAGATATGCAGAGGCACACGTTCGCCGATTAGCGCATGAAGCGCCTCATATAGCTTGGATGGTTTCATTTGGGTTCACCTCAGGCGGAACACTGGTTCGGGTGTGAAGAATGGCCGGTTGGCCATTCATTCGGGGATGCGCTGGATTGCCGTGCTGGCTGCTTTGGGGCGGAACAGCGACGACGATATAAACTGATTCCTGAATGAATTCATCAAGGGATCAGCAGATCGAGACGCTTCAGGCTGCGCTCAAGGCGGCCCGTGAGAACGAGAGCAGGTGGATGGAGATCTCCGCCGACTTCTCAACTGACCCTGAACGGATGGAGCAGTGGTCCAGCACCGCGAAACTCAGGCGGCTCGAAGTCGAGCGGATCGAGGCGCTTTTGGCCGGTGCGGCCAAGCCTTGTGGCTTGGCGCAACCGATGCGCAGTGAGACGGTTGAAACGAAAGACAGAATGGGAGAGACGGCATGAACGAAGCGGAAATGAAAGCGGAGTTGGAGCGCCTGCGGGCAGAAAACGAAAAGCTCAAGAGCAAAGATTCAGCAGGGTTGAGTCTCAAGGTCAGCGAGAAAGGCGCCGTATCCCTCTACGGAATGGGACGTTTCCCCGTCACCCTCTACAAGGAACAGTGGCTCCGCATTCTTGCCAGCGCTTCTGTGATCGAGACGTTCATCCGGGAAAACGACAGCAAACTCAAGACCAAAGAGTAGTACCTCCACGACTCTTTCTGAGACGCATCCTGAGTGGTAATGCGATTGACCATCTGATGAGAAACGAACACGGTCCCCAGATTCGGAAACCATAGCCCTTAACTGCGCCGCAATCGCTTCAACCCGGAGGCTAGACCATGACAACTCCGTCCGTTATAGGAATTGGGAATCCAGAGTCCCAGCAGGTTTTCCTGTCGAATTACAAACCGTTCTTAAACGAGCAGGCGTTCCTTATGCCAGTGGTGAAAGATGTCTTCCTCAATCGAGTAATTTTGCCACCACCCGCTGAAGTGATGGGGACATTGGATGGTCTGTCCGATGACGATCCAAGGGTACAAGCTGTAGATGACAAATACAAATCTGATCTGATTGTCTACACCCTCGGGCGAATTGCAGTCGACGATTTCAGTGAGCTTGTTGTGCTTGCAGGTAACGGATGGGGAGTAGGAGCCCTCAAAATACTGCGTGGAATGTACGAGCGAGTTGTTACATCAGCATATATTGCGAAAACTCCCCAAGCATCCAGAGCCTTCGCCGACAGTTTTTGGACCCATAAGGCGAAGGTGTTGAGACGAATCTCCGCTTTGGACCCCAAGTATATGGCCGACGCCCCTCCCGAAAAGATATTGGAAATTCAGGCCGAGGCCAAGCGCGCACAGGACGACAAAAGGGAATCTACGTGCAAGTGTTGTGGCCAGATTAAGACAATAGACGCATGGACATCACTAGACCTTGCCTCCATGGCGCGGATTGCAGGGAACCATCTTGAAGATCTGTACTTATCCTGTTACCTGGAACCAACAGCCCACATGCACGCGACCGGAGCTGGGATGACGGCCCGAATGGAGCACACAGGGGATTCATGGCTCTACAAGCTAAACACTGATAATGAGTCGCATATGGCCATCATTCTTGGCCACAACGTTCTGCTTCAGAACCTCCGAACGCAAAACGACTATTTTTCTCTGGGAATGTTTGAATCTATAAACCTACGGTTCACTGCATTTCATGAGGTCTGGGGTAAACCAGATAAGAATGAGATCCCAGACGTAGTAGTAGCAGAGAATTAACACCGCGATAAAGGACGAGGTTCCAATGGAAAAGAGACACCTCCGACTCGGGCATCATTTGGTCGCTTTCCTCGACGTGCTTGGACAGCGCGAAAGATTCAAAGCTCTACTCTTGCCGGAGACGCCTGAACAGGTGGCGGCTGTCGCTGAAGTCCTCCGGCAGACGGCTGGCTTCGTGTTGGAACTCCGAAAGGGTTTCGAAGAGCAGTTCACGACCTTCGAATCCGCGCTCACCAATTTGAAACGGCATACAAGCGAACCGGTTCGTCCCAAGTTCGTGGGCTTCTCCGACTCGTTCATCACGTCGGTCCCGTTGCGCAGCGAAGGTAGTGACCTGGTCCCGATCATCTCCGTATGTTCGGTGCTCTCCGCAGCCGCCGTGGTCATGCTGACCTCCTTGGCGAGCAAACATCCCCTTCGCGGCGGAATCGATGTTGGTCTTGCAACTGAGATCGGTCCTGAGGAGATCTATGGCACCGCGCTCGAAAGGGCCTATCTATTAGAGTGCAAAGAAGCCAAATACCCGCGCATCCTGATCGGCGATGAACTCTGGCGCTATCTCAATGTGGCCCTCGCCAACTTTCAGACTCAAACAACACCCGAAGCGAAATCGATCACAGCGATCATCGAGAAAATATCGGGACTCATTGCCACAGACTGCGACGGAAATAGAATCCTTGATTATCTGGGGCCAACCATCGTCGATCATGCGAGGTCAGGAGACGAAAAAGGGAGAGTTGTCAAATCCATTTATGATTTTGTTCTCGCCGAGCAAAAACGAATCAACGAAGGTAATGACCCCGAGCTGATCGCGCGCTATCAGGCCTTCCGCCGCTATATTGAGTCCCGTCTACACCTCTGGAATCTCAAAGTTGAAGGAGCTTGATTGCTCGATCCTGACCCTACTATCTCGGCGAGAATCTCAACTGTTGCATACCGTTGCGCTCATTATCAACACTATCCGCATTTCCCCACAGGTTCCGACGCATGGCTAGCTATCCGCATCCCTCTTGAAGAGTGAAGTGCTGGCCGTCAGGCCGCATCGTCCAGTTCTTCGGGATCTTCCAATGGTTCGTCATCGTCGATCTCTGCAAATCCAGGGTCTTCGTCGGATTCGGCAGGCGTGACGGTGGTTGTGGCCGCCGGTGCCGGCATATCGAAGAGGCTTGCGGGCTTCTGGGGGGCGGGCTTCGCTGGCTCAGTGGGCTTGGCGGCCGGAGCATACTGAGTGATTTCCGTATTCGGCGGCGCTGTTTTGGCCGGCGTCTTGGACTTTGCGCGCACCTCAGCCTGAGCAGCCTTGGAAGCTGCATCCATTTCGGCCTTGGCCTTCTCCAGGGTGTTCTTCATCTGGAGATGGGAGCCGACGAAGCTGATAATTGTTGTGGACAACTCGGCGTCGAGATCCTCGGCAGTGCCGGTGACGCTGAGCGGGGTGGTGAGAGCGTCATTGTCGCCGTCTTTGAGCTTCTTCGGCACAATGTTCACCCGAATCTGATCTGAATCGACAAGCGTGACCGTGAGCAACACCGCGCGGTCGCGCAGGACTGGTAGAAGTTCTTTGAACATGAACAGTTCTCCTCATGGATTCTGACTTTGAGTTGATGGTCCCCTTCCTCGGGGTTCCTTGATTTCTGGATCATCCCAGCGCGCGGTGTAACGCTCCCCCAGCGCCAAGTTTTCCAGATAGTGCTTTGGATCGTTCTCACGCTGCCACAGAAGGCGGTAGAGCGTATCTACGGCCGACTTCATAATGGTTTTCATCTCCTCATCAGAGATGTGGGATACTGCGGAATTGCCGCCGCAAACTGCGCACGGTTTCCCAGCGTGCAAAGCTTCAATGGGGCCGTTGCGAAAGGCCAGCGCAACCATCGCTTTTGCCTCGATAGCTATAGCATGGTCGAGAGCTATTTTCATGGAGAGCCTCCGATACTCTCCAACATACATCTTGCGCAGAAATGACGCATCAATTCCCGTTGAACGAAGCAGACACGAGCCGGACGCGTCTCTTCGTCTTCGACCAGAGCTGCGGATCGACAGGCAATGGACTCATAAGTCCACTTTGTGCGCTGAAGAAGCCGCCGTGGTGTGTGAGCTTCCCGTAGCGAAAAAGCCGCGCCAACATCGCCAGTGCGCTCGATGCCAGTGTTTGGTTGATGAATGGCTCCTGACGGTCCAGCGCCTCGACAGCGGAACAACTGGGCAGCGGGTCTTCACCAGTTTCAGCATCGATGATCTCTGGATACAGTTCGCTTACGGTGCGCAATCGTGCAGCCTTCCTGCGATTGCGCGCGTTCAATGGCTGGCCGAGAACAAACTGGCCACTGGCGGCATTGTTGCCAAGATCAAGCCAATAGGCGGTGCGGTTCCTGCCCTTGGTCAATGCCCGCGCGATGACGCTTCGCGCCGCGCGCGTGTCCACGCAACCGATCAGTAGATCGATAAACCTGTCATTGATCCGATCGAATGTCTGCTCATCGAAGTAAGTCGGCTCAGCCCGCCACCGCGTTCCCCAGAATAGGTTGATGCGATTGATGAGGACGGTTGCCTTGTTCTGCCCAATATCGGAGACCGAGAATGGCTGGCGCACACAGTTCGTCTCAGAGACGGTATCGGCGTCCATCATGACCACTTCGAGTCCCGATGACCGGCCCCAGACTCGCATCGCCTGATCGAGATAGGGCAGGCCCATGACGATGGAGCTGCCGGTCCCGCCCGCGCCGACAACAAGTGCACGCACCGGCTTCTGGCCCAATAGGTCGCTTGGAAGCGTGTGCTCAATGCGCATATCAGCCTCTCTCTCCGCGCACGAACTGCGTGAGCATCTCCGGAAGGGCGATGAGTGTTTCGACTGGGAACTTCTGGCGCTTGCCTGTCAGGCCACTCCACAGCCCATCAAATCCACCGTCATGGCGCGTGAGGCGGCCAACATTGGCGTGCGTGAAGGCGCTCTCGTAAAAGCCGCGCTCCCACGCCGGAATCGACGCAACAGACGCACTGTCTGGGCGTCGCATGGTGCCGGTGCAAACGCGCCCGTCGTCCGAGAGATTCCAGAAGGGCGGGACGGCAAGTTTTGTTGAACTATCGGGTCGCTTGTTCTCAGTGAGTGCCCGAATGTTGAGTTCCCCATTCGAGACCCGCCAGACCAATGGAGGCTGCGGAAAGATGCAGCCGTTCAGCTCCGCGGCCTTGCCTTCGGAATTCTCGTAGAACATCTGGCGTCGGCGCGCTGGAGTCCACCAGACGATCATGCGGTCCGCCTTGGCAAGTACGCTGGCTGGCAGCACTTCGGCCTGCACACTGCCACTGAGGGATCGCGTCAGAGACTCGATGAATGCCACAGTGAGTGGTTGCGCCGGACCGAGCGTGGGCGGCGCATCCTTGTGTGCGGTCACGTCGTGGCGGGTGATAAAACTGCTCTGCCTGTCGCGATAAATCAGTAGCGCCTCATGCAACTCGAAGCGATGGTTCTCCCCGATCGACAGATGTACCTGCATTACCAGTCTCCCAGCGTGTGATTTCTTCAACCAATTCAAACAGCGCGCAGTTAAGTGCGATGAAGCGATCCACGATCCGAATAGCGTGCCGAACCTGCTCCGGCTGGCGCGGCGAAAAGACAACGCACACGGCCGGCTCTGCGGAGCCCTCCATCATGGACTGGCCCTCTTCATCGAAGCAGGCGGTAATGGCGTCATGCTCTTTGAACGTGACAAGTAAAGACGGCAATGGAGGATCGTCGTAGTAGCCGGATTCGAGGATCTCCCGCGACTGCTTGAGTGGAAGTCGCGACAGGCACTGAATGCGCCGCAATCTCTCGAACCATGAGCTGAATTTGCCATTACGAAACCTTCGCAGCAGATCGCGGTCGCGTGCTTTCCAATCAGGAGATTCGCGTTTCTGCGTCTTGCGGATGCACTCCGGCAGCGCCTTCTCCACTTCTGGAAACTCATACTGACCTTGGTTCTCTGCGTCGTCCTCAGCGGCATAGTCGCGCATCCGCTCTTCGTACATCAGCGCATTGTCGTGGTTATAGATACACATCACGCGATAGAGCGCGAAGGTCAGCGCCCAATAGAACGCTGCGCCCAATCCATCGGCCTCAGCCTCCAGCGCATCAAGCGCTGGTCCAATCCTGAAGTACCCCGATCCACCACACTCTACGGTGACAACCAGTTGCCCACTTTCGAGTTCCGTATCGCTCCCAGCGCGGCCGAGTTGATCGCTCACTTCAAGGTGATACTCGACATTGCGTTGCAGCAGATCGCAACGCTCAGGGCCAATCGCGTTCATCATGGCGTGCTGCGCGAATGCAAGCGCGTTATTGCCAGATTTCTTCCAGGTCTCCGCAGTTCCCAATCCCTCTCTCACCAGTGCGGCGCAGAGTTCATAGACCAGTTCGGCATTCACCTCATGGTTATACTCAGCGCGAACTTCGGCGAGCGATGGCAATGCCTGACCGAAGGCTGGTGCGAGCGTTGCTACCCCAGTGGCAGAAGTAGTTCTTGCGGCGTCGGGAGCCGATAACTGCCCTGTGCCACATAGTGCCTGATCGCTTCTGAGACGGCGCGCGCGAGATCGCAGGATTCTTTGCATTGAAGGTGCCTCGCCAGGATCAGGTTGGCCTCTGGTGGTGGTTCCGCAGCCTTCTTGAGAAACAACGCCACCAGTTCTTCTTGCGACAATGCGGGCGTGGGCACGGTTCACCCCTTCGAGCCAATCGCTCGATTGAAGGTGTAACGCAGCGTGGTCCCGGTGTCTTCCGGGCCGGTGAGGGTTGCGGTCGCAATTTCTGGAAATTGTGGAGTGAGGAGGTCGCGAACCTGCTCGACACTTATCTGCGGTGCCGGATCGGGAATGCGAACGCCGTTGTAGTTGAACTCTCGCAACAGAATCTGTGCTTGAAGTTTGGCCATTGCAGTTTGTCTCCTTGTCTGCGGATTTCGAGATGAATCGATATTGTGGTTAGAACAGGCTGGCTTGCACAGGCATCCTTGTCCTGGCTACTTCTTGTGCGGCCGCGTGTGGAATTGTCGGGGCCGGGTCAGCCTTTGATTGATGGCTGGCTATCGTTCGATACTTCGCTTCAAGCCGCTTGAGCGTTTCCATCTCGTCGGAACGCACAGCCTCGGCAGCGCGCAGTTCATAACGAGCAAGATAGTTGCGCTTGCGCACTTCCTGCTGGATCGCGCGTTCCACATCCGAGAATGTGTACTCCGGTTCACCCCAACAGGGCCAACGCAGGGTGTGCTCAAGGAAGCGCAAACGGTCGCTGTCAGAGGTAAACCAGGTTTCGTAGAATGTCGTCCGATCGTAATTCGCATTATGCAGTGCACCGCATAATGCGAATTATGTGGAGGGCGTGGTTATGCGGAGTGCCAGCGTCAACACACTGTGGATACAGGGTTCGACCACCGGTTCGCTATGCATAATCCCCACTACTTAGCTCTCCGCAGCCAGCCAACTTCCGGATGGGCGGTCACCCTACCGGAACGTCAAAGTTTGTATTTCAGCCGCTCGATTCGCGTCCTTGCAATTTAGCGTGAAGCCAGAAATGGTCACGTCGAAATCGGAGTTCTTCTTTACGAACTCGTAGCGCAAACAGTGGGATTGCGGATTTTACGGCCCTCGGGAAAACTCGCGTATAAAAGGCTCCACTCTGGCTCGCGGGAAGCGTGCACCGAGCCGGGCGCCTGGACGGTGCGCTCGGCACACCACCAGTCCACCACCAGTCTTTTCCAATCCAAAGATGAGCCTGAAGGAAGCGAAGGGTAGGCGAAGCGGGTTTTGTCCTTTCGGGATTTGAAATTGATTCATGCTAGCAGCCGGGGCGGAGGGAATGTGGGAATCGCTGCGCAAGATCTTCATGTTCCGATGCTCTCTCCGAGCGATTTCCAA
>Ga0302140_10002847_pt1 | contig 22370 bp, 22 predicted proteins | sample I_Bog_E1_1_FD_202095 | JGI IMG/M metagenome (GOLD analysis project Ga0302140, IMG submission 202095) | Peat permafrost microbial communities from Stordalen Mire near Abisko, Sweden - I_Bog_E1_1 | ecosystem: Environmental > Terrestrial > Soil > Wetlands > Peat | place: Sweden: Abisko, Stordalen... | reverse complement strand
GCCGAGGTAAAGCTCTCCGCGTCCTCAGGTGAAATAAAAGTCAGCGAGACTGCTTCGTCGTATCCCAAAGCCAAAGCCCGCCCGCGGAAAGTGGCGTCCATCGCCGCGTTTGGCAGCTCCACAACAGCGCCGCTGTAAGCCGGCAAAGTATTTTCGAATTTGTCGTAGCCGTGCAAGCGCGCGATTTCTTCGATCAAATCAATTTCGCGTTCCACGTCGAGCCGCCAGCTGGGAATCTGCACGCGAAACTCCGCATCGGCCTGGCCTTCCGGGATCAGCATAAAACCCAGCTTTTTCAGGATACGGAAAATTTCGCCGGCTTCCAGATTGCCGCCCAGGATGCGCCGCACCTCCGAAAGCCGCAGCACCACCGGCGCCTGATCCAGATGCCGCGACACCACATCGATCACGCCGCCGTCCAGTTCTCCGCCGCCCGATTCCAGAATCAGCGCCGCCACTAAATCGCACGATAAAATCGTCGACTCGAAATCCGTGCCGCGCTCAAACCGGTGCGAAGCGTCGGTATGCAGCCCGTGGCGGCGGGACATTTTGCGCACGATTCCCGGATCCCACCACGCCGACTCGATCAAAATATTCTTCGTCCTGTCGGTAATCATGGTGTCGTACCCGCCCATCACCCCGGCCAGTCCGACCGGCTTCTTGCCGTCAGCGACAACAAGATCGTCAGAGGTAAGCTTTCGCTCGACACCATCCAGTGTCTTCAGCTTCTCGCCATTCTTCGCTTTGCGAATAACAAGCTTGCCGCCTTCGAGTAAATCCATATCGAAGACGTGCGTCGGCTTGCCCATCTCCCACAGAACATAATTCGTGGCGTCGACAGCATTGCTGATGGGACGCTGATCAAGCAACGCCAGGCGATGAGCAATCTTTTCCGTAGATGGTTTAATCCTCGTCCCGCGAATCACACGAGCCGAGAAGCGCGGACAAAGCCCCGGTTCTTCAACCGTGATGGGAAATGGGTTGTTTGAGGAGGCAGAGATTGGGGAAGCAGAGTTCGGGAAGGGCACGACTTCAGTCGTGCCATTAGAGACCAAGGGGGATGCGGCTTTAGCCGCTGAGGGCAGCCTTGCCTCAATCGGCTTCAGCGGCAAATCATAAATCGCCGCCGCCTCCCGCGCGACCCCGTAATGATTCATCGCATCGGGACGATTCGTCCCGATCTCCATCTCGAACACAGTATCCGCGCCTGTCCCGCTGATTCCCTCGACAGCAATACCCACGCCAGTCAAATCCTCAGCCAGTCGCCGGTCATCGACGGAGAGATCGACAAAGTCGCGAATCCATTGTGCGGAAAGCTTCATTTAGATATTGGTTTCATTCAGAAATTGCTCTCATCTAGATATTGTTCATTCCGAATATGTATTGTCATTCCGAGCGAAGCATGACCTTCATGAAATGAAGGTTATGCGTAGTCGAGGAACCTGCTGTTATTTTCCATCACCGCGAACCCGCCTACGCCCACTGCCCCAGAAATCGCACGTCCCCGTTGAAGAACAACTGCAAATCATCCACTCCATATTTCAACAACGCGATCCGGTCCGCGCCCATACCAAACGCAAATCCTGAAACTTTCCTCGGATCGTAGCCATTGTCCTTCACAAACTCGAACACATTAGGATCGACCATGCCGCAGCCCAGAATTTCGATCCATCCCGACTGCTTGCACGGACGACAGGGATCCGCGCCGCGCCTGCCGCTTCCACCGCAGATAAAGCACGAAACGAACATCTCCGCGCTGGGCTCCGTGAAGGGAAAAAATGAAGGACGAAAACTCGTCTTAACGCTCGATCCAAAAAATTCTTTCATCGCATGATCGAGCGTGCCCTTTAGATCTCCGAAGGTAATATTCGTGTCGACCGCCAGCCCTTCGATCTGATGGAACATCGGCGAGTGGCTCGCGTCCGGAGGATCGTTGCGATGCACCGTGCCGGGAATCACAATGCGCAGCGGCGGCCGCATCTTTTCCATGGTGCGAATTTGTACGGGAGAGGTATGCGTGCGCAGCAGCAGGCGCTCGCGCTGTGGCTTCGACTGCTGGCCCGCGATGATCAACGTATCCTGCGTATCGCGCGCCGGATGGTTCGGAGGAAAGTTCAGCGCCTCGAAGTTGTAGTAATCCGTCTCGACGACAGGACCGTCGGCGACAGAGTACCCAAGCTTTTGAAATACGCGGACAAGTTCGTTCGTCGTCTTGACGACCGGATGCTCCGCGCCAATCGGCCGCCGGATGCCGGGAAGGGAAATATCGATGTGGTCCGCCTGAGTCGATTCAGTTTCACTTCGACCAACCTGCGCGCCCTCGACCAGTTGCGTAATCCGCGCCTTCAGTTCATTGACGCGGATTCCCGCCTCGCGCTTCGCTTCCTTCGGAGCACCCTTTAACCAGAGATCGTTAATCTGCGTGAGTATGCCGTTCTTTCGCGCCATCCAGCGATCGCGAAACGCTTTCAGGTCAGCTTCGTTACGAACCGCCGCAGCTTCTGCAGCGCACGCACGCAGGCACTCGCTCGCGGCCCGCTCCAGCGCGGCGGACGAATAATCCGTTAACTTGGAAACCGTATAAGCCATTTTGCTTAATATCCAAGTCTTGTCATCCTGAGCGAAGCAAACCGATTCGCGAAGCGAATCGGTTTACGGAGTCGAAGGATCCCTGCCGGCTAAACCAAGCCCTCGGCCTAACAGGGAATTTCTACAAAGCCCTGCCGCCGACGGCAGTTCCTCGCTTCACTCGGAATGACAAGTTGTAAATTAAAGAACGGTAATCGGCACGGCTGAAGGCCGTGCCCTTCCCGGTTCGCAAAGACCGCAGCCTACGCCAGCGCGCCCTTGGCCTGCTCCGCCAGAGTCTTAAACGCCGGCGCATCTTTCACAGCCAGGTCTGCGAGGATCTTGCGATCCAGTTCCACTCCCGCAACTTTCAAGCCGTGGATGAACTGGTTATAACTCATCCCATTCAGCTTGGCAGCCGCGCCGATGCGAACGATCCACAACGAACGATACTGCCGCTTCCTCTGCTTCCGCCCGCTATATGCAAACTTAAGCGCACGGTCTACAGATTCTTTTGCCGAACGATATAGCTTGGATTTAGTGAGAAAGAATCCGCTGGCGCGGTCTAATATTTTTTTGCGTTTGGCGCGGCGTTTGGTCCCGCGTTTTACACGAGGCATGGTGGTTCTCCTTTTTAGTTTCTATTTACTTGGCGGTTGGAGGTAAGGGTTTCTGACCTCTTCACGCGCCTGGGCAGTGGTCAGGGGCCAGTGGTTAGTGATCAGAAAAAAACCGCGACTTTCTGACCACTGATCACTAGCCACCGATCACTGCCTTATTGATACGGGATCATCCGCAGTACTTTGCGGAGATCGCCGTCGCTCACGAGCGTTCCTTTGCCCAGTTTGCGTTTGCGTTTCTTGTCTTTCGACGTCAGGATGTGGCGCAGGTTGGCATGTCCCCGCTTCACTTTGCCTGTCGCGGTTTTCTTGAAGCGCTTGGCGGCGCCCCGGTGGGTTTTCAGTTTCGGCATAGTTCCTCTTACTTATTCGGATCAGTCTTATTCGGATCAGTCCTATTCGGATCAGTCCTATTCCGATCAGTTTTTCGTCGGCCTGCTTCTTGCGGACTAAAGCTTTTGACCGCAGAGTTCGCGGAGAAAATCCGCAGAGGGCGCGAAGAAAATCTCTTTGGAAACTTGCAACTTGATTTTACTTATGCAGTTTTATCGGCGAATCCTGCGGCCTGCGCAACCGGCGCTTCTGCCGCTGCTGCTTCCGGAGGCTTCTCGTCTGTTCCTGTCGCCTCCGGCTTTTCTACAGGCTTCTCTTTTTCTGGTCCCAGCTTTTCCTGCGCCGCTTTCTTCTCGGCCTTTGCTTTCTGCTTGGCCTCGCGTTCGCGTTCCTTCTCGCGCTCGGCCGCCGTCTTCTTCGGAGCCAGAATTGCGTGCAGCGTGTTGCCTTCCTGCCGCGGCCGAAACTCCACGATGCTGTGCGGCTCTACGTCTTTAATCAGCCGCTCCAGAATCTGACGACCCAACCCCGTCCGCGTCATTTCGCGGCCGCGGAAAAAAATCGTGGCCTTTACTTTGTCGCCGCCATCCAGAAAGCGCAGCACGTGGTTCTTTTTCGTCTCGTAATCGTGGTCGTCCACGTTGATGCGGAACTTGACCTCTTTTACGGTAATCGTCTTCTGGTGCTTCTTGGCCTCGCGCTCTTTCTTTTCCTGCTGGTACAGGTATTTCCCGTAATCCATGATGCGGCATACGGGAGGCTGCGCGGTGGGCGAAATCTCAACCAGGTCCAGGTTCTTGCTCTTGGCCAACTTGAGCGCTTCGAAGGGAGGCATCACGCCAATCTGTTCGCCTTCATCTCCGATCACGCGAATTTCGCGGGCACGGATGCGGTCATTGGTTCGGATAAAACGTTTATCGATACGGTCCTCCGCGCGGTGAGCGACTGGGAATAGGAAAATTATAACATGGGGATTCGGACGAAGGTCTTCAACATAGGATTAGAAGCCTGTCTTTGCAAGGAAGACCATGCCGTGGCCGTTAGTGCCGCCTGGCACTAAATTTGTGGCTGCGGAAAGAAAGACGAGGTAATGGCCGTCGCCACTGATCGCCGGGTAATCGCTGATGTCGTTGGCTTCCGTCTCGGGGTTGGGGCTGTTGGTAATAGATACTCGTGCCGTGCTGGGAATACAGCCCGATCCCGCGCCGAAGCAGGTGTCGCGAACGAAAATGTCCTTAAAGCCCCCCGCGACCTCGTTGTCCCCCGGCACGAGGTTCGACGCCAAGGAGGAAAACGCAATGAACCGACCGTCGCTACTCATAGATTGGTCAGAGCTGCCGTTATTGCCTATCGAACCGTCGTTGCTCACAGAGGCGAGGCTTGTGGTGGGCGTGCAGCCCGCTGGCGCGCCTGCGCACGTGTCACGAATGTATACGTTAGCCCATCCGCCCACATTGGCGGAAACCAGGTTCGTCGCCAGCGTTGCGAAGGCTATCAGCCTCCCGTCTGCAGTAATTGACGGAACGATATTGTAAGTGAGGGAATTGTTAGCTGCAGTCCCGTCAGTCGCAACATCCACTCTGGTTGTACTTGGAGTGCACGAGGATGTGACGCCGACGCAGGTATCGCGCACGAACAAATTCGGCTCGACCGCTGAGTTGTTATTTGGCGCCATATTGGTCGCCCAAGATACGAAGGCGACAAATCGACCAACCGCATCAACGGCTGGGGTTAGGCTGTTGCCATTACTGACTCCTCCGACGGATGGGACCGAGGCTAGGATAGTGCTGGGAGCACACCCCGCCGAGAGTGCCGTGAAACAAGTGTTGCGAACAAATGCATCGCCCAAGCCACTGGCACCGCCAACGATATTTGTTGCGCCCGAGGCGAAGGCCACGAATTCGTCACCCGAGCTTATAGAAGGCGAACTGCCACTTGCCGCAGTGCCGTCTGTTGCTATCGCCACCGACGTCGTACCCGGGATGCAGCCCGAAGGAGCACCATTGCAGGTATCGCGCAGAAAAACGCAACTGCTCAGCCCGCCGCAGATCGATGTCCCCGGCAGGATATTCGTGGCCTGCGAGTCAAAGGCGACGAAGCGTCCATCTCCGCTGATAGAGGAATCCCGGCTGTGGCCGTTCGTGGGCGCTCCGTCATAGGTCACTGAAATTCGAATCGTGCTGGCAATGCAGCTCGGCGGTGCAGAGCCAAGGCAAGTATCGCGAAGGTAAATATCCTGGAACCCGCTCGCTGGCCCAGGGACGAGATTCGAAGCCGCCGATTGGAAAGCGACGTATCTCCCGTCCGAGTTGATAGAGGGAGCGACCAGACTATCCGAGTTGGCCGGCGTGCCGTCCGAAGCGACTGTGATGAGTTGAACTACTCCGGCGGTGGCGGCCGCGGGGGACGCGACGCCGAAGGGCTCAGATTTCGATGTGGCTCCCGAGGATGAATCTCTGACGGTAATGCTCGCCGTCCCAGGGTTAGCTATCAACGAACTTGATATGGAAGCGGTCAGAATGGCGTTTGTTCCGAAAGTTGTAGAAAGTGGTGTCCCGTTCCATTGGACGACTGAGGACGCCGTAAAGCCGCTTCCATTTACGTAGAGGCTGAATGCAGTGCCGCCAGCCACCGCGTAGTTTGGAACCAAAACCCCAACGGTGATTGCGGGTGGCGGGGGCTGCTGCGAGCTGGTCTGTCCGCCACCGCAGCCCAGCGCCGAACACGCCAGCGCGACTAGCACAAGGCACAAAGCAGGCCTCCCGAACCTGGTCACGTTCCTTCCCCTAAACATGATGCCCGGTATTTTTCAATCTGTTCCTCCCGTTAGTTGGACACCGGAAGCCGCGGGCGTGAACGCTGGCGAAGTGAAGGTGGGCGTGTTGTAGGTATACGCGGTGGATAGCGAATAATTAGTTGCGGCACCGTTAATTGTGGATCTGATGGTGACCGTGGTGCCGGAGGCACTCGCCGAAACTGGCGAGAGTGGATAGTTCATCAATCCAGCCAACGCTGAGGCAATCTGCGTACCGGTCGTGGAGCCGCCGTAGCTGGTCGTGAACGTTTGAGTTCCGATCGTGATTGAAATCGTGCCGGTTTCCGGGACATTTTCCAAACAAGGGCCATACGGGTTGGTCGGACATTCGTTGACCTCAGCCGATTGCGGAGATCCGTTGATCGTCACAGCGCCAGTGCCCGGCGTTCCAACAGGGCTGCCTACAATTACGGTGAGTATCTGGCTCATTACAGTGATCGTTCCACTGAGGTCAGCGCTGCCGGAGTTCGGGGCGGCGGTGTAGGAGAATGATCCCGTGCCGGTTCCGCTAACACCTGTTGCAATTGTGAGCCAACTGGCGTTCGATACTGCCGACCACACGCAGCCCGTCTGCGTAGTAACCGTCACGGTGTTGGTTTCTCCGGCGGGAGGGATGGCTACCGTAGGGCCCTCGGAGAGGTAATAAGTGCACACTCCAACCTCGGTGACGAAGAAATTGGCGCTGGTAAGGCCGTTGCCTGCCTGAATAGAGCCCGTTCGCGGTATGGTAGAAGGATTTACAGTAGCTGAAAATGACACGGTACCGCTGGATGTGCCACTTGAGCCCGAGGTGACGGTGAGCCATGGAGCCTGGCTTGCGGCTGACCACTGACAGCCTGCCCCGGTGTTCAAAGTGAAGCTGCTTGTCCCCCCGGACGGAGAGACAGAATAAATTGTCGGCGTCGTGGTGAATGGACAGCTAGTCTGTGTGGGTACCTGAAACTGCTGCTGAAGCACCGTATCGAGGGTAGCGTGAACGTAGGTACTTGTAGTTGCCCCGGTATGCGAATCGGCACCGTAGATTGCGTACTGCGCGGCGCTGCTGGAAGGGTAGTTCTGGCTGGAAGCCGACACAAGGCCATCCGAAGAAGCGAAGCCGGAAACGATGAGGTTCCAGAACCCATCCGTAACGTCCATCCCACCAAGGATCTCCAGAAAATACAGCGACTCAGAGGCCCAGTAATCGGCATTGTCAGGATCGAAAATTTCTTCGAAAATACAAAAAATAAGTAGACCCTCGACCTCGGTGTAAACGCCATCGGTGATTGCTGCAACATCGCGCTCGCCGCAACCCGTCTCGGGGTAACAGCCTGCCGTTCCGAGGAAGAGCGCGTTGTCGAGGATTCGCATCTCGTCCCAGCGAAGTGGGGTGTACGAGACGACCCCAGTGCGCTTAAAGCTTTCGGCGTAACTATTAAGCTGGTTGAGGAACGTGCTCCCCGGCAGTAGGTCTTGGACGTCCGGGTTGGTGCTGTACCAAACATCACCGACGACAGGGCCGCCAAAAAATATGACCGCTGCCATCCAGCACACGTAATTGTCGTATGCGGTGCTGCAGCCGGTTACGTCCCAAAGATAGGCTCCGAGAAATTCGAGGCCGCTAAGTATAGTAGGTCCACCTGTCTGGGCGATTAGTGCCCCCTCATGGGGCGTATCCAAGGTTACGACGCCTTTGACAACAACCTGACTTGGATTGGCCGTTTGATACTGCTGCGCCGCAGAACGCGAAATAAGTCCGCCCTGACTGTGACCGATCAGGATGTAATTGCTCCCACCGACGGAGTTGATTTCGTTCACAAGGTCGGTTCCCTGAGTAGCGAGGGGGTCCGACCACGTGAAGGTCGGTATTACCTCGTTGGCGAAACGGAAATCTTGATTGAGCCAGTTGGACATTCGGGTCCATGTGGACGAACTGGATCCCAACCCGTGCATGAATGCAATGTTCTGGGTTCCCCCCAAATGGTAAACGTTAGTCGGCCCGCTGGCGGGAGAGGTGACGTTAAAGCCGCTCGGGTTACCGGTGGTGGAATTCGGAGGCGTCTTAACGGTGTATCCCTTTGCGGCTCTCGCCGCATCGTTTGTAGCGTTGTCGTACCAGCCAAGATTTGCAAACTGGATTGTTCGGGTCGCCGATCCGCTGGATATAGCGGGAGTAAGCACAACCTGCTGGGCGACCCAATTCGACCCGGATGGCACGTAAGTCCAGGCGGCGGTACTGCCGTTCGATTGGGTTACGGTAACGTAGTCGGCGGTGGGATGCTGAGACGTCACGAAGTTTGCCTTTAGGGCATTCGCATAGTTTTGAACGTTCGGCACTACAAGATTACTGATTGCGGAAGGACCCGGATTGATGCCGAGGAAGCTCAGCGGCCAAGTGGTCGGGACATTTGTGGGGAACGCTAATTGCAACGGCGCGCCGTTTTGGCCGAAGACTGTGATTTGTCCACCGCCGAACCGAATAAAGCCAATGGCTTCCGCATCTGTAGTGCTGGCATTCACAGGCGTTCCCGTCGGCCAGATATTCATCACTAAGCCACCGCTTGAATCATAGCCTGACTCGACATGAAATGTCTGCGTCCCTGGCGTGACCGTGAGCACGTTCGAGGTCGTTCCCGTTGTAGGGTTATAAAACGCCTCAGGCAGATTAAAAGTCGTAGTGCTTGTGACAGTCAAGTCTACGACGACGTAAGTGTCGGCGCTGTTTATGCCGGAGTTTGCCGAAAGGGCTGACTGGCAGAGGGCTGAACCACAAAGCAAACAGGACAGGGTGAGCAAGGGAAGCAGCGGGCATCGAGACATATCTTTCTCCTCGAACTGCGATTAGATAGACTTTGCCAAATTCCCCGGGTTCGAAACGAGCGACATTTTACACGTTGGGGTCCGCCGTAAAACAACGAGGGCCTGTTTGTTACGAAAACCGAACAAACCTTGGCCAAGCGGGTCCGCGAATCGGTGGCTGCGCTCAGGATGACAGCGTGCGGGCTAAAGCCCGGTTCTGTGGGGGGGTGGGGATTAATCGCAGCGCTGAAGCGCTGCGCCACCCAAATGCGGCGGACGGGCGGCGTGGGTGAGGGGGGATGCGTAGGGGCAAGCAACCGCCAAGGTCCCGAGCAGAAACGCCTTGCGGAGTCCGAGGTAAGTTGCGGTGAAAGGGATCCTTCGACTCCGCAAACCGATTCATAAGGCGAATCGGTTTGCTGCGCTCAGGATGACAGAGTCAGGTAATGAGTCAGTGGTCCGATAGTGCGACATGAAAGCAGGTCCTTCGACTCCGCCAACCGATTCGCTTCGCGAACCCGTTGGCTCCGGAGGCGAAGAACCACTTCGCTCCCGTCACCCGGTTTACGGTGTAAATTCGTAGACCGTCCCGTATCCATTGGTATAGAGGTTCATGGCATTGCCTCCTGCTTCTGTGATTCCGTAGAAGTTGCCGGAGGGATCCAGCCAAAGATTGCCGGCCGGATAGTTGCCATCGGGGCTGTTTTCGAAGTTATACACCACCGAGTAGACCCAGCTGCCGGCGGAAGGGGCAAGTTTGAAAATGGTTCCGTGGCTATCCGTGCCGCCGCCGCCCGTGGTGCCGTAAAGATTGCCCGCCGCGTCGAAGACCAGACTGGATGTGGGATTGACTCCGTCCGTGGTCGAGTGGGTGAACGTATGCAGCACGGTCTCCTTCCAAGCGCCATTGCCTGTGGGCGAAAGTTTAAAGACCACACCGCAACTTGGCGCCCCATCGGAGTAACAGTTCGCGGTCCCTCCCTCAAACGTGGTGCCGTAGAGATTGCCCGCGTCGTCGAAGATCAGGCTCGTGCTGGGATCGGAGCCGTCGTTGGGTGATCCCTGAAACGAATACAGAACCGTCTCTTTCCATCCCGGCCCCGCAGGAGAAAGCTCAAATACCGTGCCGCAGCCGCCGGCGCAATTGCTGCTGCTGCCGCCGGAGGTGGTCGTGCCGTAAAAGTTTCCGGCTTTGTCCATGATCATGCTGGCGGCGGGAAGTTCGCCATCGAAGGGAGCGCCCGCGAAGCTGTAGCGGACGTTTTTCTTCCACTGGCCATTCGACTCACGGCTGAGTTCAAAAATGGTGCCACCGTGGTTTTTTGACCCGTTTTTTGACCCGCCGGTATAAGTGGTCCCGAAGAGATTGCCGGATGCATCGAGGACCACGCCCGCTTCGGGTGCCGACCCGTCGCCGGCGCCGGTAAAGGAGTAGAGAGTGGTGGACGTCCAGCCTTTGGAGGATGAGGGCGAAAGCTCGAAGACGGTGCCGTAATTGCCGGGGCCGCCAATTTGGGTGGTTCCGTAGAAATTTCCATACGGATCGCCGATCAGCGCGGAAGGGCCGACACTCTGGCCTGCGTAATATCCGTTAAAACTGTAGATGAGGCTCTCAGTCCAGCCGCCGCCGCTGGCCGGGGACACTTCAAAGACGCTGCCTTCATCGTTGGCACCGCCGCCGGCGGTTCCGAATAAATTTCCATTACCGTCTCCCACCAAACCGGCAGAAGGAGCGTTCCCATCGAGGAAGGGGAAGGTGTAGATAGTGTTTAACTGCCAGGAGCTACCCTGTGGTGTGAGGCTGAAAATGGTGCCGCTGAGGTTGGTTGCCCCGCCCAGACTGGTCGTACCGTAAAGATTGCCTCCAGACCAAGCGAGACCGAAGCCAAAGGGGGGCTGATAGCCGTCGCTGCCGCCCTGAAAATCGTAGAGATCAGTTTCCGTCCACTGGCCGTTGCCACTGGGAGATATTTCGAACACGAAGCCGCAACCTTGGTAGCAGATTTGGGACGTTCCCCCTCCGTAGTAGGTTGTGCCGTAGAGATTCTGATGACTGTCGATCACAAGGGCGGACGGGTAAACCATGACACCCTGCGACGCGAAGTCGTAGAGAATGGTTTCGGTCCATTGGCCGTTCGCGCCGGGCTGGAGTTCAAACACTGCGCCGCAGCCATCCCCTTCGTAACGGCAGTTGCCCGTTTGTTGTCCGTACGCGGTAGTGCCGAACAAGTTGCCGTTGCCATCGAGCGTCACGTTCAGCGGCGAGCCATCGGTTCCGCCCGCACCGGCAAAAGAATAGAGAATCGAGTGGGTCCAGGTTCCGGAAGAGGGGCTGAGTTCGAAGACAGTGCCGCACTTACAGCCGGCGGTCCCTCCGGTTTCGGTGGTGCCGTAGAGGTTTCCGTGGGCATCCATGATCAGTCCGCCGATATAGTCGCCGTCGCTCGGGCTAACGAAGTCGTGCACCACGGTTTTCGTCCAGGTTCCGTTGGAGGAAGGAGAGAGTTGGAAGACGGACTCACGGTTGGCTCCTCCCAAGACGCCGTACAGGTTACCGGAGGGATCGATAAAGATCAGGTTACCGTCGAGGGCGGTTTCCAGGCCCGTGCCTGGGAAGTTATACAAGACGGTTGCAGACCAAGCGCCCTGCGAATTTGGTGTGAGTCTTACGGCAGTTCCATATCCCGCGGTTCCCCCGAAGTAGGAAAATCCATAAAGACTGCCTGCGGAATCGAAGACGACTTGGTCTGGAGCATAGGCGCCGGTACCGCCGAGAAAATTGTAGAGGACGGTCTGGGTCCATTTGCCCTGAGAGTTCTGCGTGGCTTGGTAGAGAACGCCGGCGTCATAGGTGCCCCCGTAGCGGGCGGTGCCGTAGAGATTGCCAAGTTGGTCGGCCACCACCGTGCCGAGGGGAAAGTACCCCTGCGGCGCGGGATTGAAAGTGTGAATCACTTTTTCCGTGGAGCCTTGCGCACCGGGGCGCGCGGGAGGCTGCGTCTGGGCCTGCGCACACAGCCCCAGGCTGAGTCCGATCAAGGCCAGCGCCACTCGACCAGTGGAAAGCAGTCGTGCATTCTTCATCGAATTGACTCCTAGCTGCGAAGATTCCTGGGTGGAAAGCGCGGAAGAAGGCTAAAGACAGGCCGCAGCGCTCCCCAAGGCTGCCCCATTAACCTCAGATACTAGCCCAACCGCTGGCCGTCGTCTTTCACGATATTGACCTGTTTATCAGCGGATTGATGCAATCGCGCCAAAAGCGACCAATACACGTTGGGCCATCCGCGCTCTCCACGGAACGGGAGCCGCTTGTACTCTTTCGAATGTAACTGTTGAAACCGGCGGGTGGCTCAGGCTTTTGATCTCGCCAGCATCAGCAACAAAATGGGCGGCCTGTCCTTCGCGTTCTTTGCTTAGGGCGGGAGTTAGCAATGCGTGGGCAAATTTTGTTGATTGCGTCCGTAGAGAAAGAACAACCTCAGTGCAGGCAGCATCGTGTCCCACCCCTTCGGCAAGCTCAGGGCAGGCTCTTGCAAAGGACGCAAGGATGGGGCAACCTCGGTCGGAATGGTGCACGCTGCTTTATTGCGGTGGACTACCCGTACGGGCTTGTAGTTATTCGCAGGAAAGCAGGTCCTTCGACTTCGCCGACCGATTCGCTTCGCGCATCGGTGGGCTGCGCTCAGGATGACACGGTTGCTGAAGGCCGGTTGCGCTCGTCGCGGCTTTATCGCAGCGCTGAAGCGCTGCGCCACCCAAAATTGCGAAAGTCGGGAGTCGGAAATGCGTGCTGGGTCTGCGTCGATAAGGATGATCCTTCTCAGTGCAGGCAGCTTCGCGTTCCAGCCTTTCGACACGCTCATGGCAGGCTCGTGCAAAAGCGCAAGGATGGGGTAACCCTCGGTTGGAATGGTGCAGGGTGGCATCGTTGCGCTGAAGCGCTGCCCACCTAAATTCTGGCTGCGGCGACCAAAGTCCGGATGCGGCGACCAAAAACTGTCGAGCTTCGCTCGACCGGACAGCCGGGGGCGGCTGTCCCTACATGAGCGGAGATGGAGCTGCATGGGGCTGACGGCTTCGGCGGAAATTCTGTCAATAACTAAGGAGTACACAGTTGGGGCTATGTGGTGGCAAATACGGGGGAAATAATTGTGGCTAAGGTGACACAATTACCCTTTGCTGATTGATATAATAGATATAGAGAGTAAAAAATCCGGCGAAGCAGTTTGGGCGCGAACCATTTGGAAACGAAAATGGTCGCGCCTTTTGTATTTGGAGGCGAGGACGGGCGTATGCAGCGAGGACTTCAGTTCAAGAATGCCAAGGAGCGGGGAGAGTGGGCGGAGGTGCGGTTTTTGTCGCGGGCGACGGAGCAGAGGTTCCGGGTGGCGAAGCTGTGGGGGGAATCGGCTCCGTATGACTTGATGGTGGAGCGGGACGGGATTGCGCACCGGGTGCAGGTGAAGTCGGCGATAAGGACTCCGAAGAGCGGAGCGTATCCGTGCCACATGCCGAAGGGGAAGCGGTTGGTGCACATGCTGGAGGAGATTGATTTTGTGGCGGCGTACATTATCCCGCTGGATTTGTGGTACATCATACCGGCGGGAGTGGTGGCGAAGAGGAAGGGAAGCATCTGGCTGGCTCCGTGGAGGCGGCAGAATAAGTATGAGCGGTATTTGGAGGCGTGGCATTTGTTGCGGAGATGGAGGCAGGGGGCCGTATCCGGGGAATGCGGGGAAGAAGCAGTTGGGGCTGGAGTTGGGCCAGGGGTGAGAGCAAAGAACGCAAGGATGGGCTCCCTTAGTTGGGCTACTTTCATTCAAAGTAGCCCACTATCAGGTGGTTGACTTTCGGCACCTGGAGTGAAATCATTGTTTAGGGTCGGCGCAATCCCAGCTCTTGCCCGCATAATTGACATTGTTCTTGCCCTTCTTGCGCATTTATTCTTTGTGCATCATAAGAAGCCGCCTTCAGCGCATCCATAGCGTTTGTGTGGGAACGAATTATGACCCTCGTGGCAGCGTCCAAAAAACTTATCAAATTCGATACCAAGACGTTCCTCTCGACCATCAACGGCGGGAGAAGGATGGAAGCTCTTGTCAAAAAGCAGACGATCTTCGCCCAGGGCGACTCATCCGATGCCGTGTTCTATATACGGAAGGGAAAGGTAAAACTCTCCGTGGTATCAGAGATCGGGAAGGAAGCCACAATCGGCATTCTGAATGAGGGCGATTTCTTCGGCGAAGGCTGCCTTGCGGGGCAGCCTCTTCGCCTTTGTTCCGCGACGGCAATGACCGATTGCTCCGTGATGAAAATTGACAAGAAGTCCATGATGGAAGTGCTTCATCGGGAACACGCATTTTCCGACATGTTCGTGGCCTATTTGCTGGCACGGAACATCCGGTACGAAGCGGATTTGGTGGATCAGCTTTTTAACTCCAGCGAGAAAAGACTGGCTCGGGTATTGCTATTGCTGGCGCATTTCGGGAAGGACGGTAAGCAGGAGACTGTAATCCCTAAGATGAGTCAGGAGACCCTGGCAGAGATGATCGGTACAACGAGGTCAAGGGTCAGTTTTTTTATGAACCGGTTCAGGAAGCTAGGCTTCATTGAGTATGACGGCGCGAGTGGCTTGCAAGTTCACAGTTCACTTCTCAACGTCGTTCTCCACGACTAGAACCTGCCGTGGGGGAGTTGCTTTGGGCGGTAATTTTTCCTTTCTCTTTCCATCTCTCTTTAGATCGGCTTCGCGATGTCACAGGTCCGCACCAATAACAACTGGATTTGGGGCGCGCAAACCGCCTTCTAACCTGTTAGAGTGACAGTGGGGTGGTTACCACCTTCTCCTCTTTCAGGTCCTCTGACCTAAGCCAGGCCATCTGAAGTCCTCCCATCTTAGGTTTCTCAGCGAGAGGCGTGAACCCATGGTTTTCGAAGCAATCCTCAATGAAGTCGATCAACTCCATAATGTCAGCACGCGTCTTGAGGGGCTGGCGGAGCAACACCCGCCCGTGTCGGAAGCACTCATAACGATCGCCGGAAACGTTCGTGGCACGGCTACTATCCTGGCTGTGCTGGTCGCGACTAAGAGCCCCAAACTGATTTGAAGCAGGGTAGAGAATCGGCTTTAGCAAGAATCGCTCGACTGGAACGGCTCGTAGTTCAGGCGCGTTCGCATCTCCCCACGCGGACGGTACGGACACGTTATCTCCATGCCGAGTTCTTCGCTTCCCGCCGCAAGCTTGCTTGCCTAACCAATTGTCCAAAGTGTGCAATTTAGATCGGCGGGGCCAATCTTGCCAGGCCTATCCTGTATCTACCGAGCGGATGAACACGCGTGGCGCAGCGCCATGCTCTGCACTCGGGGAAAGAAGACTCTATGACTTATGGGGCCAATAAGCCGACACCCAAACTGCGCAGAGCTCCCCAACCGCCGCTCTCACACGCGGGCGCAGTTCCCGACTCAGACCGTGCCAGCAGACCACCGCTCTCCGAAGCCTACGCCATCGGTACAGAACTGAGTCCCGGAGATCGCGTCGAGGGGTTGGGCAATTTCGGAAAGCCGAATGGAGAATTCGGTACGGTGGAACGAGCGAACGAGGAAGACGCGCTCGTCAAATGGGATGATGACGGTCGGAAGAGAATCCGCCGACCGTCGCTCAAGAAGATTTGGCCCGCAACCGCGGCTCAAGGTGGCGAGCCGTTTCCTGGTGAGTAGTTCTTTTTAGAATGCTCCCGGTAGGTGGCCGGCTTGTGGTGCTTGGCGGGAAAGCATTTCCTGCGACTGGACACCCGAGCACGGCTGTCCCTTCATAGGCGGAGCTTCTGCCCAACATCCTATCCCAGAAAGAATTTTGCAATCTCTTTGGCGATTTCGAAGAGGGCTTCGCCTACGGCGTCGAGGGTTCCGGTGTAGATCATGAGAAACAGAATGGTTGCGAAGACGACTAATACGCAGGCGTAGATGATGCGTACGTGAGTACGGGCTTCCGACATACACGAACCTCCGCGGCGCACAATTCAGCAAGGCGCTGACTAGATCCCCTGGGTTCGGCCCATTAACAATGCTGCTCGAAATTTGTCGGTAAGTATACACCGGAGGGTCGGCCAGTCGGTGCGCTAATGGATTGAAGCTTCAACCGCTCCCGAAGGAGTGGATCTCGCAGAGATTTACAATCCGCGAAACATCAGGTCCTCTAAGGCCATGCGGCGGACTTGCCAGAATTCGCGCTCCTGCGAGTTGACGTTGAGGCGGCATTTTCCGGCATCGTCGAAGGTGAGGCTGATTTCGAACATCGGCTTGCCCTGATCGTCCTGCACAAGAATGGCGTGATCGGCGAGGTGAAAGGTCACCGCTTGCTGAAGTTCTTTCGCTTTGAGAATCACCTTGAACTCGGCAATGTCTTCAGTGAGGGAAAATTCATACGGAGCCAGGTTGGGACGGATCGAGTTGCGAGTATGAATGTCCGCTTCGATCTGGCGGCGAAGCTCGCCGAACACTTTCGGAAGCGTGCACGACGAACGGTCCGTGACCCAATCGAAGGCTGGTAGGCTGTTCTTCGATGTTGCGTCGCCGGGCTTCTTATCGTTACCGGCATTACCGTTAATTTTGTCGCTATTGTCGTCCACTTTGTCGGCCACGTTCCTCCGGCTCTGCCCGGTCGAAATTACAACAGTTGGATGCGATTTTGGCTGCGGAGTTTTGTTCAAAGTGCGCAGGAATGTTGGAGTCGCGGTTAGCGGGAGGCGGTCCAGTTGGAGTTGGAGAAAGCGTCCGCGGGGACGGCTTTTACGTAGCGGAAGAAGCGCGGGCGGCCTTTCTTTTTCCAGTAACCCGAATCGTAGGCGGCGACGGTGGCGCCGGAGTGGAGCAGGCTGAAGAAGGAATGCTGCGCGGGGTTGATGACGATGCCGGCGTGGCCGAGCCAGACGATGAGGTCTCCGGGTTGCGGATTGAAGACGCGCTCGAATTGGCCGAGGCCGGCGTAGAGGTCGGCGGAGGGCGCGTAGGCGTAGGGGAAGCCGGCGCGCTGGTAGAGTCCGTGGACGAAGTGGGAGCAGTCGGTGGCGAAGGATCGGTAGTGGCGGGAGTCGAGGGCGGCGCTGAGAATGGCGAGTCCGTCATCGAGCGTGATGAGGCGGAGATCGACTTGCGAGTTCGAGGCTTGGCTAGCGGGGAATCGGTTCGTGGCAGAGCTGCGATGCGAGGACGCGCGAACTTGTTGCGCCTGCAACGAGCAGACGGCGGTGAGAATGAGAAATAAAAATAGAACGCGTTGAGCAAGGGACTGCATAGTTTTCCGTAGACGAGCGTTGTGGCGCAACACAGGTCACAGGCGTTTCTTTCTTGCTCCTGAGCGCTGCAAAAATCTTCTGCGTTTGTGATGACTTTTATGGGAAAGAGGTTGATGGATAAGGGATTTGGGAGGACTTTGTTGGTCGAAGTACCGTGAGTTCCGTAGAAGAATGGCGATTGTCTAGGGTGTTGTGCCCGGGTGGTTAGTAGTCGACGATGCGCTTGTGGCGAAGTTGTTCGAGGAACTGACCGATGTCGGCGCGAATTTTTGCGGGATCGGCGTCGACGAATTGAGTTTGCAATTCAGAAATTATCTGGGAGAAGGTGCGCTCGCCGTCGCAGCGTTCCAGAACCTGGCGGCCGGTGCCTTGCAGCTTGATCGCGCCTTCGGGGAAAAGGATCATGCGATCTTCGGCGCCGGGCTTTTGTTCGGGAGCCCAGCGGCATCCGGTGGCAAGATGCGGGCGGCTGGAATCTTCGGGAGCAGGCATGGCTAGCAGGTTCTCCGAGAGTGTTGGGCGCTGGGGAGGACAGCAGGTTCCTCGACTTCGCGTTGCGATTGATAAGGCCAATCGCAACGCTGCGCTCGGAATGACAGAGCTTTACAGAATGGCAGAGATTTGCGGATCGTCGCTAGCGTTTCCCTCGAGAGAGCGGGGCGCTGGGGAGGAGAAGCAGGTTCCTCGACTTCGCATTGCGATTGATAAGGCCAATCGCAATGCTGCGCTCGGAATGACAGAGCTTTGATCGTGGCTAGCGTTTCCCTCGAGAGAGCGGGGCGCTGGGGAGGAGAAGCAGGTTCCTCGACTTCGCATTGCGATTGATAAGGCCAATCGCAACGCTGCGCTCGGAATGACAGAGCTTTACAGAATGGCAGAGATTTGCGGATCGTCGCTAGCGTTTCCCTCGAGAGAGCGGGGCGCTGGGGAGGAGAAGCAGCTTCCTCGACTTCGCATTGCGATTGATAAGGCCAATCGCAACGCTGCGCTCGGAATGGCAGAGATTTGCGGATCGTCGCTAGCGTTTCCCTCGGGAGAGCGGGGCGCTGGGGAGGAGAAGCAGGTTCCTCGACTTCGCGTTGCGATTGATAAGGCCAATCGCAACGCTGCGCTCGGAATGACAGAGCTTTATCGGACCAATCGCAATGCTGCGCTCGGAATGAAGCTTTATCGGACCAATCGCAAGGCTGCGCTCGGAATGACAGGGATATTAACGGCATAAATTACGCGCCCTCGATGCGGAATGCGCCGGGGGGCGGCCATGCGGGTTGCACGTAGGCGAAGTAGAGTGCGTCGAGCTGCGCCCACAGGACGTCGCATTTATCGCGCAAGGCCTGGATTGCCAACTCTTGTTCGGCGCGAGTTTTGGCGTTGTCGTACACGTAGTTCACGGCGTATTGCGAATCTTCAGGAGCTTGATAGAGGCGGGCTTCAAAATAATCCAGACCGCCGGCGAGCCAGGGATAAAACTGCCGCAGTTTTTCCACTCGCAGCGTGATCAGCTTGGTGGAAAATAATTCCGTCAGCGAAGAAGCTACAGCCTCCAGCAGAGTACGGCTGCGCACGATATTCAAATATTCGTTTACCGCGAAGCGCGTGGCAGGAAGAATGCCTTTTCCGGCGCGCACATCGGATGCGTTTAAGCCTGTGGCTTCAGCCAGTTTTATCCAGCGCTTGATGCCGCCTTCGCTGGTGGCGTCGCCATCGTGATCGACCACGCGCTTGCGCCAGGCGCGGCGGAAGACGGGATCGGGTCCGCGCGAAAGGATGATCGAATCTTTAATCGGAATAATGCTCTGGTAGTAGTAGCGATTCAGTGCCCACGCCTGCAATTGTCCGCGAGTAAGTTTGCCTTCGTGCATCAACAAATGGAAGGGATGCTTGTGGTGGTAGCGCTCCTCGCCAACCGCTTGCAACTGGGCGCGCAATTCTTCAAGAGACAGCAGGGGCGCGGCTTGCGCTGCGGCTTCGCGGGCTACAGGTTGAACTGCCATCCGTCCTCTGCAATCTCCCACCCGGCCTGCCGCACATGGCGATGTTCGGGACTGGCCTCGTCCAGCATGGGATTGGTGTTGTTGATGTGTAGAAATATTTTACGCGGACGGCGGACTTCCGCCAACCTGATCAGAGTATCTTTTACCGGGATGTGGCCCATCTGGCGAGCGGTTTGTCCGCTGCCTTGCACGCGAATGAGTTCGTCGTCGCTCCAAAAGGTACCGTCGAACAGCAGGACGTCGCAGTTGTCAAGTTCTTGCAGCAGAGCATCGTCGAGTTGCGGAACCGCGGGCAGATAGGCGAGGCGCGGACTGGATTTCGATTCGAGGATGAAACCGAGGGATGCTTCGGCGGGCACGAGTTGCCGTTGCCGCTCACCGGTGACATAGGCAGGAAAGTGCGCGCCTAACGATATAGGAAGAGCGCGCAAGCCGGAAGCTTCTCCCGAGGGATTCAGCAGATCGAACTTATCGCCGGGAGTGAAATCGCTCCACTGCGCTTGATTCGGAATGCGCTGCAGCATCGCGAACATGGAATTATCTTCGCGGAGAATGCGGCGAACGGAGGCTGTGGCATGGACGCGCAAGGGCTGAAGCTCGCGCAGCAGGAGCAACCCGAGAACGTGATCGATATCCGCGTTGGCGAGGACTACGCCGGAGATGGGCGACTGGCGCACGCCGTCGCGTGGATGCAGTTCGGGGGTGGATTCGATTTGCGCGCGCAGGTCAGGGGACGCTCCCAGCAAGAACCACGAGAGCCCGTCCTGCGAGATGGCCAATTGCGTTTGCGAGCGGGGCTTACCGCGAAATGGTCCGGCGCGCACAGCGCGACAGTTTGAGCAGGCGCAGTTCCACTGCGGAAAGGCGCCTCCAGCCGCGGAGCCGAGAATCTTCACTTGCATCTTTGAGGAGTTTACAGGGTTTGGAAGAAAAGGCGGTTAACCACGAAGGACACTAAGGTTCACGAAGTAAAACCTAGCTCATGAGAAAGAGGATGACAAAACTTGCATGGTTTCCGCGAGAGGAATGCCGGAAGTGTGAAATTCTCTGCAACATCGATAGGAATTATAGCGTGTGACTCGCTTTGTTCTTGCCTTCGCACCGCTATGGCTGCATACTGCAAATGGCCCGCGCAGAGCGGGATTTGCAGCACCTCCCCCAGCCCTCCCCCCTTTATTTTATTTCCCGAAGAGTTCTTAGAGGGATCAGCCTCGTCCCACGGCGGCGGCGCAACGCAGGGGATCGAAATCCCAAATTCTGGCGTCAACCGAAAGATTTTCGACTCCAACCTCTCCGGCCATTTCCGTGCCGGGCTTGCCGCACCAGACGACGCGGAACTGCGCTTTGTTGCCGAGATATAAAACATCGACAACGTCACCGGGCTTCAGTTGCGCGTCCACGCATTGCAAAGTCGCACCGCGGCCGCTGACGGTGCGCAGGCTCGCGGCTTGAATGAAGGGGCGCGAGTGACTATCCATGCCCCAGATTTGTACGGGAAGGTCGACGAAAACGCGCGACTGGCTGCGCCGGTCCATGCCATGCTCCTATGCACTTTAGATAAGACAGAAGTGATGGCATGGTAGGCGGGAGGGTCAGGCAAGCAAAGGTAACCTCAGTCACAGGCCGGGCTGTGCCCAAAGTTTATGGTTTGGGGCTTAAGCGAATCAAGGAGCTAGTCGAGGTCGCCGAGCGAGCAAGCGCCGGGGCCGCGAGGATCTCCGCAGGAGCCGCAGGATCCGGATCCGGACGGCAGGGCGGAACTCGTACTGGACGAGCCCTTGGCGGACATGGCGAACACACTGAGCTGTGGGCTCAGCTTCTGGCTTTGGCATTTGGGGCACCTGGCTTTGTCGCGGCCGAAGACCAGGGTTTCAAACTCGTGCTGACAATCTTTACAGATGTATTCGAAAATCGGCATGACGATCACTCCCGTGGGATGAACTGACCCTATTAGAATCAATTTGTGCAAACTTCGCAAACTGAGATGGGCACGCGGGTAGAGCAAAGGTTCGAGCCATCGGAGTTTCGTCCGCGCCGATGGATTCGCGGCGGACATGCGCAAACGTTGGCGGCATTTTTTCTGTCGCGCAAAATTGATCTGCCTCCTGCCGAGCAGCGGATGATCGAAGTAGAGCCTGGCATTCCGGTGCTGTGCCATTGTCACTGGCAGGCCGACCGGCACGCGTTGACGTTGCTCATCGTCCACGGCCTCGAGGGATCGAGCGAATCTCAATACATGATGGGGATTGCGCGCAACGGTCTGGCTGCGGGCATGAATGTGGTGCGCATGAACCAGCGCAACTGCGGAGGAATGGACCATTGCGCGGCGACGCTTTATAACTCGAGCCGTTCTGAGGATGTAGCAGCGGTGGCGCGAGATCTGGTGGAGCGCGACAAAATCCCCGGCTTGGTTTTGATTGGCTTTTCCATGGGTGGCAATTTGGTATTGAAGCTGGCGGGGGAGTGGGGAAGTGCTGGGCCGGCGGAGTTTCGCGGGGTGGCGGCAGTTTGTCCGGCAGTGAATTTGGCGGCGGGAGCGGATGCGCTGCATGAGCCCGCGAACCGGATTTACGAATATTATTTTTTGCTGCAATTGTTCCGGCGCTTTCGGCGCAAGGTGAAACTGTTTCCCAAGGACTACGATGCCGGGCGGTTGCAGGGCATAAAAACTTTGCGGGAGTTCGATGAACGCATCACGGCGCACTACTGCGGCTTTGCTGGAGCGGATGATTATTACGATCGCGCCGCAGCATCGCGTCTGATCGATCGCATCGCCAAGCCGACGCTGGTGATTCATGCGGCGAACGATCCTTTTGTGCGCATTTTGCCGGAGACGCGGCGGAAACTTTTGGCGAATCGCAACATTGCTTATGTTGAAGTGGAGGATGGAGGACATTGCGCGTTCGTGGGAGAACGGGAGGACGATCCGGCGTATGACGGGCGCTGGGCGGAGAGGGAAGTGGTGGA
>Ga0302140_10002846_pt1 | contig 22376 bp, 20 predicted proteins | sample I_Bog_E1_1_FD_202095 | JGI IMG/M metagenome (GOLD analysis project Ga0302140, IMG submission 202095) | Peat permafrost microbial communities from Stordalen Mire near Abisko, Sweden - I_Bog_E1_1 | ecosystem: Environmental > Terrestrial > Soil > Wetlands > Peat | place: Sweden: Abisko, Stordalen... | reverse complement strand
CTTTACATGATCGATAAGTTTTGCGGCCGCGAAGTGGGTATCTGGGCCAGCAAAATGTTTTCGCTGGATATGGACCGCATGAGCCAGTCGCATTTTGCTGTTTTTAAGGGCCAGCGCCAGCATAGGGACAACGATATACTAAAAGCGCAAACTTATATCGAAGAAAATCACCACATGCCCTTAAATATTGAGGATATTGCCGAAAAGAGCAATATGAGCAAGCGCAATTTTATCCGCAGGTTTAAAAAAGCTACGCATAATACCCCCTTTGAATACCTGCAGCGCGTAAAGATTGAGGCCGCCAAAAAAGCGCTGGAAAAAGGTAACCAAAATATAAACCTGCTGATGTACGATGCGGGCTACAATGACATTAAAACTTTTAGGGAGGTATTTAAAAAAATTACTGGTCTTACGCCGCAGGATTATAAGCGGAAGTACAGCCGGGCGGATTTGGTGTTGAACTGAAAAACGTAGAGACGCGACACTTCGCGTCTCCGTGAATTAAAAAGAAACGAATAACTTTTAAAGCACCTCACTTTCGCATTCCGGGCACTATTGATGTGCGCAGGTGAGACGCGAAGTATCGCGTCTCTACAAATTTAATATGGTGATGCGCTTACCGCACTCCATCCACCGTCGACAATAATATTTTGCCCGGTAATATGCCCCGAAGCGGGCGAAACCAAAAATAGCACCGTATTGGCCACGTCTTCCACCGTGCCTGCCCGGCCCATTGGCGTAATACGCGCCCAGGTGTTTTTATATTCGGCGTCCTCCATTGTCCGCTCAGTTAAAGTAGCCCCGGGGGCGACCGTATTTACGGTGATTTGGTATTGAGATAGTTCGATCACCAAACTTTTTGCCAGCATTTCGAGCGCCGCTTTCGTCATGCCATAGGCGGCAAGGTCCTGGTGCGCCTGGTGACCAGTGACGGACGACATAAACAATATCCTTCCGCCGCTTTGTTGTTTGATCATCTGGTTTGCCGCTTTTTGAGCGAGGAAAAAACTGCCCTGCAGGTTCAGCCGCATCACATTTTGCAATGATTCAACCGGGTAATTTAAAAAATCGCCAAATAAAGTGATGCCTGCATTGGCAATGGCAATATCCAGGCGCCCAAATTGCTTTACTGCTGTATCCACCATTTTCTGGATGAAAGACAGATCAGCCGCATCACCGGCAAGCGCGCAGCATTGCCCGCCGGCCGCTACAATTTTTCCTGCTGCGGTTTTTACCAGCCCTTCGTTAATATCGTTTATCAACACGGCAGCGCCTTCCATTGCCATTTGCCGGGCGATCTCAAAGCCAATGCCCTGTCCTGCTCCAGTGATGATGGCGGTTTTTCCGGTGAATTTTTTGGTTGTCATTGATTATTCCATTCAGTTTCAAATTAGTCCCCAAGTCTAATGGAACTTGCTTCGGCATGACCGCGGATTATTATTTTAGTGCGAATCCCTCAATACACCAGCCCCCGATCCGCCCTTTAAAAAATCCATATCCGCACCCAGGTGCGCTTGTTCCACATGGTTTTGATACAGCCACACATAGCCGCGATTAGTTAGATTTTCAAACGGAGGCAGCTTTCGTTTACGCTTCGTAATTTCGTCATCTGATAAATCAACATTCAAAATTCCGGCCCCCACGTCAAGGTAAATTACATCTCCGTCTTCAACAATAGCTAATGTGCCGCCGACCGCTGCTTCAGGCGAGACATGCAGCACTACTGTGCCAAAACCTGTGCCGCTCATCCGGCCGTCCGAAATGCGCACCATATCGGTAACCCCTTTTTCCAATAGCTTTTTCGGGATCGACATATTGCCCACCTCGGGCATGCCGGGGTAGCCTTTTGGCCCCACGTTTTTTAATACCAGTACGCTGGTTTCATCAACTTCCAGGCTGGGGTCGTCTATTTTTGCTTTATAATCCTCGATGTTTTCAAATACAACGGCTTTACCGGTGTGTATCATTAAACCTGGCGTTGCAGCGGACGGCTTCAGCACGGCGCCATTTTCACACAAATTTCCTTTTACCACCACAATTCCGGCAAGTACGTTGATCGGCTCATCCATCGTGGCAATCATTTCCCGGTTAAAGCATTCGCTGGTACGGTAGTTTTCGGCAATGGGCTTGCCACTTACGGTGATGGCCTGGTTATGTAAAAATGCATCCAATTCTTTCATCAGGGCAGGCAGACCGCCGGCATAATAAAAGTCCTCCATAAAATATTTGCCTGATGGCTGCAGGTTAGCCAGTAGAGGAATGTTTTTGACGTTATTAAAATCGTCCATATTCAAGTCCACGCCAATCCGCGCGGCAATAGCCAGCAAATGGATCACAAAATTCGTTGAGCCGCCAATGGCCGCGTTTACAGTAATGGCATTTTCAAAAGCTTCCCGGGTTAAAATATCGGAGAGCTTTAAATCTTCCCTTACCATATCCACAATGCGGCTCCCCGACAGGTGCGCTAATACCTTGCGGCGGGAATCAGCGGCGGGAATGGCAGCATTTTCGGCCAGGCTTAAACCCAGAGATTCCACCATGCAAGCCATAGTTGATGCGGTGCCCATTACGGCGCAATGGCCGCGGCTGCGCGTCATGCACGATTCGGCGACCAGCAATTCTTCATCCGTCATTTTCCCCGCCCGATAGGCTTCCGAAAAGCGCCACACATCCGAAGTACTGATGTCGTGCCCGCGGTATTTACCCGTGAGCATTGGGCCGCCGGAAACTACGATAGTGGGTAAATTAACACTGCAAGCGCCCATCACCAGCGCCGGCGTAGTTTTGTCGCATCCGCAAAGCAAAACAACGCCGTCAAGCGGGTTGGCCCGGATGGATTCCTCTACGTCCATGCTCACCAGGTTGCGGTACAGCATGGCGGTCGGTTTGATCAGCGTTTCGCCGAGCGACATTACCGGGAACTCAACTGGGAAACCGCCGGCTTCATAAATACCATGCTTCACCGATTCGGCCAGCTCGCGGAAATGTGCGTTGCATGGGGTCAGCTCCGACCAGGTATTACAGATGCCGATCACCGGTTTGCCCTGGAACTCGTGCGCCGGGATGCCCTGGTTTTTCATCCAGGCCCGGTAAATAAACCCGTCCTTGCCTTTACGCGCAAACCATTGCCTGCTGCGCAGCTCGTCGTTCTTCATCTTGTTCAAATATCCGGTCAATATTATTGATTAATCTTTGGATTTCGGAAGTATTAATGCGGAATGCGAATTGCCGAAGTTCTTCAATTCGGAATGCGAAATGTCGATTGCGGAATTATTTTGGTTCGGACCGCGTCTCTTTTTCATTCCGCACTCAGCATTCCGACTTCCGCAATGCTTTTCATTCCGCACTCAGCATTCCGACTTCCGCGTTCCTCTTTAACTTTCCGAATCGAACGTCTACATAACTAAACCGGATTTTCTCGTCGCCAAATCATCCTGTCCAAAGCAAATTTGCCGCCGCCCCAATAAATAAACAACAGTGCGAAAAAGGCAAAGGAAAGGGTAATGGTCCCATACACATCCCAGCCGATACCGGTATTGGCTACCAGGGTTGCAACCAGCATGGTGATGAAAACAAATAAGGCGCTAACTCTCGTAAATAACCCCAAAAGCACAAACAGGCCGCCAAAAACCTCGGAGCCTTTTGCCAGGCAGGCCATAAATACTGGTAGCGGGAAATGAAGTTTGCCGCCAAACCAGTCCTCGATGATCTTACGCTCCTCTCCGGAAGAAACAATTTTAAAAAAGACAAAGCCGTTTTTGATCATCACATATCCGAACCAGATGCGCAGGATCAGCAGGATACTATCCCAAATGGCCGGATTTTTTTTGAGCAGGTTTGTAAATGCCTTCATATTACTAAGGATAAAATTAATATAATTCATCTTATATTCGGAAATATCATTTGTTCGATCCTGTTTATACAAACTATGAAGAAGCCTGGTTTATTAATTGCCCTTGCGTTTTGTTTATGCTTTGGTGTGCGCATGGTCTATGCCCAGCAGAAAGCGCCGAGGTTCCATGTCATCGCCCTTTACGAAAACGGCGGACATCATGTCGAATACACCAACGTGGCAGGGCCCTGGCTGGAAAAACTGGCTGCCGACAGTAATTTTTCGATCGACTTTATACAAAATACCGACCTGGTCGATTCGGCCTTCCTAAGCAAATACCAGCTTTTTATCCAACTGGATTATCCGCCTTATGCGTGGAAAGTTAAAGCCGTTAAAGCATTTGAGGATTATATAGAAAAAGGCCGGGGCGGCTGGATCGGCTTTCACCATGCCACGCTGTTGGGCGAATTTGACGGGTACCCGATGTGGAACTGGTTTTCGAAGTTTATGGGTGATATCGTTTACAAAAACTATATCCCCACCTTCGCCAAAGCCAAAGTGAATGTTGAGGACCCTGCCCACCCGGTTATGAAAGGCGTGCCGGCCTCATTTACGGTCGAAAAAGAAGAATGGTACACTTACAATAAAAGCCCCAGGCCAAATGTGCACGTATTGGCCAGCGTAGATGAAACCACCTATAGCCCCGATTCGGACATTAAAATGGGCGACCACCCGGTGGTCTGGACAAACCCTAATGTAGCGGCAAGGAATGTTTATATTTTTATGGGGCACTCGCCGGTATTGTTTAATAGCGAAGTATACAAAAAGATATTTACCAATGCTATTTTTTGGGCAGCGGAGAAATGATCAATACAACCTGCCTTTTTTATGGTAAGGCTTTTTCCATAAGATCAGCTGCCAAACCAATTCGGCGGAAGCCAGCACCGCCAGTGCAAAAATCGCTGCCCAAATGGCTTGTTCGGAAGAAGCGAAAGCCCCTGCCAGAGCAACAAAATACACGGTAAACGGCAGCAATATCATCAAGCAAAGCCCGGTAATGCTCAGCGGTATTTTGAACGGCCGGTGTGCCTCCGGCGAAACTTTGCGCAGTTTTACCAGCGAGATATATTCCAGCGACAGCCCCGCGCCGTAAACGGTTACGTCGATAATAAACAGATCGAGCAGGGGCCAGATCGCCATAAAGCTTACCACCGTAGAGCACACAATTATGGAAACATAAGGGCTGCCGAATTTGGGATGTAAACGGTTTAGCCTTCGTGGCAACAGATCGTCATCAGCCATAACTTTAGGCACACGGGAGACGGAAAGCAAGACCGCCGCATAAATTCCAAAACTGCTGGCCATACCCGCAATGGCAATCAGCGAGCCCAGCCACTGGCCGCCGATGGCAACGCCTACTGCCGGGAATGCATGTTCTTTTAATGCCCCTGTGTCGATGCCGGTTTGCTGCGAAACCAATATGATGAGGAAATAAAGTACGATGACCAAAACAAATGCGGCAAAGGTGGAGTACAGGTATGATTTTACAGGCTTTTCAACCTCCTCGGCATAAGTGGTTACATTATCCCATCCCAGGCAATTCCACATCACCGTATATAAGGCCATGCCCAGCGATGAAAAAGGAACGCCGTGCAGCGATTGCGACGGGATCGCCGTAACTGCGTGATGATAAAATGCTAATCCGAATAGAATAATAAAAGGCGTAAGCACAACAGCCCCAAGTATAAGCGCTGTTCTACCCACCGGGACGATGCCCAGGATATTTAAAAGTGCAGAAAGCCAGATAAAAACCAGGCTGATAGGGAACCGATAATCTGCCACCCAGGGGAAAAAGAAAGAAGCATAGATAACGAAAAGCGCCGGATAAATGGCCAGGTCGATAAAGGTGTACATCCAGGTCCACCAGCCTTCGTAAAAACCCCAGCGTTTACCCAAAGTGCGTTTCACCCATTGATAATAGCCACCGGTTACGGGCATCATGCTGTTGAGCTCCAGTACCGTAAAAATTGCCGGCAAATCCCAAAGCACGGGTGTGATCAGCAGGATGAGTATCGCCGCATGCTGCCCGGCATAGCTGATCAGCGGCTCCAGTCCGTACGGCCCGCCCGAAACGGTAAAGAAAATAACCGCAACCAATTGCAGCGGCCTGATTTTTTTTAGTGTTGCGGATGAGGGCATCGGCTATAAAAATATCGTTTATTGCTGATAATGCAATTTTCGGCAGGCTCATATTTTCTTCGTACTTTTGAAGCCTGCCAATTGGTGTTAAATGAGTAAGCCTTTTAATCGTCCTATTCGTGTTTTAGTTGCCAAAGTGGGCCTCGACGGGCACGACCGCGGCGCACGCATTATCGCCACGTCGCTACGGGATGCGGGTATGGAAGTGATCTACACCGGTCTGCGGCAAACACCTGAAATGGTAGTGAATACCGCCTTGCAGGAAGACGTTGATGCGATTGGGATTTCCATCCTTTCGGGCGCGCACATGACCGTGTTCCCGAAGATCATTAACCTGGTAAAGGAAAAAGGGATGGACGATGTGCTGATCACGGGCGGTGGTATTATCCCGCAGGAAGATATGGCGGCCCTAAAAAAAATAGGGATCGGAGAGCTATTTCCGCCTGGGACCAGCACAAAAGATATTGTGAGCTATATTACCGGTTGGGTGCATGAGCACCGGAATTTTTAAAGAATTAGTCTAAAAGTCAGTAAAGTCCGAAAGACGGAGTTTCGTCGAAATTCTTTGCAATCGGTGTAATCAAATAATAAAATCGGTGCAATCGGTGATATAAAGTCCGAAAGAACCTGCACTGACGTCCCGGCAAAAGTAACTTAGTTATATTGAAGAAACATGTCGTTTGAAAACCTGTTGACGGAACAAAAAGGGCGCATCCTGTACATCGTCATTAACCGCGAAAGCAAAATGAATGCCTTGAACAGGGCAACAATAGCCGAATTGCATACCGCTTTTTCCGACGCTTTTCAAAACCCGCGTGTAGGCGGCATAATTATTACCGGCGCGGGCGAAAAGGCATTCGTTGCGGGCGCTGATATTTCCGAATTTGCGGGCGGTACTGCCGAAGCAGGTGGGGCGCTGGCCCGCCACGGCCAGGAACTGGTGTTTAATTCGATAGAAAACGGAAGCAAACCGGTAATCGCCGCCATCAACGGCTTTGCCTTGGGTGGCGGGCTGGAACTGGCGATGGCCTGCCATATCCGCATCGCATCGGATAACGCAAAAATGGGCCTGCCCGAGGTCACCCTGGGCTTGATACCGGGCTATGGGGGCACCCAGCGGCTTCCGCTTTTGGTGGGAAAAGGGAAAGCCCTGGAAATGATCATGACGGCCGACATGATCACGGCCGCTGACGCCTGGCAATATGGCCTGGTAAATCATGTTGTGAGCCAGGATGCGTTGCTGGCAAAGGCCGAAGAAATAATGAGCAAAATATTAACCAGGGCCCCGCTGGCTATTGCATCGGCCATAAAGGCTGTAAATGCCGGCCAAAAGGATGGCGTAAATGGATTTGAGGCGGAGATTGCAGAATTTGCCCGGTGTTTTGATACGGAAGATTTTAAAGAGGGAGTGAAAGCTTTTTCAGAAAAACGCAAGCCTGAATTCAAGGGCGCCTGAAAGTAATTTTTTTATTAAAAGAGACGTTTTCTTCGGGTTAAATCGACCTGTATCAGAAATTATTACTAATTTGCCTGTTGGTTAAATTATTGATGATTCTTAGTTAATTATAACTTTTTTCCGGTCAAAAACGTATGACGGATATAATTTATAAATTAGCGGGTTACCCTGGTAATTCACGCTAAAAACCTTTTAATAAAATAGTACTGCTCGTATGAAAAAAATACTCATCATCGATGATGAAGTTAATGTCGCGTTACTGCTCTCGAAATTTTTAGCAAGAAACGGGTTCGACGTAACCACTGCCTCGAACGGCAGCATCGGTTTGGAGTACCTTAAAAACGGCGATTTTAACCTGGTTTTATGCGATTTCAGGCTGGAAGACACCGACGGAAGGGAAATGTTGAGGAACATCAAAACCCAATACCCAAAAACGGGGGTGATCATTATCACCGGCTACTCGGATATTAAAATGGCTGTTGAGCTCATAAAAATGGGCGCTTACGACTATATCACCAAGCCGCTTTACCCGGATGAAATTTTAAATACCATCAACAAAGCGATTGAAACCCACTATGCTTTGGTTGAGGCAAAAAACGAACCGCAAGTACAGGAAAAATCGGTCCGCGACATAAAGAGACAAAACTTTAACGGTGAGTTTGTGGTAGGTACCAGCAGGCCCTCAAAGGAGCTGCTGCGCCAGATAGAATTGGTGGCGCCAACCAATTACAGCGTCATCATTACCGGCGAAAGCGGTACCGGCAAGGAATCGGTCGCCAAAAATATTCACCTGAGCAGCCCGCGTTATAACCAGCCCTTTATTGCCATGGACTGCGGCTCCCTCACCAAGGAACTGGCGGCAAGCGAGTTTTTCGGTCACGAAAAAGGATCGTTCACCGGCGCTTTATATACCAAAATAGGTCATTTTGAAATGGCAAACGGCGGCACACTGTTTTTGGACGAAGTGGGTAACCTTTCATATGAAATACAGGCCGCATTGCTACGGACAGTACAGGAGCGCAAGGTAAAAAGGATAGGGAGCACCAAAGAGATCAACCTGGATGTGCGCATCATCATTGCCACCAACGAGAACCTGCAGGACAGCATACAAAAAGGACGCTTTAGGGAAGACCTGTACCACCGCTTTAATGAATTCAGCATCTATATACCACCCCTGCGCGAGCGTGGTGGAGATATCATGCTGCTGGCCGATCATTTTTTAAAAATCGCAAACCAGGAGTTGGGCCGCAGTGTGCAGTCGTTTTCACCGGAAGTGACGGAGTGCTTCATAAACTACCGCTGGCCTGGCAATATCCGCGAAATGAAAAACGTGGTGCGGCGCGCAACCTTGCTTACCGAAGGTAACGAAATAACGATGAAGGCGCTTCCGCTTGAAATTTCGAACTATAAAATGCCTGTGTATGATTACGCCTACCATCCGGCCGAAGTGGTTGAGATGAAGGAAGGCAGGCACGACCTAAAAAATGCTGCACTTGAGGCCGAATACGAAACGATATTAAAAGTTTTAAGGGAAGTAAACTTCAACAAAACCAAAGCCGCAGAAATACTGAATATCGACCGCAAAACGCTTTACAATAAAATGAAGGCGATCAACGTGAAATAGGATGAAAAAGCCCGCAAAAGACAAAGCAGCAAAAACCCCGACCGCTGACCCTGATGCTTTGCGGACGCTGAAACACGACATCAACAACCAGCTTTCCAATATTCTTTTGGCCCTCGATCAATTGCGCTACGAAATTCCGGATGCATCGGAAGATTGCCGGTTTTACCTGGATTCTATTTCGATGAGTTCAGCGAAAATAATTTCGCTGCTGGAAGCAGAAGGCGGAAACCGGGTTTGAGGTTTTTAATTCCTCACATGCTGAACCCTTATTAATGCTTGTCACCGGCTTCTTTCCAGTGATTGCGGTAGTGAAAGTCATGCGCATCACGTATGTTTCGCTGTTCAGTGTTGCCTTTGTAGGCAGAATACTTAGCTTGTATATCCGAATGGTGTTCCCATGGATTGCGTTGGTTCACCACCGCTTTATACATCCGGTACCTGTCGACGTTTCCAAATCTCGACGGCAGCGCTGCAGCGTGGATCCATGCCCCATTCTCAAAATAAACATATTGATGTACGTTGACGTCGTAATACGCATCGATATCAGGCATATAATAATACCTGGCATGGTGATACCCAACAGGGCCCCAATCGGGCTGATTGCCAATGTTGAAGCCTATGCCGAACCCCATTTGTGCATCAGCAGTTTTGACGAAGAAACAAGCCGTTAACAGGGTTGCCGCAAAAATTAATTTTTTCATGATTGAATTGTTTGATTGTAGACAACTGAAACCCGGAATAGTTATAATTTATTTTTCGGAGCGGGTTTGCCCTGTTCATTACGTCAACAAAAATGAACGCTTTTTGGCCCTGCGGAATTTTTTTCAAGGCGTTTCGCATGGGTTTCGCACCCGTTTCAAATACATTTAACAGTGTTTCGCCCACGCTTTGACGGGCGTTTGAAACGCGATGAAAGGGCGCCAGATGGACCCGCCGATATGATCGGCCGGGTGCCCGCTACCGCCCCTGCACATTATTTTTGAAAAGCACGCCGCGTAGGGTTGCTGTTTGGTTTTGCAGCAATGTGCAAATTTGTACGTTCACATATCTGCACATTAACTATTAGTTGTGTTCATTTAGGTATGCAACGATGAACGCATTTTGGCCAAAATAAGGGTTCATCTCAATTTTGCCGAAATATATAAATAGCTTATTATAAATCGATTAATACCTGCTACTTAAGGTGTTCACCATGTTCACAGCGTTCATTTTTCGAGCCGCGTGAACGCGTGAACACCTCGAATATTTATCTTTCAGTTAAATAATTATGCCTCCGGATCGGCCGCCGGCAGGCTGATATAAAACGTAGTGCCCTGCTTTGATGCCGTCTCAAACCAAACTTTGCCGCCGGCATTCTCGATAGAGTTTTTTACAAATGCCAGCCCGAGCCCTGTGCCTGAGCTTTTGGTGGTAAAGTTTGGTTCGAATATCTTGTCGCGCAGGCCTTCGGGTATGCCTTCGCCGTTGTCTTTTACCGTGAGCAGCATACTTTTGGCAGTGATCAGGTAGTTTATTTTTATCACGCCGGGTTGGTTTGCAGGCGTTGCTTCAATAGCATTTTTCAGTAGATTGTTAAAACAGCGCAGCAATTGGTTACGGTCGGCATTGACGATAAAGGGGTCGTCCGGGGCCTGGTAAACAATTTTGATGTTGTCCATTTCCTTAAATATGGTGACGGCCTGGCTCAGCACATCGAATACGTTAAGCCTACCCATTTTTGTTTCAGGCATTTTTGCAAATGCAGAAAATTCAGAGGCAATAGATGACAGGCTTTCAATCTGCTCAACAAACGATTTACTGAACCGCTCAAATTTTTGATCGAATTTGGGGTCTTTATCCTTCCACGATTTATCGAGCAGCTGCAGGCCAAGTTTTAAAGGCGTCAGCGGGTTTTTAATTTCATGGGCAACCTGCTTAGCCATTTCGCGCCAGGCATTTTCCCTTTCGGATTGCGCCAGCTTTTGCGCGCTGTTCTCCAGTTGGGCAATCATCTTGTTGTATTCCTTTACCAGGGCCCCAATTTCGTCGTCGCGGTCCCATTTGATGGGCTCGTTTTTTTTTCCATAAACCGTTTTGCTTAAACTATCCTGGATAAAATTAAGCGGCGAAGTAATTTGGCGGGCAATAAACACAGCGAACAAACCGATGGCCATAAAAACAATGGCGTACACATTAAGCATAATATTGAGCAGAGATCCGATATGCTCTTTATAGTCCAATTCATTTGAAAAATACGGAAGCTGCAGATAAGCTACAGTTTCACCATTTGAATTGCGCACAGGCATAAAAACAGCCTTATAATCCAATAACCCTATTTTTTCGTCGTTGGCAAACTCTGATTTTTTCAGGCCAACCAGGTTAACATACGCCCTGGCGTTCATTCTTCTGGATTGCAAACCGAAGTCATAAATTTTGGGCTGTGTGGTAACTATGGCCGCCCCGTTCAGATCAAACAATGTGAGATCGGCAGAATAGTTGTTGGCAAAATCGTCAAATCTAACCTGGTTTTCTTCGGGAGAGCTGGTAAGATACCTCGCGTACTGTCCGTCTGATAGGGCTGCTACAATCGTGTTAATCTTATCGCGGATGGCTTTGTTCTGTTGGGCATCATACTCAGTGCTTATTGAAAAAAAAGTAATGATACCAACAAGTACAAGTGTTGTTACAACGGCAAAAATCATTGAAAACTGTATCCTGGTTTTATAAAGGACCAAGTCGAGGTTTATTTTAAAATTCCAGCTGATACGATTGTTTTTAATGGAGAGTATTTTGATCCTTAGCCAAAGCCATCGTACCACAATCACCAAAACACTAAAAACCATGAATATCACAAAAAAGAAAGTGCTGGAAGCCGTTATGAAAAATATCGGGCTCTGCTCTTTACTTACCACAATCAGGTTCCTGGAAGTGGGCTGATAAATCAAATGACTGTAGGTATCGAACCGTTTAAACCATACATCGCCATTGTATGTTGTTGTTTTAAGGACATATTTCCCGAGTTGCCCCTTTAGCGTTGTGTTGTCAAGGTCGTACGAATAATTTCCGCTTTGATTAAAAAGCCGCCCGTCCGAATAAAACGCGTATGAATAGCCGTCGAATTGCTCGTTATAATTTGATTCACCGTCAATCAGCAGCCCGGGGAATGAAGCGTTAGTTTGTATCGGTTTGGTTTGAAGCCGGATAACGATGGTGCCCAATTTTTCGCCGTTTTGCATTATAGGCAGAATGGCAAAGTATTTTAAGAAACCAAAAGATTGATTTTCCCGGTAAAAACAATGTGATACCTGGTTGTACGAGCCGTACAACACCATATCCTTAAAAACACCCAGGTCATATCCTTTATTATCCGACAATGGTTGTTCCTTGCTGCCAAACACGTACGCGTTAAATTCATACCTTGACAGGTAACCGTTGAAATAAAGTTTTTGAAGACGGCTTTTTATAAAATTGCCGGTCCGTATACTATCCTGAAAATGGTTGTTGATGGAAGTATCGTCAACAACCTGTTTTTCAATTTTTTTAAAAATCTCATCCGCGGTAGGATCGTCCGGCACCTCGAGCTTTTGAATAAAGTCCCGGCGAATGGATTTTTCTTTTATCGACTGGTAATAGTTGAGCCGGATAGCCGACATGAATGAGCACACCAAAATAATGATGGCAAGAGAAGCGGCATCCATGGCTCCGGCTGATCGACGGTATGCGTTCGCGCGGGTCAGCACCAGCACACCCCATAGGATATAAAACAGCGTAAACACACTATGCCAGGTGTAAACAACCGTAGCTAAAGCAATAATTGAAGCAAAAATGATGGCCTTGCTCCCCTCTGGAAGCGGCAATTTGGCGGCGATGGTTAAAAAAACCTCCGATAAGAGAAAGAAAATTAAAAAGCTAAAGCACAGCATCAGTACACCGAGGATGCTGAAATAGGAAAGATTTAGTATGTTGCTTACATCGAAACTGATGCGTGAGTGGACAACCAGCCCGTAAAACATGTTTTGCAGCGCGGTTGATATGATAACCAGGAGTAAAATACCCAGTGTAAAAACAAGATAGCCTGCCCGCTTTCCCGTTGGCCGCTTGATGATTTTCTTCCTATGGATGTAAACAAAAACGACGAGCCAGGCAATTAACAGGATGTTGATACAAAAATCGCCCAATGAAGGATTCACGGCGCTTGCCCTGTAAAGTTTTGATGTAAAGAGCTGTAGCTTTGAGGTGAAATCCGGCCAGCGAAAATAAAGATTTACGAACCTGGTGAATGCAACAAACGTGCCCAGCACCAGGAAGGAAATTAGAACGTACCCCTTTCTGCACAGGTAATTACAAATATTGGTTACCAATACGCAAAGGCTCACCAGCGTTAGTAGCCAAATAGCCAGTTCCTCGTATAAATAGTACAGGTTAACTTCACCCGGCTTTAATTTAACCGAAAACAAATAAGTATCGTTAATGCTGCGGATTTCTGCGATATTCTTGTCGGTAAAATCAGCCATTTCAATGCTGCTGTCTTTCAGCAGGTCGTTGGCAAAAGTGTTTTTTAGGAATTGATTCTGGAAGGCATAGTCCAGCTTAACCGGGATAAGGAAAATTACTGAAAAGTTTTCTTCACTCTTCTTTATCGCCTCGTAATAACCATTTGGTTCGTGCACAAATGAAAAACCATCTTTTATTGAACCAGGGTATTCCGGGATAACTTTTACACCACTCCAAAAACTCAACTTGCCTTTGTTAAGTGTAACAAACCAAATGTTTTTATCGGTAGTAAACTTTTGGATGTACTTTAGCGCCTGGGTTGGCTTCCCTGCCAGGTCTTTCAGTTCTTCGAATGTTCGCTCGTTATAAATAACTCCGGTAACGGCGCTTTCTTTTTCGTGAAGGTTTTTATTTAGCGTTCGGGCGGTTTGACCCAGATTAGCCGCCGGTGTATAGGTTTTTTCGATTACTATCGAAGTAAACAACAAACTTGCACACAGCAATGCCAGCAATAAGCGTATTTTTCCCTGTGCCCCCAATTTGTCAGTAGTTTAAGCTTCAACCAAAAACAAGGCCATCATGTTTTTATAATGGCCTAATTTATTAAATTTCCGCGCTTTCGGTAGGTATTTGGCGGTCAACTTTTTTAACCAGGCCTTGCAAAACACTGCCCGGCCCAACCTCGGTAAATGATGTGGCGCCATCTTCCAGCATGTGTTTTACGGTTTGGGTCCAGCGAACCGGCCCGGTAAGCTGGGCGATTAAGTTATGTTTGATCAACGCCGGATCGGTATAAGGCTTGGCGTCGATGTTTTGGTAGATCGGGCATACCGGCGCATTGATCACCGTATGCACAATGGCGTGCTCCAGCTCAACCCGCGCTGCTTCCATCAACGGTGAGTGAAATGCCCCGCCCACATTTAGCTTTAGCGCACGTTTGGCGCCTGCAGCCGTAAGTTCCTCGCAGGCTTTATCAACCCCTGCTATCGTTCCCGAAATAACCAGCTGGCCGGGGCAGTTGTAATTGGCGGGTACTACAATATCGCTGATGCGGTGACAAATATCTTCCACGGTAAAGTCATCCAGGCCGATAATTGCAGCCATAGTCGACGGTTGTATCTCGCATGCTTTTTGCATGGCATTGGCACGCGCGGCTACCAGCCGCAAGCCATCCTCAAATGATAATGCCTTGCAGGCAACGAGCGCCGAAAACTCGCCCAGCGAATGCCCTGCAGCCATATCCGGCTGAAACCTTTCATCCAACCCGCTAGCCAATATAACCGAGTGTAAAAATATGGCCGGCTGGGTAACCTTGGTTTCCTTAAGGTCTTCAACCGTTCCTTCAAACATGATGTCGGTAATGCGGAAGCCGAGGATCTCATTGGCCTGCTCAAATAGTTTGCGGCTTTCTGCTGATTGTTCGTAAAGATTTTTACCCATCCCTACAAACTGGGCGCCTTGTCCGGGGAAAATATATGCTTTCATCTGGTTTATTTGTTCATTGGTTCATTAGTTCATTGGTGGCTGCAATGATTATAAACCGAATGCAAATTAAACGAATTTAAACCGGATAGCGAACTTTTCACTAATGAACAAGTGAACCAGTGAACTAATAAACTACCCTAACCTCGAAGATATCAGGTTTAAAAACTCGGCCCGCGTTTTTTCCTGTAAAAATGCGCCGGTAAACGCAGAGGTAGTTGTAACCGAGTTTTGTTTTTGTACGCCCCGCATGCTCATGCACAGGTGCCGGCATTCAATAACTATCCCAACGCCCAATGGTGTTAAAGTATCTTGTATGCAATCGCGTATCTGGTTAGTCAGGCGTTCCTGTACCTGCAGGCGGCGCGCAAAAACATCAACCACACGCGGTATTTTGCTTAGCCCCACCACGTGGCCGTTGGGAATATAGGCAACATGCGCTTTCCCAAAAAAAGGCAGCATATGATGCTCACACATGGAGTAAACTTCAATGTCCTTCACGATCACCATCTGGCTGTATTCCTCGGTAAACATGGCCGAACTCAGTATTTCCTTTGCGTCCAGGTCATACCCCTGTGTTAGGTATAGCAAGGCTTTGGCCACCCGCTCAGGGGTTTTTAATAAGCCCTCGCGGCCCGGCTCCTCGCCAATATGTTTTAACACTTCGCGGTAATGCAACGAAAGGTTGTCGATCAGTTCCGGGTTGTAGCGGTCAATTTTTACATAACCTTCAATATCGTCGTCATCCCTGTCGGGAACGTGGTTTGCAGTGATCATTATTTAAATTTAGCCGCCAAAGTATTCAGCGGAGTTATTTTCGGTTTCGTATAATTTAACCGAGTGCAAAAAGACGCCTTCGTGTGCTTCTATCGGTCCTTTTAACTGGTTAAAAATTTCGATGCAAAGTAACTCGGTCGAAGCCATTTTGCCTGTCATAAATTCGACATCTTTATTAATGTTTTTATGGTCGAGTTTTTCAATTACCTGCTCATTGATAATCACTTTTAAGTCCTTCAAGTCGATCAGGTAGCCGGTAGCATGAGTTACTTCGCCTTTAACCGTTACAAACAGGTTATAATTATGGCCATGCCAGTTGGGGTTGGCGCATTTGCCAAACACTTCAAAGTTTTTCTCCTCGCTCCATTCTTCGCGGTACATCCGGTGCGCCGCGTTAAAATGTTCTTTGCGTGTAATGTAAATCATCATAACAAATAATGGTGCAAATATACAAAACAAAAACAGGGCATATGTTTTATCTTAGCGGTCAAAAAAAGCATGCGGATATTGCTGGTAGCGGCGACGGCGGCGGAACTAGGGCCTTTGATTTCGGATTTCGGAATTTCGATTTCGGAATTAGATAAGAATAAACGGACAAGCATTTTTCAAGTTAAATCCGAAATCGAACATTCGAATTCCGAAATTCTTATCACCGGCGTCGGTATGGTCGCTACGGCGTTTGCGCTGGGTAAACACCTAGCTGCCAATCCATACGACCTGGTGGTAAACCTGGGCATCGCGGGTAGTTTCGATCGCGGCATCCGTATAGGTGAGTTAGTTGAAGTCACACAGGATACCCTCGCAGAACTTGGGGCCGAAGATAACGACGCCTTTTTAACCATCGGTGACTTAGGCTTTGGTGAGGCTACTTTTTACCCATCTACCAAACTTGCCGATCTTTACAACCTATTCAATAATTTCAACCTGAAAACAGCGGCAGCAATTACAGTTAACACGGTGCACGGCAATGAAGCTTCGATTGAAAAAACAGCTGCAAGACTTAGCCCACAGTTGGAAAGTATGGAAGGCGCAGCCTTTTTTTATGCCTGTAACCAGGTGGGCGTTCCCTGCATACAGATCAGGGCCGTGTCAAATTATGTGGAAAAGCGCAACCGAGATAACTGGAACATAGGGCTGGCCATCAAAAATCTAAATACCTTTGCAGTGGAGTTTTTGAAGCTGTATTGGTAAATGCCTCTCCCGCTGTCATTTCGACCAAAGGGAGAAATCTTATACGCCAGCATTTAAACTATGCAAGCAGCAATGTTTGATGTATAAGATTTCTCACTCTCGTTCGAAATGACAAATTGTTTATTATAAGATTATTTGAATGAAACTAACCCTCGGTTTTTCGCCCTGCCCTAATGATACCTTTATTTTCGATGCTCTTATCCATCATAAAATTGATACCGAAGGCCTCGATTTTGAAGTGTTTTATGACGATGTGGAAACCCTTAACCAAAAAGCCATGCGTGGCGAGTTGGATATTACGAAGCTTAGCTACCATGCTTTTGCTTATGTGGCCGATCAATATGTTTTGATGGATGCGGGGAGCGCGCTGGGGTTTGGAGTAGGCCCGTTATTGATTTCGGATGTCGAAATTTCGTTTTCGGATTTAGAAAAAAATCAAATCGTAAATCGTAAATCCGAGATCGTAAATCCAAGTATCGGGATTCCCGGCAAATATACCACCGCAAATTTTCTGCTCGGGTTGGCATTTCCGAAAGCGACAAATAAGGTAGAACTTGTTTTCTCTGAAATAGAAAACGCAGTGTTAGATGGAACGATAGACATCGGCCTCATCATACACGAAAACCGCTTTACTTACCAGGATAAGGGCCTGAAAAAGATCATCGACCTGGGCGACTTTTGGGAAAAACAAACCGGCTGTGCCATCCCATTAGGCGGCATTGTAGCCAACCGGCGCCTGCCAGTCGATATTCAGCATAAAATAAACCGCGTGATCAGGCGCTCTGTTGAGTTTGCGTTTGAAAACCCAAAATCGGGCCTGGAATTTATCCGCTCCCACGCACAGGAAATGAGCGAAGAGGTGATGTACAAACATATTGGGCTGTATGTAAACAAATATTCTGTAGATTTAGGAACGGAGGGCAAAAAAGCCATAAAACTACTGTTTGATACGGCAAGGGAAAAGAATATCATACCGGAAATTAAAGAGGGGATTTTTCTGACCGGCGAGCCGGTATCGGTAAGTTAATAGCACGTTCATGTATCCGTCTGATCATTTTTAATCTAAAAAATCTTAGCCCAGCAATTGAAGAAAAAATTTACCAACCTGCACGAATTTGCCGAAGGCCAGCTGTTGCTGGTCAACAAACCTTACAAGTGGACCAGCTTTGACGTGGTGGGCAAAATACGTAATGCATTTAAACCCTTAAAACTAAAGGTGGGCCATGCCGGAACGCTCGACCCGCTGGCATCAGGCCTGCTGGTGATCTGCACCGGCAAAATGACCAAACAAATCGACAGCTTCCAGGCGCAGGAAAAAGAATATACCGGTACCCTGGTATTGGGCGCGACTACACCGTCGTACGACCTGGAAACCGCAGAGGATCAGCAATTCGATATCAGCGATATTACCAAAGAAAAAATATTCGGGGCAACCAAACCTTTCATCGGGGAGTTACAACAATACCCGCCGGCGCACTCGGCGGTTAAAATTGACGGCGAACGGCTGTATGAAAAGGCAAGGCGCGGCGAAGAAGTTAAATTGAGGGCCAGAACGGTAACCATCAACGAATTTGAGATAACCGGCATCACATTGCCCGAAGTTAGTTTCAGGGTAGTATGCAGCAAAGGCACTTATATCCGTTCATTGGTACACGATTTCGGCAAAGCGCTCAACAATGGCGCCTATCTCTCACGACTAAGGCGCACCCGCAGCGGCGATTTTAATGTCGAAGATGCTTACGAGGTGATGGAGTTGGTGAATACCATAAGGGAATTGAAATTAAACACTCCTAATATTGAGTGACAAGGTTGATTGGGTTGATTGGGTTGGATTAAGTTTGCGCTTTACAAATCGGTGAAATCCAAGAAAAAAATAATGAAGATCTACCATAATATCGACGAGTTTGTTCCATTAAAAAATGCGGTGGTTACCATCGGTACGTTTGACGGCGTGCACATGGGCCATCGAAAAATTATTTCGCGTGTAAAAGAACTGGCTGCCAATACCGGCGGCGAAACCGTTTTGCTCACTTTTTTCCCCCATCCCCGGATGATCCTGCACCCGGAAGATGAAAGTATCAAACTGATCAACACCATCCCCGAAAAAGCGGAACTGTTGGAGGAATTGGGGGTGGAGCACCTCATCATCACGCCTTTCTCTAGAGACTTTTCCAATCAGTCAGCAGAAGAATATATCCGAGGTGTTTTGGTGGACAGCATCGGCACAAAAACCATCGTTATTGGCTACGACCACCGATTTGGCAAGGACCGCCAGGGTGGGCTCGAAGACTTGCTGCGCCTGGGCCCTGTTTACGGGTTCAATGTGGTGGAAATTCCCGAACAGGACATTCATGATGTAGCCGTAAGCTCAACCCGCATCCGAACGGCTTTGTTAGCGGATCATATTGAAGAAGCCAACGATTTTTTAGGTTATCCCTTTTTCGTTACCGGAACGGTCGTCCGCGGCGACCAGATCGGTCGGCAGATCGGGTATCCAACGGCCAATATCGTTGTATCGGAAAGATATAAGCTGATCCCATCCGGCGGCATATTTGCGGTAAGGGTATGGGTGGAAAACGAGGTGCACAACGGAATGGGTTATATCGGTACGCGTCCCACCATCAATGGCTTAACCCGCAACATCGAAGTGAATATTTTTGATTTTGACCGGGATATTTACAATCATAAGATCAGGGTTGAATTCTTGAATTATATAAGGGGTGACATGAAATTTAACTCGCTCGAAGAACTCAAAGTGCAAATCGGCCAGGATAAACTTGATGCGATAAGACTGCTGGCTGCCCACCCGTAAACAATTTCATTTGTTTTTCAGATATTTATCGAAATTAGTGCGTGAAACACAAAATGTACTAACCTGTTTTACTATGGTCTATTGACCATCGACTATGGACCAAACATGAAACTGAACCTCGACAAACAGGAAAGTGATTTTTTAAATAAGGCCATCAGCGATTGGGAGGAAAACCATTTGATCGATGCCGATACCGCCAACAAGCTTCGCGAGTCATACGAGGTAAAAGGTTTCGACTGGATGCGGCTGGCCAAATATTCTTTCTGGATCGCCCTCATCTGTGGCGCAATAGCGGTTGGTTCCCTAATTATCGACGTAAGGGTGCTCAACTGGATAAAAAATCTGTATTACACACCGGATATCGTGATCAGCATTGCGTCCGGTATCATTTCAGCCCTGTGTTTTTATTTCGGAAAACGGTCCGAGAAGAAGCACCCTGAAAGAATATTTAGCAATGAGGCCGTTGTTTTTACTGGCGTGTTGTTTATGGCGAGTTGCATCGCATTTTTAGGTAAGGCGGTCGATAACGGCTCGGGCCATTTCTCCCTGTTATTCCTATTGTCGGTGTTTGTGTATGGTATTCTCGCCTGGCGTATGGATTCCAGGCTGATCTGGCTCTTCGCCCTGGTTTCGCTTGGCAGTTGGTTCGGTACCGAAACGGGCTATCAAACCCATTGGCATGATTATTTTTTGGGGATGAACTACCCCTTGCGATTTGTTCTTTTTGGCCTGGTGCTGGTTGCCGGTTGCCACATCCTTAAAAAGCAAAAATGGTTCGGTCGCTTTTGGGAGCTTACCTATGTAGTCGGCCTGTTATACCTGTTTATGTCGCTTTGGCTGTTCAGCATTTTCGGCAACTATGGCAACATCGACCGCTGGTGGCACATCAGGCAGATCAGCCTGTTTTACTGGGGTATTATTTCAGGTGCAGTGGCTGCATGTTTCATGTTTTATGGATTGAAGGCAAAGGATGTCATTGCCCGCGAATTTGGTATTACCTTCCTGCTTATCTTCATTTACACCAAATACTTCGAATACTTTTGGGACAATACCAACAAAACACTGTTTTTTGCCATTTTGGGTTTATCTTTCTGGCTGATCGGCCGCAAGGCGGAAAGAATTTGGAACCTGCGAGTGTAGGTGGGTTGATCAAGTTGGACTTGGTTGATTGGGTTGATTAAGTTAAGAGCGCTAACTTATCCTTTGAAGAATATCAAGTACACCTGCTTCACAATGTGATAGGCCGCGAATGAAAAGAATAGTACGGCAATTCCCGTATTGATCATCTTTGTACTCAAATCAAATTTCGTTTTAAAGTAGTTAGCGAATTTGGCATATAAAAACAGCGCCAAAAATGCTCCTGCCGCAGCCCCTAAACTAAAAATTACCAGCGCTAGTTTTCCATCAAGGATCCATTGATGAGTGATTAAGTATGTACCTGTAATAATCCAAAACGGCACCTGTACGGGGTTTAAAAAACCGAGCAAAATTCCGTAACGAATACTTTCTGTATTTGAATAATGAGTTTGCGGCGTTTTTTTTCGATGCATCCAGGTAATTGTCCCCAGTATGGTGAATAATACCACCATTACCCAATCGATCACCATATCGAGTTTCACCTGGCTGGCCAGCCATTTGGCGGCGTGCATGATAAAATAGGTGAAAAAGAATTCTACACATGAAAAGGATATGATAAACATTAAGGCTTGTTTCAGCCCGCGGTTGATCGTAATCTGCACAAGGGTGAGGTTGATATTACCCGGCGGGACGTACCCGATAAAGTTTGCAAACAGACCAATAAAAAAAGTAAGGAATATCATTATTCAAATAAACGGCTTTTATACAAATAGTGTTTGCACGATTTGTTTATTGTCAGCTGAAGCTATTTGCGTTGCATTCACAATAATTACCTTTGCCGCGAGGATTTGAAACCGGAAAACGAAATGGCTGATAAGCATAAAACCCTGGCCGAAGCTTTGCTAACTCAAGAGGCAAGCAGTACCGGGGAGGAATTACAGGAACGTTTGGATATTATCCGTCACAAACTAAAATTTGTTGAAAACAAGCCAGCCATTGCTTGTATCGAAAAACTGGAGCCATTAACCCTTGCAGGCCATTGGGTGCCTGAAGCCATTGAAGTCGCCGGCGGCATCGCGGTCATGGCAGGGCCGGGAGAGGATTCGAGAGAAGTGAATTGGGGGCAGGTCAGTGCAGGTGACCCGGACATAATAGTTATTGCAATTAGCGGGCTTTCTATTGAAGATACGCTGAGAGAAATAGCTGCCTTTCTTCAGCAACCGGGTTTTGCCCAATTAAAAGCGGTAAAAAATAATCGGCTTTATATTGCGGACGGCAACCGGCTTTATGCTTCCGGACCGGGCATAGTTGACGCTATCGAAATGTACGCCGAAATTATTCATCCCAAACAATTTATTTTTGGCTTTGAGGGAGATGGGTGGATGAGGTTTGGGGTGTGAGTGATGAGCGGATTTTTTGTAAATTTGTTAAAACAAAAAACTAAATTTAGGCA
>Ga0302140_10002845_pt1 | contig 22378 bp, 25 predicted proteins | sample I_Bog_E1_1_FD_202095 | JGI IMG/M metagenome (GOLD analysis project Ga0302140, IMG submission 202095) | Peat permafrost microbial communities from Stordalen Mire near Abisko, Sweden - I_Bog_E1_1 | ecosystem: Environmental > Terrestrial > Soil > Wetlands > Peat | place: Sweden: Abisko, Stordalen... | reverse complement strand
TTCGAGCGCACCAAGATCCATGTTCCCTTTGAAGGGGTGAATCGTTGCGGCGTCGTGACCTTCTGGAATCACCAGATCTCGTGCCTCGGCGCCGGAGAATTCGACATTTGCCCGCGTCGTATCGAAATGGGTGTTGTTGGGAACTAACTTTCCCGGACCACCAACGACCGAGAAGAGAATTCGCTCGGCGGCCCGGCCCTGATGAGTTGGAATGACGTGACGAAAAGGAAACAGTTCCTTCACGGCGGCTTCAAAACGAAACCACGACGGTGAACCTGCGTAACTCTCATCACCATGTTGAATGGCGGCCCACTGGTCACGAGACATCGCTCCAGTTCCAGAGTCAGTGAGCAGATCGATGAGAACATCTTCGGCATGAAGGTTGAACAGGTTGAAACCAGCTTGTTCAATTGCGAAAGAACGCTCCTCTGCCGTGGTCATGCGTAACGGTTCGACCGAGTGGATTCTGAATGGTTCGATGATGGTAGTGAAAGTCTGGTCCATAGCCTGATGGTACCGTCATCAGGCCATTCGTCGGAAAGCAATAATGGCCAGTCGCGTGCGGGGTTGTCAGCGAAGAATGTTCTTCTGGGCACGACGGCAGCCGTACGTCAGTTCTCACCAATTTCGGAACTATCTCTCATCCATCTAACAGCTTCTTCACATCACTCTCACAAATGCGTTCTCTACTTTGAAGGTTGTTCCTTTGAAAGGAGAACTAATGAAAAACCTAACTACCCGATCCGTTGCGGCACTCGCGTTAGTCGCCGCTATGGGTATCGGAATTCCATCCGTTGCCTACGCCGGTTCGTCGACCACAACGACCACCACTCTTTCGAGTGCCAGTTTCATTGCGGCGCAAAAGGCGCTCGAGATCCAGTTGGCCAATCGTGCAACGCAACTTCAGCACCTTGGCGCAGACGTGACGGCATCGACTTCGCTGTCGGCGAGCACTTCGTCGATCCTTCAGGCACGCCTTTTAACCGAGGAAGCGAGTATTAACTCCTTGATTGCGAAGGTTCCGACCGACACCACCAAAGCCGAACTTAACGCTGACCGCGCCGCGATGTTAAAGGACAACCGCGTTTACGCCGTGATGTCGCCACAGGTGTTCGAGATGATCGAAGCCTCGGTCGTGGCCGGTCAGGTTACGACGATGCAGGGTAACGAATCGACCCTCAATTCAGAAGTTACGTCAATCGTGGGTCTGCCGGGCTACAAGAACGCTCTTAACCACTACAACAATTACGTCGCGCGTCTTTCAAACTGGTCAACAAGAATTGTGACCGTCGAAGGCGTCGTGCTCGCCCAGACACCCCAAGGGTATCCAGGGAACACGAAGATCTTCGTCGCCCAGAATCACCAAATTCTCGACGCGAACATTGCCCTGGCGTACGCCGCGTATGACGCGAGCATCATCGGTCTCGCTACCGGCGGATACACCGGCTCGTAGGGAGTCACGCAGAACCTAATCAATCGCTGTTAATTATGGCGGTCGGTGACCTCGGTCATCGGCCGCCATTGGATTGCTTTCCGCTGTCCTTGAGTTAGTGATGTCGATATGACGCGATAGGGCACATTCGCTAAGAGTTGCGCATCTAAGTGAGACGTCCTGCAACGGTTGCTATTGCGCCGACTCCAATGAGGACACCGTAAGTCTGTACCCACGTCGACCAGCCACCGGGCCGCGCGCGAGAGATAAGTCCAGCGAAGATCAGTGCGATGACACCAGAGACCACCGCGGCAGTGTTACCCGACGAGAAAAGCCACGGCACTGCCGGCACGACGATCGTGATTGAGGTCGCTACGCCCATGATCACCGCTTGTCGGAGATTGCGCTTCGGATCCGAGAGGAATTGGCTCGCCGCCATCCCGAGACCTTCGGCGATGAGCAGGCCGATCACGGCGGCGAGAACGACCCTTCTTCCATGGGTCATCGTCGCGAGTATCAACGCGATGCTCGCGACAAGTCCGTCCGAAGCACCGAAGATGGTAGTGGTAAGAGTTACTGAATCTGTATCCTCTAGAGACTTTCGCTTCGTCACAGTGAAGAATCATTGCCCTTCAAATTTCCTATTCCTTTGAGGATATATCAGGGTTGTGATAGTGGAAAAGACGAATCTGTTTGGTCCCCAAGTGAGTTGTCGATCAAGGTGCTGCGAACGATCGGCACGAATGTGCGGTGGCTGGGTCCAGTCACGGGTCCCAACGCGTTCAACTGGTCAACGCTCCAAGTGACAGGCGTTGACGAGTCGACTTCACCGTCTCCCGCGATAGTGAAGTTTGACGGCTCTGTCTGGGAGCGCGCCTCGCGTCTATTTCGCAGTCGCATTGGCCACCTGCTCACCGAGGAGCATCAGCCCGCTCTTCGGGTCATCGAATCGGCGTCGCACCCTGGGTTCGGAGATTCGAACGCGTCGCTCCACCACCTGGCGCCACTGGCCATTGCCACTCTTTTTCAGAATTCTCATGCGCTCATCGCAATCGAACTCAAAACCATTCTCGGTAAAACCACGGCACACCTTCTTCTGATCAACCTGACTGAATGCCAGGCGAGAAGGATGCGGGGTCTTGACGTCCTAGACGACACATTACTGTTTGGTGCTGAGTCCCGAGCGCGCGCAGAGCGGTGCGGTCCTGGCGGGTGAGATTGATTACCCGCTTGGCGTCCAGGTGTACGTGGATCTCCTTTGGGCGCTCAATCCCTTCGAGGCCTAAACCTTCGATGAGACTCGCAAAATGGACGTCCACGCGTGACCCGATGGGGATTATGGCCCCTTGTTGTGTTGGAGGAGTGAATCAAAGTCGAGACGTAACTTAAGTTACTTTTTCATCCATGGTTATCGCCCGTGCGACAGCGACGAGCCGATACGACTTCGACCCTAGGGAAGAGTTCATTGTGGCCAATGTTGGAACTGGGGCCTCGACTTTGAAGGAGCGGTTGGCGGGTGACGACTGCCTGTGGTTCATCGAGGACCCACGATTTTTTCTCTAGAAGGACCGGTGTAGTGGAGCTGTTCCTTGAAACGCTGTGCGGCCCGTGGACCAGCGCTCGATAGCCACGTCTCTCCGTATTGAGTTGGCGAAGAGAAGGTGGGTAGTTCGTTCCTCGAACGGGCTCGGCGATCACCAAACCAATTCAACCCCTGGAGTCTGAAGATCAAGATTTGCTGCGAGAGCCAAAGGACGCGTGGCCATCGTTCTCGTCACGTACCTACTCCGCAGGACGCATTTTCTTCGACGCTCGCCGCCGCGGACCGAGCTTGCACCAACCCCCATCAGGCCGTACAGTCACCGCACGTCGTCTCCGCGACGTCGTTGGGAGCCCTCTCGCCCCAACCCACCCCGCGCACCGGGTCACGCCGTAGTATTTGTCAAATTCTGATCGGCGCACGAAGCGCGATGTCTTGAGGGGGGCAGAGTGTCATTGTTCGTGGAACCGGCTAACCGGGCGCCGGAAAAAGGTCTCAAGAGCGGCGCACTCGGTCTGATTTCCAGCACGGTCATCGGTATTGCTTCAACCGCGCCCGCCTACAGTCTGGCCGCCACCCTCGGTTTTGTCGTGGTGGCCATTGGCCTCCAGGCACCCATCGTCACGGTTCTGGCCTTCGTCCCAATGTTTTTCGTCTCGCTCGCCTTCCAGCAGATGAATAAGGCCGACCCCGACTGCGGCGCCAGTTTCACCTGGGCGACGAGGGCCTTCAGCCCACGCGTGGGCTGGATGGGCGGATGGGGTGTGCTCGCGGCCGACGTCATCGTCATGGCGAGCCTCGCGCAGATCGCCGGCCAGTACGTCTTTGACCTCTTCAATGCCAACGGCATTGGTCACGACGCGTCGAGCGTCTGGGTGCTGCTGGTGGGTGTCGCCTGGATTATCGCCATGACGGGGATTTGTTACGTCGGGATCGAGATCTCGGCCAACTTTCAAAAGGCTCTGCTGGGAGTTGAAGTGACGATGCTGATCGTCATGTCGGTGTGGGCCCTCATCCGCGTGGGCAACGGTTCGGCCCCGGTCGGGCACATCGCAGTCGCCGCTTCGTGGTTCAATCCTTTCGCGATCAAACACTGGAGTTACTTCGTCATCGGTCTGTCGGACATGCTCTTCATCTACTGGGGCTGGGACACCGCGCTGAACTTGAACGAGGAGTCGAAGGACGCCGCAAACATTCCTGGTAAAGCTGGCGTGTACTCGACCTTCATCCTGCTCGGGATTTACGCGCTCGTCATACTCGCGACCGAGTCCTTCGCCGGTATTGGCACCCACGGCATTGGTCTCGGCAATCTGAACCACACGAACGACGTACTGTCCATCCTCGGGCCGGCGATCTTCGGTCACTCGACGTTGGCCTCGGTCCTCGATCATCTCTTGCTCTTGATGGTTCTCTCCTCGGCCGCGGCTTCGACCCAGACGACGATCTTGCCTACGGCACGTACGGTGCTCTCGATGTCCGTGCACAAGGCGCTGCCGGACGTCTTCAAAAAGATGCACCGGCGATTCCTCACCCCGACGGTCGCGACGGTCACTTTCGGGGTCGTCTCCATCGTGCTCTACGTCGTGATGAATTCCATCTCCGCCGGCCACGTCATCGCTGACTCGGTGGACTCGCTCGGCACGATGATTGCCTTCTACTACGGCCTCACCGGATTCTCCTGCTTCTGGTACTACCGCAAGCAACTCACGAAGAGTGTCCACAACTTTTTCATCCAGGGCGTCGCGCCGCTCACCGGCGGACTGATTCTCTGGTACATCCTCGGCTGGACGTTCTGGTATTACTGGAATCCCGCCGAGAGTTACACGCACTTCGAACTCTTTCATCGCGAGATCGGTGGAACGTTCACGCTCGACGTCGGCGCCCTCGCTATCGGTGTCATCTTGATGTTCACGATGCAGGCGCTCCGCCCGGCCTTCTTCCGTGGTGAGACGTTGACGCGCAATTCGCCGACGCTGGTGACCGAAGAGTTCGTCCCTCCGGCCGGTCCGGTCGACTGACGTGAGAAAGCAGGGACTATGAACAACAATCCACGCATCGTCGTCGGTGTCGACGGATCACCCCTCTCGATCAACGCGCTCGCGTTTGCCATCGAGGAGGCACGACTGCGCCACGGTCATCTGCACGTCACGTACGCCTACCCGGTCATGGAAAAGCCGGTCACCGGATCGACCGGCAAGGACTATTACGAACAGGTCGAGGCCGAGGCCCGCGAGTTCATGGAGGGCATCATGTCGGGCGCGCCGTCGACCGACGGACTCGAGGTCGAGTGGTTGGCCGTGCCGGGCAACCCCGCCGAGGTTTTGATTGAGGCGAGCCGTGGTGCGGCGCTCCTCGTCGTCGGTTCACGCGGCGTCGGTGGTTTCATGGGCCTCATGATGGGTTCAGTCTCCACCCAGTGCGTGCACCATTCGCACTGCCCGGTCCTCGTAGTGCGCGAAGACCACTAAACGCTCGAATCTTCGACCGTGGCGAACGAGTGGAGAGGACGCGCGGATGGTCGCACTGCTGGATGAACCGCACGGTGGGCGAACGGATCATTGCATCCGTTGATTCCGTTTAGGACGTTTCGCGTATTCCGATCACCGATCCTCCAAAGAGGATTGACTTTTTCACTGTGGCGCTGGTGAAGCACTAGAGGGCTGAAGTACCCGCGCTCGCGGCCATTTCGAATCTCAACGGGAATCAGGATTGGGTAATAGGTAGTAGAAAGTAGACACGCGGCTGTAGCTCAGCGGATAGAGCATCGGTCTTCGGAACCGAGTGTCGGGGGTTCAAATCCCTCCAGCCGCACCCAGCAGTACAAGGGAAATCAACGAAACCCCAAGTGATTATTGTGGTTTCACGTTGTTCGCAGGCCCAGAGATTGACAGCCATTCCCAGTTCTTGATGACCGATTCTGGGGCAATTCTGGGGCGCGGCCCATCAGACAAGCATTCTCGTATTTGAAGATGTGCGGGTTTACATCACGCCTCCGTGCCTTCTAGTTGCGCGAATGATCGCCCGTGAACGGAAGTCGAAGCGCGTCACGGCTGGATCGAACCCGATCTTCGATTGCGAGTCGTAACGAATCAGCATCGGGTTTATTTGCGATCGCCTCGACCTCAGCGCGCTTTCGGATTGCCCATTCTCGTCTGTCTTCGTTAGCGACATAGCGATTCAAAAGTGGGAGAGCACCATCACGGTTACCCGCGAGACCATTCGCCATTCCGGCATTGAGGCAATCATTGGCAGTAGATAACGTACTCGCACTCAGAACCGCTGCAGTCTCAGCAACACTTGGAAAGCTCCGGCGCCATTCGGTCAACTGGGCCAGCGCCAACTGGGCCAACCTGTCCGTTTCTGGAGCAAATTGGCTATCACTCACGTAGGGAACGTACTGACCAATCCTTAGGAAAATGTCAAACACTAGGTGATCGGCGACGTTCCATAGCCACATGACGCCAACATTGAGATAGGAACCTTTCGAACTTGATGGAGGTTGGAACTCAACAATGCCAAGCCACCAGCCATGGTCATCCACCCAAGAACGCGATCGGCCTTTCCGGGTGACTCCAATCGGGGCCAAGTGCTTCTCGGCCGCTGCCGTTACCATGCTGGACGCCGTCACGGCACAAGACTACGACGATGGTTGTTCCACGATTCCAGCCTCCAGTCGGAGAATGTGTAGGTCGGCCCACCGGTGAATCGAAATTCAACACTCGTTCGTTGATGTTGGCCGCGATGGTTAGTTTCGGCACCATCTATTTTGAACCGAATCGATGCCCCGAGAGTCAATAGTGGTAGGAGGTGGTGTGATGGAAGAAGATCCAAAAATTATGCGACGTTGGGCGGTACTAGCCAATTCTTCGATGCGTGACCGTGAAAGTTCCTGCGTTGTCGATACTGTAAAAGTCATGAAGGTTGGCAAGGGCCCGCGAACAGTCCTGATGGTTCTGGCGATTACGGCTGGATTGCTGACGGGCGCTGCTCTGGATGTGGTTGGATCCACAGGCGCGGTCGTTGCCAGCGCCGCTACCGCTAACTGCGGCGCCCCGCGTGGCACGGCTGTTTTCACGCTTACGGACATGGCTCCAGGCGTCAGACTCAACTTGTCCCTCGGCTCGAAAGTCATCGTACGAACGCCCAAATGGCACGGAGAGCACGCGACTGAGTTCAACAACTCGAACCGGAAGGTACTACGTCAGATTTGTTCGACCTTGACCAGTAGCGGCGGAAGAATGGCGGTCTTCGTTGCTCAGCACGTTGGCAGAAGCCTGCTAGGGGCGACCGTGACGCCGCCCGTTGACACCTTCATGCCCTCATGGTTTGGAACCGTCACTGTCAACGCGGGCTCGAGCACATAGACGCGGTCTGTGGAGACACTTTCAAGCGCCACATAATCTCCACTCTTTGAGTCGCCACTCGGAGAATGTGGACGTCGGCCCTCCGACACCAAAACGAGGTCGAACTTAGTATTTACTCATGGTTGATGGCCCGACACTTCGTACGGAGCGGCTCGTACTGCGGCGTTGGCGCGCCGAGGACTTAGCTCCGTTCGCCGCCCTAAATGCGGATCCCGTCGTGATGGAGCACTTTCAGAAGATGCTCTCCCGCGAGGAGAGCGACGCGGTGGCATCTCGTATCGACGCCGAGTTCGAGGATTGTGGGTTCAGTTTCTGGGCCGTTGAGGTCTCCGGGGGTTCCCCGTTCATCGGCTTTGTGGGTTTGCGTCGGGTGCCGTTCATAGCGCCATTTACGCCTGCCGTTGAGGTCGGCTGGCGCCTTGCCCGGGAACACTGGGGTCACGGGTACGTGACCGAGGCGGCAAAAGAGGCCGTTCGTTTCGGGCTCGAAGATGTTGGCCTTGATGAGGTCGTGTCTTTCACCACGCCAGACAATGTGAGGTCGTGGAAGGTAATGGAACGTCTCGGCATGGTTCGTGATGCCACTTCGGACTTCGAGCATCCGAATGTTCCTATCGGGCACCATCTCCGACATCACATCTTTTACAGATTTCCAACGGTTGCCTGAGTTGGTACGTCAACCGAAGCGCGGGAGGCAAGGTGCAGCCCATCCCCGGCCATCGTGACTACACGCGATAACTCGCGACAGGGATGCAGACGGGCTCGACTTGCCCTCTAAAGCGGTACCCACGTCTTCAGTCTCCAGTCGATTGTTGGCTTCGGCCCTTCGACGAGAACCCATACTCCATCGGATGAAGTTCAATCTATTGCTATGCGAAGCGCCGAATTTGCTGCTTTCAAATTTGAGACTTGATGATCGCAACAACTTCTTCGCCTCGGTATCCCTGCCTGCGTGCATAGTCCAAAAGATCATTGATTCGTGTTTGAAGATTGCTCTTGCTTGGCGACGCCACGACGCGGATGCCGCGTCCTCGTGTGAAATCCAGCAAACCCTCGTCTCTCAAGATGTGGAGAGCTCGAGTGACAGTGTTCTTGTTCACTCCGATCACGTCGGCTAAGTCAATCGCCGAAGGAAGACGTTCGCCGGGCGCAGCTTCGCCATCGGCGATTGCTCTTCGAATCTCTGCGGCGACCTGTTCGTAAAGCGCCACGGACTCGTTCTTGTTGACTTCTCGAATTTTCATAGATACTATATTTGATAGTATCATCTAGTGAGGACAAATTCGATGACAATTGCACCCGCGCGACGCGACGTTTCCGTCGAGATCTCGGACGCCGCAGAGCTATTGATCAAAGAAGCTCGTCGGAAGGGGCGTCGGCGTCGCCTTCGGGTCGGCAGAATCGTCCTCGCAGTGTTAGTCATCATCGCGGCGGCTCTCGTTGCGATCGGACGCGCAACTTCCCCGGCGTCGAAGGCGATTGGCGCTCCTCGCGCCGCTGTCGGAGCGGACACCGCATCGAGTGCTGTCTTTTCTCCGTTTTACTTTCCGCCAAGTCAAAACCTTCAGTTCGTCTCGACCAATGACGGATGGCTTATTGATCCCAACGTTGAGAACCGAATCCTAGGCACCACCAATGGCGGACGTAGTTGGTCGACGAGCTACCTGTCAACTGTGTCCGCAAAAACGAATAAAGGCGGGATTGTCAGCATTGACTTCATAAACACTTCTGACGGTTGGGCACTTCTTTACGGAGAAGGACTCATTTCCACGACAGACGGCGGACGTGTGTGGTCCGCTCCACGTGAACCAGTCCAAGGCTCTGTCATGACCTATTCGTTCACTGGACCGTCCAATGGTTGGGCGCTCACGAGCAAGGGAGTGCTGCTACACACCCTCAACAACATGAAGACGTGGCTCACGGTAACTACGCCGGCAGCGGGGACGTCGTTGTGCGCGACTCCCTCGGGGAGTCTCTGGCTTGGTGTGAGCGACAGCGGCAGCGTGTACTCATCTAGCAACGGCGGTCTGTGGAAGCTCTCGCTCTCCGGTACAGGTGTCCCGGCCGCCGGTAACGTTCCTGCGAGAAAGCCAGCCCCGTGGATTTCGTGCTCGGGTACGTCCGCGTGGCTGCTCTACAACTGGGGAGAGAGCGCTGGCAGCGAGGCCTACGCCGTCGAGCGAACGCTAAACGGTGGCAGGATCTGGAAAGCCGTGGCATCAGACGAAGTAAAGCCTGCGGCGCCGGCCGATTCTGGTGGCGCGTTCGCAACGATCGAGAGTTTCGGCAGTACCGGAAAGACCACTGCTTGGATTCTTGGCTACTGCGGACCGTGCACTACTGGATCGGCAACGGTAGCAACGACAACGAACGCGACAACCTTTGCCGACACGACTCTGCCAATCGCGAAGAATTTTCACGCTACCCCGGTCGGAGTTACCTTCCATGGCCCCGAGGACGGTTGGGCCCTTCTTCAAGAGAGTCCGTCGTCGGCCACAGCTCCGACGCTGAAGATCGTCGTCGTTGATACGACAGACGGAGGGATGACCTGGAAGGTAGCGGATCCTAACCTGAACCCTTAGTGTCCGGTGCATCGCATACGCCCAATGCCGTACAAGTGTGATCGTTCCGATTGAGGCGCTCTAATTTGCCAACCGCCAATGCCTGAGCAAAGTCGGTGACACCGGCAGCGACGTCAGCAACTGCAATGTGGAGATGGTCATTCTAAGAAGTGAATTCAATAGCCAGGACGTTTTCGCGCTGCGCTAAACGTCGATGATGTGGCGCTCCTGGCACGTGTCGCACCACCAGTAGCCGCCATCATCCAATGCCCACAACAGCACGTCCAACGTCTCGCTGGCGAATTGAATGTTGTCGCGCATACTGTCTATCCGCAACGCTATGGCGGCGTCGTAAGCCTGGAGAACGAACTGAGCCCACAGCAGCTCTACGTCTTCTATGGTCACCCATTCCAAGTTGCACATGATGGCGACGGTGTCGGGAGCGGTCAATCGAAGCAGTCGAGTTCACCTGGGCACGACGCACCTCAGCCAAGAACTTCAAGTAATGCTGAATGTCAAGATTCAATGTTTGCCATTTCCTCAAGCGCAGCCGCTATGTTCGGCGCGAAGAGCCAAGCCTTAGCGAACTCGCTTCCCCAATGAACCTGCACGACAATGAAGTACGTGTCGCTGCAAACAATGGAGACATTAGGTCCGCCGTACGTTCTAAGCAGGCGGGCACCGACCACGCTCCACTCGTTCGTTGCATTGCTCCGTTCGCCCAAAGTAGTGAACTCTAAGAAATGGAGATTCACGTAATCAACGACGGACGGCTCATAGCGGGCGGGTTCTTCACCCACACTCTCAGCCAACTCAGTCCAAAGCCTCCGTAAGTAGTCTTCTAAGTCATCGTCAAATGACTCGTCATTGCCGACCAACTTTTCAAGTGCTAAGACTTCATGGACGATTGAGTGGCAATACTCATTTGCTTTATCACCGCTTTTGATTTCTGGCTTGCAATTGCACATCATTGGCGTACCTCTTCCTTGTCGTAGCTCAACCACGGTGGCCGGCCAACATTGATTGTCCGGACCGACGAAAACTGCGCATTCGAGACAAATAGAGAGCCATCCTCCCTGGTTGCAGCTGGGATGGAGATCTCAACTCGCTGGAGAACCCGTGTGCGTGAAATCGCGTGCTGGGCACGATGTCGCCACATGAAGAACTGCAAATCTGAACTCGTGCGAGTGCTTGTGAGGTTGGGCGTTGCCTTGGCCTGCGCGATCTTCATTCTCAAGGCGGCGACCATTCATTCCCCCAATTCGCGTTCCTACGCGTTCGAATCGACGGCCACAGGATCCACAGCGCCAACGAAGTGGCCGACGTGCTCGACCATCGAATACTCAGTGGACATGAGCAACGCGCCCAAGAATGCGGCCGCTGTTATCGCTCGCGACACGACGATTGCGCACGAGATCACGGGGTTGGCGTTCCGCCGGATTCACGAAAGCGCTCCGCCCAACTTCACCACCTATGACGAATCGGGTTCCATTGCGCCAGTCATCTTCGCTTGGGTGGGCGCCGATCAGCTATTCGGACAGAAGAATGTGAACGCGCTGACGGTGCCTATTGTCGATGCCACTCGCACTCACTACACCAGCGGCGTCGTTCTCTTCAACGATGACGTGAACACGGACTTCGAAACGCATCCGAAGTTCGCCACCAACTTGGTGCTCCATGAGCTGGGTCACATCCTTGGCCTCAGAGACGTCAGCGCGCCTTCAGAAATAATGACCTACTACCTCCAGCCCAACACCACCATTGGCACCTACGCACGCGGCGACCTGGCAGGCCTCAACAAGTTGTACCCGAACGCTCGCGAATGCGTGCAGCTTGCCACTTCAAAAGTAAGCGCCGCAGCTCACGTAATTGTGCAGTCAAGGAAGTTGAACGCGCGAAGAATCGACAGGATCGCGCCGGCGAAGGAAAAGCGATGAGGGTAGTTTTTGTCGCACAAATCGGATCCGGCGCCAGAGCCGTAGTCTGCTCAATCGATTGCGTGCAAGAGATCAACTCTCGTTTGCGAGATGACGAACTGGTACCACCAACGTGGGACGAGGTGGAGTTCAAGGTGCACCTTCGCTACTGCGCACACTGCTTCAACTGCGGTTCCATTCTCTTCGCGCCTCTACCTCCGAACCTTTGCACACTCCACGACGATTCATGTCCACCGATTGATTGGACACAGGGCTTCTGTGCTCGCGAGTTCGCGACGGCGTTCGTGGCGCTCACGGACTGCGTCGAAATCCCAGAAATTGTGTGGTTGCGCTGCGGGAACCTCAGTAGGTGGGACGAGCGCCTCAACGGCTTCGAGCTCGCCGCGATGGTCAGTCCATTTGACAGTGAGTAAGGGAACGACATGGGATACCGAGACCTTTTAGTGTGACGAATCTGGACCATTCGACCTTGCCAACCAGGTCGGCAGGTCAGTGGGCCCTCACGGTCGCGTGATTGAAACGTCAATCTCGTCACTCTTCGTTCCACGTATGGGTTTTGGCAGACGCGACCGGATCAAAGTAGGGATCACGACAGTCCGAACGAAAACCGTTTAGTGCAGCGATTCCACACCATCTGACCTTGCAATCCACCGTTCCACGTCAGTCGGCGCTAACGGTCGCGTGATTGAAACGTCGATCTCGGCGCAGCCCGTTCCACGTATGGGTTTTGTCAGACGCGACCGGATCAAAGTAGGGATCGCGGGGGTAGGCCGAACAAAGGGAGTAAAAGAGGAGCAAACAGAGACAAACGTTCGTTATCGAAGATTGTGAAGAACGAGAAGTTCGAACAGAAGTAACAGAGAAGTTCGAACAGACGCGAATGCCACCAAATCAAACAATGAGGATCGTCAACTCGATCAGTCGACGACTTGACGCTCCCTGCACGTATCGCAAAACCAGTACGAAGTTTGTCCCTGTGTGGCTATTGTCCTGAACTCACCAGCGTCAAGTGTCTTTAGCGTCCGGCAAGGACCACGAAAAGAAAGGAACGGAAATGATAAATGACGCCGAAAAAAAGATTACGTTGGCGCTGCTGGAAGCGAAGCAGCGATTCCCTGATGTGATCTCATTGCAATTCGATCCCGTGACGCACGAGGTTGTTGATTACGAATTCCATAACGCTGGGTACGCCCAACATGAGCAGTTTCACCAGGCCCAGCAGTACATGGAGGAGACAATCAAACCATTGGCCAAGCAGGTGCTGTACGGAGACAAGACTGACCGTGAAATTGCTTTCGAGTTGATGCACGATGCGGTACAAAAGTACCCCAAGGTGTTCAGCTTCGACACTGACGAGTCTGGGAACCCTACGGAATTCAGGGTGAAATACGACACGAAGAAGAACAGTGCACGGACCATTGAGGCAGCCCAGTTGTACTGCAAGCAGCTGCACCAGGAACTGGCAACGCTCGACTGGCTCGAGTAATCACAACGCCACGCGTTGGGGCACGTAGGTTCTGAAATTTCCTGTTGCGTTCACCGCGTCGGCGCTGAGGGTTTGTGGTGGGAACAATCCCAACCGAAATCAGAAAGTCAGAACATGACAACAGCGACACCCACTCTTGAATGCCCCAACTGCGGTGTAGTAGCCATCGAAAGTACGGTGTTCCGTCACTCGCACAACTCCACCTGGACCGCCAGATTCACGGGTGAAACTCACGAAGTCCCTACCGGTGAAGATGACGCCAATGGCGGCGACGTCTACGAGTCCTGCGCGAACGTCGAGCCCGTGGACGTCATCGAAGAGAGCCAGAGCTACTCCATCAATTGCTCCACCTGTGACGCAACTCTCGAACCTGAGGTCTGGCACATTCTTGACACGTTCGAGAACATGTTCTTCGAGAAGAACTGACAGAACACTGAATCCCCCACTGGCTACGGCTGGTGGGGGATTTTCATTTGGCTTGCCGAGTGGATACTCGAGCGTCCGGCGACGTGCCCCGAGCTCGACTGAGTTCTCGACGGGCTTCCAAACTCGAGAGCGGTTGACTTTCGCAGCATGATTGCTGCACTGGCTGAATCCAACCCCACGTCCACGCCGTCAAAGGGGGAAATCGCCATGACCAAAACGACGGTGCCATCGACAATCGCCGACTCGGGACCGCTCGATCCGACGGACACGGTCTTTGGCGAGGAAATGACCGAGGTGCGATAGAAAGAGAGGCCTGATCGCTCTAACCTCCAATCGACTCGGCCCAGGCCCGTTCGAGTGAAGTGATGCCGAAACTGCTGTTGTCCCGGCCCAACCACGAGGGCACATCATCGGGCTTCTCTAGTGTCTCGATCAAGGCAGCGAGTAGCAGTTCAACGCCGTTGCACTCCTCGTCATCAATGTAGGCGTCACCGAGACCATACAGTTCGACGAAGTCCATGTAGTCGCCAACACTGAAGTGCTCGCAAGTTCTATTGGCCACGTGGTGCGCGAGGCGTTCTTCGACCGGAGTCTCATACTCTCCTACTGACGTGGAACCCGGCGGGTGCAGCACTGCATGAACCATCTCGTGCACGCCAGCAAATGTGCGTTCTTCAGTGCTGAGTCTGGCGTCCCAGAGAAACCTTGGCTGCTGCGTGGCCGTGTATTGCGAAAGGGCGTGAGGTAAATTCTCAATCACGAACTCCAAGGCGTTCATCTTGCGCCGCACGAAAAAGAGCCGACGCTCAAGCACCCCATACGAAGGACCAACTCGCGAGGTCAATGACGAGTTCTCCGTGCCTTCGTCGTCCTCACTGCTGCCAGCATCGGTGACCGCCGATCTTCGTAGTGCTCGAAGAGCACACCAAGTTGGTCGGACGCCAAAGCGAGTTGACGACGCCCCGCGAAGACTGTGATTACTGCGCGGTCGAGTAGGTCGTGCGCGTGGACCAACTGCTCAGGCATCGCGAGCGGACTATAGAGCTCGGCCAACGTGGAGTCAGGAAATTCGTCGCGCACCTCGAGCAGACGTATGGCGACCGTCTCCAGATGGTCGCGCTGAGCTGCGGTCATAACGGGGAACGGAAAGGTGTTGTACACGAGTTCGGCACTGATGCGGTGGTCACTCTTGATTCGTCCGCCGATGGCGCGAACCCACGCCATGAACATCGACGACTGGAGTACGGCGAAAAGCCACATCGGGGCGGCCGCCACAGTGAGCGTGGAGTCGTGCGCGATTGAGCCGTCGTCAATGAATACCATTGGAACTACTCGCCGCGTCTCGGAACTGTGGCGAGGAATGCACAAGTACGGCCCATCCGGTTGTCGGATCTCGCCGAAGAGTGAGGGGGTCTCAGCAAGCAATTTGGTTTGGGCGCGAGTGCTTCGCAGTCGGTACTCACGAACCGCCGAAACACGCTCGCGCAGGAAGGGCGACGACGTGATGTCACCGGGACGCGCGTCCTTCAGCCACAGGCACCATCGTTCGCCGCCGTTCAACAAATCGCGTGCACCAATGAGGCGGCGTAGGTAGCGCGACGCGACGGGGTCGCTGGCGAATAGCTCCTTGGCCTCTTCCTTGGAGACGATGAGGCCACCGTCGTCATTGGGCATCGAACCGAATGAAACGGTCGGCAAGTTCGAATCGAAAGGCGCACTTCGCCGTTCGACGATCGTCGAAGGCCCCGGCGCGAGGTAGCAGTTGATCTCGCGGACTGTCTCCTTGACGGGAGCTCCCGTGATGTCCGGATACTCGTAGAGCGCTCGGGCACCAGGGCGGACGCCGGCGTGCGCGAATCCGACGACGACGCAGTGCACGTGCGCGGTTCCGCGCGCCTCACTCGACCACGCGAAGGTTCGGTGTGCGAACGTTACCTCGAAGCCTCGTAGGTAGAACGTCCGCCACAGCGCCGGCACCTGTTCACCCTGGGTGATGGAGTTCGTCGAGACGTACGCGAACTGCACCGGGTGTTCTTCGGCATAAACCATCGAGCACAGATACCACGCTGCCACGTAGTCGAGTACGCCTGCGCCGGTCTCGCCTTCGAAGACGATCTGCATGTCTTCTTGCTGCTCATCACTGCGTTGTTGTTTGCCAAGGAACGGCGGGTTGCCGAACACAAAGCTGGCGCGCTCGGCGGGCAGGACTTCATTCCAGTCGAGGCGCAGCGCATTGTCGATGCGAATGTGCGGCGAGCGAGGAATCGGGAAGCGCACGAAGTAGTCACCGAACTCCGCCGAGAACGCGCGGTTGGCGTTGTGGTCCATCAGGTAGAGCGCCGTACGGGCAATGCGGGCCGGGAACTCCTCGATTTCGATACCGTAGAACTGGTCCACCGTGACGCGCAGCAACTGACTCACGTCGAAGACCGCGGTGCTGTGGCGGAACAGGCGCCGCAGCACTTCAGTCTCGAGGCGGCGAATCTCTCGATAGGCGATAACGAGGAAGTTGCCACAGCCACAAGCCGGATCAAGGAACGTCAGTGATGCGAGCTTGTCGTGAAAGGCGTTGAGCGCAGCGCGGGCCTGAGGACTGCGGGTGTCCGGAATGGCCACGAGTTCGGCGTCGAGGCCGTCCACGAACAGCGGCCGAATCGTCTTGAGGATGTTCTCCTCAGTCGTGTAGTGAGCGCCCAGGTGCCGTCGCTCGGCCGGGGTCATCACGTTCTGGAACATCGAGCCGAAGATCGCCGGACTGATTACGGACCAGTCGAAGTTGCACGCAGCGAGTAGGGCATCGCGGACCGCTTCGTCGCAACTCGGTATCGACAGCGTGGTCGAAAACAGGTCGCCATTGATGTAGGTGAATGCAGCGAGGTCCTCATCGAGGTTAGTGGGTAGCCGTTCCGGTGGCGTGTTGAGTAGTTGGAAGAGGTAGGCCAAGCGTGGACCGAGGTCCGAGCCGTCCTGGTTGGTGTTGAGGAGAACGTGGAGGCGGAACGCGTCCTTGTCCCACACGTTCGTGTTGTCCGCGAAGAGACAGAAAAGTATTCGGGTCAACCATTCGCGTAACGCGTGTGGGTCGTACCCACTCGCGAGCACGGCGTCGTGAAGTGTCGCCATGTAACCCGTGGCGACGAGGTTGGCCTCTTCTTCGTCCGCGAACACCGAGGACTCTCCGTGTCCGGCCAGCCACCAGAAGAGTTCGACGTGCTCTGGCAGTTCGGAGAGAGTGAATCGCCCTTCGGTCCTCGCGCGCAGATCCTGCCAGTAAAAAGTCTCGAAGTCGCAAGCAACGACCAGCCAGGGTGCTGCGGCCGACGGGAGGTCATCGAGGTAATCGAAAAGTTGCGTCATCGCGTGATCGAGGTTCTCACCCCGGCTCTTGTGCTCGACGGCCATCTCGCCAGGCACGAGTAGATCGATCCACCCGTGACGCCCGGTCGAGAGGCGCTGCGCTGCGCGCTCGAAGCGCCCAACCTCCTGGACTCGCCGTCCAAAGACAGCGAAGAGGTCATTCCAGAAGATCTGTCGCTCGGCGGCCTCGCTTGAGTCGTTGGCGTGGCTGTTCGCGAACCCCATCGCTCTTTGGCGAATCGCGTGCCGTGTAAGTTCAACACGTTCAGGTCGAGCCGACATGTCCTGAACGCTAACTGCACGGCCTCGACGTTTCTCGGACATGCACCGATGAGCCATGCGGCCGCGCGTCGGATTCGGCTCTCACCCTGGCATAGAAACGCCGATCTCTAATGTGCTTTGCAACTTCACACGTAACGTGCAGTCTGCCGAGCGAATCCCCCCGGAGCTTTATGGCAGCAATTCGTCCGTGGCACTAATCCATCAACTCGTTTAGAGGTAATGCAATTGGCCCAGGCTGTCGATTCGGAGAGGGACGGCCACTCGATAGAGGGAGGCTGGAACTCTTTCAGGAGTAGTAAAAAGAGTGGGCCCCAAATCAATTCCGTGCGGTGAGAGTACCGCCTGTCCTTTCGGCTCCCACTCGCGCCACAACTCTTCTTGCTCGGCCGTGAATTCGACTCTACCGAGAACCATAAGATAGACACTCGTTGCCGAAAGCCGTTCGTCCCTTGCTATAACCAGCCTGACGTGCTCGGTCTGGGTGTAAGCGGAGCTTCGTTTCTTGGTCTCGAGAATGTGTTTATCAATTGACTCTGGTACCGCCTCCGACAAGACCTCTTGGAGTGCAGGTCGGCTAAATCTATGTGCAATCGTGGCGGCGAACTTGAGCGCGTCGCCATCTCTTAGACCCAGAATCGGCTCCACATCCAACAGGAGAGCCTTTGACATTGGCACTAAAAGACGAAGATCTGCAAACCAGATCTCGTCCGTCTCGCTTGCGTCGGGACTGAGTGCTGGGAACAGGTAAGGGATTTGGTAAGCCTTGGCGAGGCTGGCATTGTTCCGAGGGTAGGCAGCCGTAGGTCTAAGTGGCGCGACCATTACGAATGCCTGCTTCGCACCCGTGTCCTTTGCGGCAATGTCGCAAGTCTGGCTGACGATAATGCACCAACCACTGACTTTCTCAGAATAGAACGGCTTGATTGCAGTGGCAGGAGATGATTGTCTCGTGACGTTGTCGAATCCGACGGGGGCCAACCACGTCGAAGGGAGCGGCCCCACTACGTGCCCTTGTTGCCATTTATCCAGTTGGACTTGCCAGTTACTGAGTTGCTCCTCCTTAGGAGCTGAAAGAGGAGATAGGAAGGTGGACGGTGACCATGGTTTTTCGAGGCCCTCGGCCTCTACGTCATCGCCCACGTCACTTGATTCCATAATCCGTTGCCACTGAATGTCCAATTTCAGTCTCTTCAAGGTCCTCAGATTCCAAGGGCGACCAGCCCGACAGTGGACCAATGGTGACATCACCATCTGCTGGGACAAATGGCTTGTCAATTGTCAAATTACGCAGCGCCCAGTCCATTTCCGCCATGATCAAAGAATTCGTGTCTCCAGCCGTAAAAGCGTCTCGCGCGGCTTGGCTGCTTTGGAACCACGCTTGAAGGTGCGAATGAACGTTGGAGAGACGTCCCACCACCTGGACCATGGGCCAGAGTTGTCCTTGACTGGAGGCCCGAGGTCGGTGTCCACTACTACGCCAACCGAAATAGGTCCTCTCCTTTATACCCGTGGCGTTGAGTACCTCATCCTGAGTGACACCTAATTTCGAGGCAATGAACGCGACGGCCTCGACAGAATCTTCGGGAAACTCGTGCAAATCAGCCTCGGAAATCGGTGGCACGTCGTCCCACCGTCGTAAGACTCCAATGATCTCAGGCCTCATCAGGAACGGACTGAGTTCAGTCCTACTGCGCCGTACAACCCTGTCATTCCACGCGGGGACATCGACCAGAGGAAGGGCTGTTGCGCTTGGCGCGAAAGCAAGGGACATCACGAATTCTCCTCGATAGGGGATGGTCCCATTTGGGCCAAGTATTCATCGGATAGTACGTGCGCAAACAGGGCCAACGCGGTTCTATTCAACTGACGGGTGAGGTTGGCACACAGGATTTCGTCGAAGTTGATCGCCTGTTCACGAAAGACATCAATGTCCACCAAATAGCTATAAAGAGCCTCAGTGGTTTGCTCACGAAAAACGCCACTCTGTACCCTGGCCGCCGCAGTGTCATCGAGTCGAAGCTGAACTTGCTGATGCAGTGCCTCAACCAGCGGCGCGATTCCTTGGACTAGGGGACCAGCAAACGCGGCGCGTACGTGCTCGCTCCAATAAATGGGCGTTACGGCTTCTGAGTTCTGCAACCGATTCACGTATCTGAGGCCTATGCGTTGAACGACTGACGCGCCCGTCGCTTCGACGAATAGTTGAAGCACTCTCGTGAGAGGGTCACCGAGGCTTGTCCGATAGTGGTCGTAATTGGCCGTCTGAACCGCCACAACAGACGGATACAGACTGACGGCAGTTCGGCGATCGGTGCTCGCCATTACCCAACCTTGTTGAACCTCGTGGGTTTGGTCATGGCCCGTTGGTTTCAGTGTCAGATTGACAACGTTCATAGTCTGACGCTCAAAAATTGGGAGGGCAGCCTTATCCAATCCCTCCCAAACGTGCACGGCGTCGGCCTCTGTTAGTTCGGGTTTACCAGGGAGAAAACGGATCTCGGCAGCAGCACCTTCCATTTGAGTCCGGTCGAAGCGGATTCGTCTCATCCCTTCGAGGCCGCCAAGCGGCCTGTCAAACTCATCTGTCACGTCCACCTCTACGATTTGCTCGGTCATTTGTCTACTCCTTGTAGCAGAAAAGTAGCAGTTACCTATGACACAGTACTTGTGCCCGCCCTACGCACACGCACGCGTGCATCAATTCTTCGCGCCAACGAGCAGCACAATCCTCACATCATTGGTGGTCTGAACGTCCGAACGGTGCACTCAGCGCGACTCGCGACATTGGGCGGCGGGGAGCGAAGTTGCCTTCGCAGGATCCGACCACTCGATGAGAGAAGACAACGTGCATGCAATGGCGAGCCGCAACGTATGTATGAGGTCGTCCCTCCGGTCGCGGCCACCTCCGACTCCTCGCTGCCACGTCGACCTCAACGGTCGATTTCCAGCCATCTGGCACTTACCGTGAAACAGCCGCGGCTCGTCCTCCATGTCGCCACTGTGCTCACGGTCGTAGAGTCGATCACCGGAGAACTCCGCGTTGTCCCGGCAACTTTCGCATTTAGAGAATAACGACAGAATCATTGTTAGGCGGCATCAACGTCACCGGGCCCGTCGCGAGGAGGTTGGACGCGTTTCAGATGGATCGCTGACCGAGTCCCCCGACCACAGCGCTATGGCGGGGGAACGCTCGGCTACCTACCTGCCGTGGACCGTCGCTCGGACAAGGGTCCAGTTGACGGCACGGTGGCACAAGCTGCACGGAGGGAACACCGTGTTCTCGACGTGAGTCATCTCGTCACGGTCCTTGCAGTCGCTTCGGTAAATCCCCGAAACTCCAGTTTTTTCGCCTGTTTTTGCCATTCTTCACCTCCTTTCGGTCCGTCAGGAGAAGGATCCTGGCCGCGCGACCAAGACCTTCTCAGGTCTTCAACTGCCTGCCGCAGAGGACCCGTTTTGGGAGTCCTGTCCGACAATGACAGATGTGTAATTACATCAATGTTCGCTCGGAAAGGTTGTTTGCAACAAGAACAACAACGTGGGGAAATGTCTGTGTACAAATCACACCAATCGGCTGATTACATTGCGAAGTGACATAGGCCGAAAACTGTTTCAATAACCGAGATCACCCAGTTCCCTCCGATCCAGGGCCGTGTCGAACGCGGAATCAGGTTGCGACGTTCCCTGTGAAAGGGACTCGGCATAACGCAGGCCTTCGACTCTCCAACCGAGCGTGGGATACTTCAGCACTGTGCGCAGATTGATGAATACCGGCCGGAGCCACTAACTACACGTTCCTGGACGTCCTAGTGGCCCGAAATGATGCGCACCTGGTGACATCGAGGTCAATGATCACTGCTTCTTGTACCTAAACCCCACCCCGAGCGCTACTAAGACGAGCAAATCCCCCACCAGCGTGAGCCGGTGGGGGATTTGTCTAGGTGGGACTTCGCGGGTCGTACGCGGACTTCAGTTCCATCGTCAGGTCCATGACCTCGATGTACTCCGCACCATCTCCGTAGAGCGCGTGCAGGCGATCGGTGATCGTGGGTACGTCGCCACCGGCGTTGATCTGTGCCAACGCCTCGCTCGCCACAGCCACGAGCTTGTCTTCCTTTTCGAGTGACGGACCGATGTCTTCGTACAGAATGCGAAGGCGGTCTTTGCCCGAGTCAGTCACGTACTCCATTTGCACGGGCCCGTCCTTGGTCCAGAGCTTGAAAATCTCCGTTCGTATTTCATCTTCTGACATGCGATTCCTTTCGTGGGTAGTTCCCACAGCTCACCCTTGACGCTTGTGGGCAACGCACAAGAATCCCTTGCAGAGATGCGAATCATCCCAGTATTGACGCCTAAGTCTCACCGGTAAGCAGTTTGCAAGATTCGCCGGGACTTCGAAGGCTCGCGTAGCGTTGCCAGACAAGCACCAACCCGGAGCCCAGTGTGTTACTCACGATCAGCACCACTCATGAACCAGCAACAGACCTGGGATTCCTGCTGCACAAGAACCCGCAGCGACACCAAAGCACTGAACTGAGTTTCGGCACAGCACACGTCTTCTATCCAGAGGCGTCCAGCACACGATGCACCGTTGCGGTACTGGTCGAGGTCGATCCAGTTGACCTCGTTCGAAATCGCAAAGGACCGACCGGTGGCGAGTCGTCGCTCGGCCAATACGTGAACGACCGGCCCTACGCAGCCTCGTCGCACCTGTCCGCCGCTCTCAACAAGTTCTTCAACACCACTATGAGCGGCCGGTGCAAGGAACGGCCCGAGCTCGTTGACGTGACGATGCCCTTTGAAGTGTGGCTCCCCGCACTTCCTGTGAGGGGTGACGCCGATCTCCTCGAACGACTTTTCGAGCCGCTTGGCTACGAGGTCAATTCGATGCCAATCCCTCTCGACACAACTTTCCCGAGCTGGGGCCCGAGTCGATACCGTGATGTACGACTCACGACGACGACACGTGCTCGAGATCTGCTTGAACAGTTGC
>Ga0302140_10002838_pt1 | contig 22426 bp, 21 predicted proteins | sample I_Bog_E1_1_FD_202095 | JGI IMG/M metagenome (GOLD analysis project Ga0302140, IMG submission 202095) | Peat permafrost microbial communities from Stordalen Mire near Abisko, Sweden - I_Bog_E1_1 | ecosystem: Environmental > Terrestrial > Soil > Wetlands > Peat | place: Sweden: Abisko, Stordalen... | reverse complement strand
CAACTGGGCAATTTCCACCGACGGGACTCTCACCCGCTGGAACAACAGCTAGCATCGCTGCACCTAAACCTTCACTGCATGAAACTTTCATTCACTACACCTCGCCGGTTTTTTACCGGCGCACAAGGAGAACACACCATGTCTGAACTTGTCACGAAATCTGTGGCACAAGAGCGACAAGAACAGAAGATAAAGGCAGTAGCAGCCGTGAAACGTATCGTTGCCTTTACCATCGTTGCGACAGCCCTGGCGGCACTCGCCGTCCTCGGCGCTGTGGCTCTTTACGCGCAGGACAGGTACTTGCTGAAATCGCCGAGCGGAATCGCGTTCTCCGACTTCCGGGGATACGAGGATTGGTCTCTGGTCTCTTCCGCGCGGACCGACGAAGTGCTCAAGGTAATCGTCGCCAATCCGAAGATGATCAAGGCCTCCAAGGCCGGCGTCCCCGGCGACTGCCAGCCTTTCCCGGAGGGCTCCATGATCGTTAAGCTCCAGTGGAAGCAGAAGAAGAGTACGGAGGCCCAGTTCGCCGTGGATGTGCCAGACGTCTTTAAGCAGGCTTTCGTCATGGAAAAGGACAGCAAGAGATTTCCAAAAACCGGCGGATGGGGATACGCGGTGTTCAACTACGATGCCGCATCGGACAAATTCGCGCCCGATCCCCAAAGCCTGTCCGACTGCGGAAATGCCTGTCATACGGCCGTGAAGGCGAAGGGCTACATCTTCCACCCGTACCAGAAGCGTTGAACTGTACCTGCCCCTGATATGAAGTACCAGTCGCGCGCCATTTAAAAGAAAGGCAATTCTTTATGGAAAAGTGATAGATTCTGAAGTAGCAGGCGCGGGTATTGAATGGTACGGAGAGTTCAGACTTCGCGCCATTGCCGGGCGACCCTGCAGCGGTAAAGCCAATAATCTGCGGGGCAATTTAGAAATGCGATACTTCCGATGGATGAAAGTTTTCGTGAATCGAGATTGACGCAATGGACGCACCAGAGAAGCTAAACGAGACCGTACTTCCTCAGAATGTGGTCGCTCCGCTCACGCGCGCGGCGATTTTTCTGGTTGTGTGCATTCGCCAGGATCCAGACGCCTATGCGCTGCTGCGGTCGTTCTGCGCAGACCTTTCCGGGCTCATCCGCGCCGTTGAGTTTCGGGACATTGAGGCGGGTCTTACCTGCGTCGTTGGGTTTGAGGCCGATTCCTGGGACAAACTCTTTGGATCGCCACGGCCCGCGGAACTTCACCCGTTTCGAGAGATTCGGTCAGCCGGCCGCCACGCCGTCTCCACGCCCGGCGACATTCTGTTCCACATTCGAGCCAAACGTATGGACCTTTGTTTTGAGTTGGCGACTCAGATCATGGACAGCATCGGGGATGCAGTCTCGATTGCTGACGAGGTTCACGGCTTCAGGTATTTTGATGATCGCGATGTCATCGGCTTCGTCGATGGCACGGAAAATCCGCGAGGAGAGGCCGCTCGTGAGGCTGCAATGATCGGCGGCGAAGACCCGGTCTTTGCAGGGGGAAGCTATGTCATCGTGCAAAAGTACCTTCACAACATGAAGGCATGGAACGGTCTTTCCATTGAGGCACAGGAGCACATCATTGGCCGCAGGAAACTCTCAGACATCGAGCTGAGCGATGCCGAAAAACCGCCGTCGGCGCACAACGCTCTGACCGTCGTCGAAGAAGATGGAAAGGAACTCAAGATTCTGCGGGACAACATGCCCTTCGGACGGCCGGGCCACGGAGAGTTCGGGACATACTTCATCGGTTACAGCCGCACTCCGCGCATCACGGAAACGATGCTCCAGAATATGTTCGTCGGCCGTCCACCTGGGAACTATGACCGGCTGCTCGATTTCAGCAGCGCCGTCACCGGCAGCTTGTTTTTCGTGCCGTCTGCAACTTTTCTGGATAACATCGGCGGAGATGGACCGGACTCAACAGATACCACCGTACGACAGGAATTTGACCCGCCATCGGCCTCGTCCGCGAACGATGCATCACTCAAGATCGGATCACTCAAAGGAGAGAAGGATGAATAACCTCCATCGGGAATTGGCGCCAATCTCTGACGCTGCATGGTCGCAGATTGAGGAAGAGACTACCAGGACGCTGAAGCGCTTTCTGGCCGGAAGACGGGTTGTTGACGTTCCTTCGCCGGGAGGAATTGCTCTACCCGGAGTAGCGACTGGCCACATGCGATCGATCTCCCCTCCTGAGGAGGGAATCGTCGCAAGACAGCGGGAGGTCAAGCCTCTCGTAGAGTTGCGAGTGCTGTTTGAACTATCCCGTCAGGCAATCGATGACGTAGAGCGTGGATCAGACGACTCCGACTGGCAGGCCGCGAAAGACGCCGCAAAGAAACTTGCTTTTGCCGAGGACCGGGCCATCTTCAACGGATACGCCGAAGCGGATATTCAGGGTATTCGGGAAGGCACCAGCAACCCAATCGTTCCACTTCCTGCGGATGTGCGGGATTATCCCGATGCGGTGGCACATGCATTGAGCCAATTACGCCTTGTGGGTGTCAATGGGCCTTACTCGGTTTTGCTCGGAGCCGATGAGTACACGGCGCTCGCCGAGACCCGCGATCACGGGTATCCCGTCCTCGAGCACGTCAAGCGTATCGTCGACGGCAACCTCGTCTGGGCGCCGGCGATCGAAGGTGCGTTCGTCCTGACGACGCGAGGCGGCGACTTCCAACTCAACGTCGGGCAGGATGTTTCGATCGGCTACCTCAGCCATACTGATTCTCTTGTGCAACTTTATCTTCAGGAAACATTCGTCTTTCGTGTCCTTACCAGCGAAGCCGCGGTCGCGTTGTCCCCGACGCAGAGATCTTCGTAATGAGTACAGGCAGACGGTCAAAACCCATCATCAATGCCAGAGCGTGATTGTGCGGAATGCAAGGAAGACTATTCAACCCGGTAATCCGGGTGAGAGCTCTCGATTCAGCTTTGCGCTTTACACTGAGGAAGAGAGTGTAAGAAAGCCATGGGCGCAGCCATCGAATTCCGTGTCCTCAGCTTTGCGATTCCGCAAGGTCGGCTGTTGCTTGACAAAGTCTCGCTCTCGGTCGAGGAAGGAACTACAACCGCCATCCTAGGTCGGAGCGGATCAGTAAAAACCACTCTGCTCCGTACCGTGAATCGAATGGTCCTGCCGACCGGTGGCGAGATTCTGATCCACGGCAAGAGCGTTAGCGACTTTGATCTCATCAGTCTGCGCCGTAACATGGGTTACGTGATTCAGGAGACAGGTCTTTTTCCGCACTTCACTGTCGAACCTAACGCTGGTCTCGTGTTGGAACCGGAGTTCCGTTCCCGGCAGGATTGCGTGCACCGCAGCCGTGAACTGCTCGAAGTCGTCGGGCTGAATCCAGCTATCCACCTACTGTACGGTTTGCGATCCTGTCTGCAACGCCCACATCATCGAGTACAGAGCTGCCAGCATCGACGAATTCGGCGGTGAGAGTGCAAGACATCCTCGCTCGCGTCCTCCTGAACCCCAGGCCCCCTCGGCCGTTCCGAGAAGACAGCGCACTCAGCATGGAAACAAGCCTTGACGATGAGACAGGAACGGGCGACTGTACTTCGCGTGATCCATTTGGCGATGGGTGACGCGACAGTTGCATTGATCCAGCAACGGAATGGAATGGCGAACGTGCCATTCCATTCCGTTGCTCTCAATACTCTCTTGCCGAATTCTAGTTTTCTTTTTTGAGTTATCTCCTAATGGACCTTGAGCGTTACTACGGCCGAGCTCGTTACCTGGTGAGTCGGAGTGGTCGTTTTGGAACTGGACCCTCCCCCGCCGCAGCCGATACTGAAAGCCGCCGCGGCCATCAGAATCAGACCCAGACTGGCACTGATCCAAATCCCCCGCGCAGTCCACTTTCTTCTCAAGAGCAGCAAAGGCAAGAGAAGAATTGGCAGCAGAATGGATGCTGTGGTCGTGGTGGTAACGGTTTCTGTAAAGACGACTGTGACCTGATAAGTTCCAGACGGCGTTGCGGGGGTTGTGGCGATCGTCAAAGTGCCGGTGGAATAGCTGCACGTCGCTCGAGTGGGAAGATTCAGGCAGGTTACGGTGGCGCTGGCCACATCGGAGGGCAGGGTTACGGTATAGCTGGCCGTCGCGCCGGCAGCCACGGTGGCCGACGTCGAGGTGAATGTCGGCGCCGATGACGTTCCAGACGCAGAATCCACTTCGAACTGCCATGGGTTAGAAGTTCCCCCGCCCGGTATTGGGGCTTGCACCGTAATAGCGGTGGTTCCGGCACTGGTAATCTCCGCCGCTGTGACCGATGCCGCAAGCTGAGTTGTGCTTACGAATGTGGTGGTGAGAGCAGACGCGCCCCAGTAGACGGTCGAGCTTGCCGCGAATCCCGACCCGTTGACGGTGAGCGTGAAAGCCGCGCCGCCGGCATCGGTAAACGTAGGCGACGTGTTGCCGATGACAGGTACGGGATTGTTTGGAATGGTGATGGTGTATGCGGCGGTAGCCATGACACTCAGGGAGTAGCCGGGAGCCATGGCAATCGCGCTGAGCGTTTCTGTCGACGAGACCGTGATCGAACAACTGGTGCATGAGGAAGAACTCGTGGTCGGCGTGCTGCCATCGGTGGTGTAGTAGATGGTGGAGTTAGCCGTCGCATCATTGATGGTCACCGATTGCGCAGCGATATAGGTTCCGGCAGCTACGCTGAAGGTTGGCGTGGCGACGGTGACATAAGGCGAATACTCCCACATGTCATTCAGATCGCCGCCCGCATTATTTTCGTCGAATCCATTGCCTCCGAAGAACCAGAAATTTCCGCTGCTGTCGGTCCAACTTGCTGCCGCGTCGCGGGCATGCACACGCCAAGGGCGTCATAAGTGACGATCGTTCCATTGGCGGGAAGCACAAAGCCTTGCACTCCATTGTTCGCATCGGTGTAGATTCCAGATACATCCCCGGGAGCGTCGAAGGCATCGGGATAGGTTCCCTGATAGGTGGCCGTGCCCGCGCCCGGAGCATCAATGGTGGTGAACGCTCCGCTGGATGCGTTGCGCACAAAGCCATGAATCGCATAGTTCGCATCCAGGTAGAAGCCGATTACGTCTCCTGCCGCGTCAATACCGGTGGCGATGGTTCCCTGTTCCGATCCCGTGGCGGCGTTGGGAGCTTCAAATAAGGTGATCTTGCCTCCGGTGTCGCGCAGGAACCCATGCATTGCACCGACACCATCGATGTAAATGCCTGATACTTCTCCCGATGCATTGATGCCGATGACTTGTGTTCCCGGATTCGTACTTGAAAAGCTGGTGGGTAAGGTCGCCGCGTCAAAGGTTTGAATCGTTCCGTCGGCGCCGCGAACAAAGCCGTGGGCAAATGAGTTGCTGCCAATCGTAGTCGAGTAACTGCCCGCGATCATCCCGGAGCCATTGATGCAGGTTGGATAGGTTCCTTCCATATTGCCCGTGTCTTCTCCGGCAACATCGAGGATGGTAATTACGCCGGTGGTTGCGAGCCGCAGGAAGCCATGCATACGGCTGTTCGCGTCGTTGTAGAGACCGACTAAATCTCCCGCCGAGTCGAAACCGATGGGAACGGTCGCCATCTGTCTTGAACCCGTGCCTGAGGCGTCGAAGGGGGTAACTGCGCCGCTGGCGGAGCGAACAAAGGCGTGCTCAATCTTGCTTGCGTCGATGTAGATTCCGGCGACATCGCCGGCTGCGTCGATGGCGGTGGCGGCGGTTCCCTGAAGTGAACTGGTTCCCGCGCCGGTTACATCGACGGTGGTGAAGACGCTCGTTCCCTGCGCCCAGGCGAGAAGCTGCTGGGGAAGCTGGCGATCCAGGTTGTTTGCGCAGTCGAAGTAATTTGCCAGGTATCTCCGCGCCAGCGCCGTGATCATCCGCACGCGGCCCTCCGCATCGCAGGAGATGACGCCCAGAGCGGCCCCATCCAGGCTTTGCTGAAGCAATTGCAGTTGGCTTTGCATTCCACTCAGCAGCCTGGCGTTTTGCCATGCCTGGGCGAGGAAGGGCCGGACCAGATCGGCCATGCACCGTTCCCGATCGGTGAATTGCCGGTCGCCGTGCCAGGCGATGGTGATGGAGCGGCAAGGCTCGGCGGAGACGCCGATGCACAGGTCGTCTTCAACATCATATTGGCGGTAAAAGCCGGCGTACAGCCCGGTGTCATGAAACTGGCGCCGACTCTGGAAATCGGAGATTCTTGTGGCCGAACCATCCCCGGTGTGCACGTAGTACAGCAGCGAAGAGTGCTCGTGCATGAACCGTTGCAGCAGGATGCTCACCTGGGGGCTGGAACTCTCAGGTTTGCTGCCAATGTTAAAGGCCTCGTTGGTCTCCAGGCAAAGTTCGTTGTAAGTGGTGTGGAGCGAGGGAATCAGCTTGGAAAGCGCCTTGACCAGTTTTCCTGGAAAGCTCTCAAACGGCTCAAAGTCTCGGATTGCGCAGCAATCGCGGACAAAATCAAGCAGGCGCTTGGTGTCGGATTGCCTTAACTGGTCCATATTGAATTCACCATTGAATTCACTGGAAGCTCGTCTCTCAGTTGTTCGAGGCCGGAAAGAGCGCGACTCTTTCAGATCCCAGGAGCTTGCAAAACCTGTCAGGAAATGTCGCAGGTGAGTCTGAGAAAGATTGTACGTTTCACGAGAGGGAATCTTCAAAATAAATCTTGGCAAAGAATGGGTTTCTCGGGGATGGCCCTTCTTTCTCAGTTCGAGGTCTGCAATGCGGGGGCACGGTCTTCGGAGGACGGCGGGCGAGCAACGCCGCCTGACCGCCCCCCACATTCCCAAGCGCTTCCGCCATTCCATCCTGGATGACTATGAGACCGCCTTCGGCGGCACCGACGCTTCACTGGACAAGGCGCATTTAGCCATACGCAGGTTTGCCAGGGAATACTGCGCCTATTCCGTCGGCAATGACCTGCTATTTGCATTCTCCGTTGGCGCGGGCAAAGCCCATCTGGAAGCGGGCGTTCTTTACGCCTCCTATCGCAACACCTTGAGAGCGACGCCTGGGTGGCCTTGGCTATTCTTGTGACCGTGGGGTTGATGGCATCTCATCACATGTTGCTTTCTCATCGTGATCTGTTCGGGACAGTGTGCGATCGTGCGGCGGATCATATGGAATGTATACTCTGGCAATTCCAGTTTTGGTCTCTTACTGCTATATGATCGAAATCGAGCTGAGTTGACGCCCGCCGGACGTATTCAAGGGTGACCGATTTGCGGAAGTTTCAGCACGAAATGTTGCGTGAGATATATGAACAGCCGGCGGCGCTTGAGCGCACGCTGGCGCTGTATCTGGAAGGCAACAAACTCAGGAGCGACGTGGCAGAGCGCCTAGGGGAATGGGCGCATCCGGCGGGCGAGGTGCTGATTGCCGCCAGCGGCTCAAGTCGCCACAGCGGCCTGGCCGGCGAAGTTCTGCTGGAAGACCTGTGCGGCCTGGCCGTGGATGTGGAATATGCGAGCGAGCTGAGCTGCTGGGGCGGGCGTGATCGGCGGCTTCCGGCTGTGATCGTGATCTCTCAATCGGGCGAAACCTCAGACACGCTGGCAGCACTGACTGAGGCGCGGAGGCGCGGCTCGAAGACGCTGGCCATCACCAACGCGGCCGACTCCACTATGGCGCGGGAGGCTGACGTATCTATGCCTCTGGCCGCAGGAATCGAAAAAGCGATTCCAGCAACCAAGAGTTTTACCTGCCAGTTGGCGGTGCTGTTTCTGCTGGGACTTTATGAGGCACGGCGGTTGAGAGCGATGGATGCGGCGGAACTCAAAGCCAACATCGAGCGGCTGCGGGCGTTGCCCATCAGCATCGCTGGGCAGCTCGACGGCTGGAGCGATCAGATGGCCGCGTTGGCGCACAAGTACAGCAAAGCCGGCAACTTTCTCTATCTGGGCCGAGGCATCCATTATGCTATTGCGCGCGAGGGTGCCTTGAAATTGAAAGAGGCCTCGTACGTTCATGCCGAGGGCTACCCGGCCGGCGAACTGAAACATGGGCCCAACGCGCTGCTCAGCGATAGTGTGCCGCTCGTAGTGGTGGCTACTGTCGATCCCGCACTTGAGGCCTCTGTGGTGCGCTATGAGAAGACCGTTCACCTGTTGCGCGAAATGAAGACGCAAGGAGCAAAGGTGATCGCCGTGGTCAATAGCGGAGACCAAGATGTGCCGACGCTGGTGAGCGACTGTGTCGAAGTGCAGCCGGCAAGCGAGTATCTGCTGCCCATCGCCGAGGTTGTGCCCCTGCAACTGTTTGCCTACTTCATGGCGATGGAGCGCGGCGTGGACGTGGACCGGCTCAGGAATCTCTCCAAGGCGGTTCTGGAGACGTAGAGATCCACCCCGACAACCGAAGCAAGAGCTATTCTGCCGGGTCCGTGTTGCCTGTACGCGTCAGGTCGAAGAACGGAGTTCCCTTTTGCTGCACGCATTCAGCCGCGTAAAGGTACATGGCTGCCGACCATGTCTGCCAATCGCGGCCGCTTGGCTTTCCGGTCTGCGCGTGAATCCACTCATTGAATCCCCACTCTGCCGCGTCTTCATGCCAGGGCTTGACCAGTTCTGTCAGCGCCAATAATTTACGCTCCGCCAGATCCATCTGCCCTGCAGCTACGCACGCCGCCACATAGAAACCGCAGATAAAGGGCCACACGCCTCCGTTGTGATAGTCTCCAGGCCGGTTATAGCGCTCGTATCGTGGCAGCCAATCCGCATGATGGGGCAGAATGTACGGAAACAAACACGGCGGCATATCCACGGCAAGTTCTCCGCGGCCCCGCATGGCTTCGCACTCGGCTTCAACCCAAAGCAGCATGTTCGCTGCCCGATGAGGTGATGCAATTCCAGTCAGAATCGCCAAGCTATTGCCCAGCAGATCGAAGCGATCGCTGTTCATGATTTTGTACGAATAAAGTGCGTAGTAAGGAGCGGACGGTTCTACAAGTGCCTCTTGCTCATAGCTGATCTTCTCTTCGCTACTGACTTCCAGGCGGCTCATCAATCCGCGTAACTGCTCGGCCGAGTCGTGTTGTCCGTAAAGACGAAGATAGGCGTAGACGACCATATTCACGTAGAGTCCGTAGCCCATTACATACTGCTCATCGCGCCAGTCGCTGGTGGGCAATTGGGAGACCATCACCCTGTCGTCGGGACTCTGATACTGCATCCATCGCAGGGCCTTCTCTGCCGCCTCATGGAGAAACGCCGGCTGATTCGCCGAAATTCTATAAAGAGCCAGCCCGAAGAGGAAGAGAGGCGTCGAATCGCTGGAGCCTCGATTGGCTGGATCGTGAGCTAGGGATGGGATGTGGCCATGCGGTGTCTGATTGTTTGCCAGCGCTACCAGTGTGCGTTCCAGAGCATCAGCAAGCTTCTCGTTGCCGGTTGCCAGAAAGCCGAGAGCAGAAATCATCAGATCCCGCGTGTAGGGTTCCGGGTATCCCCACCCAGCGGTTCGAGGCAGTCCTTGATAAGGCCCCTGTGCGTTATGCAGCAGGATGTTCAGAGCCGCATCTTTGGCCTGCTCGATAGAGATTCGCGACTTATCGTCGAAAGACATGGACGCCTCGTAGGCATGCTGGGTTAAGGAGACGAGCACACGCGCCTTAAAGCTTCCTAGTGAATACCCAATCGGTCGGAAACTATCTCGACAAATTGCCTGGCAACCTGACGATAGTCGAACAACTCGACCACGCGTTTGCGACCCGCTTCACCCATGTGCTTTCGCAGTGCGCTGTCTTTCATAAGCCGCAGAAGATACTCTGCGATGTCAGGCACACTGGCCCGGTATTCGACTGTTCGCGGATTGGGAAACACGATCCGATGACTGGTCTCGTAGTCGTGGCCTTCGCCGTAGAGCGCCTCGGTGATCTTTCTTTCCTCGGCCACTTTCGCCAGGAATGCCGTCTCGCCGTGGACCATGGTGTCGCGAAATGCCATCGCATCGATTGCGATCACCGGTTTTTCGCAGGCGTTTGCCTCCACCTGAATCATGCCAAACCCTTCAAGCCGCGACGGCGCAGCGTAGATGTCGCAGGCAGACAGCAAATAGGGCATGAAGTTTTGCGAGACAACATTGGTCGAGTAGATGACCTTTTCGCCGATACCTAGATCCGCCGCCAGTTTGAGGTCGATCAGGTTCTGTTGTTCGGTACGGGGCTGAGGCCAAACCTTGCAGACATACTTCCAGTCGGGCGCCTCGGCATCGATCATTGCCAACGCCCTCATGACCTCCTGCGCACCCTTGGATGCTCCATCGCCGCCGGCGGTAAGGATCATCAGCTGGTCGCGCGATATTCCAAACTCGTCGCGGATTGATTGGACTTTCACGTCTTCATGGCTGTGCGGCTTATATCGGTCCGTGCCGCAACCCACCGGCAACACCACGATGTTGTCTCCCCGGATGCCATCCCTGACGTACACCTCCTTTACCCAATTGGAGGTGACCAGAATCAGCGGCAGAGCATTCAGTACGTCACGATGTTCCGCGATATAACCATCGGCTACGAGCCACGGTACGGCCTTCATCCCAAACTTGTGCGAATGCAGGACCAGGTTTGGAAGGTGGCCCCAGAACCCCACGCCGACCACGATGTCCGGCTTGAACCAGCGAAAGTACCATTCCTTTTCCAAAGTCGATTCTAGATGTACCGGGTGGACTTCCACGCCCATTTCCGACAGACCCTTGCATAGCAGTTCGCCTTGCAGGGCCAAGCCTGCCGCCGGCGCCGGGTATTCGCTCAATACGAGTACTTTCACGATTGGGTCTCCCCTAATGCCGTGCGTTCCGCTGCTGCCTGTGCCGAGTCAAAGCACCAAAAGCCTTCTTCGCGGGGAGTGGTCTTCGCTTCCCAACTGTCGGCTTCATATCCGTAGACATCCGTGATCAGCCGATGCTTCTCAAGCCAGACGCTCTCTGTCAACATCTCCCGCCGATCCGCATCGTCACGGACCCGAGGTAAATGCGCACGCTCACCATCTTCATAAGCAAAGAGCCAAAGCCGCTTTGCATCGATCCCTCCTGCTTGCCAAAGCTCAACAACGCTTCGGCAGCATTCCTCATGCCGGAGGTGACGCGTGTACTCGCCCATCGGACCGTGGGTCAATATCAGACTGTAGCCAATTCCAGCGAGTAGCCTGGTTGTGGTCGCCTTTACCAGGTCGATTGGCAGCGTTATTTGATCGGGTCCATCATCGAGATCCGCCATCTCGCCCTCGGCACCCAACTGCCGCAAGACCTGGCAGAACTTTGGAGCGCGATCTGAATCCCCTGCCCTGCATAAAGTCACGATTCGCCAATGGAATTCCGGATGGTTGAGTATGTAGCCGCCGCACCACAATATCTCGTCGTCCGGATGGGCAACGACAACAGCAGCCTGAGGCCGGGGAGCTGACCTCTGTTGATCGGACAAAACGGAGGCCATGGGTTCCCTCAATGAAAGAAAAAGCGCATACACTTAGGCACTTGCGAGTCGGCGCGTATTGCTGCTTTCGACAGTTTGCACAGAGAATCCCAGGCGATCAGGTTGCATGCAGTTGACGCGGGCACTTACGAAGGTCCGCATATAGGACTGTGCTACTCGATTCCAAACCATGCGGCGCGCATAGAGGTAAGCTCGTTTGCTCATCGCCTCACGAGCCGTATCGTTGTCCAGCAGTCCGATTGTCGCGTCTGCTATAGCACCCGAGTTCTCAAAGGGAACCAGCGCCCCACGCCCATCGGCCAGGAGTTCAGTCGCATACCAGTACGGAGTCGAGATGATCGCCTTACCGGCGCCCATCGCGTATGCGAGCGTTCCCGATACGGCCTGCGCCTCGTATCGATAGGGTGTAATGTAAATGTCGGCTGAAGTTACCAGCGAAGCCATCTCTTGAGGACTTACGAATCGGTTGTAGAAGATTACGTTTTCCTCGACCCCAAGTTCTTTTGCAAGGGCCTGCAACTGAAACCGGTATTGGTCGCCCTCGACAAGCCTCACATGAGGGTGAGTTGCGCCTGCAATGATGTAGACTACATCGCTGTGCCGGGACAAGATGCTCGGCAGCGCATGTATCACACTCTCGAACCCCTTATTGGGTGACAACAAACCAAATGTGAGCAGCACCGTGTTTCTCTTGGTCTTCGGGACGGCCTTGTGAATTTTCAGCGTTGCAAGAGGCAAGTCGGGTATGCCATGAGGAACCTGGTCGATCTTCACTTCAGGAACTCCGAATATGTCTTGAAGAAACCGGGAAGAATGCTCGCTCATCACGACAAGCCGTTCGGAGCGTGCGGCGATCTCCTGGAGGACATTTCGTTGATCGATATCCGGCTCGCGCAGAACCGTATGCAGTGTCGTCACGACGGGCATCCTGAGATGCTTGAGCAACTCCAGAACATGGCTGCCGGCTCTTCCTCCATAGATCCCATACTCGTGTTGCAAGCAAACGACATCAATATCTCTCGAGTTAAGATAGCTGGCTGCTGCCCGATAGGATGAGATGTCGCCTTCGGTTATTTCAAACCGCACTCGTGTTGGGTAGGCGTATGGGGACAATGGGTCGTTGACGGCTACGACAGACAATTCAGAGGATCTATACTCCGCGGCCATTGCGTTACATAAATCCGTCGTGAAGGTGGCAATTCCACATTGACGAGGAAGATGGTTCCCGATAACCGCGATCCTTTTTGGATTCGACCGGTTGGGAATCCGTTCCATGGATAATGTTGAACTTCCTCCGAAGACCGGAAGTCGCGCTTCGCGCTGTACCAGCGTGTTGGGTGTCGAACCTGGAAACAAATCTGGCGCGGACATTATTGCCTCCTTACGTCATATTCCGTTTGGAAATAGTTCCGTCGCTCTAAAAGGGGCCGAGAAGCTCACATCTGCTCCTGGAAGCGCGCACTGATGCCACCTTTCGGCTGCTGGCAATCCAATCTGTTCTCTGCAACCGAATGGCGAGGACCACGATGGTGCTACCCGAGGTACGTGCGTCGGGCTATCAACGATAAAGCAGTTGAGCCCAGAAATAACAGCATCAGAGGAACAAAGACGATAACCCAAAGGCCTTCTACCTCATAGGCCTATCCACAGTGAAGCCTGATGCCGCTCAAATCGAACTTTCACAGGAGTGCCGCGTCTAGATCCGGCCGTTACTCTCCTCACAACTGAGATCATCAAGCAATGTGCACCTCAAAGAATGGTCACAATCGCACAATGGCTCGACAGATCGGACTTGGTAGTTGCCGAGTGAGGGTCTGCACCAAGAGCGCTACCGCGTAGACGTCCTTCACTCATCAACTCTCACTCCATGAGGGGTTCTATGATCATCGCGCCTGCGGCGAACTCGCTCGCGATGGTTTCGATGGGAAATGGAGCCGTTGCGATTCCCAACACCGCTGACGTTGAGATACTCAGAACGTCGGCAACTGAAGAGAGAACGAGCCAAACACTCGGGCGCAATCCCAACAAATGCTGGCGTCCGTGAATGGCGGCCGATCCTGTTTGCTAACGTTAGACTCAGTCCCCAGTTGCAGCTGGAATCCGATCGCCCGACGACAATTTGCTATGAAGCCTATAATGGATATGTCCTCGGAAAGAGACAGATTGATGCGAATAAAGCCGTTTGGGATCGGTCTTGCAGTTGCGCTGGCGATCTTTTCTGCCCCTGCTATCCGCGCAGTAGATGCGGGAACTGCAGCAAAGTCTGAAACCTATAGGCTGCGCCTCTATCACCTTCATACCGGCGAACATCTCGATGTGGTCTACCGCATTGGCGAGCAATATATTCCGGATGGCGTTGCGGCGTTGGATCATTTTCTCCGTGACCACCGCACCGGCGATATGAAGGACTATGACATCCGGGAATTCGACCTGCTGCATGACCTGTTGGCCAAACTTGGACATCCAGATAGCGAAATTGATATAGTCTGCGGGTATCGCACACCGTGGAGCAATAACTATCTCCGTGAGCATAGCCATGGCGTAGCCCTGCACAGTCAGCACATGGAAGCCAGAGCCATCGACATTCGCATTCCCGGAATATCCACGGCCAAGGTTCGCGATGCCGCTCTGTCACTACAAAGAGGGGGCGTAGGCTACTATGCTCAATCCGATTTTGTTCATGTTGACGTAGGCCCGGTGCGCCATTGGTAGTTCGCATATCCGATCAGCGATAAGGCTGCCCCTTTGCCAGCGCGTCATTGAGTGAAGCGTCGTACCCGTAGATGTCGTCGTAGAAATAGACTGCTCCATTTTCCTCGACGATCGCAGTCAGATACACAATCACAACTGGTACTTGCCTGGTGAGGTTCACTTGCTGATTGTCAGGGCCGGATTGCATGGCGGCCTTTATCTTTTCCAGCGTCCACTTTGGCTGGTCTTGCAGCAGCCACGCCGCAAGCTCCGCGGGTTTTTCCACGCGAATGCATCCATGACTGAAGTCGCGCCGCGACCGGTTGAACAACTGAGGTGTCGGAGTGCTGTGCAGGTATACATCGAATTCATTGGGGAACATGAATTTGACCAACCCAAGCGCGTTCGACGGTCCCGGCTTTTGACGCACCAGGAGCTTCCCGGATTGTATCTGTGCCAGTGTGGCTGCGCTTACCGCCCTGCGGCTGATAACTCGTCCGTTCTGATCTGTAGCCTCGAAGCCCTTCCTTGCCAGATAACTCGGGTTCTTGCGAAGTTTAGGTACGATCTCAGCACGAACAATATCTAAAGGAAGATTCCAATACGGACGAAAAATGATGTACTTCATTTCTTTGGCAAATACCGGAGTCTGATGCTGGAAGGCTTGTCCCACAACCACATTCATGCGCAGTGCGATCATATGGTCGTCTGAGAACACTCGCAATCTGAACCCTGGGATATTCACTGCAACAGGCAGTCGCGGATAGTCTGAAGGCAGCCATCTCCACCTCTCCAGAGAATCTTCCAACTGGATCACGCGAACGCTCAATGGCATATTCAATTGGCGCAGCGTCTCTTTGTCCAATTTGCCGTCGGAGTTCAAGCCGTGCCGGCCTTGAAAGTGCTTGACCCCTTCTACCAATGACCCATCGTAAGTGGTTGTATTTGGATTGGCTACCGCGCTCTGCGGCAAGTCGCCAAGCTGGCGAAGGCGTTGACCCAACTTTGCTGCACCACTATAGGCATCGCCGCTCTTCACGGTTCGCTGCGGCTCCGGTACCGGCTCGCTGTGGTCCTGGGCCGCAAGGGTTAAGTACGTTTGTAAGGCGGTCTCTGTGCGTTGGTAGCCAAGGTATTGGGGTTCAACCTTGCTCAATATGTCCGGCACATTGCTACTGGTCAGAACTATCTGAGCCAGAAACTGTGGCAAGTCGTAGTGTTTCTGGTCCAGATCGATGCCAAACACCAAAGGCTTCGGGTTCAGCCTTCCAATGCGAAGGTTGGAGAGATACCGCATGGCGCTGATCGTCAAAGCTGCGTCGAATTGCGCCACCGTATCCGCGTTCCCGGACCCGGATTTGAGAGCAACCAGCCGCGCAGGCCACTGCGATGCATCGTAGTCATCCGGATTCAGCCCTTTGTGCTGGCTGTCTTCCAGTGCCGAAATAATGATTAGTGCTTGGGGTGTTGCTTGCCCTTCGCGGACCCATGCGGGCGCGTAATGAATAGCTTCATACATCACCTGTACATTCTGGCGGCAATCAGCGAAGTTCGCACGATGGAGCTCCGGGAGCGCTTCAGCGTCCGTGATCGTACGCAGTCGGTCGGCAACTGCTCCGGCATCCACTGTGCTGCTTCCAAAGCCCGGCAAAGCACTTCTTAGCGAGCGGCAGCCGAGTGCGGGCCAGCACAAGAGCATTAAGAGCACGAATCCCGCGGTCGCACTTCTGGACGGCCGCGCAAGGTCCACACGGATCAGGACCTGTTCTGAGACGCATTGCGGTTGGTTACGCGTGATCTTGGCGCCAAAGCAGGTGATGCGCATACTGATCACAACATGACTACAGATGTTCAATGTGCTTGCTCGATACGAGCCTCGCCCACCGAGCTAACGCGCCGATGTGCGCGCATGAGAGCAGACGCTTGCGCAACTACAGCCGTGTGCTGAGCAAATGTCTTCTTCCACCAGACGTCGAAACCATCGGCGGAAAGATTCAGATCTGGATGGAATTGCTTTCCGATCGACTTATTTCGCGCCGCGAAAGGTATGTTGCCCGGTGGGTTGAATTTTTGATACGTCATCTTTTCCCTATTCCAATCTTGTGTTGCGTAACCAGAATCACGCTGATGATGCTCCTTGCGTTCTGCCGTCCTTTGGCACTGCAACCCGGCTATGTAACTCTGAGTCGAAACGCTTCCGCCGCCTGGTTCCGCGCGGCATGATCAGCTAGTCAGCATTGGCTGGCCATGAACGCTGTAGACGCCAGGACTGGCCCCGTCCAGGATCAACCGTGCGCCATACACCGCATCCCGTGTGCCATGGACGATTAACAGATACTTGTCGGTTTTCAAGGCAACTTCATACTTGATAACGCTGTCCTTTGGAATGCCAATGCTCACAAGACCCGCCCCGAGCGCACTGACGCCGCCAACAACAACCGCTCCCTCAAGACCCGCCACGATCCAGCCAACCAGCGGACCGGCTACGAGGATCGGCCCCAATCCCGGTATGGCAAATGCAGCGGACCCGAATAACAGCCCCCAGAATCCGCCCCAGAATGCCCCGACAGATCCCCAGTACTTCATGCGATCGCCTGCGTTGTAATAGCCGACGACATGTTCGTCGGTGTGCGTGCCTCTGCCTGCCACCGACAGACATTTCATATCGACGCCGGCCTCTTGAAGCGCCTTGATCGCCTTTTCCGCCTGCTCGTGCGTTTCATATATGGCGACAACTGAATTTGTTGCAGACATTGCATTCTCCATCTTTCTTGAAGTCGGTAGGATGAGAGCAAAACCAGGGAAACTGCAGCCCAATTCGGATCGTCAAAGGTCACCGCTCTCTGTTGGTCGCGTCGACTTGAGTGCAAAGGTTCCGGGATACGTCATCCCTGGTTTTGCTATAGCCGTGAACCGCTTCATCTGCGTAGTTAACGACGTGGTAGGCACTTCATCGCCGCACCTTGAACATGCGCTGAAATGCTGGATTGGTGTCCGTATCCTTTTCCGCGCGCTTCACATGATCCTCCCATCGCGAACTGCTGGCCATCTGTTCAATTGGGTACAGTAATTTCACTTTGACAGATAGAAGATCGCCATGTAGGATGTGAGCTTTCCATACAAAAGGCTTTTGCGCTGGTTCTGTAGCCATTGGTCAACTCTGTACCGCAAACCTTGATCTGGCTATGCGTTTTGCGAATCATGCGCCGCTCAATGCGCCGGACCCCGGCACCTGCTTCACGGCTGGACCGCGAGGCTACATCGACTATCCTAAGCTGAGTGCGTCAGAGGAATCGATAGCTCTGGTTAACAAGTGAGTAGAGAGGGTTTGCAGCCTGGGACAAGGGCCTACAAAATCGAGGAACGTCATGAATGAAACCGTACGCCTTTTGCAGGCCCATCATAGCAGCCGCAGTTACAAGAATGACGCCATTCCGGCGGAGATTCTCGATGCCATCATCGAGTCGGCACATCGCGCTCCCACGTCCATCAACAGTCAGCAGATTTCGCTGGTGGTGGTGCGCAATGCAGCCAGTCGCGCACGCATAGCGGAAATCGCCGGGGGCCAGCCATGGATCGCAAAGGCTCCGGTGTTCATTGCAGTGGTTGCAGACCTTTATAAAACCGGCCTGGGCGTCGAGAAGGCCGGTGCTGAACAGAAAATGCAACGCAGCCTGGAAGCGATCTTCTCAGCGGTGAGCGATGCTGGAATTGCCATGGCGACACTCATGACTGCGGCGCGCGCCTTCGGTCTCGGCATCGTCCCCATCGGCGGCATTCGCCGCGATCCGCAAGCGATGATCGATCTGCTTGGACTGCCGTCAAATACTTTTCCCGTGGCCGGAGTCGTACTCGGCTACGTTGCCAAAGAGGCCCCGCAAAAGCCGCGCATGCCGATTGAGAGCTTTCGCCACGAGGAGAAGTATCACCGAGAAGCACTGAGGCCGGCAATCGATGCCTATGACCAGACACTCGATGAGTATTGGCTGAAGATTGGGCGCACGGACGGACTCGCGTGGTCGGCCAATATGGCGCAGCACTTCGGCGTACTTTCTCGACGGATCAAGTCTATCGCTCAAAAGCAAGGCTTCACAATCGAGGTGTGAAATCGGTCTTCGTTTGATTCGTTTTGGGGATGATGACGGTGCGACGGAAGTATCCAGACCCTATCTTCCGGCGGATCGGCACTAATCTGTTTTGGTGCGGGCGGAAGAAGTGGGCCATCCCAGTTTTGCCGGAGTATGCACCGCAGACTGGAGGCCTTGAGTACACCAATAATGGTTTTGCTGCAACGAACAAGACAGAATCGAAATCTTTGCCTGGATCGCGCGTATTGATCTATCCTAGAGATTGTGCCGATTCGAGCCGGTCACCACGGGCGTTCCACCGAGTCCGGTGCAAGAGGTATCAGACAAGTTCAACGGGGAAGCCGAGGAATTCAACGGCAATACCTCGATTCCCAATTGGCGTCCTCGCCGTGCCAAATAGGGTTGTAAGCCTGGATTGGCCTTGGCCTCTCCACCACAACGGTCGAGGGAGAAGGTTGATCATGCGCTCTAAAGTGGTTTGTTTTCTGACGTCAATCGTCCTATTGGCAGTTGCGGGATGTTCAGGCGGATCATCGACGCCTGTTGCACCAACGGTGACCTGGACAACGCCCGCGTCCATCGTTTACGGTACGGCGCTGAGTTCTACCCAACTGGATGCGAGCGCGAGTGCGCCGGGAACGTTTACCTACTCTCCGGCCGCCGGCACGGTGCTAAAGGCTGGAGCGCAAACACTTTCAGTAACGTTTACTCCGACTGACGCGAGCAAATACACCAGCGCCACCGGCAGCGTAATGCTGACGGTGACCCAAGCCACGCCCGCGATCACCTGGACAACGCCTGCGGGGATCACTTACGGGACGGCGCTGAGTGGAGCCCAGCTGGACGCCACCGCCAGTGTGGCCGGCACGTTTGTCTACTCGCCAGTTGCAGGACAGGTTCCGGTAGCCGGAAACCAGAGCCTCTCGGTCACCTTCACGCCAACAGATGCGACCGACTACACCACAGCGACTGGAAGCGTGACGCTCGCAGTAGGCAAGGCCACCCCTACGGTTACCTGGACGGCCCCGACTGCTATCACCTATGGAACGGCGTTGAGCGCCACTCAGTTGGATGCCACAGCGAGTGTGCCCGGCACGTTTGTCTACTCGCCGGCCGCGGGGCAGATTCCTGTAGCAGGAAGCCAGACCCTCTCAGTGACCTTCACACCGACCGACACGACCGACTACAGTGCGCTTCCGGCGCAGACCGTTCAGCTGACTGTTAATATGGCGGCTTTCAATGTGACGTGCCCCAGTGCTGGGATGACCTTTGGGAGCTCTGTGCCAGGGCTCCTCGCCGTTGTGACCGGCGAGGTCACTGGAGACGGCATCACGGCGTCGTGCTCGACCACGGCCACATCGAGTTCGCCTGTGGGCAGCTATCCGATCACGGGGACGCTGAACGATCCCAACTCGAAACTCTCCAACTACACTGTGACCAACACTCTGGGCACATTGACGGTGAGCAAGGCCACGCCGGTGATTACCTGGACAACTCCGGCCGCCGTCACCTTGGGAGCAACTCTCGGCTCGACCCAGCTCAATGCCACGGCGAACGTACCTGGCGCCTTTGTTTACACACCGGCCTCGGGCACGGTACTCAATACAATGGGCCCCGTTCAGCTCAGTACCACCTTTACGCCGACGGATGCGGTAGACTACACCGGGGCTACCGACACGGTGTCGCTGACTGTCAACCCGCCCGGAGTGACGGTGGACTTTGGAACGCAGAAGCAGTTGATCCGCGGCTTTGGCGGATCGACGGCCTGGCAAGGGCAAATGACAACGCAGCAGGCCACAGCTCTCTTCAGCCCCACCAGCGGTCTCGGCCTGAGCGTTTTGCGGGTTCGTATCGATCCCACGGGCAAAGTTGGCAATGGCTGGGTTCCCCTCAATGGGAACTGGGGCCAGGAGGCTACCAATGGCAAGGAAGCCGTTGCCGCCAACCCTAATGCCATCGTCTTCGCGAGTCCCTGGACTCCGCCCGCCTCCATGAAGATCAGCTCGACCTCCGAACCCTACTACTCGGGCAGCTGCAGCCCCGCAGCCGATTACTGCGGCGGCTATTTAGACCAAACGAACTATGGCGCGGCCTACGCCGCGTATCTGGAGGATTTTGTCACTTACTTCAATACCAACAGCGGCGTCAAGTTGTACGCCATCTCCATGCAGAATGAGCCAGACTATCCGAATGTTAATTACGAATCCTGTTACTGGACTGCGGCGCAGATGGACGCCTGGATCGCAGGCAATGCATCCGTGCTCACGGCGAACACGACAACGCCGAACACGAAATTCATGATGCCGGAGTCGTTTCAGTTCAGACCGGCTCAGGCCCTTACGGCCCTCGATGACCCGAATGCGGAGAACCTCATCAGCATCATCGGCGGCCACATCTATGGGGTCTCGCCCGCAGTCTACTCCTTTCCGACAGGGGTCAGCCCCAAGGAACTCTGGATGACCGAGCACTACCTGAACTCGGCAGGAGACGTAACCGACGCGCTCGGCATTGCTGAAGAAGTGCACGCTTCCCTGGTCACAGGCCAGTACAGCGCTTACGTCTGGTGGGGAATGTTGGGCGCCGTCACCGACGTCGGCAATCCCGGTCTGATTGACTCCAGCAACACCCCGACGAACTTCGGCTATGGGATCGGCCACTTCTCCAAATTCGTGCAGCCGGGCTACTTCCGCTACAACGCCACGGATAATCCTTCGGGTAATGTATTCGTGTCGGCCTACGGCGGGACCCCGAACGGAATGCAGCATTACGTGATCGTCGCAATCAATGCGGACACGACTGCGGTGAATCAGCCCTTCACCATTCAGAATGGGACTGTCACGACGCTGACGCCTTACGAAACAAGTGCGACCACCACCGGAGGACTGGTGCCACAAAGCGCGATTACAGTTTCCGGCAACGCGTTTACTTATACGCTGCCTGCGCAGAGCATTACGACCTTTGTGCAGTAGGCGGGCAGGGTATTCTGTCGCCGTTCACCGGCGCGGAGGGCAACCGCAAGTCTTTGCTCTCCGCGTGCGGGCACGAAAATCGGCGCAAAGCCAGAAATAAGATAGCCTGACTAGCATCTTAGAAGGCGCCGTCTCGCCCACCCCGGCGGAGAAGACCTGTCACCAGGAAGTCCGTTGAGGGAAAAGCGGCTTGGCGGTCGTGGTTTCGGCATACAGCAATTGGAGAGCCGCTATCGCTTCAATAGAGTTTTTAAACTAGAGCAAAACCAGGATTGATAGACCTTCGCAAACACTCTGGAAGGTGGTTTATTCTTGGAAAAATCCACTTGAGTTAATAGTCTTTGGGTACAATGATCCTGATTTTGCCATAATGGCTCCGCCCTGCAGGTCAGTCGCAGTGTAGCCGTTGGGACACGTGTAAGAGTTCCAACCTCCGTGCGCGACGAACTCGGATTGGTACCGTCCGGTTCCCCGGCAAGGCGGGGGGGGCAATGTCACAACTCCCTCCTGAATGAGCATACATGGCAACGACCTGATTTGCGAGTTTGACATTGCAGCTATTGACAATCTTCATCCTAGAACCGATAAAACTGACGTTCAAGCAGGTCTCGTTCAGGGCGGAGATATATTTTTCTGCCGCACCTGCTCTGGGCGCCGGCTGGGTTGGAGCTTGCGCGAGATCGCATGGCGTCTCTTCCCCTCTCTCGGGGTGTAACGCACAGTTACTGTCTGCCATAGCGGCACCCCCGAGGGCGCATGGGACTGGCAGGAGCGCTCTTTGTCGTTGCAAGAAGCGTGGGGAAGTAAGAGTCTTGGTTGTGGCGCCGGAGCGGAGCTTGGAGTGGATGCTTGACTTCGCGCGACCGCTTGTGTTGCCTGCTAATCCAGTGGCCGTTTGCCTTCTGTGGCTTGTACCGCAAGCTGTCGGCTCGCAATGGCATCTGTCGCGGCTTTTTCGTTCGCTGCCAGACTTGCATGCCGCTATCTTTCAATGACGGCTCCCTGCGCACGCATCGCAGCCGCCTGTGCATCGCCGGTCTCCTGAATGGCCGGCTTAGGATAATCCGCGGTGATTTGGTTCAAAACGGCCTACTAGGGAACCTCTGCACAAGTCTGCGACCCGCGTCATCTTTGAATAAACTATAAGTATGAAGCGAATGGCGCGTTTTCAGCAGACACTGGCATCACAGGCGAGTTTTGAGAAGCATGGCCGCAAGA
>Ga0302140_10002837_pt1 | contig 22429 bp, 17 predicted proteins | sample I_Bog_E1_1_FD_202095 | JGI IMG/M metagenome (GOLD analysis project Ga0302140, IMG submission 202095) | Peat permafrost microbial communities from Stordalen Mire near Abisko, Sweden - I_Bog_E1_1 | ecosystem: Environmental > Terrestrial > Soil > Wetlands > Peat | place: Sweden: Abisko, Stordalen... | reverse complement strand
GCCGCCTATCCGAAGTCCTGGTTCGACCGTATGGGGTTGGTTTCGTTGCTGGACGCTCGGCAACGTCTTACATCTGCTTCATGAACCGCCGGATGCCGAACGGCACGTCCTGTGGTGTGGGAGGACGGCGGGAGTGATCCCGCCTCCTACCCGATAGTTGCGGCCTTAGTTGCGGTATTTCTTTGACCGATTTACCTGAGGCGGCAGGGGCTCCTGTGGTAATCTTCGCTGTTCGAACTGGAGAGAAAATGGGAATGATTCTGCGGCGGTTTATAGGGAATTGGGTGCTTTGTCTGGTGATTTTGGCAACGTTTTCCGGATTGGCGCGGATCGCCGTAGCGCAGGCTGATTATCCCTTCCGAGATCCGAAACTCGGCGACGACCAACGCATCGCAGACTTGCTAGGCCGGCTCACGCTGGATGAAAAAGTAAACCTGATGTCGGACCATCCGTCTTTCCCTCGTCTGCACCTTGTCTTCTCCGGCCAGGTTGAAGGTCTGCATGGCCTGGCTTTAGGTGGTCCTGGCGGCTGGGGCGGCACGCGCGGCAGGCAACCGCTCCCGACAACGACTTTCCCGCAGGAAAAAGGTCTCGGCGCAACCTGGGATCCCGAGTTGCTCAAGAAGATCGCTTCGCTCGAAGGGTACGAAGCGCGGTATACCTATCAGAATCCCACCTTTACGCGACCCGGCGTAGGGATTGTTGTTCGGGCGCCCAACGCCGATTTGAGCCGCGATCCGCGATGGGGCCGTACTGAAGAGTCGTATGGTGAGGATCCGTTTCTTGTTGGCACTCTCACAGTTGCCTTTGCGCAAGGATTGCAGGGACCCGATCCAAAACACTGGCAAGCGGCTTCTCTGATGAAGCATTTTATGGCGAATGAGAATGAAGATGGCCGCACCCACACATCTTCTGACTTCGATGAGCGCCTGTTTCGCGAGTACTACTCGGTGCCTTTTCGGATGGGCTTTGAGCAAGGTGGCTCACGCGCAGTGATGGCCTCGTATAACGCGTGGAACGGGACGCCCATGACGGTCAATCCGGTCCTTAAAGATGTGATGGTCAAGGAGTGGGGCAACGATGGTCTCATCTGCACCGATGGCGGCGCGCTTGGTTTGCTCATAACTTCGCATAAAGCATTTCCAGACAAGGAACACGGCTCGGCGGCCGCTGTGAAGGCGGGCATTAATCACTTCCTCGACACGTACAAAGACGACCTGACCAAGGCACTCAAAGATGGATTGCTGACAGAAGCCGATATGGATGCGTCGCTCAAGAATCTGCTGCGCGTGTATCTGCGTCTGGGCGAAATGGACCCCGCAGGCGTCGATCCATACGCTGAGATTGGCGTGAAGTCCGACGGTGAGCTACCGCCGTGGGAAAAGGAATCGAGCAAGGCTCTGGCGCGCTTGGCAACAGACGAGTCGATCGTTCTGCTCAAGAATGTATACAACACGCTGCCGCTCGATAAGGCAAAGCTGAAGACCATCGCCGTGATCGGACCATGGCTCGACCAGGTACTGCTCGATTGGTATAGCGGCACCCCTCCCTATGCGGTCACTACGCTGGAGGGAATTCGCGAAGCCGCTGGGCCAGGTGTGAAAGTGCTGTTTGCCGATGGGTCCGATCCCGCCGAGGCCGCGGCCCTGGCGCAGAAGGCAGACGTGGCAATCGTAGTCGTCGGCAACCATCCCGAGTGCAATGACGGCTGGGACAAATGCCCCACGCCATCGAACGGCAAAGAAGACGTGGACCGCAAGACAATTGCGTTGGAGCAGGAAGATCTGGTCAAGCAAGTGTTTGCTGCGAATCCACGGACTGTTGAAGTTCTCCGTTCAAGCTTCCCATACGCGATTGTGTGGAGTCAGCAAAACCTGCCGGCAATCGTTCACATTACCCACAACAGCGAAGAAGAAGGTCACGGCCTCGCGGATGTACTGTTTGGCGACTATTCCCCTGCCGGCCGCTTGACCCAAACATGGCCTACGGGAGACGCGCAGTTGCTGCCCATTCTCGACTACAACCTGCTGCATGGCCGCACCTACCTCTACAGCAAGGACAAGCCGCTTTACGCATTCGGCTACGGGCTTAGCTACACCAGCTTTGCGTATGAATCGCTGCAAGTGAGCGCGCCCAGTGTTTCAGCAGAAGGCACCGTACACGTGACGGTGAAAGTGAAAAACACTGGCAAGCGAGATGGCGACGAGGTTGTCCAGCTTTACGTGCAGCATCTTGGATCGGCAGTCGAACGGCCTCAGCTGGAGTTGAAGGGATTCAAGCGAGTCAATATCTCAGCCGGCGCTGTTCAGGATGTAACATTCGATCTGAAGCCTCATGACCTCGCCTATTGGGACGTAGCCGCCCACGCTTGGCGCGTCGAAAAGGAGCAGATCCGAGTACTCGCCGGCGGGTCGAGCGACAACCTTCCAGTGCAAGGCGTTTTGCAAGTTGTATCGGCGGGCGACTACTTGCCGGGCACGGGGGCAGCGGGCGCCTGGAAGGCCGGGGATGCAAATGTCAACCTGGATCAAAAAGGTGCGAATACTGCAAATGGTGCGTCCAGTGGCGGACCCGCTGGTAAGTTGTATCACGTGGGCGCAGGGGTTTCTCCACCGGTGCCATTGAATTCTGTGTCGGCGGAATTCTCCGAGCAGGCCCGCAAGGCCCGCTACCAGGGGGTTTGCCTGATTTCGGTCATTATTGATGCGCAAGGTAAACCGCAGAATCCGCGGGTGGTCCGCCCCATCGGCATGGGTCTGGATGAAAAGGCTCTTGAAGCCGTAAAGAAGTACAAATTCAAACCGGCGATGAAGGACGGTAAGACTCCTGTTCCTGTGATGATTACAGTCGAAGTGAATTTTCGGCTGTATGAAAAGAGCTGAGGTACGATCGGTTTTGTTCCAACGCATGCGAGAAGCTACGATGGAGTTTCCGGCAATGCAAAGGAATTTCTGAATGGCAATTTGCTTCCTGTGTGGCACGGCCATGGTTCCGCGATTCAAAACGCGCGATCATCTCCGGCCAAACGTATCGACCGAATATTCGCTCGAATGGTGCGCAGACTGCGATTTCGGTAGCGTTGCCGGTGATTTTTCGTCGTCCGATGTAACTCCTTTTTACACAGAGGATTATTACACCCATACTGCGCCGATCCAAGCGACCCAGCCCTCGATGCGACTGACTGATCGGCTCCGTGTACACCTTGCATGGAGGACCGATCGAGGTGTGGACTTGTGTGCGAGCCAGGCGCCTCGATCGAAAGCCACTCCGGTACTCTGCGATGTGGGTTGCGGCAACGGCCACGCTATGTCCTTGTTCAAGCAGTCGGGCTATGATGCGGTTGGAATCGAACCCGACCCAGTCGCGCGCACGCTGGCTGCCCGTATCGGCGATTTGTTCGATGGAACTGCTGAAGTACTGCCGTCAGCAATTGAGGGGCGTAAATTCCAAGTAGTTCTTCTGTCCCACGTTCTTGAGCACTGCATCGATCCTGCTACCGCACTGTGCAATGTCAAGCAACTGCTCGCGCCCGGCGGCACGGCAATTCTGGAAGTACCAAACAATGCAGCACATGGATTTAATACTTACGGGCCTGCCTGGTTTTTCGCGGACATTCCACGTCACTTGCAATTCTTTACCGAGGCATCGCTTCGCAAAGCACTGAGTCGCGCCGGACTCCGCGTGGCAAGCGCGATCTACACCGGCTATACAAGGCAATTTCTACCCGGATGGCTCACCGCGCAGGAGCAGATCCGCGGGCTCACAGGGCAAGATCGCAACGGGAGCTGGAACGGGAATGCATGGACCCTGCTGGCGAAAACGGCGGCTGCGCCTGCTCCAAGGAAATACGATTCCATTCGGGTCCACGCTGTGCATTCCGTAGCAGAGAATCCTTAGAAGTCGGAGCGGGTAAAGTGAAGAGCGTGCTGGGCAAGTCAATGGTGTACACTCGTCGCAGGAAAAGCCGGTCGTAACCTGAAACGGAGCCAGCGATGAAGATCAATCCTGAAAACGTGAAGTGTGCCGCTAGGCTGATGTCGATCGTCGTGATAGTGGCTGTGGCTGACGCGCTGGTGGTGATTTTCATGCGCCGACCTTTCCCTTGGACGGTCATCATACCTGCTCTCACACCAGTGCTCATCGCGTCATTCGTCATCCTTCCCATGAATAAGGCTCAGCGAGGACCCAACGTCTGATTAGACGGGCACACTCGTTCCAGCGTAAAAGACTGGTTTTATTGGGCGTCAATGGGAGGAAGGAATGGTGCGCCCGGAGAGATTCGAACTCCCGACCCTTTGGTTCGTAGCCAAATACTCTATCCAGCTGAGCTACGGGCGCACATAGGTGGTCTCAAGCGAAACCATACACAGATTATCAGGGTTTTGGAGAGGGCGCAATCCGAACCTGATATGACCGCTGGCCACGCTCAAACGGCAGGGGCTGGCTCCGGTTCAGGCTGAGGCGGGATCAGCGGCAGCTCCGCTGCAATCTCAAGCCCGGTCTGAAGGACGAGCTTGGTAACGGCCGCGGCGGAGAGTCGAGTGGCATCGTATTCAACGCGCAGGGTGCGGGCGGCGTGGTCGAAACAGAGCCTGCGAATGCCGTAGACATCTTTGGTGTTGGCCAGCGCGAGGACCGCGTGCTCAGTGGGCGGCGTGGTGTACGAATAAAGAATTTCCACCGTGGTCATAGAAGAATGATAGCAAGGCGCGTTACCTGAAGCGACAGCGGACGCACCGTTAGCGACTAGAGGCCGCTCAAATAAGCGCGAATCTCCGGGTTGGACCAATCCGGGTCGCCCACCAGCTTGCGGCGGATGACACCTTGGCGGTCGATAATATAGGTCTCAGGCCATCCCTCGGTGTGGTAAAGCTTGGCCGCCGTCTGGTTGGGGTCGCGCACAGAGATCAGGTCTACGTGACGCCGCTCAAGGTAGTGCTTATATTCGTCTTCATCCTCGTCAATACTGACAGCCAGAATGGCCAGATCCGGACGATCATGGTGCAAATCGATCAATCCTGGCATCTCTCGCACGCAGGGTGCGCACCATGTGGCCCAGAAGTTGAGCAGAACGATTTTTCCGCGATAATCCGCCAGATGTATGGACGATGTGCCGTCAGAGACTTTGAAATCGGGAGCAATTTGCCCAGTAAGGCCGGGGCGAGCGCCACGGTCGCAGGCGGAAACCAGCGCCAGCGGCACGAGGAATACTGCAAAAAGAAAACGATATAACCGCATGTCTCTATAATACGGAGCGAAAGGGCAGGCCGTCATGGGAAAGGATGGGGCAAAGATAAATGGTGCGGTAAATGGAGCGGCCGGGGGCGGCGGGTTCACGCCCGTTCTAGGCCTTGCCGACGAGCCAGGCCAGCAGGTTTCAGTCCAGGAGCAGTGGAATTGGAGGGCCGGGACCGTATTCGACCAGCCAGAACCGTCGGAGCTGATCGAATTGACCGTGATTGTCCCCGCCCGCAACGAGCAGGATTGCCTGGGCGAATGCCTCAAGTCGCTGGTCAGCCAGTCGGAAGAAATCTTCGAACTCGGAAAAGATTGGGAATTGGTTGTGGTGGACGACCATTCGACCGACCGGACCCAGAAGATCGCGGAAGAGATCGCGGGCAATAACGCTGGTGTGTCTTTATTGCAGGCAGGCAAGCTGGAAAAGGGCTGGACCGGGAAGGCTAACGCAATCTGGACTGCGGCGAGAAAAGCGCGAGGCCGCTGGCTGCTCTTTACCGATGCCGACACGATTCATGAGCCAGGTGATCTCCGCAGGGCAATCCACGAGGCGATGCGGCGCAAGGTCGGCATGCTGAGCTATTCACCGCGGCAGATTGTCGCTGGTCTCGCGCAGCGGACGCTGATGCCGCTGGTCTTCTGCGAGTTGGCGATTGCTTATCCTCCGGCCAAAGTTTCGGACCCGGCGCAGCGTATTGCCGCAGCCAATGGGCAGTTCCTCCTTGTCGAAAGGGAAGCCTACCGGCGGCTCGGGGGCCATAGTTCCGTCTCGGACAAGGTGCTCGAAGACGTAGAACTGGCATTTCTGGCCAAGCGGCGCAAGATTGGCCTCTGGTTCCGTTATGCGGACGATGCCGTATCGACGAGGATGTATCGATCGACCGGGGCAATGATCGAAGGCTGGACCAAGAACCTGGCGCTGCTGTTCAATAATTCTCTGGCGCTTGCGGCTTGGCGCGCACTGGATATTCTGCTGCTGGTGGGCCTGCCGGTGCTGACCATCGAGTTGTGGAATGCGCACTTCGCAGCTCATTCGATCCAATGGCTGGGAGCCGGTTGGGTGCTCGCCATCCTATGGCTTCGTACGCTGTTTCGGTTTTATGCACGGGTCGCCAAGTCGAACTTCCCGTTTGTGGATTGTGCGATGACCCCACTGGGTCTGCCCTTGTTTGTAGTGCTGCTTTATCGCAGCTGGTTTCAGCATCGCATCCTGAAGCGGGTAAGCTGGAAGGGACGGGAGTACACGGGATGAACAACACCTTCCAGGGGCCTTTGCATGCGTGCACCAGACAATCTCGTTAAAACCATCGATAGGTTTTTCGATGCCATGAAATGCATGTAGTATCCGGTGAAACTTTGCCGGCGTACAAGCATCTTTCGTATACGGAGTAAGAATGGTTTTTCTCACAAGGCGGGCGACGTTCTCGGCGGCGCACTACTACTGGAATGATGCCTGGACGCCAGAGAAGAACGAACAGGTTTTCGGCCGATGCTCGAACAAGAACGGGCACGGCCACAACTACACGTTGGAAGTCACCGTGGCAGGCGAGCCCGACGCGGTGACCGGCTTTGTAGTCGATTTGAAGTGGCTGAAAGACGTAATTGAGCGCGAAGTGCTTTCCGCCTACGATCATCGCCATTTGAACCTTGAAGTGCCGGAGTTTGCCGATGGGAAAGCGATTCCGACCACAGAAAACATAGCAATAGCCGCATGGAATCGCCTTGAGCCAGCGGTGGCGGCCGCCGGCGGAGCGCAACTGAGCAGGGTGCGCGTCTATGAGACGCCTGAGATATTTGCCGAATCCCGAGGCGGCTTATGAGTTCGATTTCGGCAAAGGCCTATTTTGGCCGCCGCTACATGCTGAGCGCCAGCCACCGGCTGCATTGCGACGCACTCTCAGCGGAGGAAAATCAGGCCGTCTACGGAAAGTGCAACAACCCTCATGGCCACGGCCATAATTATGTAGTGGAAGTGCTCGTCGGTGGCACCGTTGATCCCGCGACTGGAATGGTTTTGAATCTTGCGGATCTCGATGAAGTGGTACGCAAGCGAGTGATGGAAAGATTTGACCATACCAACCTGAACCTCGATCCGCTGTTTGTGAATCAAGTGCCCACAACGGAGAATCTTTGTAGAGCGGTTTTTGATTTGCTGAATGAAAAAGTTGATCCTGCGAAACTTGTGCAGGTGCGCGTAGAAGAGACCGGAAACAATTTCTTTGAATACTCCGGGCAGTAGTCGAGCAAGAGAATTGCCCAATTCCCAGGGCGTAAGGAAGAGGATCATGGCGCAGCCAATAGCAGTCAGCAAACCCGTTCGCGGTGCTTTGGATATTGACGAAGGACTCAGCGAATTCACCACGAAGGAGATGTATCGCGAAATCTTGAGCCGGCTGGGAGAAGACCCCACTCGAGACGGACTGGTAAATACTCCGGAACGTGTCGAAAGATCGATGGCCTTTCTGACCAAGGGGTACAAAGAAGACCCGACGAAGGTTCTGCATGGAGCCATGTTCGACGTGGATTACGACGAGATGGTCATCGTCAAGGACATCGAAATGTTCTCTCTCTGCGAGCATCACATGCTGCCTTTCTTCGGTCATGTGCATGTTGCCTATATTCCCAATGGGAAGGTCATCGGCTTGAGCAAAATTCCCCGGCTGGTTGAAGTTTTCGCTCGCCGGTTGCAGGTGCAGGAGCGCCTCACCCGGCAGATTGCCGACTCCATTCAGGAGGCAATTTCGCCGCAAGGTGTCGGTGTAGTCATTGAGGCGCGCCACTTGTGCATGATGATGCGCGGAATCGAAAAGCAGAACTCCTCAACCGTGACCAGCGCCATGGTCGGCTGCTTCCGCCAAAAAGAAACCCGCGCGGAGTTCCTCTCCTTGGTTCGCCAACCGGGAGCCTGAGTTCGGTGCGAGGCAGGCCCGTTCGACTACAGTAGATAAGTGAACGGGCTATTGGTCGTAGACAAGCCGGGCGGCATGACCAGTCACGATGTTGTGAGCCGGCTGCGCAGGATTACCAGCGAAAAGTCGATTGGCCACCTGGGCACGCTTGATCCAATGGCCACCGGCGTCCTGCCGCTGCTGCTGGGCAAATATACGCGCCTTGCGCAGTACTTCTCGTCCGCCGAAAAAAGTTATACCGGATCAATTCGCTTCGGATTTTCAACAGACACCTACGATGCTGAGGGTGTAGCGGGTGGCCCCGATACGGGGCCTGATCTCGCTCTGTCCTTGGAGCAGGTGCGCGCCGCGGCTGCGCGCTTCCATGGTGATATGGAACAGATGCCTCCCGCCTATTCGGCTAAGAAGATCGAAGGAAGGCCGGCCTACAAATTAGCCCGCGAAGGCAAGCCTGTGGACCTCAAGCCTGCAAAAGTCCATATCGCCAGTTTTGCCATCACTGGTCTTGAGGGTGCGGAAGCATTCTTCACAATGAGTATCAGCGCAGGGGGCTATGTGCGTTCGGTCGCACATGAGTTGGGCCAGGATCTGGGCTGCGGTGCTCATTTGACTGCATTGCGGCGTACCCAGGCCGGCGTATTCACCATCGACGAAGCGCATACGCTGGAAGAGTTGGACGCGCTGGCGGGAAATCTTGAGGCGCTCGAAGCGATGTGCGTGCATCCCCGCACCCTATTGCAGGAGATGCCGTCAGTTACCGGCGACGCAATGGCGCTCGGCCGGATGCGCAATGGCGCGCAGGCCAACTTGCCTGAGTTCTCGCAGGCGCAAATGGTGAAGATCTTCGCAGGGCAGCGAGATCTAGTGGGAATTGCGAAGCGTGTGGCGGGAACGCTCTTCCAGCCAGTCGTCGTGATGGGGTGAACAGGCTCGAACGCATCGAATCTGAAAGCGCAGCCCCTCTATCATCTTGCAAAAGAGAGCGAATGGGCTGTATTGGGCGTTCCAATTCACCGGTTTTCCTCAGGCGCGGCAGGATTTCAACCGGGATCCGAGCGGGTTGCGTTGACGGGTCGACGACTAAAATCAAATTTAACCATGTCTGAGTTTACGCATCTGCATTTGCATACGGAATACTCGCTGCTCGATGGGGCTTGCGACGTCTACAAACTCGTGGACCGGGTAGCGGCGCTGGGGCAGAAGTCTGTCGCGATGACGGACCACGGGAATATCTATGGCGCGGTCCACTTCTTCGACGCGGCCAAGGCAAAAGGCATCAAGCCAATTCTTGGTTGCGAGCTTTATATCTCCAAAAAAGAGGACCACCGCGCGCCAGGTGAGGGCGATGAAAACAATCACCTGCTGGTGCTTGCGCAAAACGAAGAGGGTTACCGAAACCTTATCCGAATTACGTCGGAAGCTTCGCTGCATGGGTTCTATCGCAAGCCCCGCGTCAGCAAGCGGTACCTCGCGGAACACTCTGCCGGCCTGATCGGGTTTTCGGGCTGCTTAAGCGGGGAACTGTGCGAGGAACTAGTCGCCGGCAATTATGACAAGGCGAAGAGCGTGGCCCAGCAGTATGAGGATATCTTCGGCAAGGGAAATTTCTATTTGGAGATTCAGGACCAGGGGCTGGAAGACGAGAAGAAGATTCACGAAGTTCTCTTCCGTCTCGAGCGCGAACTGAATATCCCGATGGTCGCTACGAACGACTCGCATTATCTGTGCGGTGAGGACAGCCATGCGCATGACGTGATGCTCTGTGTGCAAACCGGCGCGAAAGTGCATGACAAGGAGCGATTCCGTTTCGACAGCGACCAGTTTTTTGTGAAAAGCGCCGAAGAAATGGCGGTGATGTTCAAAGACTCGCCAAGCGTTTTGTCGCGCACACAGGAGATTGCCGAGCGTTGCAATCTGAAGCTTGCCAAAGTCGACAATCCTTTTCCGGAATTTGCCGTCCCGGACGGGCACACAATCGACAGCTACTTCGAAGATGTGTGCCGCACGGGATTCAAGAAGCGGCTCGATACTGCGGTGCGGACGCTGGAAATGCGCGGCTCGCTGCGGCACCAGGTGCATGAGTACGAGGCGCGTCTTGCGTACGAGATCGGTGTCATCCAGCAGATGAAGTACTCGGGTTACTTCCTCATCGTCTGGGATTTCATCAAGTATGCACGCGATCATGGCATTCCTGTTGGTCCTGGAAGAGGTTCGGCGGCCGGCTCTCTCGTCGCGTATTGCATGGAGATCATCAACGTTGACCCGCTTCAAAACGGATTGCTGTTTGAGCGATTTTTGAATCCAGAGCGGGTATCCATGCCTGACGTCGACGTGGACTTTTGCCAGAACCGCCGCGGCGAGGTGATCGAGTATGTAACGCGGAAGTACGGCCGCGAACAGGTGGCGCAGATCATCACGTTCAACACCATGGCGGCCAAGGCGGCAATCAAAGACTGTGGTCGCGCGTTGGACATGCCCTATGGCGATGTGGATCGGATCGCAAAGCTCGTGCCGGCGACCGTCGGCATGACGCTGGACAAAGCTTTGGAAGAGGTGCCGGACCTGCGCAAGGCTTACGACACCGATCCCGTGATTCGCGAGTTACTGGATACCGCAAAAAAGCTTGAGGGATTGGTGCGCGGGTCTGGCGTCCATGCGTCGGCAGTGGTAATTGCACCGCGCCCGCTGACGGAACTTGTCCCGGTGAACAAAACCAAGAACGACGAAATCGTAACTGCATATGACATGAAGGCCATCGAAAAGATGGGCCTGCTGAAGATGGACTTCCTGGGGCTTACGACGCTGACGGTGATTGACGATTGCCTGAAGCTGATTGAATCGAGTCGCGGCGAAAAGGTAGATATAGATAACATTCCGCTCGATGATGAAGAGACTTATAAGAAAGTATTTCATTCGGCGCTAACTTCGGGGGTATTTCAGTTTGAATCGAGCGGCATGCGCGATATGTTGCGCCGTTACAAGCCGGACCGCCTTGAGGACCTGACCGCGCTCACCGCTCTTTATCGCCCCGGGCCAATTCAGGGCGGCATGACGGACGACTTCATCGAGCGCAAGTGGGGCCGCCGCAAGGTGGAATACATGCTCCCGGAAATGGAAGTGATGCTCAAGGAGACGTTGGGCGTAATTGTCTACCAGGAGCAGGTAATGCAGATCGCCAACGTGCTTGCGAGTTATTCGCTCGGCGAAGCGGATCTGCTGCGTCGGGCAATGGGAAAGAAGAATGCCGAGGAGATGGCCAAGCAGCGCGATCGCTTCATGAGCGGCGCGGCGGCATTGGGCCATCCGAAGGGAATTGCGGGCGAAGTCTTCGACCAGATGGAGAAGTTTGCCGGATATGGATTTAATAAGTCGCACTCGGCTGCTTACGGTCTGGTGAGTTATCAAACTGCTTATCTGAAAACCCATTATCCAGTGGAATTTATGGCGGCGCTGCTTACATCCGAAACTTCAAAGCCGGAAAATGTTGTGAAGTACATCGGCGAATGCAAGGAGATGGGCATTCGAGTAGAACCGCCAGATGTGCAGGTCTCAGGAGCGCAGTTTACGCCACATGTCACACCAGAGGGGGAGGCGATTCGCTTCGGTCTTGCTGCGGTAAAGAACGTGGGTGGAAACGCAATCGAGTCCATCATGAAAGCGCGCGAGGAGGTTGGCGGAAGATTCAAGAGCTTGTGGGAGTTTTGCGAGAAGGTCGATCTGCGCGTAATGAACAAGCGAGTTATCGAATCGCTGATCAAGGCGGGAGCGCTGGATTCGCTAGGCTCGCGAGCCGCGCTGATAAAATCCGTAGACAAGGCGATGGAGCGGGCGCAAAAGTCACAGAAAGACGCGGCTGCTGGGCAACATGGGCTATTCGGCCTCTTCAATGAGGCGCCCACGCCGGGTCGCGATGCGGATGACTTGCCGAAGACTGCGGATTGGGAAGAGGGCGAGCGGCTGGCAAATGAGAAAGAGGTGCTCGGCTTCTTTGTGTCCGGGCATCCGTTAGACAAGTACGCCGAAAAGCTGAGGAATTTGACTGGAATCATTTCGACCGCGGAAGCTCTGGAACGCAAGCCGCCGGAGCGGGTGTGGGGAAAGCAGTCTGACCCTTCGGACGAACTGCAAGTAGCCGGATTATTTGTTGGGGTGCGCGTCCAGAAAGGCAAAAAAGATGGGAAGCTCTACGCCATGGGCGCACTGGAAGACGCAACGGGGAAGATTGACATCATCTGCTTTTCCCGGGACTACGAAAAGCTGCAAGGTCTGTTGAAGATTGAAGCGCCTGTGATTGTGCGCGGTGTTCTGATGGGCGAGGAGGATGCCGCGCCAAAAATCGCGATCAACTCAATCGTGGCTCTCGAAGATGTGCAAGTAAAGCTTCCGTCCGGCGTCAGAATCAGGATTAATCTTGACCGCGCAACCGAGGAGATTCTCGCAGCGCTGAAAACCGCGGCGGATGCAGCGCCGGGTCCGGGAAAAGTCATGCTGCATCTCGAAAAGAAGGGCGAATACGCGGTGATTCTGGAGCCGGAATCGATGAGCGTCGCTGCAGATCGCGGCTGGGTTGAGCGTGTCGAAGAACTGGTGGGCAAGGGAACAGTTCAAGCTGTGGGATAACCACCGGAGCTATCGGGCGCTAATCAGACAGACTTACAAGGCGTTCTTGCGCGCTATGTTCCCCAGGTACAAGGCGCTTGGTTTGACGGTCCGTTTTTGCGTTTGCAAGTCGACTGATACCAGCCCGAATTTGGGCTTGTAGCCTGAAGTCCATTCAAAGTTATCCAGCAGCGACCAGGCAATGTAGCCCCGCACATCGATTCCATCATCAATTGCGCGCTTCAAACCCGCAAGGGCGCGCTGAATGTATTCGACCCGCCGAGTGTCGTCCTCGGTTGCAATTCCGTTTTCCGTAACGAAGATGGGCACGCCCGCTTCTTTGCTTGCATAGCGGACCACGTGCTCCAGGCACTCGGGATAAAACTCCATGCCGGTCTGGGTTAGCTCTGCGCCCTTTGCCGGCAGCAGGTCTTTCTTGCCTACGATCGATCGCGAATAAACCTGCACGCCGAGCCAGTCGCAGTGTTTGGCGGCATCGAGCCACGGGGCATAGACATCGGCGCGCTTCTCTTCCAAATGGCTGTTCTCAGGGGCCGGCTGATCATCGGAAATGGCCAGGTTGAGACCAACCGGAAGGTCGGGCCGCACGGACTTAATCGCATCTCGACCCTTGGCATGAGCGGCCAGCAAACCGTCGCGGACCTTCTTTCCGTCTCCCATGAACAAGTCGGAAAACTCGGGTGCATTCAACTGCTTCCGCGCATTCTTCAGGCTGTACCGCATCATCTCGGTGACGCTCATTCCAAATGGAGCGCCATGAATCACGACCCAACCGAGAAGCTGAGGAATATCCGGCTCGTTTAATGTAGACGCGTACCCCACTAGATCGCCAAAATGCCTGGTTGCTTTCTCGCAGAAACGGGCAAAAAGGTCTGGAGCTTTTTCATTTTCCCATCCGCCTTTGATCGCGAACCAGCGTGGCAATGAAAAGTGGGAGTAAGTCAACATCGGCGTCAGCGAATGTTGGTGACAGGCCGCCAGCATCTGCTTGTAGTGATCAAGCTCAGCGTTTGAGAACTGGCCCTCTTCAGGTTCGATGCGCGACCATTCCAGAGAAAAGCGATAAGTGTTGAACCCGAGATCCGCCAGCATGGCAATGTCTTGCGGAAAGAGGTGATAGTGATCGCAGGCGTCACCCGAGGGCTCTTTGAAGATCGTCCCTTGAATATGCTCCATTGCCCACAAATCGGTGTTGATATTGTTCCCTTCGACCTGATAACCGGCGGTGGCGCACCCCCACAGGAATTTATCAGGAAAGCCCGCAGTCTTCTCATTCACGGCAGGGTGGGCCGAGTGGGCAAGCGCCAACCTGCCCACTCCGCTCGCAATCAGTGCGGCTGAAGCTTGACGCAAAACGTCGCGACGGGAGATGGTTTTTATGATTCCTGAACCCTTAAAATGAATTTCGCTATTCATTGCATCAGCCTTCGTCTATTTGGGGAATTTGTAAAAGGCAATGATAACGCGGGCGCGCGGCCGATCACGAATTCTGCCGTCGAGACGAAGGCCTGCTACCCGGTGTCCAGCCAGGCTTCGCACCGTACATCCTGGACTATTGAGTGGCGAAGGAGTCACCCGACATTCCACGATTTCCGAGCGGATCGTCCACCCATCCGGCCTTTCCTGTCTTGCTGATCGTGGCGGTCACAGTTCCGACGTCCCTGGCCATGAAGCAGAACCCAAGCAGGCCCGGCTTTTTGGCATTGGCGTGCGCTTCCCAAGCCCTGCCGCCGGTGGCCAGAGTGTATGTGTAATTGGGGTCCGTCTTGTTGGGATCGAACTTTAGATGATCGATGTGGGAACCAGCTGGGTAAGATCCTGAGAGCATTTGGTCCAGGGTGCAGGCGCGCTGCAGGTCGACCTGGCACTCCTGCTGGATCATTTCAATTGCCGAGAGAAACGCGTAGGCGATTTGTTCCTCCCGCTTCATGATGACCTTGCCCTTGCTGTCTTCTACGTCAAACGTCGCTTTCGTGGCGAAAGGCCCGGTCGTAGGGGTTGCTGAAGCGCCGGCAGGGGACGCAGTCGCAGAGGTGGAAGCTGTAGCCCCGCTGGCGGCGTAGATAGAGGAGACTTCAGCCGCCTTGAGTGCGCGATCCCAGAGCGCCACTTCCTCAATGCCTCCCTTGAACCATCGACCTGAGAAGACGGTGCTTGCCCCGATTGAAAACGGAGCCGTCTTTCCAGACTTGCCACCACCGCCATCATGAGCCACAAGTTTTCCATCCCAGTAAAGGGCGCGGTTATGGCTCGCAGTGTCCAGCGTGGCGACGATCATGTGCCACTGGTTCAGCAGTGATGCTGCAGGTGGCGCGTATTGCAAGTTACCGCCGCTCGCCGTGAAGAATCGAAGCACATTGTCTGGTTCGATTTGAAGGTCGAGATCGTTTCCGTTCTCCGACTCGCCGGCGATGTAGAAGATGCGGGCCGCTTTTGACGGAAGATCTTCGAGGTTGACCCAGGCCATGATGCTGGATGCCTGCCCTACACCGCCTTTCTGAGTGGTAAGAATATATCCGCTGGCTCCATCGAATTTGGCGTAGTTGCCGCTTGATCCCGCGATCCCCGCGCCCGGAGTCGAACTTGTGACGCCGCCCTTTGCGCTGTAAGTCGTGGTCCCGGCCTGACTCTTGCCGGAAGTAGCGTCGAGCCGGTAGTAGGCGAGGGGCTTGGTGGCGACAACCGCGGAGGCGAAATCAGGTTGTGCGGCATTTAGTCCTAAAGTTTGAAAGCCGACGATAACTGCGAATGCAGCCGATGAGGCGCAGATCCATTGACTGTGGTTAGACATTCTAGGCATACCTTTCTGAGCAATCGAAGTCCGGAACGGCAACATTGGGCACATCGCTATGATCTCGTATCGATCTATCCGCACCGACCGGGGGAGTTTGCACAGTCTATTGCATCCCGCACCAATTGATCAACCGATCGATCAAAAGGCGACGCTAAGGAGCATTTGAGGCATTTTCCCAAAGGATGGCGCGTACCAAGCAGAAGAAAAACTGGGCCAAAGAAAGACAGAAATTTGCAGCTCCCTCCAAAAATTAATGAAGCGAGGATTTTGATGACGAACAGCATAGGCAGGCTGGCAACGATTCTGATCGCACTCTCCCTACTTGGATGCAAGGGGTCGTTGTCAACGGCTGCGGCCAGCGCTGGAGCCGACGGCGGTAGCGGCGGTTCGAGCGATGGCGCAGCGACAGCAACCTTATCGGGCGGAGGAACGCGGGTCGAAAACATCGTTGATACGACGATGGACAACAAGGTTGCGTTTTATGCGACTATCCCCGCGAAGTGGAAGTTTCAGGGAGTTCTGCTTCAAGGCGGCGGAGCCACTTGCGACTCATACGCATACGCGGTGTATCGCGCCACAAGCGAGGACGGCCAAAGCTTCGGCGAGGCTATGCCGCAATTGTTGTGGGCCTATGGCAACGGTCCCAAGCCGAAGACGGGATGCCTGCCCTTGGACAAAGCGATGAGTGCACAGGATTTTCTGAAATACGTTTCGACCACGATGCAGGTTGCGTATGTGAGCGACGTACCTATGCGCGACGGCCTGGCAAAGGTTGTAAAACAGTATCAGGACACCTATGCACAGCCAGCGCCCTTCTACGCGGCGCACAATCTGACGCCGCCCCACAACACCGCGGATGGTGCGGCCGCAATGGTCAGCTACAAGCAAAATGGAGTGTCGATGCAGGGCCGCCTGGAGACGCTCGTTACATGCACCGAGGTCACCCGCCCTGGCATGCATTCGATGCTGGCCGGCATGGCAAGTACCCCTGCAACCACCTCAGGAAAATGCACGGCATATGTGGGTTACGTAACCGCTCCCCAGAGCAAATTTGCGGAAGTGGCTCGGATTTGGGACAACCCCGCCATGGGCCCCCGGCAAAACAAGGAATGGGGCGATGCCTGGGTAAAGCGCTATGCCGAGGCGGCCAACGCAGCGAATCAGGCCATGATCGGCAACGAGGACAGGCGCTTCGCGGCCCAGCGACAGGAGATCGCGCATACCATGGCCGTTCAGCAGCAGGTGCATGATCAGTTCCTGCAGACAATGCAGGAGGGGACTGACCGGTCGATGGCGCGCGCCGCAGATGTCGCGAATTCAAATCACAGAATGGCTTCGGACATGGTGGACTACTCGCTCGATCGTCAAACAGTGCTGGATACAAATACCGGCAGGATCTACAAGATCACCAACCAGGTAACTGTAGGTGGGGCCTTGCAGCAGGTGCATGGGGACGGGTCGTTCTAGTTACATAGCTGAAGTTTCAACGCGGCAGCGCGATGAACGTGGAGGGGAGAGAGATGACGAACAAAGGGCGAGTACTTGCGATGCTGGTTGCAGTGGTTTTGCTTGGGTGCAAAGGAGTGCAACCGACTTCAGCTGCGAGCAGTGGCGATGGTGGTAACGGAGCATCGTCCGGAGATGGATCTGGTGCGGCTTCTGGGTCTGGTGCCGACACTGGCAACGGGGTGCGGGTTGAGTACATCACTGATCCCACCTTCAACAACATGAAGGTCATGCCTATCCAGATACCCGCGTCGTGGCGCTTCCGCGGGGTTTTGGTTCCAAAGGTCGGATGTGCAGACGACATCTCAGAAGTCTTTCGTGCGACCAGTCCAGATGGGCAGAGCTTTGCCGAAGTAATGCCGAGGATTGGATGGAAGTGGGGAAAGCTGCCCCCGGGTGCCGTGGAGTCAGAGAACGGATGCCTGCCCATCAACGGCCCGATGAGCGCGCAGGATTTCCTGAAGAGTTATTCAACAACTCTGCAGGTGGAATATGTCAGCGACCAGCCGGTTCCCGGACAGCCCGGAGCGATCCAAACACATACGGGCGTGGTGACGACCGCCATGGCCAGTGTGCGCTACAAGAAGGGCTCAACGAACATGAAGGGCCTGTTGAGAGTCAACCTCAGATGCCGGCAGTTCGCGCCCATGGGAGGACAGACAGCGGGAGGGGGACGATGCTCCGCGGTTGTGTTGTTCATGGCCGCGCCGGAGAGCCAATTCTCCGCGGTGAGTCAATTGTGGAGTGCTCCGGGGATGGGCAGGCAAAAGGAGCTTGACGACTGGGTCGCGGCCTATAGTCAGCGTTACGCCAACCAGCTTCAGGCGGAGACCAGTCACTGGATAAACGAGTCGGATAATGCCTTTGCAGCGCGGCAACAAATGTATAAGAACGCCGCCGTGGCGCAGCAGCGGACTCATGATCAGTTCATGCAGACAATGCAGGAAGGCACGGACAGATCAATGGCGCACGCGGCGGAAGTGGCGAATAGCAACCACCGCATGGCATCGGATATGGTGGACTACTCGCTGGACCGCCAGACTGTAATCTTCCCCGACTCCGGCGCGGTGGTCAAGCTTCCCAACACCGTCACTGTGGATGGTGCGCAGAAAGCTCACGGAGACGGGACGCCCTGGTAGCAGCGAAGAGGGTCAGCGTCAGAACTCCGATTCGAGGACGCAATGGACGGTCTGACAGCAACGATCTGAACATCGGAGGTAAGTAAAATGAGCGTCAGGGCGATGTCATGTAAAGCGGGGATGATTGCTGTGGTGATCGTAATCCTGCTGGTTGGATGCAAAGGAAGCCAACCGGCAGCGGTTTCAGGCAGCGGAAGCGAGACGAGTCCGGTTCCCGCAGCGGACAGAGCGAATGGCGTCCCTTCATCGTCAGGCGGAACTCGTGTTGCATATATCCACGATCCCTCATTGGAAATGAATGCAATCGCAGTGACTATTCCGGCAAGCTGGCAATTCGACAGCGTATTTCTGCAAGGAGGAACCTGCGTACCGACACCATTTGGAGTTTTTCGCGCGACACGTCCAGATGGCATGAGCATGGTGGAACGAATGCCGAGCCTTGCGTGGGCGTGGGGACAAGGGCCGATGATTGGCTACATGCCCAAGACCGATTGCCTGCCGATGAAGGGTCCCATGAGTGCACAGGATTTTCTCAAGTTCATGGCGCAAACGATGAATGTACATTACGACAGCGATTTGCAGGTCCCGCCTGCGGAAGAGGCGAAGGCGCAGAAACAGTTGAGTGACGCTCATGATTCTTACGCGGCGAAGTTTGCCGCGGCGCATTTACAGCAGCCAAAGCAGACACGGGAGTTGGCGCGTGCGGCAGTGAGCTTCACCAAGGGAACGACTGCGATGAAGGGCTTGCTTGATGTAACCGTCGACTGCACAGAAACGCAATATGCAGGACAGTCGGGGCTCTCCAATGGATCGCCAGGACATCCTCCTCAAATTGTTGCCGGCCACGCTTCGACCGTGGACAAGTGCGTTGCCAGCGTAACCTACTATGCAGCTCCCGCAAACCAGCTAGCGGCTCTGATGCAGCAATGGGAGGCGCCAGGGATGGGAACCAAGCCGATGGATGATTGGGTACAGGCGTGGATCGCTCGTTCGAATCTCGAATCGCAAAGAGCGATTGCGGATATGAACGACCGCATGCGACGGCAGAGGGAAGCAAATGCGGCGCAGTTTGCCCACTCCATGGCCGTGCAGCAGCAGATGCACGATCAGTTCATGCAGACCATGCAGGAAGGTCATGAGCACTTCATGGTGCAGCAGCAGGCCAACCAGAATGCGCGTGCTGCGTCGGCGTCGGACTGGGTTGATTTCGCGCTGGACCGGCAGACGGTGATGAATACGAATACGGGGCTGGTTTACAAGATCTCAAACCAGTACACCATCAATTCGCCCGAAGAAGTGCAGATGCATGGGAACGGTACTGCGTGGAACTCGCCGCAATGAAGAACTGCGAGGACTTCATTCAGCTCGTACTGAGGAGCGCGGCCCATCGACGTACTGCCTCTGAGTCGATAGGCTGCCCATTCGATTCACTGGCCGCCAACTGCACAGCCAGGTTGCCGAGTGTCGAGCTTTCAGGGTGGCCGATCTCGACTGGCCTGTTGGTGCGCTCCTCTGTCAAATGCGTGAGCAATTTATTGCGGCTTGCGCCTCCAAGTATGTGGATGCGATCGAGCCTGCGGCCAAGCAGTTTTTCGAGACTGGTGAGCGCGAATGCATAGCGATTTGCCAGGCTCTCGAAGATGACACGCGCAAAAACGGGTTCATTGCCCTCGACATCGGGAATCGTCGCCCAGCGTCTGCGCCACAACTGGTGATTGATGCGTTCCGGCATCTCGGTATCGAGCAACAGCGCCTCAGCATCCACGTCGATGATGCCCGGGAATCCAGAAACAGCGGCCTGTGTAATGAGGTCTTCAATATCCCAAACCCGCCCTTCGGCGCTCCATGCTTCCATGCACTGCTTCAGCAGCCACATTCCGTTCACGAGCGAATGGAAGCACAGACCTCCGCCGGCTGCTCCAAGATTGGTGTAGCGAGCATCGAAAGCTTCGTCTGAGGTAACAGGTTCGTTAGTGACCGTACCGATCAAAGACCATGTTCCGGAACAGATGTAGAGCGTAGATTCAAGGCTCGAAGGAATGCCGGCAATGGCAGAAGCCGTATCGTGACAGGCCGGTGCGATGAGCTGTGTATGGCGGAATTCAGGTAGCGACGCCAGCGGACCCTGCAAGTTTCCGAGAATGGTCCCGGCACGAACAATTGGCGGAGCTGCATCGAGCGGAAGACCGAGTAGCTTGAACAACTCAGCATCCCAATCGCCCGTCTTGAGATTGACCAGCCCGGTGTGGCTTGCATTGCTATGTTCGGCAACACGACGTCCGCCGAGCCAGTGAAGCACGTACTCCGGTAGCATGACCCACGGAGCGTTTGCGTTGATTCCAACGGAAGGGTCAGCCAGCAACTGGTAGACGGTGTTGATGCGATGCGGCAGTGCGCCTGTGCGCGCAAAAAGCTCTCGCGGGGAAATGATCTTGTCAGCGGCAAGCTTGACCTGCTCGGTACGCACATCGCGGTAGCAAAAAGGGTCGCGTGAAGGCAGACCATCCGGAGCCAGTCGCACATAATCAACCGACCAGCTGTCAACGGCTATCGAAGCGATTCCTTTAGGAGCAGCCTGTGCTGCTTTGCGCAGGCCTTCTTCAAGACCAGCCAGGATGCCCTCAAGCGGCCAGTGCATGGCTTTCCCGCGGTGGACCGGGCCATTCGGGATTCGATGCACGACTTCGACGCTTGGTCGGCCCTCGTGCCAACGCAGTAGAGAGACACGGCAACTTTCAGCGCCCAGGTCAATGGCAATTCGAGCAGGTTCCGGCATAGAGGCAGTTCGATCCCTGTTGGAGTTTAACGCATGAACGCCTCTGTCAAACCTCCGTCGACAGGAATCAGGTGGCCGGTGGTGCAACGGGAACGCGGACTTGCCAAGAAGAGAATCGCCTCCGCGCAATCGGCAGGATCGATGGGCTGATGTGTCAACGTGCGTTTTGCATAGTAGCCTGCAAGCAGGTTGCGCAGCTCGTCGTCGGAAAGCGAGTCGTCAAAGGGGATGTTGTACTTGGCAAGCGAAGCGCGGACCCGATCGCGCAGGAACATCGTGGACCCTTTGACCACTGTCGCCGGACTGATGCCGTTAACGCGCACGCGGGGCGAAAGGGCAACTGCGAGTTCGCGGACCAGGTGCGAAACCGCAGCCTTGCTCACATCGTAAGCCTCCGACCCGCGTTTGGAGACAACCGCATTCGCAGAGCTCGTCAGCACGATTGCGGCGTCGAGAGCTTGATCGTTGAAGATCTTTGCAGCTTCATCTGAGAGCAGGTAGTTGGCAGTTACGTTGATGTCCAGCGTTGTGGCCCAGAGTGCGTCGGAAATAACCCCGTCCGGCGACGATGGGAACATGGCAGCCGTATTGATCAAAATATCGACCCCGCCGAACGCCGCGACAGTAGCATCGAGCGCCTTGGCAATGGCTTCGCGATTGCGGATATCAACCGGGGCGACGGCAGTGAATTCGGAAGAGGTGACGGATTTTAGCTCCGCAACGACATGTGCCGCTGCAGCTTCGTCTCGGTCGGCAACAACCACGTGTGCGCCGCGCGCAGCCGCCAGCAGAGCCACTTCGCGCCCAATGCCGCTTCCACCACCGACGACAAGAGCAATACGCCGGCTCAATTCCTTTTCCGGCGGCTGGCGGCGAATTTTCGCCTCTTCCATGGCCCAATATTCAATGCGAAAGGCTTCAATCGCAGGCAGCGCAACGTAATTGGTAAAAACCTTGAAGCTGGCCGGATCGTTTGCGGGGCCGCACTGCGGCAGGGGACCGGTCACAGGACCATCGCCCAGCAGGCTCGCGCCCTCCATTACATGGATGGCGTTCGTGTAGAACTCGCCCGTGATTCGCGCTTCCGTCTTGTTTTTCCCAAAGCTGAACATGCCCAGGCCCTGAATCAGAACAACTGTTGGGCTGGCATCGCGCAAGGCCGGCGAGTCAGGAGTGGCGAAGGAATGGTAGTAGTCGCGGTACTGTTGGCGATATTCATCCAACGAAGCGTTGATCTGCTGCTTCAGTGACGCAAGGTCGGCTCCTGCCGCCCACGGAATAAAGAGCGGACGAATCTTTGTCCGAATAAAGTGGTCGGGGCAGCTTGTTCCGAGAAATGCGAGGTCTTTGGCGTCGACGGAATTAACAAACTGCAGCACATCCGGAGCATCGGTAAAGCTCGAAATCCATCGATTCTGCACGCTGATACGGCCGCGCAAATAGGGTG
>Ga0302140_10002834_pt1 | contig 22433 bp, 26 predicted proteins | sample I_Bog_E1_1_FD_202095 | JGI IMG/M metagenome (GOLD analysis project Ga0302140, IMG submission 202095) | Peat permafrost microbial communities from Stordalen Mire near Abisko, Sweden - I_Bog_E1_1 | ecosystem: Environmental > Terrestrial > Soil > Wetlands > Peat | place: Sweden: Abisko, Stordalen... | reverse complement strand
GCAGAGGCGGCGGAAGTTTGCGTCTATCGTAGAGTGGCCAAGGCGCTTATGCTGCCTCGACTGGAAAAGGGGCTGGTAGTGTTGATTCCATCTCCCTGGCGTAGCCAGGTACTTGCGAAGAAGCTTCTCCACCGGCGCCGGAATGTTCTCGTGACACCTCTTGCAAGCGATAACAAACGGATACAGGCCAGAAGTCGAGATCTGGAACATCAGAATTCAGCATGGGCGACTATAAGGCGAATATTTCAACAGATTTGGTCTCGGTCAACCCTAGGCGCTTCGAGCCGTGATCTCCAGATTCTTGTGAGGGCGATTCGTCGGCAGGGACAAAAGAGCCGGCGTCATCGTTAGAAATCTCGGGTTTTCCACAACCTTCTTCAAAAAAGCGCCAGCAAGTGTAAATTCAAAACCGCAAATTTTGAATATATAGAGGGCTCATTTTTCACCGGGGCGGAAGATGGTCCCACGTGACCGCAAATCAGATTAAGCAGGCGATCCCGTTCGAGGGGAAGCGCCACGGTATCTGAACATTTCCCGGAAATCGCGAATTGAATTTCTCGCCGTGTTTGTGAACACAGAATGGGGCAATCAGGGCGACTACAATAATCGGCACGACATAAAGAGACTGAGTGGCGCGCGGTGCTGTTCCATCAGAACGAGAAAGGGTTCGCCCAAATTGGGCGCCAATGAAAGTCACTATTCTTAAGGGCAGCCGAGAAATCGGCGGAACCTGCATTCAGCTCTCATCCGGAAAAACCAGCCTCCTTCTCGATGCCGGACTTCCCCTCAGCCCCGACAGTCAACCCGTAGATCTCTCGCGCCATTCGGTGGATGCTCTTCTGGTCAGCCATCCACACCAGGACCACTTCGGCCTGATGGCTACACTGCCGCCCCTCACTCCGGTCTACATCGGCAAGCTGGCCCGCAGCCTGATCGATGCCACGCAGGTATTTCTCGGAAAAGACAGATATGTGCTGGACTTTCACGACTTTACGGCCTGGCAGCCGTTTACCATCGGCGATTTCATCATCACGCCCTATCTGGTGGATCATTCCGCCGCCGATGCCTACGCCTTCCTCATCGAAGCCGAAGGTAAGCGCCTGTTCTACAGCGGCGATCTCCGCTCGCATGGCCGAAAGGGAATACTCTTCGAGAATCTCGTTAAACGCCCCATTCGCGACATCGAAGTCATTTTCCTCGAAGGCACCATGATGCATCGCAACAACGACCTCTTTCCTGACGAGACGGCGGTCGAAAACACAATTTTCGAGACAATTCGACAGCAGAAAAACATCTCGTTCCTGTTGTCGTCCTCGCAAAACATCGACCGCATCGTCTCCGCATATCGGGCCTGCAAACGTGCAGGCAAACTTCTCGTCATCGACATCTACACTGCATGGGTGCTTGAGCAACTCCGGCAGATCACTCAAAACACGCCCGCCATGGACTGGACCGAGATAAGAGTTTTCGCCAGTCACAGTCAGGACGAAATGCTCAAGGCCAACCCAGACTACTTTGGAGATTTCAGAAAGCGACTTTATCGCCACAGGGTCAGGCGTGAGGAACTACACGCAGCCCCAGGATCGTTCCTCTACTTCGGCAAAATGTCCAGCTTTCGCCTCATTGATGAATTCAAAAACGCCGCAGCACCCGTCAATGTCATCTACTCGCAATGGCTCGGCTATCTCGATGGAGAGCACGCCGACTATTACGGCAGTGACCAAATCGCCGCCTACCGCAGCGACCCGGCAGTCAACTTTGTCTACGCCCATACGAGTGGACACGCGCCATTGAAAGATCTGCAAAAACTGGCTGCGGCTTTGAAGCCGAAGATGCTGATACCAATTCATACTGAAGACGCAGAGGGTTTCAGAAGCAAATTCGAGAACGTAACGACGCACATGGACGGTGAAACGTTCGTCCTGGAATAACGCAACCTGTTCGCGAACATGTACACCGCCAACGCGGTGAAAGGGGAGTAGAAATGGCCACCTGTCCAAAGTGTCATACCAGCGGAGGAAATTGGAAGCATTGCAAGGCTTGTGGGATGTTCTTTTGTGCCAATTGCAAAGCTAAGGAAGGATTCCATAGCTCCAACAAATGCCCACTCTGCGGAGTTCTCGGCAAGATAGAAAACAAGGGACCGCAATAGAAAAGGAAAGAGGTTCGCAAAATGCCTGAAGACCAAAAATGGATTGCAGAACACATTGAGAGTCGAATTCTTCGTGGCAAGCAGTGGCGCGAGGAACTCCTCGAGCACGCGAAGCTAGCCAATGATTTCCGGTATGTTCGGATTTTGGGAAATGGATTTCGCCCTGTATCCATCAGTGTCGTTAATCCCTGTGGTCATCTAAACGATAAAGACGGCGGTGAAATCACGTATTGCCCCACCCTCGCCGAAGCTCTAGAAAAGGCGAAGAGCGCTAACCGCGACGAACATGAGCCCGGCACGGACAAACCGGAGCACAGGGTTCAGGCGTACCTTATTCGGGAGGCATTGCGAGAAGGGCTGCGATTTCATCAAGCATTCCAGGGCTTCGGCATGGAGTTCGATGAGCTTATCTTTGTCACGGATGAACTCAACCTGGAAGCGGGGGAAAACAAATTGCGAGCTGACATGATCGCGGTCGGATGCAAGAACGGAGCATTTTTCCCGGTGTTCATCGAACTAAAGAACGGTCGGGAACTTACCACGCTAAAACGCCAACTTAATAACGCCAACACAATGCTTTGGGAAAACGTCGAAGCGCGCAGCATGTTCGCCAAGTTTCTAAATGCTGTGGCAGGCGTGGAAGTCGACACATCGGCGAAAGCAAAGCTGATGATCATATGGCCGAAGTCGCCGAGCGGGAACGAATCGCCAAGTGTCAAAGAAGCCCGCAGAGGGTTCCTCATTGCGGATTTTGAACCATCGTATCTATTCCGCGCCCTCCAGGAGCCTGTTTAAAGGGCGGTATATTGCTAAGGGCGAATACGGTTCTGGTCTTCTTGGCGCGTGCCGGGACTTAGCTTACCTTTTGTCATCCAATATCAGCCGGCGGGATCGGCTGATATTGGATGACAAAGCGCATCGGCTTCGGCCGGCAGCCGTCGGACGGCTTGGGCTGAAGGCTCAATTCGACAGGGTTTTCGGTCAACCGCCTTGACGATCACACGAATCGTTGTTCCATGCTTCTTCGTGAACCTTTTGGATGAAATTGTCGATGCGTTCTTGGCGCTGCTTGCTGAACTTGGCGTAGTGCTTCCGAACGATTGCCGGCGAATTTCCCAACACATCCGCTACGTCCTCAAAACTCGCCCCGATGCCAACCAGTTCCGTGGCTAGAGTATGTCGGTATCGGTGTGCACCGGCGTCTTGAACTCCGGATTTCCGGAATGCGGCAGCCAGGGTTTCTGAGACCTCCGATATCTGGGACTTGGGTTTGGATTTTCCGTTCCAGAAGAAGAATGGGCAGTCCTTGTTCGACCCACGAGGGGTTGGCAGCGAATTGAGGGCCTCCACCAGTTCATCAGGTACAAGCAGATAAACAAGCTCATGATTCTTGGTTGTCCGCACAAAGATGCGCCAGCCAGTGGCAGTACGTGAGATCCTGTCGCGGCGCATGAGGGAAACGTCGCTGATCCTGAGAGCAGTGTGCCGCAAGGTCAGGACCACCGCGCGTGCACGCTTCCGCTCATAGTCGTTCTGCCCGAACTTCGCGCAGGCGTCGATAATCGCATTAATCTCCTCATGGGTGTACGGGACGACGCCATTCTGATCGACGATCTTCGGGCCCTTGATCAAGGCCGCGATGTTCTTCGGGCTGAGGTCACGGGCCGCGCAGAATGCCCAAAATGCCCTGATGCACTCCAGCTCTTTTGAACTGGTGATGGGCGCGATCTGCCGACCCGCGCGGAACCGATCGAGATCGATAACCTTGAAATCTGCGACTGTGCGGATTTTCCTTTCCAGGCAGGTCTCATCGCGCTCCGTGAACTCAGCCAGTTGGTTTAACGAGTTCCGATATTTCGAGATGGTTGAGGCCCCGACGCCATTCGTTGTGCAATTGGCGAGATAAGCTTTGGCGGCATTCCTGATGAGTCCCGGATCATCGTCCCGCACCTCAAGGGGGAGAGCATCCGAAGCTGATTCGACTGGCACGGCTAAAGTGGAGACGCCTACGGCCACTGTATCCACGGGCGGCGCCGGCGACACTGGTGGCACGGAAAGCTCTATAGGGAAAGTCGAGTCGAGGTAGTCTGCGAGCAGACCCGCAATCCTATTTCTCGCTATTCGCATGTTTCGCGTGTCCAGCGATTTTCGCAGTACACGTCTCCGATTGACGTAACCGTCGCCCCAAAGGGGGCAGCCGCAATTGATCGAATTTCGGCCGCGGGCTACCTCCTTGCATCCGGCAGCATGGCGCCGCCAGATGGTGGACGTGATGCGATGATGATCATCTTCCCGGGCCACACGCGCGACTGCCTTGTGCCGAAGCTGAGTTTCCAAAATACTTACAACAATGCCCATGTCTTTCTCGTTTTCAAACAGCCAAATGCGGGCTTGTCTGATTACTGGCCCTTTTTACCAGCCGCTGAGTTACGTGTTGAGCGGGTTCGAGGTCCATGAAATTCCCTCTTCGTCCTGTCTGAATAGACCCGCTTGAGGACGGATTCCGGAATGCGTAACGTCAAGTACTCCCGTCTCCCATCCCGTCTTTTCTTATCGCCGAGAATGAGTACGCCATCTTCGTCAATGAAGGTGCGTCTGACTGTTTCTGCATCGACTCCCCACTCCTCTGCCACCTGCTTCACCGAGTAATGCGTCTCATGGGGGTCACCCGGATAGGCGGGAAACCTTCCGGGGCCTGCAGTCGGGCTGTAATACGGGCGCACATGGCTACCGTACTCTGGGTGTTATGAGCTACATAACGGCCGACAACACACTATTTGTTTGCCCGTCAGAGAAGATTTTCTCTGGTTCCGAGTCCGCCGTTCGTTCTCCGTCGTATTCGAACTGGATTCACTTCACGAGTTCTCTCTCCCCAGCCGGCACCGGCCATCAGGCCGGTGCCGGTGGCCCGACTTGCAGGACGGCGGAAGCTGTTACTCGCCACATCAAGCGGAGCATCAAAGGTGAGGATGCCACAAGGATAGGTCGATCGAGGCGACGAATTGAGCCTGTGTTGTGCGTCTGACGACACAGGCTCACTCTTTAGGCTGTGGCACCGAATTGCCCAACCGTATGTAAAGGCTCTCCACTCCTAGTGCGCACAGAATGCGGGCCAAGGTGGACAGACTGGGAGTACATGTGTTGGATTCAACGCGACTAAGACTGCTTCGCGGCACGCGAGCGCTTGAAGAGACGCTGTTCTGACTCCTGCCTTGGCGAAGCCGCATTGCCCTAAGTGCCGGCCCAAATCTCAAGTCCGGCCTAGAGTTGTTGGCAATTAAGTTGTTGTGAACGTTGAGGGGGATCTCGATCAATCGGAACCCCAAATTGGTGCTGCAGCGGCGGCATGAACCCGAGATCGGAACCCACTGCCGCAACCCGCAGTTGGAGCAGGTAACTGCTGTCATGAAGGCCTCATTATTGTTGGGAACGGTAGGTTGATTGTCGGCGGATCATCAGTACGGGCGCGCTGGCGAACCGAGAAGTTTCTCGGGCGCAGGCAGCAGCGGTGCGTTGGGATCGACGTAGTTGTACTCGAATTCGAACTCCTCGTTGGGCCCCCAAAGCACGCGCGAGGGCGGTATGAGAATCGAAGTGCGCCAGTGCAGCCCTTGGTACCAACCCCGCGCGATACGGCGGCTTTGAGGGATGGTGAAGAGCGCGAAGATCCGCTTGTATGCTTTGAAACGCAGGGTGCGCTCGAATGGACTATCCTCACCCGAGGGACCGAAGGTAGAGTACGGCGTGCAGTACGGACTAAAGTCGATCGCGATCATGTTGGAAGCTTCGAGGTCGAGCAGGTAATTCGCGCTTTCGCCAAAGCAGGAATGCCATTGCTCGACGACGCTCCGGTCTCCGCAAGGGACACCCACACGTGCCGCGGACGGCGCGTAAGGAGACATGGCAAGCTGGGGCTGCACGAGGCCTCCTCTTTCCAGAATCAGGTCTAGGGCTGGTGGGATGCTGCAACGATTTGCTGGACGAGTAGTACGGGTCAGGGGGGCCGATTGAAGACGGCGTCGAGTTTCCAAGAGGTCGATCAGGAATGCGTCGACATCGAGCATAGGGTCTCCTTAAAGTCAGAAAGGCCGCTTCGCGGATCGCGAAGCGGCCTCTCTGACTTGAGTTTATGAATCGTTAGAGTGTCGTCACATCAGGCACGAGTGCGAGATTCTTGGCGATTGCCAGGTTGAGAAATGATGCGACAGCGGGATTACGAGAGAGCAGAATGGTGGCGACGAAGCAACATCCAGGCCGCTAGTTGTAATGGTGACGAGTGGTCCAGTGTGCAGCCACCTCAGGCATCTATTGCGCAGTCAGCTCTATAAAGTCGCTCGCGCATCGCCTTGCCTCGGCAGAGAGGCTGTCCATTGCATTGTTCGGCAGGGTTTCAGCCATGCCCGGGGTAAGCTCTCGATCGTAAAGCTGGTGCACGTACTGCCAAGAGACATAAACCCCTTTGATGAGGGGTAGGAGGTCGAGCCACGTTTCAGGACGGAGTCGGTCTGATGAGTCAGGTCCGGCGTCAGAATCGCGCACCTGGATCGCCCATGCCTCGTTAGGAGGCGGTCTCGACGATCTGAGGTCATGACCCCTCAACTAGGGATTCCAGTCGGAATCAAATGCTGAGCTGCTGGGAGCCGAGGTCAGGCACGCTCGGAACAGCGCCGCGCACCAATAGTCCGGCATTCCTAGCGGGGCGCTTGGGAAAGTCGGGAATCTCTCGATAGCGTCGGAAATAATCTCCAGCCAATTGATCGGCGAGGCTGTCGAGGCGGATCGCCTCAAGCAATTGTGCGGAGTCGCCGCCAGCCTCGAGCGCGAGCATCTCAGCGGCCGACGAGTAGAAGACTTTGCAGCCTGCGTCTTTGGCCGCGCTGACAATGAAGCCGGCGTCGATCACCGACAGACTATTCTTGCCCGTGCCGTGATTGATTCTGCCGCCGACTACGACCCATGGGCGTCCGCAGGTCTTGAGTATCTGGGTTAGGTCCGGCACAAAACGAGAAACCATATATGGATGCGGGTGGGATTCGAAAGGAAGAAACGCGACGCACTTTTGCTCGAGGCGACATGCCCCGAAGCGTTGGAGTTTCTCGCGGACGCTCTCGATACTCGTTGCCAACATGGCGATCACAAGGTTCCTCGGCCAACGCCTGCCGCGGGTGAGAAGCCCGGATTGAATCGTGCCTAAGCGATCAATCCTCGGTGCGGGCATTATGAATGTGTGCTGCTCCGCGAGACTGAACGTGTGTATGTAGTCCAGGATCACCTGGTTGTGCACTTGGCCGCCGAGCAGATCTGGTACTAGATACCGTTGCGGCCGATCTTGATCCAACATCTCCAAGAGTGCCTCATGGTCGCCGTTCACAATCCGCCTGCTCGTGGCGTCAGAAGCCCCGCCGCTGAAGAGATCGAGGCACCGGGTGGCAAAGAAGTTCGAAGGCCTCTGGGCAGCCGTGAGCAGAGCGGCAGTGGGATGCTTGTCACTCCTCAAGGCATCCTCGGGGTTCACCGTCGTGGCTTGCCGGTTCGCTGCCGCAGGGTTAGAACCTGGGGATGAAGGGCTGCGCTCGATGGAGAGAGAAACGAGCTCAGATTCCCGTGAAGAATTGTCGGCTCCGTTTAACAGAGACCCATCTTGTCTCGTTTGTCCCATGTCACCGTCGGTGCCGGGATCAAACAGGTTGGGAATTACCTGCGCCGGCGCAAGTTTGGACTTTGTGGACCTAGGACGAGAGCGGCGGGGCGGTTTACCAGGGATGCCCGAAGGATCGGGTTCATGATCTCCGGGGTCGCCCCCTGCCTGGTTGCGCTGGTGTTCGCTGGCCGCCGCAGCGGGCTCTCGCGGGGCGTGGTCCGTTTCCACGATGGTTTCAGCCACGTCGGCTGCGGTAGAGCCGTTGAAGGAATTTGCGCCGGTTCCCGAGATTGCAGTTGGGTCAATCTGATCAGCCATCGCTACCGGCTCCGGCGCGGTCTCGAGGGGCTGTGCCTCCGCCACAGCGGACCTTCTGCCGGTGCTCGCCGGTTCAGTATCTGGTTCGGTGGCGTGGTCGGGCCCAGTGGCAACGTCGGTCCGCGCGGAAGGCTTGGTTTGAGCGTCCGAATCTTCCGCGCTGAGGATGCCGGAATTCGTGACCACAGGGTCGAGATCGAATAGCGTTCCTATGGCCGGGTCGGGCTCATTGCCGGTCTTCTTTGTGGGCTTACGCCGAGACACCGGTTTAGGGCCAGCGGAGTCGTCGCCCCCGGTCGGCGTGAAGATCACATCGATTCTCAATCCAGGCAACTGCTTCTCAACCGCACGCGCAATTTCCTGGAGTACTGACTTTGACACCTCAGCCTTGTTCTGGGCCGGGATCGCTTTGATGCGGACCGACAGTTGCTTGGCGAGCCGAGGTCCCAGCTCAGTTCGGGCGGCCTCATTGTTCCGCTGCGCCTCGAGACGTGCTGCCTTTTTCGCCTCACCGTAGTTCTCGATCGCCTTGAGGGCGATGGCGCGAGCTTCCTCCGCTCCCGCAGGCGGCTCTGAATCGCGCAGCACTTGAATAATTGACGCGTACTTTTCCCCGGTTGGGTCTATCCCAGCCTCGATCAGCGCGGCGAGATACAACTTGTCCACCTCGGCCGCTCTATTAGCAGCTGACATCAATGTGTCGAGCCAACTGCGGGACCGGTGCAACTGTTTGGCTGCAGCTTTCCGGATCGGCATCCAGTTCTGTTCGAGTTTGAAGTGGACACGGAGCCTCGAAAGAGCCAGGCCATGGCCCAGGTTATTAGTCCAGTTGCCGGCGAAAGCCGCGAGGAACTGCTCGACGTCGGTCACAACGCCGGGAGGAATACTCGCTCCGAATTCCGCGGTGAGGCCCTGATCGATCACGGTGCGGAGACTCCCAAATTTTAGAAGTCCTTTTAATTCATCCACTTCCATACAACACCTCGCGTTCTGGCCAGATCCAGCGCAGGGCGCAACCGACGCTGGTCTACCTTCCCCTATTGTTCGCCAGGGGCGACCGATAAAGCGATGGGTCCCAGAACACAATATTTGCAGCGAATCTCGAGCGGGGGGTGAACTCCGAGACTTCATGGAGATTCGCCGGACACCGTATACACGTCGATCCAGTCTGGAACGTGTTGACCGGAAGGTACCGCAGCGAGCCAACTGTGGAAGAGATGAAGTTGTGTGGCTGGATGCGGTCCGGGCCAGGATCGTCGCGCTCTTCGGAATTTCCGCAAGACCGGCAGCTTTTGTCTTCAGTCTTGTCCCCAAGCAACCTCGAAATATGGCGAAGGGCTGTTGATCATCAGCAGGCGCATGATCGAAGGGGTCATAATGTCCGTGGGGAGGGAGCCCGGCACTCTCGGAGCTCCCGGTGCCGCTTTCAACTGGACTATTCCGCCGTGTTCCTTCTAACCTGCGTGCGGATCCGTAGGAGGGCGCGTGAGGATTTCATCCGGCTTGGAGCGTGTCAAGAACGTGGTTTCGAGAGCCTCCAAAAGCCCGGAACTTCACCAGGATCCCAGCATCCTCACTCAGCTCGTGTCTTCCTCGCCCGGCTCGACGGTTGGGTCCGGATCGAATTCCAGATCGAAATCCAAATCAAAATCATCGAGATCCGCAACGATCGGTTCATCCAGTCTGGGCCAGCAATCTGCTTCTCCGCAACGCGGGCAAACGACCTCTGATTCGTTGCATTCGTCGAGTCTGCCACCGCAACATCGGCATTCACTCATATATAAGACTCCTTCCGTGCGATAGCGGGGTAGAAGCACGAACCGCCTTGAGGTTCTCCACGCTTGAAAACGTAGTTCGATTCAGCGGGCCGGCCGACTGGGGTGTTTATCCAATGGAAGTGAACGCAACCGGCTGCGCTTCGGGAAACATACGCAGATCCGAATGGGCTCCAATCCTATTTGCGCAGGGTGGGCTGAAGGATGAGCTGTCCAAACTTGAGTCTGTAAAAACTCCAATTTGAGAGGACAGCTCACCCACAGTGGCCCTAGTGATTTCGGCTGGCGAGGCGGAGAGCGCGGCCTCGGCCAGTTGACCGGGAACCCGGCTGGAGCAGATCTGCTGTGGTCAGGCTGACCGGCTCCCATGTCTGAGAGGCGCTATTTAGAAACTCGCAGCACGCGCAGCCGTCGAGGTAAAGAGAGAGGCTGCAATGACCCATATGGCGGCAGGTTGGGCTGGGTTGCTGAGAATGAAGGTAGACAAAATCATTAAGCATGAGACAAAACTCCTTTCACTGTGGGGAGCACGAAGGGAAAAGGCGCGCTGGTTGGGGTCGAGACCGAACACCGAACTAAAGGCGGTCGTGGGGCGAGTCCGGATCGTGGGGTCGTGGAGATGCGGGAGGGATTACGGCAGAGCTTCGGTTTGAGCGCTTTAAATGCTCCCGTGGCGAGCGGTTGTAACGATCCATTTCACTGCCGGCCGAGCCAGCCGCGGCGAATGCATTCGCCGGTGATGGCCATCCAGACCAGGGCGTACAGCAGGTCGTGCAAGACCACGAGCAGTGCGCCGGTGGCAGCCATCCAGACCATCGTGGAAGCGGGCGGATGCCAGTGGGCGCCAATCACAATGCCGATGACGAAGATTCCGAAGGCGCCCAGCAGGGTGATCAGCGGATTGTTGAGCTTTACGTTCATGCTGCTTTCTGGCATAACCCCTCTCAGTAGTTAAGGGAAGGCGAACTCAGATGTTCCGGATTTCGCGTTTCCGAAGGTCGTGGTTTTGATCGCAGGGCGGCACTGACCGCATTGCGTTCAGTTTTAGGATTCCGAGATTGTTAACTTACGCAAGGCGCCGTGGTTGCGAGGTACCGCGTCTGCGCTTCGAGGTCATACATTCGCGAGCCAGAGGCTGCAGGCCCAGCCGCGCTTCAACCATGTCCGGTTGAAGCGATCGCAGCTGCCGGCTCAGTTCTTAAGCATCTGGGCGTTTTTTTTGGTGTTCTGGCAGCCAGTGACTCTATCCAAGGTCCGCTGAATAATGAGCTCGGAGCACAGGTGTGAGGCAAAGCGCCGGAATCGCGGTGGGATAGCCTCGAGCTCCCAGAAAGGTGGACCGGACCATGGAAGTTCCAATAACCGACATCATTCGGCGTCTCGCCCTGAATTCCATCGTCTTTGCGCTCGGGGAATACGAACGTACAGACTTGTGTGCACTCACGCGCAAGAAGCGGGCGAGGGCATCGAACGCAACCTGGAGTCTCTTCAAACTCGCAGTCGATACCCTGGTTGGCCGACCAGTTGACTGTGAGGACCCTCCTACAAAGCTCCAAGCGGTGGACTTGTTGCAGCAGCTGGTGTTCGAAACTCCGAACAATCTCTCCGATGCCGAAAGGCAAATTGCAACGGACGCGATCACGGTAATCGTCGCCTTGCTGCCTGACCAGCAACCCGGAGGGTTCGTAAATTAGGCGCATGGTCCCCGCTAAGCAGGCGGATCACCGGCCACGCCGATTTTCGAGCGGATGCGACGCGTCGCGAGCGCGATCAGCCCGGCAGGTTTGGTGCTGGTGCTCGATAACTCATGCCTATCGAGCACCTGGCACGGTACCTTGGTCATGAGCCGCCCGTCACAGGCCCAGCTTCCCGGCGGCACTCGCCCGGAACAGGTTTGCATCGCGGATATAGCGCTTCACCTCGCGCGAGCGATGGCCGGTGATGGCTGCGATTTCCCTCTCGTTGGCGCCCCCAAATGCGGCCGCGCTCGTCGCCATCCCAGCTCTGAGCGAATGGCCGCCAAGCTTCGCTACTTCGGCTTCCGGCATGCCGCTTCGCCGGGCGGCCTTCTTCAGGATCCGCGCAATCGAGCCCGGCTCGAGCGCGCGCGACGATACGTTGCCGTGACGGTCGACAGCCCTGAACAGCGGCCCGTTCTTGATGTTTGCGGCCTCGAGCCAGGCCGCAAGGGCACGGATACCGCAAGTTTCGCGATGCGCAGAAAAAGCCACCGGGACCTTGCGGCCGTGTTGCTCCTGGTCCTCTTTGTCGCGGCGGATATTCACCAGAAGGCCCTGCTCGGCCAGTTCCAGATCACTGACCTCAATGCTGGCCAGGGCCGCTCTTCGGGCTCCCAGAGAGAAGCCCAGAAGCACAATGGATGCGTCCCTCAGTCCGATGAGCCGTTCCGGGCACGCCGCAACGATCCTTGCCAGGTCGTCGGGCATCAAAGGAGATTTACGGTCCTGGGCGGTGCCGAGAATGCGCTTCATGCCGGTCATGACCTCTCTCACCAGAAAGCTCGAGGCCGGCGACTCGCGGTACCCGGCGGAATGGTATTCGGTCGCGATGGCCGCTACGCGCCTGGCAATGGTCGAGGGCTTTCTTCCCCGGCGGGCAAGGTCGGCAATGTACAAGGCCAGCACTTCGCCCCCGGGCGCAAAGATCGGCTGGCCGATTCTGGCGCAGAATGAGCCGTAATCGCTCATATCGGACGCATATGCTTTCCGGGTGGCCGGAGCTTTGGCGGCCTCAAGGTAGCGCTTCGCAAGGTCGATCATTGCCTGGACGGACAGGTCCGGCGAGGCAATAGAAAGTTCGACAGTTGACATGAATGAACTCCTTATACGTAAACGGTGATTGTTGGGTCCTGGAACTCCAGACCGAGAATGAACCTCTCCTCAATCAGGGCGGTGGGCTGCGGCAAAGGCGAATGCGCCCACGGCGGCGGACGCTTTGTCAGCCTTTGCAACTTGCGCCGCCAGAGAAAGATGGAAGAATTAAGCTGGATGATTGGCAGGACAGGGTTGAACCAGCAAGAATGTGGGAATGTGCTTGGCGCTTGTTCAGAACCTGAAGCGCCGAACACCTGACGGCCTCCGCCACGGGGAGCGGCAATGCCTGGGCGTCGACTGATCGGCACCATCCTCGGAGACCTGCGAAATGCTTTCCAGGTCAGGCAAAGCAGGTTCTTTAATCGGTGCGTCGGATTCCGTCGATGGCGCTTTTCGATTTTCACCGTGGAGAGCATCCGCCGCCGGAACCTTCGCCTTACGGTTGCGGTACCGCTCCGCCATTCGTTCCGAACGCGCGGCTGAATTGTCGGTAGACAGTTCGGCTTGGCGCTCAACATCGGATTCTGAGATTTCGTCAGACCCGAGTGCCTTTGATCGTTTGCGGTCATCGACGACCACAATCCTTGCGGCGAGCCCCTCATCGGAGAGGTGCTTGCCCTTGCGGATCTCCGCTGCGATCTTGCTGTTAGCGGATTCGCCGGGAGAACTGGTCAATCCGCTGCTCCAGTAATGGAAGAACTCGTCTGGCGCCTTCTCAAACCTTTCGATGTAGGCCTGATAGAAGGGCTTAATCTCCTCGGGGATGTTCTCGGCCCAATACCAGAACAGGCTGGCAGCCTGCGTGGCATTTTGGGCAAGGTACACGCACTCGAAGAAGTCACGGTGAACTCGGTTGGCTTTTTGCACGGTTGAGTCTGGCCGCTGAAACAAAAACAACTGCCCGTTCTTGTCGATTTCTCTCTCCGTCTCGAGATCTCGCCAGAAGTTCTTTCGACCAAAGAGAGCCTTCTTTTCTGCGCCCAAGGCGACCCTCCAGTCGCTGCGCCTGACCTCTTCACGGCAATCACTGAGATCGTTCAGAAAATGACGGAGGTCGCGAATGTGCACGGCCTGGGGGTAGAGCTCCGCGATGATCGCGTCGTAATTGTTGGTTCCATCCGTAACAATGAAGCGGACGAAGTGGCGGTTCTGAAAATTGAATAGTTCCTTACGGATAGATTCCGCATCGTTCGTGGGAAGCACGAGGATCGTGGTGGTTGTGTCAGGCGCGGATACGACAAAGTGGAGCTTTCCCCGGTTGGGCTTCTCGTCAAAAACGAGGATCTCAAAAACGTCCGTGGTCCGGTGCCGTTCCCCGATTTTGGCGGCTTCCTCCCGGATGACGGCTGCGACTGTCTTATCGCTCACCTTGAATTGCTCAGCATTGTCTATGTTCGTGCGGTTAGCGTGCTTGCGCAGGCTGTCCCTCAATCGGCTCATCATATGCCGCGTGAGATCCAGGCCGGGCAAAAGATCGGAGCGGGAATGCTTCGTCGAACCCAGGCATTCGCGCTTGGCTCGATGAAAGATGATCCTGGCAGCGTATTTACCGTGGTTCCAATCCTGCGCCTCTGGTTCATCGTGATCGTGCACCTTCATTCGCGCGCCGCATATCGTGCAGCGCTCGAGACGCACGAGAGGCTCTACGTGTATGCGAAGCTCGTTCCCCTTCCTCCATGCGCTCAATAGCTTGTATCCAGGCGGAACCGCGACCTCCGAATCGGGAAATCTTTCCCAGCCCGGCTGGTTGCCAGTGCCGTCATACGTCGTCATGGGTATCCGCTTGTTCACCCTGGAGCTCTCTTGCTCAGCTGTAGCTTCCTTTTGATAGCTCAGCTCATAGAGGAAGGTGAACGGCTTCCCACGCATTATTTTGTGTGACCTGGTTGAATCAAGGGAGGGTCTGGCCACCTGCGTCTCTGCATTCGTGTGCCATATCAAGTGAGTCATGGCGTGGGGATGGATTTAGGTTCGGAGATTTCTGGGGCGCTAGAATCAAAGCGTATCGAATATAGAGCGAGCCTCCTTCGAACTCCAGAGGGTCCAGCCTGAGCGATTCCCCCCCGCAGATCGGATCAACCCCTCAGGAATCCGAAGACCCTCTCAAAGTCCCTCTTCGAATTCCAGAGGGGTCGCTCCGCGACCCCTCTGAAATACAAGTAGAGAAATCCTTGCGACCCAATACCGGGTCCTGGCCGATTTTCATCGAGCAGGCACTGAGAGATCGGGAGAGAGCACGCACGGCCACGCACAGCGAATTCTTGTGTGAGATCGCCAAGTCGGTCTCCGAGTGGCCGTTGAAAGAAGCCAATCAAGGAAGGACCGTGCGCGTAACAGTTTGTGGCAGCCCACTCTCACTGTGCGTAAAAGCCCCGATTTCGTAAATCCAAATCGAGTGTGCCTCTCTACGCACACTCCTCATACACTTTGGGAACCTTCATCCACATAACCGATTCACAATGGTTGGGACAGCCATTGTGGAACAGAGCTGTGCTATACAAGAGCACTCAATGCCACTTTCGTTCGGCTTGGCGCCAAAGCGGTCCGAATTCGGATGAAGGCCACGGCGACCGATCGTCAAGGCGTTATGCAGCAAGCAACATTCTGTGGGAGGCTAGCGGAAACACTGGCGGAGCGCAGCGACTGCCCGGCCAAAGCCGGCATCAATCCGAGTACGGCATCCTTGGCCAGATCCATGCGAATAGGACTCGGTGCAGAGCCAAAGTTTGCGCCCGATCGCAGAAGTGAAGCTTCACCCCGAAAGAGATGCTGATATGCGTGCCCTTGTCATCTCCGACATTCACTCGAGCCTCGAGGCATTCCGGGCAGTTCTCGCCGTTGCTCCACCGCATGACGTCGTCTGGAATCTCGGGGATATCGTTGGCTATGGCGCTAATCCCAATGAGGTTGTTGATTTGGCCAGGAGGCTCGGCGGTGTTGTCGTGCGCGGCAATCATGACAGGGCCTGCAGCGGGACCATGCATTTCAGCGAGTATCGCGAACTCAGCCGATTAGCTGCATATGCCTCCGGGTGGACTCAGCGGGTTCTGACCAATGAAAACCGAGAATGGCTATCGCGACTGCCTCAAGGTCCTGTGAGACCAATTCCCAGAAAGGTGATGTGTGTTCACGGATCGCCGTGGAATGAAGACGCATATACCTTCCTTAGGGATGATGCATTAGCCGCGTTTCGCTCGTGCCGGGCTCGAATCATTTTCTGCGGCCATACGCACTGGCAGGTTGGTTGGTCATGGAATGGAACGGAATTGACACCGTTGAAGCCGGAACTTGAGCCAAACGCCGGAGCCAGTGAAAATCAGCTACGGTTAAGCGATAGAAATCGCTATGTGCTGAATCCTGGGTCCGTCGGCCAGCCTCGCGATGGCGACTGGCGCGCAGCATTCGCAGTTTATGACGATACGGAGGCGATACTCACCTGGTACCGCGTTCCTTACAAGGTCAGAACGGCGCAAAGGAAGATCCTTCAGGCAGAGCTTCCAGAAACCTTGGCAACTCGGCTACGACATGGCGCGTAAACCGCTCGCGATAGGGTGAGTAGCCTTGGGCACCGAGACTTTAGGAGGCGTCAGATTATGAAAGAAATGAAAGGAGTTTGCTTCCTCCACAGTGAAACCGGTACGGAAGGCGGATGGTGGGCTGTTCAGGAAGACGGTTTTGCTGACAATGATGGACATTGGAGTTACGACGGTCTCCGATACCTTGAGGCGGGGGACGACTTCACCGTCTATGCTGACGACGGCAGAGTGATCTTTCATGACATCATCCGGCGGGACACTAGAACGGGTGCGATTCCGCATCAAGTAGTTCGCAAAGGCAAATTGGTAAACCACCGATCTTGGAAGCAGCAAATCGTCGCTGGGATGTGGGTCCACTGGATACAAAGGGGGTACGACCCCGAGGCCTGGGGCGAGTTGTTCATGGGCGAAAAGCGGTGCCTCGTTAGACGTGCAGAGAAGATTGAGAGAAAATAGCCGTTTGCCTGGCAAAACAGGATTCGCCGTGCCTCGCGGCGTGTCCGAGTCAGAGATCAATCATACGAACAAGGCACAAATTCCAGCGAGCAGGTTTCTGAGCCTCGTCCTTCAGGCCTGCAGATATTATTTTCTGGTGAGCAAGCATAAGCAATTCCCCCTTCTCCTACTTGTCATCCTTCTTTGCGGAGGGCCTGCTTCATTCTCGCAAGCCGGCAATGCTGGTGCGTCAGTCGCAGCGGCTGTGGTCGCCATCCCATTTATCGGGTGCAAGTCGGATGGCCAGGTGGGGCCGCTTGATGCGCCGACGGGGCAGGCACCGGCCATCAAACTTTCGGCCGCAGCCGCGCGGCGTCTCGCATATTACAAAGCAGAAAACGGCATCGGAGTACTCGCACCACGCGGCTGGCGTTGCTTCTCCACTTACGGCTCCAACGGTAGCAGCTTGTTCGTGAGCCCGGAAGCATTCGATGCAACGAGAATGTTTTCGACGGATTGGAAGAGCTTTGCAGGGCCGGCGATCCAGATCTCTATCGCAGACGGCGGTACTTCGGGGCGGTTTCAGGTGGCCAAGGTGATCGCGCGTGTTTTTCCCGATCGCAGGCAATTTGTCGGAACCGTCATCGTCGAAGGCATCGAACCTGCCAGTTCCTTGCCAGTCGGGCCACGATTGAAATCCCCTATACCAGCACCTAGACAGGCGCTATTGCCGGTTCTAGGCTCTTCAGAAGCCGCTCTCCATGGAAGTTGACAAGTCGACTCACCCAAGCCTGGAATTCGGAATCGGTGTCATTGTTCTTGGCATAGTTGCAATCCCTGCAGGCTGTGACGACGTTCGATGATGTATAACCTAGCCTGCTGTCTACCCGATCGAGGCCGTTATACTCATATGCCCCCCTCCTCTTTGCGCGTTTCCATACCGATGCAGGGGGAATTCCGCAATAGCTGCAGTCCTCCTTCGTGAGCCGGTCAAATTCAGCGTCCGACAGTTCCCAACTCAGCCCACGCTTAGCCGCCGAATTCGTGTAGGACTTGAAAAGTTCATTTCGCATTGTGCGGTCCGGCGAAAGGCCATTCTTGCAGCCGCACGACTTCTTATTCCCAAAAGCGAGGCGCGCGCCTTTGGCTTCGAAAGCTATACCACAGTCGCAAAGACATTCCCAGATAGATTGGCCCTTTTCGAATCGTGACCGATTGCCGACTACGCAATGCCCAAAGCGCTTACCTTTCAAGGAATGCTCGAACTCGTCTCGGCCTGCCTGTTGGAGCACCTTAATTGCTGACCTTGCCTGCTCCTGTTTTGCGCAACCACAGCTCGTCGTGCACCCTCGAACGAGAGACGATTGGCTCACGACTTTGACGGTATTGCGCTCGCAGTTACATTGCACGGTCCACATCGACCGCCCATTTACAGGTTCTGACCTACCGAGGGCAATCAATCGTATCCGTCAGAGCAACGCACCTGTTTTTGTGGAGTGGATGCGTGATTTGCTGGGGACATGAGCGGAACTGGAGGGATGGAGTTTGTGCGCCGCCGGCGGAGTCGGGCCGAGGCAGAGGAATTGGTCCGTGAGTTTGAAGCGAGCGGACTGAGGCGGCAGTTGTTCTGCGCCGAGCGCGGGTTGAGCGTAGCGGCGTTGGACAAGTACCGGCGGCAGTATGGGCAGCGGACAACGGGGAACGAAGGTCGGCTGGTGGCGGTGGATGTAATCTCGGGCAACTCGGCGAGCAAGGTGAGCACCGCTTTGTGCGTCGAGTTGGCGAACGGGCGCCGGATCGGCGTGGGCAGTGGATTCGACGCGGCGACGCTGGAACGTTTGCTTGCCGTACTGGAGCGAGCGTAGGCGATGTTTGGATTTGGGACGGCGACGCGGATCTACGTAGCGACCGGGGCGACCGACATGAGGAAATCCTTCAACGGTCTTTATGGTCTGGTGCGCGACCATCTGGGCTGCGATCCGGAAAGCGGCCACGTTTTCCTGTTCACGAATGCGCGACGCAACCGCTTAAAACTTTTGGTCTATGACGGAAGTGGGCTTTGGGTGGCGGCGAAAAAGCTGGATGGCGGGAGATTTCGCTGGCCGGAGAGCGACACCACGGCGACCAGGATTGTGCTGAGCCAGGAGGAACTGGCGCTGTTGTTGGGCGGCATCGATCTCAACGAGACGCAGCGGCGGAAGTGGTATCGCAAGCCGTTCGCCGAAGAACCAGATAAGTTACGGATACCCGCGTAAACACTGCATATTTCGCCAACTTATCCACAGGAAATCATGTTATTCAAGAAGCATCGTGAGTGCGCCTCTCCAGCCGACGCTTCCCCCGCATTCAGAGGCCTTCCTCGCCGAGATCAACGCCCAGCTGAAACAGCAACTGGATGCGGCCACGAAGGAACTGGCCTACGCGCGGCTGAAGATTCAGATTCTCGAAGAGCACCTGCGCCTGCGGCGGATGGCCAAGTACGGGCCGGGCAGCGAGAAGTTGAGCAACCTGCAGTTACAGTTGCTGGAAGAAGAACCCGGCGTCTCGAGTGAGGAAGTTCAGGCGGAGAGCCAGCTCGGGGCGTTGCCGAAGCCGGATGAGAAGAAGCGGCAGCGGCGCGCGCATCCCGGCCGGCAGGCCTTGCCTGCCGATCTGCCGCGCGTGGAAGAGATCGTCGCCTGCACGGCCGAGCAGTGCGTGTGCGGCCAGTGCGGCGCGGAAACGAAAGTGATCGGCTACGACGAGAGCGAAGTGCTGAACGTCAAGCCGGCCGAGTATTACGTCGAAGTCATCAAGCGCGAGAAGCGGGCTTGCAGGCAGTGCGAGGAGCAAGGCGTGGCCATGGCGCCGCTGCCCGTGCGCATCATCGACAAAAGCCTGGTCTCGGACCGGATCATCATCGACACGATTGTGAACAAATACACGGCGCATCTGCCCCTGTACCGGCAGAGCGCATTGCTGGAGCGCGACTGCGGCATCGAGATTACGCGGGCCACCATGTGCGGCTGGGTGATGACGGTGGGCGAGTTACTGATACCAGTGGTAAGTGCTATGCGCCGGGAGTTACTTGCGGGAAGTTATATACAGGCCGACGAAACCCCGGTCGATGTGCAGACGCACGATAAGCGCGGCAAGAATCATCGCGCCTTCTTGTGGCAGTACGGCACGCCGGGCGGCGGCGTGGTCTTCGATTTCCGCATGAACCGCGGGCGCGAAGGGCCGAAGCAGTTTCTCGGCGCCTTCGCGGGGATTCTCCAGACGGACGACTACGTCGCCTACGAGCGCGGTCTCGGCGGCCCTGGGATGGTGCACGCCTGCTGTTGGAGCCACGCAAGAAGGAACTTTGTGGATGCGGTCAAGCTCAACAAGCAGGATGCCGGCTCGATTCGCGCGGTCGAGCTGATGGACAAGTTGTTCTCGATCGACGCCCAGGCGCGCGAGGAGAAGATGGATCACGCCGCACGACATCTCTTGCGCCAGGAAAAAGCGCCGCCCGTACTCGACGAAATCCGCGATCACATCCTGGCCACGCGTCAAACCGTGCTGCCCGGCAGCAAGGCCGGCCAGGCATGCAAATACACGCTGACACTCTGGGAAAAGTTAACGCGCTTCCTCGAATATCCCGAACTGGAGTTGAGCAACAACCTTGCCGAGAATTCGATGAGGCCAGTGGCCCTTGGCCGATCCAACTGGATCCATATCGGCAGCCCACAGGCTGGACCGCGCGTTGCCGCCATCCTCTCCGTCATCGAAAGCTGCCGCCGGATCCGGGTTCCAGTGCGCGAATACCTCGCCGCCATCTTGCCCGGACTCGCTGATACGCCCATTCGGCACGTCGCCGAACTTACGCCCACTGCCTGGGCGGCAAAAGCACAATCCTGAAAACTTCTCTCATCCCGCTTGCCCCGCCGTCAACCGTGTAGTTGGCCGGACGAATACAATCAATCTACCGAATTTCTGACCCTTTATGTCCTTCTTCTTGCCGCAGCCGCAAGTCGTATACCTCTGAGATTGCAGGTCGCGTTGGTTAACAGTCTTAAGCCCGCTGTTGCATTTGTGGCACCACACATCCCACCGCGATACGCCATTTATTGGGTCAACACGCCTGACGGCCTCAAGTGATCCGAAAAACTGCCCTGTGAGGTCAGATCTCTTTGACATTCGAAGTACCTCTCCGCGAATTGCTAGGACCGTTTCCTATGACTTCTTTCTGAGGCGATGAAGAACGAGACGCTCAATGTGAGTTTGGCAAGTAATCTTGGCCCACTTGTGGCAGTTAACTCTGGCCCATCTGTGGCAGCTTACTGGGCAAGGGATAGGGATGGAGATGCGCTGTGCTCCGGGCTGGAGCGTAGCGAAAGCCCGGAGCACAGCGCGGGCATCGATCAGCCCGTGGTTTTGGGTCTACCTTTCTCGACGGATCGCCGGAAGCGGAAGCTATCGGCTCCGGTTTCGATGATGTGCGCCCTATCAGTGATGCGGTCCAACAACGCCTTGCACAAACGAGCGTTGGGAACCACCTGGGTCCATTCGGAAAAAGGCAGATTCGTGGTGATGATGACGGTGGCCTTCTCGGCTCGTTCGGCGATGACCTGGAAGAGGAACTCCGCTCCCAGGTCGGCCATCGGCACGTAGCCTACCTCGTCGATGGCGATCAGATCGTAGCGTTCCCATCGGGCCAGCACGCGGCGGAGTTGCAACTGCTGCTTGGCCTCGACCAGCTCGTTGACCAGCGCCGCGGCGGTGGCGAAACGCACTCGTCGCTTCTGCCGGCATGCAGCCACGCATAGCCCAGTTAGAAGATGCGTCTTGCCGGTGCCGCAATCACCGATCAAAATGATCGGCTCAGCGCGTTCGATATAGCCACCTTGCGCCAGTTCGTGGATCTTGGTAGCCGCAATCTGCGGGGCCTTGCTGAAGTCGAACTCATCGAGCGTCTTCATGCGCGGCAGATGTGCATCCTTGATCCGCCTGGCAATGGTGTTGCGTTCGCGCTCTTCCAGTTCAGCGGCCAGCAGTGCTTCCAGATATCGCAGGTAAGTGAGTCGCTGCTTGATGGCCTCTTCGGCCAGTGACGCGCACTGGTCGGCCACAGCAGGCAGGCGCAGGGCGCGGCACTGTTGCGCCACGGCGGCTTGTTCCAGGTTGTCGATGGAGGGCTTCATGCATGCACCTCCACGGTGTTGGATAGTAGCTGGTCATAGTTGGTCATCACCGGCAGTGGCCGTTCGTAGCGAGCAAGATCGCCGATGGCGACGGCCGCGATCAAAGGACGGTTCATCTGTTCAGCAGTGAGCAAGTGCCGGATGGCGGCGGCATCATGACAGCCCATCGACAGCGTCTGTTCGACAGCAATACGCAATCGGTCCCAGCCATGGCCGGCGCCGAGTTCGAGCAGTTCGATCATCTGCCGTGTACCCTCGGATCGGCCATGCCGCAGGTTCAATGCATGCCACAACTGATCGAAGGATGCGGGCCATCGCCCCGCCTGTCGCCACTGCGCCAGCGGAGTCGAGCCCGCCAGTGCGCCCGGCTTCTTGCGCAGCACGTCCAGATAATGCTCCAGATCGAGTATCTTCTGCTGTCGGCTGTAGCAGCGATCGTGCCAGGCAACACGCTTGCCTCCATGACATAGCTCGACTGCAGCGGCATGAACTCTGGCTTCTACCTTGGTGCCCGGCGGCAGCGGAACCGAGTAGCGGTTGGTGCGCACGCGCACACAACGCAGGCTATCGACCGTTG